>Ga0209347_1000389_pt1 | contig 117159 bp, 99 predicted proteins | sample AutmiccommuBRH23_FD_187382 | JGI IMG/M metagenome (GOLD analysis project Ga0209347, IMG submission 187382) | Deep subsurface microbial communities from Mt. Terri, Switzerland - Autotrophic microbial communities BRH/23 (SPAdes) (version 2) | ecosystem: Environmental > Aquatic > Deep subsurface >...
TTTTCGGTATCTTCTTGTTATCCGCCGAAAATGACGTTCACTGATTCCTAGCCTCTCCGCTCCTTCTTTTTGGATTATCCTTTTTTCAATTGCTTGTTCTATAATCGTCTTGCGCTTCAATTCTTCTTTCGTCATTGCTATTGTCCATTTCATCTGTTGTTGTCCTCTTATAGGACATTTTAACTTTGCCAGATTAGGACTTTACTACTTTGCCACTACACAAATAATTTAGCCAATAAAATATTAGTTGCATTCTGCTATAATTGCTCACGTGACTCATCCATTAGGCAATTATTATAATCAGGATTATCGGATCGATACGGACCTTTACCAGGGACCACTTGATTTATTGTTGGAGTTAATTGAAAAAGCGGAATTAGATATAACCAAGTTAGCACTGGCAAAAGTAACCGATCAGTATCTGGTTTATTTGAGAAAACTTGAAACGGAAAATCCATCCGAAGTATCTTCATTCCTTGTGATCGCCTCGCGCTTATTGCAAATAAAGTCTCAGGCATTATTGCCTAAACCTATTTTTGACTTTCAAGTCGATGATGAAGAAGATCCAGGGGAAGCGTTAGCACAACAGCTAATCATATATAAAAGATTTAAAGAAATATCAAAATGGCTTTTTGAGCGTGAGTTTGAAGGATTACGTACTTATTTACGGATTGCTCCTCCACCAAAAATCAATTTCCAGCCCAAATTGGATTTGACGGGGATTACATTATCAGACCTTGTTGATGTAGCAAAAGAGATCCTCCTGGGTGAAACCTCATTACAAGAATTAGATTCAGTAATAAATTTACCCCGGATCACGATTAAAGAACGAATATCAACTATTCTGGATCATCTTCGAGAATTTCATATTAGTACTTTCAAAAATCTACTCCGGTACAAAAATTCAAGAATTGAATTAGTCGTTACGTTTCTTGCCCTATTAGAACTTGTTAAAAGACATATTATTGAAGCCAAACAAACAGAATTGTTTGGAGAAATTGATCTCGAATCTGATAACGTTTTGGATCAAAATTTAGACCTTGAAGTTGAATTTAGTGAATAAGATTCTTAACTTTGATCACTATCCGAATCTTTACTAAATAAATTTTCTACCATTTCATATGGTAAGCGATTACTTACCCAAACAACCATCAGACTAATTTCATCATCACTGATTGAAAATTCCGGATTTTTTTCCCTGAACGCTTGAGTTAGAACTTCAAAACCATCATTCTCTGGCCATTCGACCATGAAACCAGGTAACAAACTGCGGTCTGCTTCAATTGGTAATAGAATCCAGGATCTTTCTTCCAAAAATTCAAATACGATTGATTTTTTCAGATCATTTAGTTCAGTCCAGGCGTTTAAGATTTGTGCAACAAAATCATGTGATTTCTTAAATGTATCAATACATCCATTAATCTTCATTGGTAAAGGTGCCAATGAAGCATTTCTGAAACCCTGTACTTTAACATATTTCTTTACGATAGAATTGATTTTTCTTTGGCGCTCTTCGGATAAATTCTTAAAATTTCCAAACACCGATTGAATGATCTCTAGTCTGAAATCATCCAGCATAAATTCATTGATTGCATGAAACGGTAAAAATCTTACTTTATTGTTCATAATTTTTTGTCAATATCCTTCCAAAATCTGTTCAGTGAGATCTATTTTACTTTATTATTTTTCAATCATATGATTCCTGTTCTGGAAATTATTTTGTATTAACGATATCAATTCTTTTGAACTTTTTTTGAACTTGCAGAAAAGCAAATGTCAACATAGAATCAAGGTCAATGAGTGAAAATGAGATCACACCAATTCGCCGGCAATACCTGGATATAAAAAAAGAATATCCAAATGCAATTGTCTTTTTTCGATTGGGAGATTTTTATGAAACCTTTGACAATGATGCAGAAACAACATCGAAAGAATTAGATATTGTTTTGACATCAAGAAATGTCGCCAAAGGAATTCGTATCCCAATGGCTGGAATTCCTTATCATGCGATGGATAATTACCTTTCCAGGCTAATTAATAAGGGATATCATGTTGCGATTGCAGAACAAATAGGAGAACCTGAAGGGCGCGGATTGGTTCATCGGGAAGTTGTCAGAGTTGTGACACCCGGAACAGTCATTGAGCCAAATTTACTTAGAAACGATCAAAATAATTATCTTGCAAGTGTCATCATTTCTGACAATCACATTGGGATTGCTTATGTTGATATTACAACCGGTGAGTTCAAAGCCACAGAAATAATCAGTGATGACCCAATCAATGATTTAAGATCTGAATTATTACGTCTCAATCCTGCTGAAATATTATTTCCAGATTTCATAAAGATCCAAAATGAGCTTTCTGGGCATATAACCCGGTATGCCAGCTGGCATTTTGAACCAACCCGTTGTGAAGATTTATTAAAAAATCATTTTCAAGTTGCCACCTTGGATTCATTTGGTATCAAAGGGTTAACCGTAGCCCTTCAGGCTGCTGGAGCAATAATTGATTATTTACATGACACCCAACCTTCTGCGTTGAAACTATTAAGTCATATTTCTAATTATTCAACTTCATCATTTATGACATTGGACACTGCCACCCGTCGAAATTTGGAACTCACAGAAACAATTCGCAAAAATGAGGTAAGAGGTTCACTCTTGCATATTCTGGATTATGCAGTGACCGCGATGGGAAAACGGTTATTAAGGCAATGGGTATCTCAACCTCTTATTGACATTGATGAAATCAACAAAAGACAGAATGCTGTTGGTTTTCTAAAAAATAATGGGTTATTGAGAGCAGAAATCCATTTACATTTTAAAAAAATTAATGACCTGGAAAGACTTACCAGTCGCATCATTTCAGGACATGCCACTCCTCGGGATCTGGTCGCAATCAGATCTACACTTCAGGATTTGCCTGAATTAATCAAAGTATTATCAAACGTAAATTCTCAATTCTTATTAAAACAAATTCAAAAAATTCACCCATGTATTAAAGAACTTGAATTATTATCGGCTTCAATTGTCGAAGAACCGCCAGCTACTTTACAAAAAACAGGAATCATTCGGAATGGTTATTCCTCCGAATTGGATCAAATTATTGAGGCTTCACAACACGCCAGAGAATGGATTAATAATCTTGAATCCATTGAACGTGAAAGATCTGGAATAAAAACATTGAAAGTTGGTTACAACAAAGTATTTGGTTATTTTATTGAGGTCACCAGAGCTAACAGTAATTCAGTTCCGTCAGAATATATACGCAAACAAACTTTGGTTAATGCTGAACGCTTCATTACACCGGAACTGAAAGAATATGAGACTCTGGTACTTAATGCTGAAGATCGAATCAAGGAAATTGAACACAGAATATTTAAACAAATTTGTGAATATTTATCCTCCTCCAGTAAAATATTTTTGGAAACATCAACCGGGATTGCTGAAATTGATGTATTGTCATCATTTGCAGAAGCTGCTTCTTTAGGCAATTATTGTCAACCGACATTGCAGGACACTCAAATTTTGTCAATCGTTGATGGACGCCATCCAGTAGTAGAAAAATCACTGCAAGGAAAGAGATTTGTACCAAATGATTCCATTTTCGAAGAAGGTGAAATAATTCGAATTATTACTGGTCCAAACATGAGTGGTAAAAGCACCTTTTTGCGCCAGGTAGCACTAATTGTATTAATGGCTCAAATTGGAAGTTTTGTGCCGGCTGCGGAAGCCACAATTGGAATAACTGATCGAATATTCACCAGGATTGGGGCTCAGGATGAAATCCATGCAGGTCAATCCACTTTTATGGTTGAAATGATTGAAACAGCCAATATTTTAAATCATGCTACCCCTAAAAGTTTATTAATTCTGGATGAAATTGGCAGGGGTACATCAACATATGATGGATTATCAATTGCCTGGGCAGTAATTGAGTATATTCACAATCATCCCAATATTCGTGCAAGAACTTTTTTTGCTACTCATTATCATGAATTAACCCAATTGAGTGATTTTCTTCCCGGAATTCGCAACTATAATGTTGCCGTTTCAGAAGCGGATAATAATGTTGTTTTTCTCCACAAAATTATTCCTGGTGGAGCAGACCGTTCTTATGGTATTCATGTCGGGCAATTGGCTGGATTACCAAAAACTGTGATTCAAAGGTCATCGGAAATTCTCCGACAATTAGAATTAAGCTCAGGGAATGCCATCACCATTCAACCAGATTTACCACAACAATTATTGTTGTTTCCAGAGAATAATCCAATTCTTTCAGCATTAAAGGATTTGGATATTAATTCGATTTCTCCTATCGAAGCTATTAATAAGCTTTATGAATGGAAGAAAAAATTCTCTGAATAATGCTGGTAACTAAATTTCTAATCTTGAGCGTTCCAGATAACGATTAAACACATCAAAGCCACTAATTCCACTTTTCCTGGAAACAATACTCTTTAATATGGGTACAATTCTTGGAAAATAATCAACCCTGTCTACCATCGCAGTCCAGATGAGAGCCTGGGTTGCATAAGCTATTATATTTTGAGGTTCGATTCGATCAAAATCATCAAAAAACCATCCACATGATGTAAACATTCTTTGTCGTTCATATTGCGCGCGTAATAGGTAGATGATTTCCATATCTGTTAAGTGATCCCGGTTTTCAGTGAAAAATTGGTCCAAAAACTCTTTTTCAGTAGTTTTATGAAGTAAAACATCAATATAATGAAGCCTTATTTCCAATAAATTTGGAGTTTTCTCTGACAAAACAGAAACAAAAACATCATTTACTATTTCACCAACACAATCAACAAACTCTCTTAAAGGTTTTTTCCATTCACTGTGTGGGGTACAGTCACAACCGGTTGACCATCTTTTTACCCCATGATGACAACTCCAGGAAGTCTTGTCATGAATCTTGATATATTCTGTCGGTGGATTTTGCTTTAGCCATAAACCAGGAAATATTTGGCGAATATTTATGTTTGATAAAGTACCATTCATCAAATGGGCAAGAAATTTGTCCCTGAATGGTTGATGATGACCATACAATTCTCCATCCGAAGCCAATAACAAATATTTCGGTTTATTGGGATTTTCATGTTTATGTAAATTAGGCAAAATAAAATTATGGGCAAAAATATCAGCATTAATCGTTGTCAGGGGATTAAAACTTATTTGTGTACTCAGATCGCGATGATAGAAAAATATAGCAATTTTTTTAGTGTCAGATAATTTCACCCAATAAGGTTGTGTAATATCAAGAGATTCTGAATCTGCCTGCCAGGGAGCCAAAATTGTATACTCCACCCCAAAATCAGCGAGGATCTCAAGAGATTCCATATCTACAGCTGTTTCTGGCAACCACATACCATTTGGTTTATGACCAAAACGAAACTTAAAATCCTCTATTCCCCAATAAATTTGTGTTACTTTATCTTCCCTTTTTGCTAAGGGCAGAATAGTATGATGGTAAGGTTGTGCCATTGCATTTCCTACACCAAATTTTTCAAAATTATATTGATCCTGTGAAATAATATCCTGCATTGTGTATGGATACCGGTTCCCCATCCAATTCAATAGTGTCGGACCTACATTAAAACTAATCTTTTTAAAATTCCCTAATTCAGCATTTGGTAAATAACAATGTTTAAAAATGAGTTCGTTCCAATTCTTGAAAGGAAATGCACCCTTTTCTTGTGGAATTTCTCCTGTAATTGGATCTTCTCTGGAAGGCTGGTAAAAATGACCATGAACACAAAAACCTAAATCACTCATTGTTAGTATCCTTGTTAATTATGTGATAGTAAAAAATCCAATGATTGGGAAAATTTCGAAGGAAGGATTCCAAATCGTCTTGGTAATACATCTAAAGATGTGGTTCGGTCCTCCGCAAGACTATCCAACCAATATAATGATATTGGAAATTTTGGAATTAAACTGTCTATATAAACCACAAACATTCGTAAGTAAGGTGGTGGAATATTGATCAGGTAACGTCGAATATTCATCTTTTCCATTACGATCTGAATAATCTCTCGAAATGAAAAAACTTCTCCACCGCCTATTTCTACTATTTGATTCATTATTTCTGGACCCAAAATGGAAAGAGACAGGCAGCCAATTAAATCTTGAATGTTCAAAGGTTGTAAAGCACTTTCTCCCTTACCAGGAACAAGGAAGAAACCTGGGGAAAAGCGTAATAATCTTGCGAACGCCTCCACAAATTGATCCCCTTTACCATAAACATGCGATGTTCGAAATATTGTGTACGAAACTCCGCTATTAATAATGGCTTTCTCTGCCAGTGCTTTGGCTTTCAGGACTGGAAATGCCGAATTTTGATCTGCACCTAAATGGCTAAGATAAATGAGCCGTTTAACTTTGCTTTTTTTTGATGCTTGCAGGAGCGAATTTGTCCCATTTACATCAACCTCCATCAAATTGGATCGAGAGGATAATCTTTCGGAACCTGCAAGGTGAAAAACGATATCAATTCCTTTGAGTGCTGCTCGTAAACCCCGCTCATCAGATAAACTGCACACAACAGCTTCAATTGGAACACCTTTTGGAAGATTTGGAGTTTTTTGTGAGGGTTTGAGTAAAGTTCGTACCTGATATCCATTCGATATCAAATTTTCAACCAAATTTCTTCCAATAAATCCGGTTCCACCAGTAACTAAAATCATAATCTCAAATTATATCAGAGCTTATTGGTCATTTATCTTGATTATCTAAAGTTGATGGATTTTTGTAACTTTATCATTAATCGTGGTCAGGGAGTCTTTGAAGGTGCTTCCCACCAATAAAAACTGCCAGCCCCGGATTATTAAGATGATACGAATTTTTCTTAGATCATGTATCGGTAAGATTTGGCATAAGACTTGCTACAGTATCTTCAAATCCAAGGCCTATCAGAGGATTCTATGAATAAGAAAAATGACATACCGATAAATAATCAAATTGGAATTCATTACTTCCAGGACACCCTTCACTACAGAATTGAAGATTTGAAAAATTGGTTACCTGTTTTGAAGGACCTAAAAATTAGTTGGATCGTACTCAAATCTGAAAAAAATCGCGCTATTCCTGAAGATTTTTTGAAATCGTTGTTAGATGAGGGAATAATTCCGGTCATTGAATTTAATTTACCGCTGAAACAAAATTTTGGTACCCGTGAATTAAAATTAATGTTGCAGGTCTATGCCCGTTGGGGAGTAAAATATTGTGTTTTTTATGATCGTCCAAACCAGAAAGAATCCTGGCCAGAGAACAATTGGACACAAAATGATTTGGTTGATCGATTTTTGGATCAATTCATCCCTCTAGCTAAATATGCCATTGAATTAGGCTTGCTACCCGTTTTTCCTCCCCTTGAACCAGGAGGAAATTATTGGGATACAGCTTTCCTTAGAAGTTGCCTTAAAAGTCTACTCCGTCGGGAACAACAAATTATCCTGGATAATCTTGTCCTCTCAGCATATGCCTACACGTTTAATCAGGACTTGAATTGGGGAAAAGGTGGTCCCGAATCTTGGCCATTATCAAAACCTTACACAACACCAAAAGGGTCGCAGGATCAAAAGGGTTTAAGAATATTTGATTGGTATCAAGCGATATCAAATGCACTTCTTCAAAAAGAAGTGCCAATTATATTATTAGGAACTGGTATTTCCCATAATCCAAAAAACTTAAAAGAAGCGGATGAAGAAAAAAAGAAAAATTGGTTAAACCAAAAATTAATTTCGCTACTTCTTACCACCCAACAAAGTATTTCTTTGGATAACGAAATAGTCATTGATCCGTTCCCCCCTACAGTTCTAGCATGTAATTTTTGGTTGATGGCTTCTGAAAAAGACCAACCGGAATCCAGTCACGCCTGGTTCATAGGAAAAAAACCTCAGAACCCATTCATAAAGGAAATGATTGAAAATAACATTCAGGAACAAACAAAAATTCCTGTTTCTGCGGAAAAACAAAAAAAATCAAGGCGTTCGGATCCAAAACAATGCTTAATCAAACATTATGTTTTATTACCCAATCATGAATATGGAATCTCTGGTTGGGAATTGGATCAAATTATTCCGTTGATCAATAAAGATAAGGTTACCATTGGTTTTTCAATTGAAGAAGCCATCCTTTCTCAAAAAGTAACATTAATTGCTGAAAAAGACAGTTACCCGAATGACATTTTAAAAACTCTAAAGAAATTTGGATGTTTAATTGAACAACTTGATCAAAATGGCACAAGTATTGCAACATAGCACATCAAGAGGTGAAGCATGAACAATTTATATTCCAAACCCATTTCAAGAAATACAGAATACTCAGGAATGAAACCCGTACTGAAAGTTGTTGGTATGGGTGGTGGTGGTTCAAATGCAATCAACCGCATGATTGAACTTGGTTTGAAAGGTGTGGATTTTATTTCAGTCAACACAGACGCCCAGGCATTAAAATCCAGCCTCGCCCCTACAAAAATTCAAATTGGTCCCTTAGCCACTCGTGGATTAGGAGCCGGTGGTAACCCAGAGGTTGGGTTTGAAGCAGCAAAAGAAAGTATCGAAGACCTATCGGATGCATTAAAAGGTGCAGATATGGTTTTCTTAACCGCGGGAATGGGCGGAGGAACAGGTACTGGATCAATTGCCATTGCTGCCCAGGCCGCAAGAAATGTTGGTGCAGTTACAGTCGCAATCGTCACTACACCATTTAGTTTTGAAATGGGCAGACGTCAAAGAAATGCTCAGGAAGGGCTTTCGAGATTACGCCAACATGTAGACACCTTAATAACGATTCCAAATGATCGATTGCTTAAGATTGCACCTCGCGACTTGCCTTTGGATATGGCTTTTCGTTTAGCGGACGACGTCCTCCGACAAGGCATTCAAGGTATTTCAGAATTAATTAACCAAACTGGTTACATCAATGTTGATTTTTCCCATATTCGTCAATTAATGAAGGCTGGCGGTGGCTCATTACTTTCGATTGGAATTGGAAAAGGAAAAGACAAAGCAAAACAAGCGGTTCACAATGCTTTGAACCATCCATTATTAGAGTCAGTTAATATTCAAAATGCCAGTGGAATCATTGCTAACTTTACTGCAGGTGAGGACCTTTCATTCATAGAAGTAACAGAGGCATTGACCCATCTTGGAGAACAAGCAAACAGTAATACAGATATTATCCCCGGTTTGATCATGGATCCAAAATTAACTGATCGATGTGAAGTAATTTTGGTGATTACAGGTTTAGGTGCCACCCCTCTGGAGACTTCAATGTCTTCTGTGTCAAAACCAGAACATCAAGCACAATTTTCCACAAAGACCTCTCAAAAATATATTGATAAGCAATACAGAGAACCGGTAGAAGCAGTGGTCGCAGATGAAAATCTTGATATTCCAGCATTCTTAAGACGACGAAGATTTCAGTAAACGAGGTACCGGTGAACGAAATTTATCAAAAAGTTTATCAGAAATATCCGGAAGTAGCTGGTAAGAAACCAGTTCAACATAGCCAGCCTGATGGACAAACATTACTGGTTTTCAAAGGAGAAGGAAAATCATCCAACGGGATTAAGATCCCACGAGTGATTAGAGTGTTGATCGATCAAAATGGAAAAATCATCAAAATGAGTTCATCAAAATAGATTTTTGGAGATAATTATGAAAGCGTTAATCTTAGATACTGAAATTATTTTTTGGGACACTTTAATTCCTCTCATGAAACAATCAAAAATCATTCAATGGTTTATCCGCATTGGTTATCCATTTGTTGAAGGATTAAATTTTATTCAAATTGTAAAAACTTTGTCAATAACCTGTATTAGTGGATTTGCTTTAGGTTGGCTGGCTTTCTTTACATATCATTTATCAAAATAAAAATCAATTCAACCCATTTTCCAATCTCACTTTGTCAAAAGTGGGATTTTTTTTTATTTCTACAGGGTCATTTTTCTTTCCATGCTAAAATAAATTGTCTAGAAAAAAATTTTTTGTCAAAAAACAAATGCAGAAATTTTTAAGAATTCTTATTATCATTTTTTTATTCTTCATTTGCCTGCTATTAGGTGCAAAATGGGCAGATATTACTTTAATTGGAAATGAAAATATTGTAATCAACCCTGATTCTCAGGAGAATGATCAAAATAAATTTTTAATTTTTGTGGTTGACCAATTTGACAAGAAAAATCCTGAGCTTTTATCTGTCTGGTCAGTTGTGATTTATTATCAGGATGCAAAGGGAATAACATTGATACCAATTTCAGTAGAAAAAGATGAGACTTTAAAAGAGATTAAACGATCTTTTGTCATAACTACTGATAAAGACCTCCATGTTAAAACCATTAAATATATGAACACAAAATATAAATCAAAATGGGATACCTATCTAATCCTGGATAATTTTTCAGTGACCTATTTACTTGGCTGGATAACCAATAATGCTTTTGAGGTTGTTTCTACAGAACCGTCTGATGGTTATTCTCATATAGAAAATATGTGTAACATAATTTCTGAAAATAAATTGAGTTCTATTGATACGCTTGATTGGCCTTTGATTACTCCAGACCATTTAAAAACCAATCTATCAATTGAAAGTATAAGGGATCTGTGGGAAAATTTATTAGGTGAAGAACAAATTTTATGTGAAGTAATTAGGTAAAGATAGCTTTCGATAAACCAATAGAATTTACTTATTCTGATTACGGCTGCATGATATAATTTATTGATCTGAACGATTAGATTAAATTTTTTTTATGGAGAATAAATTGAACACAGAAAACAAACCGATCATGATTGAAGACAATCTTGTTGTTACAATGGATTATGAACTAAGTATTGAAGGTGAAGTAGTTGACTCTTCTGATGAAAACGAGCCAATTATTTTTCTTCAGGGTACTGGACAGATCATTCCTGGTCTAGAAAAATCTATCTATGGATTAAAAGTTGGCGATAAAAAATTAATAACAGTCCAACCAAAAGATGGATATGGTGAGATTGATCCCGAATCGATTGTAGAGGTACCCAAAGATGAATTTCCAGATGATTTTCCTCTTGAGCTAGGCGTAGAAATCACAGTTCATACTGATAATGAAGAAGAAGAAGTCGAAGAGGAAGACGTTGAACTGGATGACGACGATGATGATGATGAAGAAATGGAAGCAACGATTGTTGCCATCAATGAAAAAACAGTCACACTAGACTTTAATCATCCCCTTGCTGGGAAGGTATTAACTTTTTCAGTGAACATTCTTGATGTTCGAGAAGCAACTCCGGAAGAATTGGAACACGGACATGCCCATGGAGATGATTCCGAGTTTTATTTTGAAGATGAAGATTTCGAAGAAGATGATGAGGATTAATCCTCTACGTTACTAAAAAATTCAGTAGACCCTCAGATTGAGGGTCTATCATTTTTCCTATTCGTAAAAATAATTTCCTCTAATTTATCCACTTGATAATCAACAATGATTTGATCTTTTATCTTAAATGTTGGTGTGACCAAATTCCCATCTGCCCAATTCCGTACTAGTTTGGCAGCTTTTGGATAATGATTAACATCAACCTCACTAAAACCAATTTTATTCTCTGTCAGCCATTCTCTCGCTTTTTTGCAATCTGGGCACCAAGAAGTGCAAAATAAGACAACATCTTTTTCAAGAATGTTATCAAATTCATCGTCAGTTTCCATTTCGTAAACTAAATCTGGTTCCAATTCTGAAATTAAATCAAGCAAAATATCGTTTTCTGGCTGTTCATCAATATCATGTACATCAATATATCGGATAATTCCATTTTTATCGATTAAGAATATTGCCCTCTCACTGCGCCCATCATCTCTCAAAACGCCATATAGGTTTGCAATACTGCCATGAGGCCAAAAATCACTCAATAAAGGGAAATTTACCCCACCAAGGCTGGTTGCCCATGCTTCTAGACATGGAATATGATCAACGCTGATACCCAGAACCTGGGTATTTAATCCCTCGAATGCAGCTCGATTAGCTTCATAACTTGGGATTTGATTAGATCATATATTTGTAAAAGCAAGTGGAAAAAAAGCTAAAACAATGTTTTTTCCAAGATAATCGGACAGGCAAACTGAGCCACATAATGTTGCAGGTAAACAAAAATGAGGTGCTTTATCACCAATTCTTAATTTCATAATCAATACCTTTATTAAATTTTGTATTATAGAGAAGATTGCCTAATTCTACCGTATAATATTCTCAAATAAAATTCAAAAATCAATTAAAACTAATAATGGAAGCATGATAAATAAAAATTCTCAGCCAAAAATTCTCCTTATAACATTTTTCATCTCCTTGTTTTTGGGGAGTTGCGCACCAAATAAAAATCAAGAAGAATTATTGGTTGAAACACCTGCCGAAAGCCAACAATTAGTTACTGGTACACCAGTTCTTTTGCCAATGAATACGCCTTCCAATGAACCAATTCCAACTTCACAACCAGTCAATGTTGAAAAAGAATTGGAACTACCTGATTACAAAATTAAAGTAAGTTTTAATTATGGAAATCAAACTGCAAACATAAATGAAACCATAAGGTTTTATAATACCTCCAAGCAACCATTAAACCAATTATTATTGGCTTGTGACATTTTACGTTACCCGGACTCATTTGTTCTTGAAAAAATAATCATCAATAATACTAGTGAAATTGACATTGAACCTGGGAAATTTTTTCTGTCAATTCCATTAGCTGAAACTCTCTTGCCTGGTGAAGAAATAACTATTCAAATTGATTATCTGCTAAAAGTGCCACCTATTCCACCGCCAGCGGACGACCGAAAACCTGGAATTTTTGGTTACTCTACAGTTCAGACTAATTTTGTTGATTGGTATCCTTTCTTCCCTCCCTTGTCAGAAAATGGTGAATGGCTCCTTCATGAGCCGTGGTTCTATGGGGAATATCTGGTATATGATTTAGCAAATTTTCATGTAGAAATCGAACTCCTGAATGCGCCATCAGGTTCGACCATTGCAGCCAGTACACTGCCTACAATCCTGAAGGAAAACCGATATATTTATGAATCTTTTGGAGCAAGAAATTTTGTTTGGTCTCTCAGCCCATCTTATATTGTTGAATCTTTCATGATGGAAGGTATTACAATAACTACCCACACATTTCCTTTCCATCAACAAGCCGGATCACATGTGTTAAGAGAATCTGCGAAAGCAATTGATCTATATTCACGTCTTTTTTCTCCGTATCCAAGAGAAAATTTAACAATCGTGGAAGCAGATTTTTTGGATGGAATGGAATATGATGGCTTGTTTTTTCTAAGTCGTGGATTTTATAACCTTTTTGATAACACACCCCAGAATTATTTAACAGCAATTGCTGTGCATGAAACGGCTCATCAGTGGTGGTATGCAGCCATTGCCAATAACCAGGCTTTAGAACCATGGCTGGATGAAGCCTTGTGCACTTATAGTGAATTATTGTTTTATGAAGAATATTATCCTGAGTTAATCAATTGGTGGTGGGAGTATCGGGTTAATTATTATCAACCAGAAGGTTTTATTAATAAATCCATATATGATTATCAAGGGTTTGTACCGTATCGAAATGCAACATATCTTCAAGGAGCAAAATTTCTACAAAATCTAAGAGATGACCTCGGAGATGAGGTATTTTTCGATTTTCTTAGTGATTATGCCAAATCACTAAATAATAAAATTTCGAATGAAAGCAACTTCTTTCAGATTTTAGGAAATTATACAGATCAAGATGTCAAAAAGAATTACCCGGAATATTTTTCCTTCGTTCAGTAAATTTCGGATAATTATTGATAAGCATTTATTGAGGTTGATACATTTGCTGATATTTGTTTTTTTCTGTATACTTGAATCAACTATTTTTACGGGAGGTCTAATGGCTAAAATCACAGATATTGAAGGTATTGGTCCGAAATACGCAGAATTGCTTGCAAAAGAAGGAATTAAGACAGTAGAAGGCTTACTAAAAGCTGGTTCAAAACCTAAGGATCGGAAAAAGATTTCCGATACACTTCAAATTTCAGAAAAGCTCATTCTTGAATGGGTAAATCATGCTGATCTTTTCCGAGTGAAAGGTATCGGTGAAGAATATTCGGATTTACTTGAAGAAGCAGGAGTTGATACAGTTCCAGAATTAGCCCAAAGAAACCCTGAAAATTTGTTACTGAAAATGCAAGAAGTCAATGAACAAAAAAAACTGGTACGCAGATTACCAGTATTATCACAGGTTGAATCCTGGGTAAATCAAGCAAAGGCACTTCCCAGGGTAATTGAATATTAGAAACTTGAAAAACCGTGGCTCTCAAAAGTCACGGTTTTCCTTTGAAAGATTTTTCTTTATGATTAACCAGAAAAAATCAAAAATATTTTTATGGATTGGCATTTTATTGGGGATTACATCTTCTATTTTGTATTTTATTTTCCGACTCAGGGATAACAAAAAAGATTTAGGATCCGCATTTATCAGTAAATATATAAATATTCACCAGGATAATACACCTGAAGAAAAAATCAAGCAAGAAAATAAAGTGATCTTATCAAAAGAAATTAGAAAAGATAACCTGAAAACCATTAATGGAATAGGTCCAGCCATCGAATTGCTTTTAAACAAAAATGGAATTTTTACTTTTGATGATTTACGTGCAATGGGGATTGAAGATTTAAAGAAAATCCTGCTCACCAAAAATTTTCGCCTGGCAGACCCAAGCACCTGGGTGGAGCAAGCAATCCAATTATCGAAAAAATAAAATCCTTCCATTTAAATTAGTCTTAGATTATCTTAAAATTTGTAAAAGTTATTGACTCGTCTATACAAATTCCCTATAATGTAATTGCAGGGAGCTCTGAGAAATTGAATTAGCCTCTTTGCCTTAAAAACTAAGTCATAAGTTTGTAGTACCATGAGAGAAATTCTCGGCTTAGGTGAAACAAACGATTTAGGAAAAGCTTCTAAGTAAAAGAATGTAAGACTTTCAAGAAGTTTAAGAAAGCTGGGTACTTAGAAAAGGGTAAAGAATAGCTAAAATTAGGTTACTTAGAGCCCCTGTTTCAATTTAAATGAGTTGTTTACTGGATGAAGCACTTCAGTCTTGATAACTCCTACATAAGGTAAATTCCTATATTTTTCATTGAAATCCAAACCATACCCCACTATGAATTTATCAGGAAGTTCAAACCCTTTATATCGAATGGGAATATCGATCAATCGATGCGACGGTTTATTAAATAATGTACATACCTCCAGGCTCGCAGGCAACCTTTCTCGTAAATTTCGTAATAAATAATTGAGTGTCAAGCCAGTATCGATAACATCTTCGATAAATAGAACATGCCTGCCTTCGATCGGAATATCTAAATCTTTTACCAATCGAACTACTCCACGATTTCTTGCATCTATACTATAGTTACTGATTGCCAGGAAGTCGACATCACAACTAATTTCAATTTTTCTCAATAAATCAGCCATGAAAATAAAAACACCCTTTAAAACACCAATAAAAATTGGATTCTTGCCTTGATAATCAATATTAATCATTTTTGCCAGTTCAAAGATACAATTGTCGATCTGATCTTCCGTAAATAAAATTTGACTTATAACATCATTATGTCCGAAATTTTCACTGCTCATCAATCACCTCTTTGAGCTTCTGTTCCATGGTAATCCTTAGTTTCTTCATACAGACCATATTTTATTAATAAATCCCTGATATCACGACGTTTCATTAATTTGATTTTGATATCAGGATACAGTTCATTCATTAACCGTAATTTTTTATTCTTTATAGTAGCTAATTGAGGTCGTAAGGTTGTTAATTCCACAAATAGATCCTGGTCTGGTAAATAGAAATCAGGTGAAAAAGCTAACTTCACCTTTCCCTTTTCATTCCGCTCCAAATCAAATGTTCGCGGTTCGTATTGCCAAACAACTCCATAAAAATCCAGAATTCTGGCGAACATCTCTTCTGCAGGATGAGAGAATTGAACTGTTTTAGAATTTTCAATAGTAGCCATAAGATCCTTACAAGTTAATGACCCACCTGGCGATATTTGTTATCTCAAAATTATCTGTATTAATTGTCAGGTCATATAAAGCTGGATCATTCCAATCAACATGATAAAATCGCCTGATGAAATCTTGGCGGTATCGATCACTCTCCTGAATTTGGGCTAAAGCTGCTTTTTCAGTAACATTTTTTGATTTTTGAATATTCTTGATTCGCGTATTGAGACTTGCTATAACCCTCACATGCAAACAATCAGAAAATTCTCTTAAAATCATTTGACTTGCCCTCCCAACGATGACGACATTTCCTTTTTCGGCTTTTTGAATGACAACCTGCTTTATCGCAACCTGGTATTTTTTACACGTATCGTCATCCATACATATCCCCAACATACCTAGCTCATCAATTACCGCCAATGCCATATCAGGTGCGCCAATTTGGACAGCAGCCTGATTGACCACCTCTCGCCAAATTAATTGGTATCCACTTAATTCAGCGAGTTTGATTGCTAGCTTACTCCCCCCACTTCCATATTGCCTTGAAATGGTGTAAATGGATACCATCGAGACCTCCTTTTTACCTGTAATTTTGATTATAGCATTACCGGATAAGACATCAGTAAATATTTGTTTATCTTCTGAAAACAATAATCAAGGAAATATATTTTTTTAAATACTCAGCGGTTTGGTTTTTTTGGCGAGCATTTACTCGCCAAAAAACCACCAGCCTCAGTCTTTTGAGATGATGAAAAGAAATGGTATATTTAAATGAGAAAAATAATTGGTAATCAGGAGAAAGTATGGCAGGAAAAATAGGAATACTCACAGCTGGAAATGATGTTCCAGGGCTTAATGCAGCGATTCGTGCAATTGGAAAAACTGCCCAAAATTTGTACAAAATGGAAATCATTGGTTTTTTGGATGGTTTCAAAGGATTGATTGAAAATCGGTACATTCCCCTAAAAGGAACTGAATTCTCAGGAATACTTACCACCGGTGGTACTATTCTGGGCACCAGTCATGATCTACCTGTTATTTCTTTTGAAAATACAGAAATGCTGGATAAGGCAATATCAACATTTAAAACCCACAAACTAGATGCCCTGGTTTGCCTTGGAGGAGCTGAAATGCAAGTTGGAACACTCAGTCTTTCTCAAGCAGGCCTTAACGTAATCGGTATTCCAAAATCAATAGATAATGATGTTTTTGGTACCGATTTTACAATTGGATTTGATACAGCTTTATCCGTGGCAACCGAAGCAATCGATCGTCTTCATAGTACAGCTCATAGTCACCACAGGATCATCGTTGTTGAGATTCTAGGAAAACACACTGGTTGGTTAACCCTTGGAGCAGGGATGGCGGGTGGAGCGGATGTTATTCTCTTACCTGAAATTCCGTATAGTTTAAATAAAATTTCGAACGCCATCCTGGATAGAAATAAAGCAGGAAAGAGATTCAGCATCATTGCGGTATCTGAAGGTGCTTTGACACAAGAAAGTGCTGCTTTTTTCCAGCGTAATCGAGAGACAAATATTCGATTACGGACAGGAAACGAAAGACAAGAAATAGAATCAAGATTAGATGCAATTGAAAATGAATATGCAGATAACACCAACTTGTTGTCGCATGTTCTCCATCAAAAAACCGGATTGGATACACGCATCACAATTCTTGGATTTCTATTGAGAGGTGGTGTTCCATCCTCTATCGATCGAATGCGTGCAACGCAATTTGGTACAAATTGCGTTGAAATGATTGATCAGGGTCATTTTGGTGTTATGTTAAAATTGAACAACTTTCAAATAGAAACAATCCCTTTGAAAGATGTTGCTGGAAAGCATAAACCCTTACCAACCGACCATCTGTGGTTGCAGGCAGCGCGTAATGTCGGAACATGCTTCGGGGATTAATCCAATCACTGATACAATTCTTCCTATGTTTTTACCGACAACAATTAATGAATTAAGAAAATTAGGGTGGGATCACCTAGATATCATCCTGGTTTCAGGTGATAGTTACATTGATAGCCCATATATAGGTATATCAGTTATCGGCCATATTTTGGTTGATGCAGGTTTTAAGGTTGGGATCATTGCACAACCCAATATTTCACATGCTGATGATATTTCCCGATTAGGTGAACCAGAGTTATTTTGGGGTGTCTCAGCAGGAAGTATCGATTCGATGGTGGCGAACTATACAGCCTCACTTAAAAAACGAAAAAGTGATGACTATACACCTGGTGGAGTTAACAATAAACGACCTGATCGTGCTAGTGTTGTATACACGAATTTAATAAAAAGGTATTTCAAGTCGAATAAACCCATAGTTTTGGGTGGCCTGGAAGCCAGCCTTAGAAGAATTGCCCATTATGATTACTGGAATGATAAGATCAGGCGATCCATTCTATTTGATGCAAAAGCAGATTATCTTATTTATGGGATGGCGGATCGATCGATCGTAGAATTTGCCAATGCGCTTAGAAATAATCAGGATCCAAAAAAGATTCGTGGATTATGCTTTATTAATAACGAACCTGTTGTAGATTATTTACAAATCCCTTCATTTGAAGATGTCAGTTCAGATAAATTATCGTATATTGAAAGCTTCGAAATTTTTTATAAAAACAATGATCCAATCACATCCAGAGGTCTGGTACAGGCTCATGGTGATCGTTTCCTGGTTCAGAATCCCCCAGCTTTCTATTTGAACCAGGAAGAGCTGGATAAAGTATATGCACTCCCATTCGAAAGAAATCAACATCCTTATTACGAAAAAATAGGAAAAGTAAAGGCACTTGAAACGATTCAGTTTTCAGTAAGTACTCATCGGGGTTGTTATGGAGAATGTAATTTCTGTGCAATCGCTGTCCACGAAGGACGAACTATCCGCTGGCGTAGCAAAGAATCCATTGTGAAAGAGGTTGTTAACATAACAAAACACCCTGGATTTAAAGGTACCATCCAGGATATGGGCGGACCAACAGCGAACATGTATGGGTATGAATGTAAAAAGAAAACCACTCGTGGTGTGTGTTTGGATAGAAGATGCATTTCTCCTGAAATATGCACAGCATTAAGACCTAGCCACCGTCCTCAATTGGAATTGCTACAAGCTGTTCGTGAACTTCCTAAAGTCAAAAAGGTTTTTGTCGCATCCGGTATCCGTTATGATCTGCTAATGAATGATCACCAATTTGGCAACAAATACCTCGAAGAAATATTAGAGTATCACGTTTCAGGACAGCTAAAAATAGCTCCAGAACATACGGAGGATAACATCCTTGAATTGATGGGAAAAACCAGTTCTAAGAAACTATTTGAATTTAAAAATCGGGTGGATGGTCTTAATAAAAAATTAGGAAAAAACCAATTCCTTACGTATTATTTCATTGCTGCATATCCAGGTTGTTCGGAAAGAGACATGCAAAGGTTAAAAGTTTTTACATCTGAAAAATTGAAGGTAAATCCCGAACAAGTTCAAATCTTTACTCCCACCCCTTCTACTTATGCAAGTGTTATGTATTACGCGGAAATAAACCCGTTCACGAAAGAACCAATATTCGTGGAAAAATCAATCAGTAAAAAAATAAAACAGAAAGAAATATTGGTGAAGAAACCAAATGTATAAAATTTTTTTAGTTGTTCCGCCTGGGATCGAACAAATCGCAATAGATGAAGTTAATCAACTTTCCAAACAACTTCAAATTTCAACTCAAATTAATAGTCTGGAATTTGAATGTGATTTGGATAAGATTTACAAACTTAATTTATTATTAAGAATTCCTAACCGCATACTTATCCGATTTGCGGATTTTGAAGCTACGACTTTTCAAGACCTGTTTAAAAAAGCAGTAAGGCTCCCCTGGAAACAATTCTTAAAAAAAGATGTCAGTGTAAATATTCGTACAACTTGTCATAAATCAAAACTGTATCACAACGATGCTGTGACACAAAGAATTCATCAGGCAATTGAATCCAATTTATCGACAAGTGTGAAATTAATCAAAGGTGAATCCGAAGAAACTCATGTAAAAAACCAGTTGATCATTGTTCGCTTATTCCATGATAAAGTGACAATCAGTATTGATTCCTCTGGAAATCCTTTATATATGCGAGGGTATCGTGAGATTGTTTCAAAAGCACCGATCCGTGAAAACCTTGCTGCCAGCTTATTACTGGCCTCTGGATGGACACCCGAAATTCCACTGATCGATCCTTTTTGTGGTTCAGGGACGATTCCTATCGAAGCAGCGTTAATAGTCAAAAATCAACCTCCCGGTTTGTACAGAGACTTTGCATTCGAGAACTGGCCAGGGTTTAAACAAAGTGAATGGCAAGCAATTCGTAGATCGTATATTGATAATATATTGGATAAGAAAATTAACATTTTAGCAAGCGATCGTGATCAAGGATCAATTGAGATTGCAAATAAAAATGCAAAGAAAGCGAAAGTTGAACAACTAATTGAATGGAAAACTCAATCCATCTCGGATGTCATTCCATACAATCAATCAGGTTGGATCATCACGAATCCTCCCTATGGGGTGAGAATTTCCTCAAATAAGGATATTCGTAATCTCTATGCGCAATTTGGAAATCAAATAAGGGAAAAATTCCATGAATGGCAAGTGTTATTTTTGTGCAATAGTCTAGCACTGGCGAATCAAACAAAATTAAAACCAAAAAGCCTGTTTTCATTTTCCAATGGTGGAATTAATGTACAGGCCTTTTATAGAAAGAATTAATAATTTTTTACCGTTTTACAGGTACTTGAATATCTATTTTTACTGCTTCATCCTGAACATAGATTGCTTTAATTACTGCATTTTTTCCTGCTTGATCAACCTGATCACGGATTAATTCGGATAATTTTTCATTAATATTCTTTACAAAATCACTGGCAAGATCCAGACCGGGGATATTCACCCAGGTGATCTCTACTTTCGGTTGTTCATTTTCCATGGAAAATGTCATTTCAATTTCCCCATTCGCCCGTGTCGAATTTGGGAGACCGTAAAAACCTAACAATTTAATTTTGTCGGGTTCGATAAACTGGATATCCTGCACCTCTACCAATAATTCAGAGCCAGAGACGTTTCCGGCAATTACCTGCGCATTGTTGATTATTTGCATCAGGTTATCTCGTTTTAATGTAATCGTCATGGCAATGTTTCCGTCTCGAAACCCCAAATTACAAGCCAGGCTTGTAATAATTAACAGAAATAAAAGTATAAAAAAAGCATGTTTATTCTTTTTCATAAATACTAACTCCTTTCTAAATCTTGATTAAGATAGATTTACTAACATCAATTTTTAGTTTCGCTATTGTAACCGAAAGATGCAATAACACTAAGAAGGATGTAAAATCTATAAAAAAAGGCTCAAGAATAATTCCTGAGCCTCTTTGTCCGTAATAGAGTTTGAATATTATGGAAGGGATCCTACCACATCAAATGTTCTCAGAATTTCATCTAGCGCTACAAGATCCGATTCTGACAATACTTGAACCATTACAGTAGCCAAAAATGAAGTCTGGTTTGTGAGCGGTCTTGCTGCCAGAACAATTATGGTACTGCGTGCACTACCACAATTTACAAATACATCATAAGAACCGAGAAAACCACTATCTTCATATGGATATCTTCCATCTATCGTACAATCTGCAGAAAAGGTCTCTCGGTACACATCTAATAGTTGAATATATCCAGCCAATCGAGCGACATCATCAGATACCCCAAAGAATACCCCTGGTTCATCGAATGTATTGAAAAACGCATCTATATCAGCTGCTGCTACAATACTCGATCCTATGATGTCATTTCCATCATACCAGGGCTCACCACTCACCTCTCCCCATGCTGTGGGAATTGATACTTGAATAGCACCATAATCATCAGTCACTGTAACAAATTCAGAGTAACTTCCACTTTGACCACCTACTTCACTTTCCAGTGCTTGAGCAAAGGAAAACTTTGTTTCAAGTTTGTTGCCATTCAACTGACCGGAAAGGTATTCTTGTGAGCCAAATCGAAGGACTTCAATAGCGATAGTATCTTGAGGATTTCTCGACCTCAATATGTCACAATAATCTGCCATGGTTCCATCCAGCCCAAGAACCAGCCCTTCCATCATAGTTAGAATATCTCCACCTTGTAATCCAGCTTTATCTGCAGGGGAACCTGATTTTACCGAAGAAACCCAAACGCCACTGATTGATCCATCCTCAGAAACAACAGTTTGTCCATTAATACCAATTGATTCATAATCTGACCCCAATCTCATTTTTTCAATCACTGCAATTGCATCCTGAGCACGAATTGCAAAATTCTGATCAAAAGTATCATTTCCAGCATAATTAACTCCCACAACTTTTCCATCCGGAGTGATCAATGGGCCACCCGAATTTCCTCCCCGAATTCTGGCATCGTGCTCAATGACTGCATCGATAGAAGCCCAGGATGATTCCCCTCCAGCCCTGGATTTCGAAATAATCCCTTTCGTGAGGGTATATTCCGGATCACCAAGTGGAAAACCAGCAGCATAAACTTCCATGCCGGGATCAATTTCACCTTCGTAATAACCCATATAGGAAAAACCATCACCATCAATATCGATCACCGCCAAATCCCAACATTCTGAAACACCCAACACCCGCGCATTTCTAGGTTGCGATTCACCTGCAACCCAAACTTTAAGCAAAGCTGCACCGGTAACAACATGATTGTTTGTCACAGCAATCCCGCTTGGGTCAATAATAAATCCTGTTCCCCTCCCAGCTGCATTGTAAACACTGCCTAATTGGGGATCGACAAAGCTGCCTTGCGCTTCAATTTGGACAGTAGCGTTTTTTGCTCCTTCCAAAGAAGTAACCATTCCGGTTTGAGATGAGGTTTGTGGTACATCGACCTGGGGAGTCTCTTGCGGTGGGACTGGTGTTGGATCTTCATCTCCCCCAACTGAAAATCCGCAAGATAGAGTTAATGCAGCTATAACAAATAAGCCTAATAAAATATGTTTTTTTTTCATTCCTACTCCTTGGAAAAATAATTAATTTAAAAAAATCGGTGCGTCAGCGAAGAATGGATGAAAAATTGATTTTATTAACAATTTAATAGCTGAGAAACCGATTCATTTATTTTGATTATTATTTCTAATACTTATTTATTCAGTTTTAAATAATTTGTATAATGTTTATAGCTTTTATCAAATTAGAATATTATTAATAATCTTCAGGAAATTCATTTTTTTGTTGGATTTTTAATTAAAAATTACACCTGATCAAAGACTGCCAGGTAAAGTATTTAGTTTTATGTAACTTTTCACCGGAGGTCAACGTGTTTTTGGTGGTGATCACCACCAAAAACACGTCTAAACCCCGGATTTTTAGAGGTATACAGTTTTATTATTTAAATTCAATTAAATATATTGAATTTAATTTCGAGCGTTTATTTCAGCCAGAACCTTTAATACCATCTCCTGATTGATTCCGGCTTGTTTCGCTTGTGGCATACTAAGGAGCGAATTCAAGGTCATTCCTTTTGCCAAACCGATCATAGGGTTCTTTGAGACTCCAGGAGCATATTTATCTAAAATCTCAACTGCTTTTGCATCTTTAAGAATTTCGCCTACTTTTGTATCTACTGTATATGTCATTTCATTCTCCTTGAAAAATTGAATCCAATGGTATTGAATATCATCAAAACTATCGTACCTACCATGATCATTATTGTAAGCTACCTTGAAAGTGATCACAATCAATTGTATTTTTGTTCGTTATAAAGTATTTTCTGAAATCATGATCAGTCAGAGTGTTAATGACATGTAAAACTGTCAAAAACATCCGCCAACTCCGGTTTGTTAGAATGGAACATGATAAACTTAAACACAAGCACTAAGTTGTAAGAAAGTAGAGGTAAATTGACAATCGACACAGCATCTGCCATCGCTCACCCTAACATCGCTCTAATCAAATATTGGGGTAATAAAGACCAAAAATTGCGAATACCTGTCAATGGGTCAATCTCCTTCAATTTAGACAGTTTATTCACAAAAACAAAAGTGACTTTTGATCTCTCATTAATAACAGATTCTTTAACCATCAATTATCAGAAAATCTCTGGACCTGGTCTGGACCGAGTAGTTTCATTTTTGGATATTGTGCGTGGTCTGGCTGAAAAACAACTTTTCGCTCGGGTGGAGAGCGAAAATAACTTCCCAGTTGGAACCGGAATTGCTTCTTCTGCTTCGGCTTTTGCTGCATTAAGTTTGTCTGCCAGCAAGGCAATTGGCTTGAACTTAACCGAAAAAGAATTGTCCAGGTTAGCCCGGCGTGGATCAGGATCAGCCTGTAGATCCATTCCGGAAGGTTTTGTGGAATGGTATCCAGGAAAATCAGATAAAGATTCTTATGCTCATAGTATTGCATCCCCTAACCATTGGAATCTGGTGGATATTATTGCGGTTGTATCGATTGAACATAAAAAAGTTGGATCAACCGCTGGCCATGAATTGGCAAATTCCAGTTCGTTACAAAATGCACGTGTACAGGATACAGATCATCGGCTGCAAATTGTCAGGCAAGCAATTCTGGACCAGGATTTTTTGAAAATGGCTGATATGGTCGAATTGGATAGTAATATGATGCATGCAGTCATGATGACCTCAAATCCTCCTTTGATGTATTGGGAAAGTACCTCTATCACAATTATGAAAATAGTTAAAGAATGGCGTGAAGCAGGAATCCCTGTTTGTTATACGCTGGATGCAGGACCTAATGTTCATATAATAACAACAAAAGGATATTCGGATAAAATTATCTCAATGCTGCCTGAAATCAAAGGAATAAAAAGAATTTATAAAGCAGGTGTGGGTGGAAAAACCAGATTGGTTGAAGATTAACATTTTCTAAGAGTTCTACGCTCAAATTGATCACTAGAAAAAACAGTTTATAATTGGCGGTAGCAACCGTTATTTTTATTAGTAAACACAGGTGAATCTATGATGATTATTGAATTTATATTGATTTTTGGAGTCTTGCTCTTCGTCCATGAGTTTGGGCATTTTATATTTGCCAAGTTATTCAAGATAAATGTTGAGGAGTTTGGATTTGGTTTTCCCCCAAGATTATTGAAAATTGGCAAATTTAGAGAAACTGAAATTACCTTAAACTGGATACCCTTTGGAGCCTTTGTTCGATTAAGTGGCGAAAATGATCCGGAATTGAAAGGCGGTTTTAGTGATTCATCAATTATCGCTCGATTTATGACATTAATTGGTGGTCCATTATTTAATCTAATTCTCGGTGTTGTTCTTTTTGCCACAATCTTCATGCAAGTTGGCATTCCGGATCTCAAATCTGTTGAGGTATATGGTGTTAATGCAGGATCGCCTGCTGAAATCGCAGGAATCACTTCTGGAGAGATTATCCTTGAGGTCAATGGTATCTCAATTACCAGTACTGAACAATTATCGCAACTGGTAGCACAGAATCGTGGATCAGAAATCACCATGAAACTCATCTCCCCTGCAGGTGTAGAAAAAGTAATAACCACTACACCACGCGCGGAAGCACCACCTGGTGAAGGTTATCTGGGTGTAACTCTGGTAAATCCATACAAAGAAGCTTCTGTTTTTGAAGCATTACCTTATGCCTTCCGTGCAACAGGCAGTTATGCGGTTCAATTGTTAGCTTTACCAGGGCAGTTAATCAGAGGGAGTATTTCTGCAGAGGAGGCTCGTCCGGTTGGTCCCGTAGGAATTTATAGTATTTATTCGCAAGCCAGAGAGCGGGATGAGAGCAATGCTGGTTCAGCCAATCCTGAAGACCAACTCAATACTCTTCTAATATTAGCTATTATTTCTGTGGCATTAGGCTTCACCAATCTACTGCCCATTCCCGCACTGGATGGTGGCAGGTTGATTCTTTTACTTCCTGAAATCTTTTTACGCAAAAAAGTTCCTGCCAAAGTGGAAAATATTATAAATATGGTCGGGTTTGCAGCGTTAATTGCATTAATGGTAATCATCACAACTATGGATATTATTAATCCTATTGTTATGCCATAAGGTACTTAATCGATGATATCGAAAAGACTAAATTTTAACCAGATTGTTGATTCTTTATTGGATGACGATGCTGAATTTCCTGTATCTTATATCATGAGTTTGTCTGATATTTTACCCGGTGATCTGGCATCTCTAAAAAAATCCTGGACTTTAATTTCCCCCGCCAGAAAAGCACTTCTTATGGAAAATGTTGAAGTTTTTCATGAAACTCGAATTACGTCGAATTTTGAGGAAGTGGCAACTCTTGCTCTGGACGATATTAATTCGGCAGCCAGAATTAGTGGATTACGGTTATTTTGGGATTATGAAAATTCACAGATGATTATGAAATTCATCAATATGCTGGAAAGTGATCAGGATATAGGTGTCCGGACACAGGCAGCCATCACATTGGGAAAGTATATGTTTCTCGCTGAAACAGAAGCGATAGATACAAAATACAAAGGAATAATTGAAGAAGTTTTATTAAAGGTTTTACGGTCAAATGAGAATGAGCTGGTTCGTCAAAAAGCATTGGAAGCAATTGGTTATTCAAGTCATTCGGAAGTAAATGAATTTATTCATATTGCTTACAATTCAGGTAATTACAATTGGATTTCCAGTGCTTTACAAGCAATTGGCAGATCTGCTGACGAGAATTATGCTTCATTGGTATTACCCATGTTAGCTCATCCCGATAATCGAATTCAAAAAGAGGCGATTTTTGCAGCAGGTGAATTAGAAATTAAATCCGTCAAGAATATGCTCCTGAAAATGGTGCTTGAACTTGAACAGGATGAGATTTTATGGGTAGAAGCAGTTTCAGCATTATCCAAAATTGGTGGAGATGGCGTTAATGAAGTATTCGAAAGATTATTAGAATCTGCATCAACCGATGAAGAAGAAGATTTCTTGATAGATGCGATTGAAAATTTAAATCTCACGAATGATATGTCTTTAGGATTTGATTTAATGGGGTTTAGAGAACCCATTGAGGACTCTCTCAAGGAAATTAACCTTGAAGACGATGATTTTGATATTGATGATTATGGAAAATCCTGGATTGAAGATTTGGAAGAAAATTTAGATTCCAGTCTGGATGATGATTTCGATGGAGATGATGACGAGGATGACGAAGATTATTAATTTTTCTAAACCAAACAACAAATGGTTTTGATCGAATGTCAGAGATTGTCAGAATTCATGTGATGATTGAAGGTAGAGTCCAAGGGGTAGGATTCAGATTTTTCGCTAAGGAACATGCACAAAAACTTGGATTAACAGGTTGGGTTAGAAATACTTTTGATGGCCAAGTGGAAGCGCAAGCTGAAGGTTCAAAACAAAATATTGATATCTGGATTAGTCATCTCCAAAATGGACCTCAATCTGCTTTTGTTACCCATATCAGCAAAGAATGGTTGGAAACGCTAGGGAAATTTAAGAATTTCAAAATCGCACCTACCTTTTAATCCCCAAGTTGTTTAGGTCATTTTTTCACCAGAAAGAATTGCTGCTCTTTTCCAGGGTGGAATATCTGCTTCTTCTGCCCAAATGTTACGTAATTCGTATATTTGATCACGGATAATCGCAGCTTTTTCAAATTCAAGATTCTTTGCTGCATCACGCATTTGTTGTTCCAAATGTGAGATTGTCCGCTCAATCTCTTTCAAACCCATTTTCCGATCACGGTCCCCTGCTCGATATTCTGCTCTTGCTTCAGCAGCCATCATCGTTGGAGATACTCTTTCAGTAAGATCATGAATTGCTTTCATAATGCTGACAGGTTCAATTCCATGTGCAAGATTATAGTTATGTTGTTTTTCTCGCCGTCGGTAAGTTTCTTTGATCGCTTTATCCATTGAGTCTGTAATTCGGTCAGCATACATGATCACCTTTCCATTCACATGCCTTGCTGCTCGACCTACCGTCTGAATAAGCGCTGTTGATGATCTTAAGAATCCTTCCTTATCAGCATCCAGAATTGCCACCAATGAGACTTCGGGTAAATCCAGACCTTCGCGAAGAAGGTTTATCCCTACCAAAACATCAAAAATTCCTTTGCGTAAATCTCTTAAGATTCCAATCCGGTCAAGTGTTTCAACTTCTGAGTGCAAATAATGTACCTTAGTTCCAATCTCCAACAAATAATCTGCCAGATCCTCAGACATGCGTTTGGTCAGGGTTGTCACCAGTACGCGTTGTCCTGCCGCAACCCGTTTATTTATCTCTCCCAACAAATCATCTATTTGACCTTTTGTCGGACGAACCTCAATTTCAGGATCGATTAAACCAGTAGGACGAATAATTTGCTCTGTGATCAGCTCTGCATGTTCCATCTCATAACTGGCTGGAGTGGCGGACGTATAAATGGTATGTCCCATACGCTCTTCAAATTCTTCAAACATCAACGGGCGGTTATCCATTGCGGAAGGTAATCGAAATCCAAAATCAACCAATGTCCGTTTTCTTGATTGATCACCTTTATACATCCCACGGATTTGCGGAACAGTCATATGCGACTCGTCCAGGAATAATAAGTATTCACTGGGAAGGTAATCGATTAAAGTCCATGGTGCTGAACCTACAGGACGTTGATCAAGATGACGGGAATAATTTTCTACACCAGAGCAATACCCCGCTTCTCTTAACATTTCTAGATCATAGCGGGTTCTTTGTTCAATTCGTTGAGCCTCCAGAAACATATCCTTTTGCTTGAAGTATCTTAATTGCTGCTCCAGTTCATCTTCGATGTCCTGTATAGATTTTTTCATTTTCTCTTCGTTTGTGATGTAGTGTTTCGCAGGAAAAATCCGAATTGTTTCAGGTTCTTCCACAATTTCGCCAGTCAATGGATCAATTCTGCTGATTCTCTCAACCTCATCACCAAAAAACGATACCCGATATGCATATTTATCTTCATAAGCAGGAAATATCTCTATCGTATCACCCCGAACTCTAAAAACACCTGCATGTAAATCCATATCATTTCTGGAATACTGACTTTCAATTAAGTGTCTTAATAAGGCATTTCGGCGATATAATCCACCCAGGTTTATTTCAATCACAGATTTTCCGTAAGCTTCCGGGTTTCCTAATCCATAAATACAGGAGACAGAAGCGACAATAATTACATCTTTACGAGACATTAACGCAGTTGTCGCTGCCAATCTTAACCGGTCAATTTCCTCATTTATATCGGTTTCCTTTTCAATATATAAATCCTTCCTGGGCACATACGCTTCCGGTTGGTAATAATCATAATAAGAGACAAAATATTCCACTGCATTTTTTGGGAAAAACTCTTTAAATTCTGCATACAATTGTGCTGCCAGGGTTTTATTGTGGGCCATAATCAACGCTGGCATTTGCAAGCGTTGAATGATATTCGCCATCGTAAAAGTCTTCCCCGTCCCTGTCGCTCCCAATAACACTTGATGGCGATATCCTGCCAAAACCCCTTTGACAAGGTCTTCAATTGCTTCTGGTTGATCACCCATCGGAATAAATGGAGCTGATAATTCAAAATTCATAAGAACCTCAATAATGGAACATTTTATCTATGATAATTATAAACGAATTTTCTGTTCATCAGTATCTATTGTTGAACCTGACCAAAAATTGATTCAATTCTTAAGCCGGTTCAGGATTGAACTCAATCAATTGGTTTAGGATGAGGATCATCATATCCTGCCAATTCTCACCATATTTTCGGAATGCAAACCAATAGCTATTCTTACCACTTCTCACAAAATTGCCATTAATCGGTAGATCCCGAAAAATTTGTTTATCTATTTGGGTTGGATATCTTAATACCATCTGATCACTTTCCATTCCCACGGATGACAAACCTGCTTTTTCTGCCAGAATCTTTACCTTTATCTGAAAGATGAGATTCTTCACTTCTTCCGGTAATGGTCCAAAACGATCCTCAAATTCATTATTCAGTGCATCCAGGGCTTCCAGTGTCTCAATCTCTGCAATTCTTCTATATAAACTTAATCTCATGCGTTGATCAGTTATGTAATCGATTGGTAGACCAATAGTTAAAGGTAAATCGACAGCCACTGGCATTCTAATATGTTTGATATTCTGTAATTCAGAAGCTGGAACATCCTGTCCTGATGATTTTATTTTCTTAACTGACTGGGCTAACAGGCGTGTATATAAGTGATACCCCACAGAAGCAATCGCTCCGTGTTGTTTTGACCCAAGTAATTCTCCTGCTCCCCTCATTTCCAAATCACGCATGGCGATGGAGTAACCAGATCCCAGTTGGGTGTATTCTGCGATTGTTTCCAGCCGTTCCTGTCCATCCAGGGTAGGTTGTTTCTTCCGGTGTCTGAAGAAATAGGCATACGCTCGCTGAGCCCCACGACCAACTCTACCTCTCAATTGATACAATTGCGCTAATCCAAATGCATCCCCCCGGTCAACGATTAATGTATTGGCATTAGGAATATCGAGTCCTGACTCGATAATGGATGTACATAACAATACATCAATATCCCCATTATTAAAAGATTGCATTACCCTCGAAAGTTCGCCTTCATTCATCTGTCCATGTCCAATATCAATTCTTGCTTCAGGGACCAGTTTATTTAAATGAGCCTTCATGGCTACAATCGTTTGAACACGATTATGAACAAAGAAAACCTGACCACCACGTTCCAATTCTCTGAGAATCGCCTGACGCACCAATGATGGAGAGTAAGGTCCTATATGAGTAACGACCGGTTGTCTTTCTGCTGGTGGCGTATTGATAATTGAAATATCCCGGACACCGGTTAGTGCCATATATAATGTCCTGGGAATAGGTGTCGCTGTCAGCGTAAGGACATCCAGTTCCGTCCTAAGTCGCTTGAAGAATTCTTTATGCGAAACACCAAATCGTTGTTCTTCATCGATAATCACCAAACCGATATCTTTAAAGGCAATGTCTTTTGACAAAAGACGGTGAGTTCCGATAACAATATCGATTTCCCCAAAAGCCATTTTTAAAACAATTTCATCCTGTTCTTTATGTGAACGGAAGCGAGAAAGCATTTCGACATTAACCGGAAAAGGAGCTAATCTCTCACGAAATGTTTCATAATGTTGTTGTGCCAATACTGTCGTTGGAACCAGAATGGCTACTTGTTTTCCATCCATTACTGCTTTAAAAGCGGCACGTAAAGCGACTTCTGTTTTTCCATAGCCAACATCGCCACACAACAGGCGATCCATTGGGCGAGTGGATTCCATATCTGTTTTAACTTCAACAATGGCTTTTCTTTGATCTTCGGTCTCAATATAAGGAAATGAAGCTTCCAATTCCTGTTGCCAGACTGTATCAGCGCTGAAACTTGTTCCAACAGCTAATTTTCGGCGTGCATATAGTTCCAGAAGCTCCTGTGCGATTTCCTGAACAGCTTCCCGAACTTTCGTTTTGGCATTCGTCCATTCCTGTGTGCCCAATCTTGTGGGAGAAGGAGCCGAACCATCAGGACCAACATATCTGCCGAGACGATCGGCCTGATGAATTGGCACAAAGAGTTGATCGCCACCATCATATTCAACGCATAAAAATTCCCTCTCCATTCCTTCCAGATAGCGTTGCACCAATCCAATGAACTTTCCGATACCAAAATCAACATGAACAACCCAATCACCGACCTGCAAATCTGAATAATCCACCTCAGGAGAATGAACAACAGGTCTTGGTCGTTTTCTGGGCTGAGGACGGTCCCAGCCAAAAATTTCACTGTCTGTGATCAGTAAATGCTTCTCTTCACCAGTTTGATTTCTTAATACCCATCCTTCCGAAAGACTTCCCTCAATAAAAGTGGGTTGTTTTTTCTGGCATTGTTGCTCGCTCCATAAACTTTTAATCCTGTTTAATTGTCTTGAAACAATTACGCTGTTTACACCAGACGAACATTTTTCTTCTAAATATTCCAAAAAAGTTTTTATTCTTCCCCCAAAGCGTTCACCGTGGGAAAAAGTTTTTTCAAATAATGGGACATCCTCTGAAAAACCAAATCCAAAATCAATCCAGGGATGAACCGATAAAACATCATCGATCTCTGACCAGGGTAAATAGGGAAGGGGAAAATCTGGATTTATGATGCCTTCTGTGATCGAATCCATTCTAAACCGAACAGCTTGCTCTTCAATATCATTGGCAATCGTCCGGATCAGTTCTTTATCATCCAGAATGACAAGCGATTTTTTGGGTAAATAATCCAACAAAGAAGCAGGAAACGGATAAAGCAAAGGCAATGAAAATTCATTCAGATTTTGAGTTTCAATCCCAAGTTGTTGAGCTTTTGAAATTAATACCTCACTTGCCGGGGAAATTGTAAATCCTTCAACTAATCTTAATGTCCTTTGCGTAGCAGGATCAAATTGCCGGATTGATTCAATCTCATTCCCAAAAAAATCGATCCTGACTGGATACTGATCAGCGACTGACCAGATATCCAACAAGCCACCCCTTCTCGAAAAGAAACCTGGTTCAATGACTATTTCGCTGGATTGATATCCATTTTCAACCCATTCTTTCACAAGCTCTTCCTGTTTAATTAATTGCCCAACCTTTACAGTTCTGATTGCTTTAAGAAAATCTCTTCTGGGTATCGTTCGGGTCATTATTCCACGAACAGTAGTGATGATTATTGTAGATTGATCGGGCTGTTTTGAACCTGGCAAATGATAATTTGCTAAAAACGTCAGAGTTTGAAGGCGATCACGTCTGGTTAAGGAACCCCAGGCAGCATTTTCATAAAAAGTGGGAGAAGGTTCAGGAAATAGAATTATCCCATCCGTTTTCATCCAAAAACCGAGCTCATCAGCAATTGCAATCGCTTGATCCATCCGTTCAACGATAAAAACAATTGGTCTATCTAATGTATTTTTTAAAGAAGCCAACATGGGCAGTCGAACAGACCGAATCAAACCTAAGGCATTTTGTGCTGAACTGGTTTCAATGAGATCAATCAGACTTAGAAAATCTGGATGATTTTGAATCGCTTCTAACATGGATTATTTTTCACCATTATTTTCGCCATTAAATTTATTCATGGCAATTTCTATTCCAGATTCCATGATCATGATTACTGCTTTAGTTACTGTCTCAAATAAAAATGACAACTCTTTCTCTTCCTGTTTGGAAAAGTTCTGAAGAACATAGTCAGCAGGATCCATCCGACCGGAAGGTCTCCCAATTCCGATGCGTACGCGATTAAATTGTTGTGAACCCAATTGTTGAATAATCGATGCTATGCCTTTTTGTCCTGCAGCACCCCCACCAGGTCTTAATCGGATAGATAATGATGGCAAATCTAAATCATCGTGAATAACGATCAAATTCTCCAACTCCACTTTATAAAAACGAACCAGGCTGGATACCGCTGTTCCTGAAAGGTTCATAAAGGTTTGAGGTTTCACCAGAATCACTTTTTTATTGTTCCATTTACCTTCCAAAACAACAGATTTAGATTTGACTTTAATATTGGAAAATCCCAATTCTTTGGCTATCACATTAATCGCCATAAAACCTACATTGTGGCGATTATTCTGATAATCTTTTCCTGGGTTTCCTAATCCAGCGATCAGGTAAGTGAGTTGGTCATGACCTTGATCAGATTGGCTTAATTTTGTCCTATTTAAAAAACCAAATAATTTTCGATTTACCATTTTTATCCCAATTTTCTTCTTCGAATGATGACAAAAAGTGCTATGACGAATAAAAACAAAACCCCAAGAATTGCACCTTGAATTACCGTCATAATAAATTGTGATTGGGTGACAATCATTTCATTAGGCGGGATTGGAGTCGGTAAAGGTTTTTGTGTTGGGGTTGGCATAATTTCTATTGGCATACCGGTGGTAGGTAAAATTTGCGTTTCATCGGAAGAATCAGTTTTAATTGGATCAAAAGGAGTGTAATTTCTTACATTCAAATTTTCGATAATGGTTTCCTGTTGCCTGTCATTTTCATAAATAGCCAAAACCTTAATTTGATAGGTTCCATCAGCAATGGTTGAAGTATCCCAATTTGCCAGAATATTATCCACAATGGGAGAATCAATTTGATTAATCAGGAACCAACTTTGTGATTGTGATTCTTGATAGCGGAAGCTGATCTCAGCTTTTTGAAAACCAGTTCCGGTAACAGTTCCAACTATCTTAACACTACCCTGAAGAAAATCACCATTTTTCGGGGTCTGTATTCTGACCAAATCCAATTGCGGAAATGGATAGAACCAGCCACTGACGAAGGAAATTACCCACAATATTAATAAATTCACATGCATAACATTTAATTTTAACATGAAGAATTTATTCAAGCAAACTTTTCTTTTATTGCTTTCTGAGAGAACCAAAAGATAAACGGGAATAGGTACTCTTTGACAAACTGTTATAGCTTGTAGCACCTTGTCTTGTATGCATTCATCATCGCGGTCAGTGTTAATTTAATGGGTATCACCGCCATAAACTCTCACAAACCCCGGTTTATTGACATGATATCTTTTCTTGATCATTTAGGCAGATAATAGGATATTTCCTATCTCGAATCAGTTGCATCGTGTATAATCAATAAGATGAGTGAGCAAGAATTTAGAACTTCGCTTGAAGATCCCCAAGCCGCGATTCCTTCTCCGAAGGCATCAGGCAACAAAGGCAAATTGATTGGAATAATCATTGCTGCTGTGATTCTTTTGGCTTTAATTATCTTATCACTGGTCAGTCTTTTTCGGGCAGATTTAGAAACCACCTCAAAAGTCAGAGACATCTTTATTATCATAATGGCTCTGGAATCATTACTTTTGGGTGTTGCATTGATAATACTCATTATCCAAATCTCAGTGTTGATTAATGTCCTTAAGAACGAGATCAAACCGATTTTGGACACAACCAATGAAACTATCAGTCACTTACGGGGAACAACAACATTCTTAAGTAATAATCTTGTTGAACCCGTTATGAAGATGAATGAATATTCTGCTGGGTTAAAAAGATTTGTTGATCTACTTAAACCATCAACAAAACATCGAAAATCAAAAACAAATAGTGTAAATTATGAAGGAAAGGAGAATACAAATGTCTAATCGGGATGAATTTGGAGCTTTCTTGATCGGATTTTTAGTGGGAGGGCTAACGGGTGCTGTAGCATCCCTTTTGCTTGCCCCACAATCAGGTGAAGAAACAAGAACTGTCATTAAAGAACGTGCAATTGAATTACGTGACAAAGCAAGTGAAACTGCAGAAGGTGTTTATGCAAAGGCAGAGGATGCTGCTAATGATGCTGTAAAACGAGCCGAAGCATTATTGAAAGAAGCAAAAGAAAAAGCTGCTGAAGCAAAAGAAAAGGGGCAGCATCTGTACGAAGAACAGAAAACCAAACTTAGCAAGAAAATCACTGCTGAAACCTCAACAGATAGCCCTGTTGAAGTAGAACTTTAATCAGTTTTATATGAAAATAAATACCGGTTAACTTCATTGGTAACCGGTATTTTTCTATCCTAATCTTGCCAGAACTCCTGCAATCGAACCTAATAAATCTCCAGCAATCACAGAAGCTGGATGTCCAATTCGCTCTGACGCCTCAATTCCAGCCTGTGCATGGATCCACACGCCTGCTGTCGCAGCTTCAAAAGGTTTGATACCCTGAGCGAGCAATCCTGTGATCAAGCCTGCGAGAACGTCTCCGGATCCTGCTCTTGCCAAAGCCGGGTGGGCAACGGGGATGATTATTAATCTACCGTCCGGTGCTGCCACAATCGTTAATGCTCCTTTCAGAACAACGATATGACCCCATTTTTGGGAATATTCCATGGCGATCATCATTCGATTTGCCTGAATATCTTTCAAATTCAGATCAGTCATTACCGCCATTTCTCCTGGGTGTGGTGTCAAAATCGAATTATCCGGCAGGATTTTTTGCCAGTTGGTTATTTTTGAAATCAACTTCAGTCCATCAGCATCTATAACGATCGGTGGCAATAAACTGGCTTTGTCGACATCATCTTCTTTATCCATCATGACAAACCCAATACCACTCCGTTTTTTCTGGCTGGATGATTTTCCAATCAACAATCTCTCCAGAAACTCTTTGGTTGTATCTTCCAGTCCCCATCCTGGCCCTAATAATAATGCCGTAACTTTGTCCAAATTCTTTTGGATGAGAGCTGCACTTTCTGCCTGAATCACACCCATATCATGAGGTAACAACAACCAGGTTGCTTCAGAAAAATTTCCAGCCAGCGCAGAATAGATCGGTCCTGGGACTGCCATTTTTACCAAACCTGCTCCGATGCGATAAGCGGCCATCCCGGACAAATAAGCAGCACCCGTATAATTTATCGAACCTGCAATAATCATGGCAGTTCCAAAAGTACCTTTATGTGCCTGCAAAGGACGTTTAGGTAATAACTTCCGAACACATTCTGGGGTTGCTACTTCCCGTTTTACTTTTAATTCAGCTTCTAAGTTATCAGGTAATTCAAGATCAACGATTTCTAATTGACCTAAATATTGGTAAGCCGGGAAGGATAACAATCCTATTTTTACGGCTTGTAAGCAGACAGTGAGATCTGCGAAAAGACAATCTGCTGATGTCTCACCGGAATCACAATTAATCCCGGAAGGACAGTCAATCGCTGCGACCTTGAATTTCCCATTGGATTGTCTAACAATATCCAAAATCGATTCGTAAGGGTCACGCATTGGAAGTTCAAAACCTGTTCCCAATAACCCATCAATCAATACGTGACTTTCCAACAACCATTCCGTGAGACTTTTTTTGGATCCTTTATCTGAATAAATGATGATACTTCCACCAATATCCTTTACTCGCTTTATTAATGGATCATTTCTATCCTTTGCCAGAAAAGCTTGAACTTTCCAACCTGATTTAGCCAATAATTCAAGAGCAACCAGCGCATCTCCCCCATTATTTCCATTGCCAACCAGAGCAGTGACTACTTTATTTTGGTCTGAACCAAAATAATTTTGAATATAATTAGCAACACCTTTACCAGCCCGTTCCATCATCATTGCAAATGAAACCCCTTTTTGGTTCGCTTCTTCTTCTATTGCGCGCATCTCTGCGACTGTCACAAGTTTCATAAGCCCTCCGAATGATTATTAATATTATACGCATCTTGGACAATAAATACGAATTTCAGCTGCATACGGTATAATTTTTCCATGCGAAAAATTTTATTAGTAGCTGTATTCATATCAGGGATGGTAACGCTCGCAGCAGAAATGGCTACTGGCAGGTTATTGGGAAATTATTTTGGGACAAGCAATCTGATTTGGGCATCCATCATTGGACTCATTTTGATATATCTGACAGTTGGTTATTACATTGGGGGAAAATGGGCAGATCATTCTCCAAAATATGAGACCTTTTTCTCGATTTTAGCCTGGGGAGCATTCGCAATTACACTGGTCCCTTTCGCCGCACGGCCGATTCTCAGGATTGCTGCCAATGCCTTTGACCAGTTATGGATCGGTAATTTAATCGGTTCGTTTATTGTTGTAATGATCCTTTTTATCATTCCCATTACATTATTAGGTACAGCTTCTCCTTTTGCCATTCGATTAGCAATACAGGACTCCCGCCAAGCAGGGTCCGTCTCCGGAAAAATTTATGCTGTCTCAACCCTGGGATCATTTGTTGGCACTTTTATTCCAGATATTCTTTTAATTCCACTGATCGGCACATACCGTACATTTTTGGTAATCGGTTCAATTTTATTGATATTTTCATTAATCGCCTTAGGAAGTATCGTCCACTGGAAAAAGGCTGTTCGTTTGATTTGGATGCCGATGATTGTGATTATTTTGGCAATTTATGGAGCACCAGGAACCGATAAAAATACAGAAGGTATGGTATTTGAGACCGAATCCTCTTATAACTACATTCAGGTTTTGGAAGTCAATGATTTTTATTTATTGCGTTTAAACGAAGGTCAGGGTGTCCATTCAATTTATCACCCACAACAATTGAATTACTTTGGTCCCTGGGAGCAAGTGCTGGTTGCACCTTTCTTTAACAATCCACCAATAAAAGTACAAGATATTCAATCCATGGCGATTATAGGTCTTGCTGCCGGAACGACAGCCAGACAGGCTTCAGAAGTTTTCCCCGGGATACAAATTGATGGTTTTGAAATCGATCCAAAAATTGTTGAAGTTGGTAATGAATTTTTTGGGATGCAGATACCGAATTTAACAGTTTATGTCCAGGACGGACGCTGGGGATTAAGTACAAGTCAGAAAACGTACGATATTATCAGCGTTGATGCCTACCGGCCACCCTATATTCCCTGGCATTTCACAACCAAGGAATTCTTTAGGGAGGTCTATGACCATTTGGATGCAGATGGGGTCATGGTCATAAATATTGGACGTGGATTGGATGATCGCCGCTTGATCGATGCTCTTGGGTCAACAATTCTGGATGTCTTTCCAACAATTCACGTCATGGATTTGCCTGACTCATTCAATTCGATTTTGTTTGCAACGAAATCCCCTACGGTTTCCTCCAATCTGGCAAATAATTATCAACAATTAATTCATAGCCAAATTCACCCACTTTTACAGGACACCATGAAAATCACAATGGATAATTTACAAAAACCGCCTGGAAGAACAATTGTTTTTACCGATGACAAAGCTCCGATAGAATGGTTGACAAATGCGATGATTATCGATTTCTTCTTACAGGGAGAAATGGAGACTTTACAATGAAGATCATTTCAAAAATTGCTTCTATTTTTATCATATTAACTTTTCCCTTTGTTTTGATCATGTCTTCCATTAGAATCCTTTTTACCCCTTTGTTTCTTGTTGTCGAATATAATATGCCAGGTTTTCCAGCGGACCCTTATGGTTTTTCTAAAGAAGACCGATTGAAATGGGGAACGTTATCAATTCAGTATCTTTTCAACAACAGCGAACCAGATTTTCCAGAAAATCTGCGATTTGATGACGGAACTTCGATATATAATGAACGCGAACTCAGTCATATGGTTGATGTTAAGATTTTGCTAAGGCAAACGAGTAATTTATTTTTTTTGTTCCTGGTTTTATATTTGGTAATAATCATCTGGGCAATAATTAAGCAAAAAATTCCTTTGATATGGAATGCAGCCTCCAAAGGCGGATGGTTAACCCTTTGTCTGATTGGGTTAGTGTTAGTTGCTGTTGTTGTCAGTTTTGATGCGCTATTCACAGCTTTTCATAAAGTATTTTTTGTAGGTGACACCTGGTTGTTTTACTTTTCTGACACGTTGATTCGCTTGTTCCCGATACGATTGTGGCAGGACGCCTTCATTTTTATGGGTATAATTACGATTGTTTTAGCTCTCTTCTTTGCTCTTTATGGAAGGGAAAAAGGAAATTTATAAACAAAACCGTTTATTAGTCTTAAATCCCAAAAAAAAAATTTGAAAGGTAAATAATATGTACAAGTTAGTTTTAATTCGCCATGGAGAAAGTGAATGGAATAAAGCCAACCTATTTACAGGCTGGACTGATGTTGATCTGACTGAAAAAGGAAGTTCAGAGGCAAAGAATGCCGGACAATTGCTCAAAGAACAAGGATTTACCTTTGAAATCGCTTACACATCCGTTTTAAAACGTGCAATCCGTACTTTATGGACGGTCATGGATGAAATGGATCTTATGTGGATCCCAGTTATCAGAGATTGGCGTTTGAATGAAAGACATTATGGTGCATTACAAGGGTTGAACAAAGCTGAAACGGCTGCAAAATATGGAGAAGATCAGGTTAAAATTTGGCGGAGAAGTTATGATATTCAACCTCCAGCTCTTGAAGTGAGTGATACCCGATTCCCCGGTCATGACCCCCGTTATGCAAACTTATCAGAAAAAGAGTTACCGTTAACCGAATGTCTGAAAGATACTGTCGCACGCTTTTTGCCTTTATGGAATGATGTTATCGCACCACAGGTGAAACAAGGCAAGAAAATTGTCATTGTTGCACACGGCAACAGTCTTAGGGCATTGGTGAAACACCTTGATCATGTCTCAGAAGATGAAATTGTTTCTTTGAACATCCCAACCGGAGTCCCATTGGTATATGAACTAGACGAAAATCTGAAACCAATCACCCATTATTACCTGGGAGATCAGGAAGCGATTCAAAAAGCTATGGATGCAGTTGCCAATCAAGGTAAAGCCAAGTAATTTCTGATATTTTTTAAAATTACAGTGCTTACCCTGATGGATCATTCTGGATAAGCACTTTTTTTTATAGAGGAGAAAATGAATACTATAGAAGCCAATGATTTATATAGAATGCAATTAATCCAGGATGCATCTATTTCGCCTGATGGGAAGAATGTGATTTGTTCCGTATTAAGAAATCGGGAAAATGATCAAAAAAAGTTTTCAAATTTATATCTGATTGATACATCAACCGGAAAAGAAACAATCTTTACGACGGGTGACCAAAATGATTCCAGTCCTCAATGGTCACCAAATGGAAAAACGATTGCCTTTATTTCAAACCGTGAGAATGAAAAACAACCTCAAATATATAAGATTGCAACCAATGGTGGAGAAGCCAAAAAATTGACAAATTTGGAGGGGGAATTTTTAAGTTTTTCCTGGTCACCTGATGGTGAAAAATTAGTCTGTGAATTCCGAAAAAAGAACCCGGATGCGCTGGAACGAGAGAAAGAGGAAGCGAAAAACAAATTAGGAATTGTCGCAAGACAGATTACCCGTGCCTTTTACCGCCTGGATGGGTATGGATGGTATCCAGAGGATCGAAGACATCTATGGGAAGTTAATTCAAAAACCGGAGAAACCAGACAATTGACCGATCATCCTGTCTACGATGATTTCGACGCTTTTTGGTCACCAGATAATAATGAAATCGGGTATTTTTCGAATCAAATGCCAGATCCTGATCTAGACCTTGATCGAATCGATTTATTTGTTTATAACCTGACGACCGGTAAATCCCGGAAACTTCAAACGCCATTGGGCCCCAAAGGAAACGGATCTTTTTCCCCTGATGGGAAATGGATTTCCTACATTGCACAGATTGGTGAAGGAGAAGGATGGAGAAACCAGAACATCTGGCTCATACCAAGCGATGGAAGTCAACCTGCAATTAATCTCACAGAGAAATATGATCTGCATGTTAATGGAAACACGCTGGGTGATAATGGCCCGGCTCCATTGGTCTCGCCCATCTGGTCGAGAGATGGAAATTGGATTTTTTTTCAGGTAGCCAGACATGGCAATACAAAATTGATGAAAATCAATACCAAAACTAATGAACTACTACCTGAACTCGACCTGGTTGGGGTTGTTGGGAAACCAACATTTGATAGATCACAGAATAATTTAGCAATTATTCTTGGGCTTCCAAAAAATCTGCCACAAGTTTATTCTCATTCTATGAACCAATCAAACCAAATCAAACAATTGAGCAAATTTAATGAAGACTGGTTTAAACAATTAGATTTAGGCGAACTGGAAGAAGTCTGGTTTAAAGGGCTTGATAATAATGATTTGCAGGGATGGATTCTTAAACCACCTGGATTTGATCCAAAGAGAAAATATCCATCGATTATGGAAATTCATGGTGGTCCCATCACCCAATATGGTAATTTTTTCATGCATGAATTTTATTTTCTGGCATCAAAAGGGTATGTTGTCTATTTTTCCAATCCCAGAGGTGGTACTGGATATGGGGAAGAACACACCAAATCCATCCATGGTGGAAAATGGGGAACAAAAGACTATGAAGATCTGATGTGCTGGGCTGACTATGTTGAAAAACTTCCCTATATCGATCCAGAAAAAATGGGGGTCACTGGTGGAAGTTATGGCGGATATATGACTCTGTGGATCATTGGGCACACCCAACGCTTCAAAGCAGGTGTGGCTCAACGCAGTGTCAGCAATTTTATCAGTATGTGGGGTTCCAGTGATTATAACTGGAGTTTCCAGCAGATCATTGGCAACCAGGCACCATATGAAAATATTGAAATCCTTTGGGAAAATTCTCCAATGAAATATATCGGAGCTGCAAAAACCCCAACATTGATCATTCATAGTGAGAATGATTTCCGCTGTCCATTGGAACAGAGCCAACAAGCTTTTGTTGCTCTCAAAAAATTAGGTGTTGATACCAAATTCGTTATTTTTCCGGATGAATCACATGGATTATCCAGAGGTGGCAGAACGGATCGTCGAATTGTCCGCTTGAATGAAATTGCAGGCTGGTTTGATAAATACCTGAGTTAAATCAAAGGATAAGCAGCAAATTTATCATTCCTGATTTAGTTGTTTATAATTGATTGATGAGTAAAGTTAATAAATTTCGGTTAATTGCCAGTATCCTGGTTGGTATCGTTTTTGTTATCAATATTCAAGCTGGAATTGATTTTTTCTTCAATCCTCAAAAATATACAACAGCATTTGAGTTGACTGGTATCCAGGGAGAAGCGTCTGTTGCTGGGGTTGGATTATTATTTCTCATGTGGAATATTCCTTATGGTTTTGCAATAGCAAATCCTGTCAAATATTACATTTCTTTACTGCAGGCAGTTCTCATGCAATTGATGGGCGTGGTCGGAGAGACGATCATTTATCTTCGAATCCCTGACCAATCCCACATGCTTTTATCAGGATCTATCAAAAGGTTTATTATCTTTGACAGTGCAGGTTTATTTTTTCTTATTGTTGCTGGATTCTTAATCATTCGATTAAAAAGAACAGCGTGGAATTAACTCCCACGCTGTCTGATCTGGATTGAATTTGTTTTAGCGCACGGCTGGTGGATTTTCTCGATCAGCAGATGGATCAAAGATGTGGATGTTGTCCATATTGATTGCCAATTTTACATCATCTCCCATATGGAAGCGGGTACGTGGATCGACACGACCAACGAAATTGTGTTCTCCGGCAACCAGATAAAGATAAATTTCATTACCCATTAATTCAGTGAAATCTACTTTTGCTGGTATTTCGGCTGCTGTTACTTCTGGTGGAACAAACAGTGGATTGTGAACATCTTCTGGTCGGATACCAAAAATGACTTCTTTATCAACCAATTTCATATATTTACCAGCTTTAGCTTCAGGAACTTTCACAACGAACGCCCCGGCATCCACCATTAAATTGTTTCCATCTTTGCGAAGTTTTGCAGAGAAGAAATTCATGGCTGGTGACCCGATAAAACCAGCTACAAACAGATTGGCTGGATAATCATAGAGCATTTGAGGTGTGTCTAATTGCTGTAAGAGGCCTTTATTCATAACTGCGATCCTGGTTGCCATTGTCATAGCTTCCGTCTGATCGTGAGTTACATATATAAAGGTTGTTTGTAAATTCTGATGCAATTTACTGATTTGTGCTCTCGTCTGAACACGTAATTTTGCATCAAGATTTGAGAGTGGTTCATCAAACAAGAACACTTTGGGTTCACGAACAATTGCACGACCTACAGCAACACGTTGTCGTTGACCACCTGATAACTCTCTTGGTTTCCGTTTGAGAAGAGCTTCAATCCCTAAGATCTCACCTGCTTCCTCCACACGCCGTTTAATTTCCTCCTTGGGTGTTTTGCGAAGTTTCAAGCCAAAAGCCATGTTATCATAGACAGTCATGTGCGGGTAAAGAGCATATGATTGAAAAACCATAGCAATATCGCGGTCCTTTGGAGGCACATCATTTACAACATGATCTGCAATCAAAACACGACCATCGGATACCTCTTCTAATCCTGCCAAACAACGCAAAGCTGTTGTTTTTCCACACCCAGAGGGGCCAACGAGCACAAGGAATTCCTTGTCCTCAATGACGATATTCAAGTCATTTAATGCTGTGAAATCGCCAAAACGCTTCCAAACATGATCATAAGTTACACTTGCCATTTATTTCTTCTCCTTTCTGGAACGAATATAGTGAGTCTATTATAAATGGCGATAATAATTAATGCAATCAAAAAATGGCATGAAAATGTGAATTAAAAATCATTTAATCACAGGGGTGGGTGTTTTTTTACAGGTAAATGCCTGTAAAAATAATACCAGCTAACCTTGTCTTCTTAAGATGTGAGAATTTATTAGCGAATGCTTATGTTTAATTATGACTGAAGAAATTTGAAAATGTTGTTGATTAATTGGGAAATTGGCTTAAAGCGTCAATGACAAGATTGATATCTTCTTCAGAAACAACTGGTGACATATGACCAATTCGAAATGTTTTATCCTTCAGCGCTCCCAAACCGCCTGAAATGATTATTTTATGTCTTTTGGCAAGATAATTTACGATATTGCTTGTTGAGACACCTTTTGGACCATAAGCTGCTGTAATGACTGGGTTTAATAAATTTTCCGGGGTCATTGGTGGCATATTAATGGCTGCCAAACCTCTTCGCAAGATAGTAGCCAGATGTCGGTAGCGTTGGTGTCTGTTTTCAATTCCTTCTTCTATTAGTTGGTTTAATGCTACATTCAAAGCTGCAATATTATTAACCGGCATCGTAACCGGTGTTGGATGCCAATCCGCCCATTCGGTAGCATATTTTCTCCAGGTCTTCAAATCACTATACCAACCATGGTTTTTTACTGGCAATTGATCTATTGATTGCCAGGCACGTTCACTGACAGCAACCGGCGACAACCCAGGAGGTGCACCCAGGCATTTATTAATCGATGTAGCTGCCAAATCCAAACCCCACTCATCAAATGCCAGGGGAATTCCTCCTACCGAGGAAACTGCATCGACAATCATCAAAAGATCATGGTCGCGAGCGATTTTGGCTATTTGTTCGATTGGATTGATGATCGTCGTTGATGTTTCTAAGTGAACAACAAGGATTGCTTTTGCATCCGGATTTTCATTGATCACATCTAAAAAATCCTGAGGATTAAGGATTTCTCCTAAAGGTGCTCGTACTGGAATAACTTGCAATCCATTTCCTTCTGCAATCCAAATCAATCGATCACCAAAGAAACCATTGCTGCCAACAATAATCTTTTCCCCTGCAGCGAGGCTACTTCCAACGCACGCATCAATCCCTGCAGTTCCTGATCCGACCAATAGAAACAAATCTTGTTTTGTCTGAAAAACTTGTTTAAGTAAATCAATCGTCTCTTTATAAAATTTGATAAAATTCGCACCATAATGGGGAACAACAGGTTGTGAAATTGCTTTTAATACTTCTGCGGATACACTTACAGGTCCTGGAATCATCAACTTAAACGCAGGTTCAGACATTCATTTCCTCCACCGTGATTTTAGTTTTCAGTCTATCAGACCTTTCATTACAAAGTGTAGCATAACTACAATTAGATAAAAACTGAATGGTAATCCTATCCTTGTTCCTGATCATTAGGACATTTCTATTTAGCCAGATTTAGGACATTTTAACTTACACATTTTAACTTAGCCTTGACACTTATAAATGACTTAAACCCTCATGAAAAATGTGTATCAGGATTATCCATTAGTTATTTCTGCTTTTGATCGATTTAGAGGTAGATGGAAAACGGAAAATTAATTTGATATAAAAAATAGTATAATAGAACAAATTTACTGTTTAGAAAGAATCGATCATGATCACACGCTCTCAAATAATCACAATGCAACTTTCCTCACAAGGATTATTACACACCCCCATCAATGATCCCTCAAAAGAGGATATTCTAAAAACAATTCGCCAAATGGGTATCCTTCAAATCGACACCATCAATGTGGTAAACCGCAGTCCTTATTTGGTTTTATGGTCTCGTTTGGGAAATTATGATCCCTCAATGCTTGAAAAAGTTCATAAAGATGGAGATTTATTTGAATATTTAGCCCACGCTGCCTGTTTTATTCCGACGGAGGATTATCCTTTATTTCGGAGAAAAATGCTGGATAAAGCCGAACATTGGTGGAATGATAATGAATGGGTTGGAAAAAATAGAAAGGTTCTTGATTTCGTTCTGGACAAAATAAGAGAAAACGGTCCGCAAAAATCTTCTGATTTCCCAAACCGTCCAGGTGGTACGAATGGATGGTGGGATTGGAAGGAAGAAAAAATAGCTTTGGATATGCTTTGGACAAAAGGTGATCTGATGATCCCCTTTCGTAATAAATTTCAGCGTTATTATGATTTAGCAGAAAATGTGATCTCTCACATTTCTGATGAAGAGGTGCTACCTCTGCAGATAGTTAATGAGCTATTGGTAGAGAGAACAATCAAAATCCTTGGTGCCACAAGACTAAATTGGATTGCTGATTATTATCGACTCAAAAAGGTTGAGGTGCAGAAATCCCTTCAGTCTCTTATCGATAAGCAAAAAATTATCTTAGTCGATTCAGAGGATTTTCCTGATGGTATTTTGGTTCACAATGACAATCTGGATTTATTAGACCAGACAATAGAAGGAAAATTGAACGCTGAATTCACTACAATTCTATCTCCATTCGATCCTTTGATTTGGGATCGTGCACGAACAAAGGAATTATTTGATTTTGATTTTACTTTGGAGTGTTATCTCCCTGCGCCCAAACGCAAATATGGCTATTTTTCTTTGCCAATTCTTCATGATGGTCAATTAATAGGCAGAATGGATTCCAAAGCACATAGAAGAGAGAAAATATTTGAAATAAAGAGCCTTCATTTTGAAAGCTCGTTTAATCCCGATGACCATTTTATTAACGAATTTATGAATACACTTGGAAAGTTTGCCAATTGGCATCAAACCCAAAAAATCATTTTTTCAGAAGAATTGTATGAAATATTCATAAATTAAATAAGTTCTTTCGAGTAATTTTTTGATAAAAATTAAAGCCAGATATTGGAATAACCAACACCAGGCTTTTTAATAAGGAGAATTTTTAATTTTAGGTTTTCTTATTTTTGCTTTGAAAAGAACTTATAGTATTACTTTATATTATTTTTTTTAAAAGAATTTTTTCGCGAACGCCATGTTCCAATGATTCTGTATGGTAAGACCATGACAATCAAAACAAAGAGAATACCGAATACCAATGGCCAACGCGTTCCAAACCAGGTGTAAAAAAACTAACCGATAATCGACGAGATAAAACCCCCTGCTGATTTCTTGGAGGAACAAGGTGGCTATAAATAACATAATCTCGGATATTCATTTAATTAATTATATATAACTATGAAGGATTTATCTCTGAATAAATTATTCCCTTCAAAACTGGCTGACAGGGACTATAAATTTTTGGTCCCGAAATTTAATCACCAACCCATCCGGGGAATTTAGAAAAAAAAGTGGTTCCAAATACCGAGGCCATGAATCTGGATCTCTTATATCTAGGTTAAGCCAATAGGCTGCCATCAACACCAGGACGGTGTCGTGAGAAATATAGAAATTCAATGTGTTTTTTTGATCATCCGGATTTAATTTTCTTGCAATATTTTTTATCCGGTCAGGCCATTTTCCTGAGGATAAATATAAGTCCATGGAATCATACTCACCATTTTCATTCGGGTGACCCAGAACTGGTTCAGTCAATACAACTCGATTATTACCAGCACCTTTTCCCAAGAACTTTCCGGTTTCAACGCATCGATTAATGGGTGATGAATAAATTTTTCCTATTTGATATCTTGAGTTAACCCAGGATCCAAATCGATAAGCCAGGTTTTCCCCTTCTGGTGTTAATTGTGCTGTAAAAATCTCTGCTTCACTTTCAATTGGAAACCTGATTGAGTGTCGCATCAGCACATTTACTGCCTGATTTGTTGGGATATTTTCATACGCTTCAATAATGTAATTCGGTAAAGACATTGTAATCCTTGTATAATTTAGTCAATTGAACATCTGGTTCAACGATGCAATTTTACCAAACAAAAAGGGTATCGTTTTAAAGAAGTCAGATTGTTATTGGCGGGTATCACCACCAATAACAACAGCCAACCCCGATTTTATGAGATAATCCAAAAAAGACACCTTATGGAGAAAAAAAGCAATCGAACACCAATCTTCCAAAACCGGGTTAATGAATATTTATTAATTACCCTGATCAGTTTCGCAGCGTCTGTTTCTCTTACACGCTTATTCTTAGAATTAACCGGGTATCCCCAATTAGGTGGTGGCGAGCTGCATTTTGCCCATGTATTGTGGGGTGGTCTTTTCCTCTTTATCGGCAGTCTGTTACCGTTAATTTTCTCAAATCGATGGGCTTTGGATTTAAGCGCCTTTCTATCCGGCATAGGAATCGGTCTTTTTATTGATGAAGTAGGAAAATTTATTACCCAAAGTAATGATTATTTTTACCCCTCAGCAGCACCAATTATTTATGCTTTCTTTTTACTCACTACTTTGTTATATGTTCGTATAAAACGACCTCAAGAAAAAAACGCAAGAATTTATATGTACCATGCTTTTCAGGAATTAGAAGAGTTATTGGATAATGATTTGTCTATCAAGGAACATGATCAAATCCTTCAATACCTGAATCAAACAATCCAAAATAGTGATGATGAACAGATTACTGATCTGGCTAATAATTTAGTAGACTATCTAATAAACCGTGAATCATATTTGATCCCGCACAAACCGAATTTCTGGGAAAAATGGTCACGAAGATTTACTAGATTCGAAACCAAATGGTTTGGAAAAACAAAAATGCGCCTCGTTTTGGTCGGTGCGATGGTGGGATGGGGAATATTTACAATTCTCGAACCTTGGGCAATTCTTCGTATTTTTGACAATCCGGAAGCAATGGGATTGGTCCTGGAGAATTTAATTTCTAATAATTTGGTGCGGAACCAAAGTGGCTTGAATTGGTTTCAGGCAAAGATCGGATTGAAAGGGGTCCTGGGGTTCTTCAGTATTTTGTCCGCAATTTTCATCATGGTCAGGAAAGATCACGTAGGGGTAAATATCGGAATTGCAACAATGTTAATAACAATGGGAATTGCAAATCTGCTACTTTTTTATTTTGACCAATTTTCTACGATCATAAATGCCAGCATTCAGTTTCTAATTTTTTTAATGCTTTTACGATTCCGATATCGATTTCTGACGAAGAATGAAATCCTGGCCGGAGTGACATAGTTTTTCGAGTATTGAAATCTCAATAAAAATTCTAAATCTCTTTTCTTTGTATCTTGTCAATAATAAGCGATCATGGTGGTGTAGGCTGTAATACCAGCCGATAACACCCACCAAACCCGTTAACGTTAAAGATACTACGTTTCTTTGTGTCTTTTCAATCATAATCGATCATGGTAATTTTGGCGGTTTTGCCCGACAAAATTACCCGCCAAACCCGTTTTAGCAGATATCCTACTTTTCTTTGTTATAATGATGCGTCGCTTGGATGATTTGGATTCTTACTGGTCAAATAGCCAGGATTTTTATGATCATATGGACTGGGTTTTCTTCACCATTTGCAGGATGTGGATCTATATTGGATTTGGTACATTTGATGGGTGAGAAATAGATCAATTTCCCAACACATAATTGGATGAAAACATTCCATAATTCAATTAATTGGGGAATTCATGATCTTCAAGCTGGAGAATCAATGTGAATAACGCCGAAAACTATTTAGATTACGATTTGAAAAATGTGATAACAAAGAGCCGGATCAAAGGCCTTTGGCGTCTAATGCATGGTTATCATTGGAAATATGTTGGTGCTGTTCTCAGTCTTGGTATCTCCGCAGGAGCAAAAACATCCACATATTTGTTGCTGAGATATTTTATTGATGCATTTTTTGTCAACGAACACACAACCTCAAATTTGGCAGTAATTGCATTTGGCTTCATATTATTGGCTGTAGTTGAAGGTGGATTTGCATTTCTAAGTGGTCGATTGGCTGCAGAAACAGCAGAAGGTTCAACAAGACGACTACGAAATTATATATACGACCATATTCAACATCTTACCTTTACCTACCACGATAAGATGCAGACTGGTGAATTAATTCAAAGGTCAACCTCCGATGTGGATGCATTGAGAAAATTTTTCGCAGATCAGGCAATCGGTATCGGTAGAATCATAATCCTATTTGCAGTCAACTTTGGAATGTTATTAACGATCAATGTGGAATTGGCTTTCATTTCCATCATTGTGGTTCCTGTTATCGTTTTCACCTCTGTCATATTTTTCAAGCAAGTTTCTAAAAAATATGAAGCATACCAGGAACAAGATGCAGTCGTTTCAACAAATCTACAGGAGAACCTTTCTGGGGTACGTGTCGTAAAAGCATTTGCACGCCAATCCTATGAGATTGAAAAATTTGAAAAAGAGAACTGGAAAAAGTATTTATTAGGAAAACGTCTCTTATTAATGCACTCGCTTTTCTGGCCAATCTCAGATATCGTATGTGGAGCGCAAATGATTGGCGGTTTCTACATGGGAGCTATTTATGCCATCAATGGAACAATCTCAGTAGGTTCTTATCTGGCTTATGCAGGAATGTTGATCTGGATTATCTGGCCAATGAGAAACCTGGGTCGATTGATTGTTCAGCTTTCTACGGGTATGGTATCTTTCGGTCGTGTTCTGGAGATTATTAAGCAAGATCGTGAACCCTTGGATGTTGGTACCCAACCTGCCACAGAGAAAATTCGTGGTGAGATCGAATTCAAGAATGTTGGATTCAAATATGAAGAAGGAGAACCCGTTCTGGAAGATATTAATGTCCATGTTAAACCTGGACAGGTGATTGCATTATTGGGATCAACAGGTTCTGGTAAAACCTCGATGGTTAATCTTCTCCCCAGGTTTTATGAATATACATCTGGACAATTGTTATTGGATGGAGTCGAATTAAATAAATATCCACGAAGATTCTTAAGAAGTCAAATTGGAATAGTTGAACAAGAACCTTTCCTGTTTTCACGCAGTATTCGGGAAAATATAATCTACGGAGTAGGAAAAAAAGTTGATCAACATGAGATTGAAATGGCTGCAAAAAATGCTGCTGTTCACGATGTCATCACCAGCTTTCCTGAAGGTTACAGCACATTGGTTGGTGAAAAAGGGGTAACCCTTTCTGGTGGGCAGAAACAGAGAGTTGCAATTGCCCGCACTCTGCTAAAAAATCCAAGAATCTTGATTTTTGATGATTCTACTTCATCCGTGGATACTGAAACGGAAGCCGAGATCAGAAATGCATTAAAAAATCTTATGGCGGATCGGACCACTTTTATTATTGCTCATCGAATTCAAAGCATCATGAATGCAGATCAAATTCTTGTGTTGGATAATGGAAGAATTATTCAATCAGGAAAACATCAGGAATTGATGAAAGTAGATGGCATGTACAGGCAGATTTATGACATTCAGACACGAATTGAACAGGAACTTGAAAAGGAGATAGCCAATGTCTGATGAATATTTTGAGGAAGAGGATTTCCAGACAAAATTTACTGGTAAAACTTTCCGGCGAATCCTTGGGTTAACCAGTCAACATTGGAAATGGGTGGTTGGTTTCTTGATCGCCATTGGGGCAGTATCTGGTCTGGATTCCTTTTTTACTTATCTCAGTAAGCGACTAATTGATGAAGGGATTGTTGTAGGAAACAAAGCAGCCCTGGTCGAAATATTAACAATTTATGGCAGCTTGCTGATTGTACAGGCTCTTTTCGTTTTTCTATTCATTTATCTGGCTGGCGTTTTAGGGGAAAGAATCCGTTATGATCTGCGAAAATCATTATTTAATCACCTGCAAAAATTGTCACTCTCCTATTACAGCCGCACACCGGTTGGCTGGATTATGTCAAGAGTTACATCCGACACTGAAAGAGTTGCTGATCTTGTCACCTGGGGTCTTCTCGATATGACCTGGGGCGCGATGAATATCATCTCATCGATGGTTTTCATGCTAATCATCAGTTGGAAACTCGCGATTTTAGTATTTATATCACTGCCAATCCTTCTACTTATTTCGTACCAATTTCGAAAAAGGATTCTGGTTCAATTTAGAAATGTCAGAAAATTGAATTCGAAAATCACTGGTGCTTACAATGAGAATATTACTGGTGTGAGAGTCATCAAAGCACTTGGCAGAGAATCTGGAAACCTGGAAGAATTCAGCTATATCACTCGTGATATGTATAGAGCATCATACAGGGCTGCATGGCTGTCTGCATTATTCCTGCCAACTGTCCAAATCATCTCATCCTTTGCATTGGGTGCTATTGTCTGGTACGGGGGATTACAGGCAGATTTTGGTTTGATCACAATCGGTGGTATTCAGGCATTTGTGTCCTACGTTACCTTTATGATGTGGCCAATTCAGGATTTAGCGCGTGTTTTTGCAGAGATGCAGCATGCCATGGCATCAGGTGAAAGAATCTTTTCATTGCTCGATGCTGTTCCAGACGTGAAGGACCAATCACAGGCCTATGATCCTGGTTCAATTTTCAAAGATATTGAATTTGATCATGTTTCTTTTGCGTATGAGGATAATAAACCAGTATTAAAAGATTTCAACCTGAAAGTTAAACCAGGAGAGACAATCGCATTGGTTGGATCAACCGGCGGTGGAAAAACAACAATCGTCAACTTATTATGTAGAATGTACGAGCCAACCCAGGGTTCAATCAAAATAAATGGTGTAGATTACAAAAATTATTCATTACATGGGATTCAATCTCGTATTGGCATGGTGCTACAAACTCCTCATCTTTTTTCTGGAACGATAAAAGAAAATTTAAAGTATGGTCGTTTGGATGCAACTGACGATGAAGTTGAGCAAGCAGCTAAACTGGCTGGAGCCCATCAATTTATCTCAAAACTAGAAAAGGGATACGAAGAACCTGTAGGGGAAGGTGGCAATCTTCTGTCAGTGGGTCAAAAACAATTGGTCAGCCTCGCCAGAGCAGTTTTGTCAAAACCTGAATTGTTTATCATGGATGAAGCCACCAGTTCTGTAGATACCCTGACTGAATCCTTGATTCAACAAGGTATGGAAACTTTGATGAAAAATACGACCAGTTTTATTATTGCTCACCGGTTATCGACGATTAAAAAGGCAAACCGTATTCTGGTGCTTGAGGATGGTCAGATAGCAGAAATTGGATCCCATTCCGAGTTGCTCAAAAAAGGTGGAAAGTATCACAGGTTGTATACAAAACAATTCCGTGATCAGATGGAGCAGGTCTACGATCCATTCAAGGATTTGGGTGGAGCAAAGGGGTTACCGTTGGCAGTTGAGTAACACTCCTTCTGCGAGACAAGAAAAATAATTAATCACTAAGAAAATATTTTAATTCATTAAGTGCACTCTCTATCCAAAAGATTCAATTTTGCATCATAATTAAATGGAATTAATTTCCAGGTTTGTCGAACATTTAGGAGGCTCGTATGGATGCATCGTCTTTGCTAATTCCTCGCCCTTGTTTTGATAAATCGCCTGAAATGGTGGTGGCTTTTGATAATCTGTATCAGTCAACTCGCATCGGATCTTTTATTGATTATTCTCTCCCATTTCCAAAATGGCAATTCCATTAGTATTTCGAGTCGTGCATTTCTTTGTAATTAACCTGACACCGCTTCACGCCTCAGCATAACCCAGCATTGGACTCGTTTTCATTCACGAACAGCATCTGCAGACTCGCGTTTGACGAAGTTGTCGAGCCTTTTTCTCGCAATGCCGAGTGGAAACTTCGCGAAGGCTAGACGATGTGTTTTCCGAAGGACCCCCCGGTGCGTGCCATGCCCCCCCTTTTAATACGCGCTCCGACTGACCACTCCGCTGCCTCCGTCCAAAAATAGTTTTTTTTTTGGATTATTGAGGAAAATACATACTCAAAAATAATTGCTTACCTAAAAGTTGTTTTTTAATAAATATAATGATGATTGCAGTATTATGTTTAAATTAAACAAGTGTACTTAAATCATTTCATGCATCTTTTATTTTGGTTAACTGCATAATTTCAGCAAGTCATAATTCCAAATAATTATTAGTTAGGAAATAAAAAACAAGGTTGCTTGCCTAGCTTTTATTGATTTCATATCTAAACACATCCGGCCTGGCATAATGCCCAGCAACATCGAACATTCGTTTGGATTTTGTAATTAAACTCAGATCAATATCTGCGTAAAGTAATTCTTGTTTGTTTGAGGATGGTCCAGCAATAATTTCACCGCGCGGGTTGATGATGCAACTGTTCCCGCTATTAATCCATTCTGAATTACCAGAATAGAGTTTCTTAAATTCATATCGGTCAGGTATATCATCTTTGTGAACAGCCTGACAAACACTAATCACAAACATTCCGCCCTCTCTGGCGATATGGCGCATACTCAACAACCAATTCTCACTGGAGTCCCAGGTTGGGGCTACATATACTTCAGTTCCAACTGAATACATAGCATGCCGTGCAAGCGGCATGTAATTTTCCCAACAAAGCAATCCTCCTAATTTGCCGAAGTCTGTATCGAATGCAAAAAGTGTATCCCCATTACCCTGTCCCCAGACCAATCGTTCGCCTCCTGTAGGGATCAATTTTCGGTGTTTTCCGATGATTTCGCCTTGATCGTTAATGTATAGAAGTGTATTGAAAAGTGTGAAGCCACTTGCTTCTGCATTTCTCTCATGGATACCTACAGCAACATATACCCCGGCTTCTTTTGCAGCCTGACAGAGTTTCTGTGTTGTTGAATCGGGGATTGTTACAGCGTTCTCAACCAATTCCTGATATAAATCATCCAGCATTGTTGAATTTCCATTGGGAATTAACCAGACCCAATCGGGATAACCTGAGAGGAAGGCTTCCGGAAATACAATGAGCTTTGCTCCATTTTTCCCTGCTTCAGAAATCAAGTTGCAGGTTTTTTCCACCGTTTTACTCATATTCAGAAAATGTGAGGCAAATTGAGCGGCTGCGACCTTAACTACTTTGATATTCATTTTTAATTCTTCTCCAGACTGGAATTAAGGAGTATTATTGATAACGGCACGAATGCTTGCAAGGTGAGCGTAAGTATGGCTGATAGGGTGTTCCTCAATAAAATACTGCGTGGTGAGGGGTGCATCCCTATTCAAAGAGATTGGGGCAGCGAAATCTAACTGCTTGTCACTCAAAGAACGGACGGCATTGGCAGCAAGAGAGCTATTTTCTTTGAGAAGTGTAAGTGTCTCTGTTTGTGAACAATTCGCTTGTGTATTGGCATGTTCGGAGTTCATCTGATCTACCATATCCCAGGTAACTCCCTCGATGGCTTTGCCCGATGCTAATACTTGAATTAAATTCATTTCAACCGGATAGGAACTGGCAACATGATGTATCAGTACCCCTATGGATCGCTCCTCAGAGGGGCAGATCGTTTGCCATTCTGCTTGAGACAGTTTTTCGGCAAAGGCTATCAATTGATTAGCCCCGTTCTCAATTCGATCTGCTAATAGGTCTGCGCGTATACTCATTCTTCCTCTTTCCTGATTTAATCATGATTGTTTTGAAATGGCTATTGATTTATTATGATAAAGTTTACCTTATTAGTAACTTAATAGATAGGGGTAAATTGTTCTTAAGGAGTTTGGATTGTATCGTAGTATTTTCCTGAGAATCGGCTAAAGTTTATGAAATAATCTAGTCAAGCTCAATTGCAATAAAGAATTTTGGTAATCTTATCCCACATTAACCTTACACGGTTACGCTGTGAGGTAAGCAGCGTAATTTTTAAGGAATTCAATTTTGAGCAAAGCGGCTTTTAGAGTGTAAGACATGGTTCAAGTTATGCAGTCGTTAGACTCTATCTCATTCCCTGACAGCCCCGGCAGCTCGCGTCTGCCGCAGGTGTCTAGCCGATAAGCAATGAGTTTTCCGAAGGTCCCCCCCGGCGCGTGCCATCCCACCTTTCAAAAGCGCGTTCCTTCTAGTAACTCCATGGCCTCCACGCAAAATTTGGAAAACAATATAATCGTTATTTTCCTGAGTCTAGACGTTTTATGAAGGTTTATCTGGACAAGATTTTTGATCCATTTTTTTTGTAAATTTTGAGATATTTATTTTCACTATGCTATATAATTACTCGTCAATTAATAATTTTAGAATTTATATTCTCATATTAACTATAAGGTTCAATAAATGAAAAATAATATCTCCAATCACAATTACGGAAATATTCATACCAACAACTCTCATGAAGAGTATGGCGAGAAAACATCAATTTTCGCTAAAAAGGTTTTGAAAGGTGCTATAAAATACCTGATTCCTCTGATAATTGTTGCAGTGGCTATAGGATCGTTATTATGCTATGTTGCAAAGATGAATAACATAGCCGACTTCCAAATGAGTCAGGAAATGGTCATCAATCGTCAAGCAGTATTTCTAGATGATGATATGGATTATGTATTCTATGAGTTACTGTATTTTGTATCACTGGATAACAACATTCTATGGGGTAAAGATGGCGCAACACCCGAGGTTCTGCAAAAATTCGAAGAATCGATTGTTATGAAAATGAACGTGACTAACTTCTATGTAAAGGTTGCCATATTTGACATTGAAGGTAATGAAATATTGCGAATTGACAGACAAACCAAAAAGATAGTGGCAACCCCGGTATCTGAACTGCAGAATAAAGCTGACCGCTACTATTTCAATGATGCGCTGGAGCTTGAGCCCGGTCAGATCTATGTCTCAGGAATAGACTTACTGGCTGAATACGGGGATGTGGTCCAACCTGAACGTCCTGTTATACGCTTCATCAAGTTATTGAGAGATAACCTCGGAAAAGCCAAAGGGATGTTGGTTCTGTATTATGATGCAGATATTTTATTAGAACGAATGAGCTTGGTTGAGCGCGACCACCAGAACTTGATGCTCTTAAATTCTGAAGGGTATTGGCTCTCCGGAACAGAATCAGACAAAAAATGGGGATTTGTATATCCCGAACGGGAAACTGAAACCTTTGAGAAATACCATCCGGAGGTTTGGGAAGAAATTCTAACTAAGAACAATGGAAGGTTCGTGACTTCTGAAGGTTCGTTTGTGTTCACGAAGGTAGATCTATTTAAACCGCTTGATATTAATTATTTAACAGAAGACGGATCATTTCCCATGATTCTTGTTTCATTTGTTCCAAATAATATTCTGGCAGCAGAGAATCTCAATTCCTTAGTATGGCCAATTATTTCTGTCTCCTCTATTACATTCCTATTGGCGATCATAATTTTGTTTATTATTCGAGAAAGGTTGTCCTTATCTGAAGAAACAAACAAAATGAGAAAAATGTATTATTCTGTGGTTAATACGCAGCAAGAACTTATCGCTCGCTATTTGCCTGACACAACTTTAACTTTTGTCAACGACGCTTATTGCAAGGCGTTTGGTAAATCTTTTCAAGAATTAGTGGGTCAAAAATACCTGAGGTTTTTACCCGTTGACCAGCATGAGGAGGAAATAGCGTCAATAAAACGTTTATCTCTTACTCAACCGAGTAACACAAGAGAGTACGAAGTGATATTTCCTGATGGTAGAACTGGCTGGCAGGAATGGTCAGATATTGGTATTTTTAACGAATCAGGAGAGTTAATAGAAATCCAGGGTGTGGGGCGCGATATGACCGAACGCAAACAGGCGGAAGAGGCGCTGCGCACGAGTGAAGAACGATTCCGCGATTGGATCGAAAACTCATCCGACGTTATCACCGTCATCGGATTGGACGGCACTATCCAATACGAAAGTCCGTCCATTGAACATACGCTGGGATACAAGCCAGAAGAGTTGATTGGGACAAACGCGTTCGATTTGATACATCCCGATGACCGTGACCGGGTCATGGAAACCTTAGCACAAAATATCCAAAAACCTCAGAACACAGCCTTCGCCGAGTTCAGATTACGCCACGATGACGGTTCGTGGCGGGTATTCGAGGGCTTGGGGAAAACCTTTCTGGATGAGCACGGGCGCATGGCTGGGCTGATCAATTCACGTGATATAACCAATCGCAAGCAGTCTGAACAGGCATTGCGCGTATCTGAAATACGTTACAGAGCTTTATTTGAGCAAGCACACTTTGCAGTTATCATTCTGGATTTGGAAGGGCGGCATCTGGAAGCCAATCGGCGCGCGGCAGATATGTTGGGTTACACCTTCGAAGAATTATTAAAAATATCAGTCAATGAGACTTCAACTGAGCTAGTGGAGAGTAATAAATCACTCAAACGTCTGATAGCAGGGGAACACATCCCCCTTTATGAACGTTTCTTCCAAAAAAAGTCCGGAGAGGTGTTTCCGGTTGAGATACACCTGGAACTGGTGCGAGACGACGAAGGTCGCCCACTACACATCCAGAGCGTCGTCCGCGATATCACCGTGCAAAAGCAGGCGGAAGAACGCATTCAAAACCAATTACAACGCCTCGCCTCCCTGCGCGCCATTGACACCGCCCTCCTCGGGAGTATCGACCTGCAGTATACCCTGAACGTAGTCGTGCAACAGACGGCGGCCCAATTGGGCGTGGACGCTGTTACTGTGCTTTTGCTCAACCCGCACACGCAAACGCTTACCTATGCGGCGGGGGCCGGCTTTCGCAGCCAAGCCATCGAAAGCTCTTGCGTGCGTTTGGGAGAGGGGCACGCCGGGCGCGCCGCACTCACACGGCATGTCGTCAGCGATCATAATTTTCGTGAGACGGAAATCGATTTTGTCCGCGCGGCACTCTTGGTGGGAGAAGACTTTACTTGCCACCATGCAGTGCCGCTCGTCGCCAAAGGAAAAGTCAATGGTGTGTTGGAAGTCTTCGTGCGTTCCCACAGAGAATCGGGCGAGGATTGGGCGGAGTTTCTGGAAACGTTTGCCGGGCAAGCGGCAATCGCGATTGACAACGCCAATCTTTTTAGCGACTTGCAACACGCGAATGTTGACCTGGCGCTCGCCTACGACACCACCATCGAGGACTGGTCAAATGCGCTGGATTTACGTGACAAGGAAACCGAAGGTCACTCAAAGCGCGTGACCGAAATAACTATGAAACTTGCACGCGCGGCGGGAATTACCGAAGAAGAGTTGGTACACGTGCGGCGCGGCGCACTATTACATGATATAGGCAAGATGGGTATTCCAGACCACATTCTTCTCAAGCCGGACAAACTAACAGACGAAGAATGGGTTGAAATGCGTAAACATCCTATATTTGCTTTTGATTTGCTCTCGCCGATTGAGTACTTACGTCCCGCGCTGGATATTCCCTATTGTCACCACGAAAAATGGGACGGGGGTGGTTATCCACGCGGGTTGAAAGGAGAGCAAATTCCACTGGCGGCGCGTCTCTTTGCGATTGCAGATGTTTGGGACGCCCTCCTTTCCGACCGCCCGTATCGTCAAAGTTGGTCAAAAGAGAAAGTGATTGAACACATCAAATCGCTTTCTGGAACACACTTTGACCCAAAGGCAGTGGAATTGTTTTTGAATTTGATGATTAATGATGAAAAGGATGCAGGATAACCTGCCCTCCATATATAATCATAAAACTGGTATTAAAAAAGATGTAAGTTCTACATCCTGGAGTAGCTTCAACAACATTTCCGATTTTCATTCCCCAGACACCAAAATTTCCCTAATTTTTCAATATCTTTTTTATTCTTCCACCCGCAAAGCACCGGCAGCACGCGTCCGCCGAAGGAGTCAAGCCAATAGGCGATGAGTTTTCCGAAGGTTCCCTTGGTTCGTGCCATACCCCCCTCTCAATGCGCGCTTCGGCTGACCACTCTGCTGCCTCCACATGTAAGAAAGTCCGAATTGAAATGAGAAGAATGAGCCAATTTTTCCAACAATTTTTTTCTCTGAACACTTAAAGCAAAAAGGTTGAAACTATCATTTCAACCTTTTTTGTGGCGAGAGTGGGACTTGAACCCACGACCTACGGCTTATGAGTCCGTCTGTCCAAGAGCATTTTCGATCCACGAATGTTGATCATGAGACCTCCTTAACTCATCTTCTGAGTAAATTCCATAGTGATCACCAGTCACTTGCACCGATGAATGACCCAATATTTGACTGACTTCAATCAAGGATGCACCATTTTGTAGCATCCCACGAGCAGCTCCATGACGCCAATTATGAGGATTAAATCCTTCAGAAATTCCGACAGATTTTGCTAATCTCTTCATCAATAAATATATTCCATTTGATGTTAAAGGTTGATAATCTATCGGATTTCCGGTCCTGCGAGTTGCAACAAATAATTGACAATTTCTCGTCCCCCCAGGTCTATCCTTCATCCACCTTTTCAGTGCATCCGAAGTCCTGAATCCAAAAAATACTACCCTCGCCTTATTATTTCCTCCCCTTCCTTTTTCGTGAACAACTGCCAACCGATTTTTAAAATCAATATCTTGAATTCGCAAATTCACAATTCCGGATAACCTACACGCAGTGTCGGCAAGAAAAAGAACAATTGCATAATCCCTTTCACTAGATTTCTTTGCAGCATTAATGATCAAATCTCTGTCATCCTGTAAGATACCCCTTCTTCCATTCCTAGGTAGCGGGGGTTTTTTTAATTCTGCCGCAGGACTTATCCGTAGATACCTTTTCTCACAACACCACTTAAAAAATCGCCGGCATGCACGAACATGGCCATGAAGAGTATGCAAATTCATTCCACCATCTTTTGTTGGTTTTGATGGGTGATTTTCATACCTTTTAGTCCTTCGACTTAGACTGGCACGCCATTTTTCTAAATCCCCGGTTTTCATTTTCTTTAAGTCTGTTGCACCGAACATCTCTTCTAGTGATTCGAGTTTTTGCGAATACCAAACAAGAGTTTTTGGGGAGACTACTCCCTCCATCGATATTTGAAATTCATCTAACGCATCTTTTACCAGCATTGAAGCCCCTCGTTTATTGATGTCTCAGCTGTGCAAAGGGAAATACGCACGGCTTAAACATCAGATTTCTAAGCCGTAATGCGTCTGGTACATGTATTCTTTTGTTTTTTTTGCTTGTGTATCGGACTTTATTGCGAGCCCGGGTGGATTGGCAGATCTGCCCGGGCAATTTTTCAAGGCACCGCGCAACCGATTCGGAATCCCACTCCCAGCAGGTAATCGGTTGCGCAGAACAAGATAATTTTACATCCATCAATAAATTTTAGTCAATATATAAATCATAGGAGTTAACAAAAATGTCAGATCAACTTAAAAGCAACAATTCTATAGAAATTTCATTTGATTTATTTCGAAATGCCTACCTCACCCAATCACTGATCCACCTTCGCCAACAACTCGAAACCAAAGCACCCTTGGACCAACTCAACATCCCTGCCGATGAACTGTTCTACCACCTGCTGGTCACGATCGATCTACCCATCGAGTCAATCAACCTGGTACTCGGCATAGACTACCAGCCATATCCATAACAATGAGTGCAACAATGCAAAACATCAACCCCCTCACTGCCCTCCGTTCCCTCAAAGGAGCACCACTCTCTTGCCTGGTAGCTCTTATGTTCGCCAATCAACCGGTTGGAAAAGAGTGGTTGTCCCGAGTCACTGGCTACTCCGACAAACCAATCGCTTCTGCACTCGATTACTTACTCGAAATGGGTTTTGTCACTACAGCCGGACGCTACGAATCATGGCAGATTAAACAGAATGTATTCCAACTTTCCTTAGGAAACGAGAACGCTCTTCCAGTATCGAGTCGGAATAATTCCGACTCCCAACCTACTACTACTGCTTTAATAGTAGATAGTATTAAGGATAAGGCAGTAGTAGCAAATATAGCAGTAGAAGAAGAAGTCGAAACCAGCAAATTTACCGAGTCTTTAACAATAATACGATCAGCCGGTATTGGCGAGCCAACCGCAACAAGGATGGCAAAAATGCAGCATGTAAATCCGTATTATCTTACAGCGCACATTCTCCAGGCTCAAAAGGATGATATCAATATTAAGCTGTTAATTCACCGCATCAGGTCCGAGGATCCAGCCCCAAAATTAAATAAAAACTTTCACTTACTTAAATGCAGCTGCAATATCTGCTTCAATCTTGTTTATTATCATGATAAAGGTTACTTATCACCGCATGATTTTGATTTTGAAGAGTATATGGAATCTGTTCAATCCGTAGACTCCTACGCTTGATTTATTATGCATATTTTATTTTTCCAAATTATTCCAGGTCGGAAACCAAACCCATTGACTTTGAACAATTAAAAATCACCGTACAAACAAAGAAGTAATTTTATGGCTCCTATTAAATGCGCTCACCACAACAATTACCCGATCCCCGCAGGAACATTCCTCCAACAAATACGTACAGAATTTCAAACCATCGGAGCTAAAACCCTCAACCAAGCAATCAAAGCATTGGCATAAGTGAAAGTATTTTCACAAGAAGGTGGGTTAGATATTAGAAAACATTTCTTGATTTGAATTAACAAACATCAGTCTTGCGAAAATACTTATACCTAAGATAAGACTATTAGTAATTTTTCCTAACGATTAACAGAACAAACCATATCTGGAATCAACCAGAACGGAGGTAAGTAAGCTGTTCCTTCAGTAAGCGGAAGAATTTCATCATGAAGATCAATTCCTAATTGTTCTATCATTAATTTCCGACGTCTATGTATGCGATTCCATAAATCAGGATAATTAGATTGGATATCTGCTCGTAAATTTATATCCGCAATTGCTATAGTATCTTCACAGTTAATTAACTCACCGTCTTTCATTGGTGTGGGAATAATATCACATTGGAAAACCATTCCTGATTTTATTTTATCTGTGCTATTAGGACGAATAGGAGAATGTAACCATTCATCGTAAGATGTTAAATGACCTGGGTTTAAAAGAGATTGCAATCCTGTGTTCTTAAATGCAGAAGCTACTTTATTGTATACATCAGCTCCTTGAATCCCAATTTGCATAGTCTGATACCAAGTTGCCAATGCGTTGAAATAAGGTGCAACTGTTGAATTCAGGAATGATTGTTCAATTTTATCTTCAACAATTCCTGCTCTGCAAACTAAACTTCCCCAATAACCTACAGCGGTAGAGATCGCATCTCCAAGTTCAATGATACGCGAACTAGGGCTTCTTAATCCATTAATATTTTTCTTTCCGGAAGTTAATATTGGATGCATTGACATAGGTCCACCTGGATAATTCATTAACCTAGCTGCGTCAAATTCACTCATACCTGGTTTTATGTTTTGTATGATACCAAAGACTGAATTTGAGCTATTTTGTGCAGCGACTTCAAAATTAGCAATCTGATCAGCTGAATTATTTACACGGAGTCCATATTCAGGGTGCATCATTAGAATTGTCCCGTCCCTCACTTCACCATTATTAGCTACTAGTTTGCGAAGAGTCTCAGTTAGAAATGTAGGAACAAATGCTGGATACAAGTAATCATCTGATTCATATATTTCGAGATATTTCCATCCAATCACACTCACAGTTTGGCCACTTTTTATACCAATATTTTTTAATATCTCTTTCAATGAAGGTGCTAAATTTCTTTGTTGTCCACATAAGCTTAGTGATTGACATAGAACAATATCAATCTTAACTGGAATCACAGAAGTGTAGCCTAACCCTTCATTGCCTACAATTAATGTTCTTATTCCACTTGGTCCTAGAACAAAAATCGCTTCTTCAAATCTAGGATCAAAATTTATTAGAAATGTTAAATTCCCATAATGTTCTCTATCAGCATATGTGACGACCCAATCAGCTTTTGAAGCAGAATAGAGCATTTTCAATCTACGTTCATATTCATTTGCTGCTATATTTATCGACTCATCTGAAAATGAAAATTTGGGAGTTGGGACTGATTTAATCGTTATTTCCATGTTTCCTAATTACTCCTTCACAAACAATTATTATTATTACTCATAATTTGGGTAATTACTTAATCAACAGTATAAACTAATATTAGAATCCTAATTAAATTCCTTTTTTTATTAACTTTTCTAAAAATAAAGATGAATTATGGTGTGCGAATTTAGTTAATAATTCACTTGTTAAATCAAGTATCTACCCATTTTCCCCCTCATTAGCTATTGACTCTGTCATTTATATTTTGTATAATAATTTCTGTAATCGATTACAGTAATCGATTACAGAAATTCACATCATTTTTCGTTAATCAAATATCATATCCCCTTCTCAAAAAGAAAATCTAAGCTAGGTAAAGGTTCCTATGTCTGTTCAAATTAAAGATGTCGCTAAGTTAGCTCAAGTTTCAAGTGCAACGGTTTCCCGTGTCCTAGCAAATAAACCATACATTAAAGAACAAACTCGTCAAAAGGTATTACATGCTGTAAAAGAATTGGGTTATCGTCCAAGTCGTACAGCTCGAAGCTTAAGGGTTAAGAAGTCTCAAATAATCGGATTAATTATCTCAGATATCCAGAATCCATTCTTTACATCTTTAGTTAGGGCTGTCGAGGACACGGCTAGTAATAATCAGTATGCAGTTTTTTTGTGTAATTCGGATGAAAACCCACAGAAAGAATCGATTTATACAGACTTGATGATTTCTGAACAGGTTGCTGGTGTAATTATCACTCCAACTAGTGAATTTGGAGGTTCTATTCATCGCCTTGTCGAGGCAGGAATCCCTGTAGTATCAGTTGATCGTCGGGTACTTGACTTAGAAGTTGACACCGTTGTACTCGATAACATTTCCGCTTCATCAGATCTCGTTACATATTTATTGAAATTAGGACATCGACGAATAGGGACAATTTTAGGTTCTCCAGAGATTACAACAGGGCGTGAACGATTAAATGGATATGAAATTGCATTAAAAAGCTTCGGTATACCAATAGATAATGATCTCATTCGTACCGGTTTGCCAAAGGAAAAATTAGGATATCAATTTACCAAAGAGTTGTTGGAATTAAAAAAACCCCCGACAGCTCTATTTTTGGGTAATAATCTTTTGACCATAGGAGCTCTTAAAGCTATTCGTGACCACAAACTAATAATACCTAATGATATCTCAATAGTGGCTTTTGATGATTTGGAATGGACCACTTTATTTACTCCTCAGTTAACGGTAGCTTCACAACCAACTTATAAATTGGGAGAATCAGCAACAAATCTAATTCTTTCAAGAATTTTAAACCCTTCAAAACCATTCGAAACAATCGTTTACCAAACCGAAATAAAAACTCGGGAATCTTGCAAGTCTTTATCAATTTAAGTTGTTGAAAAAATTTTATGTTTAGTAATGAAGAAGTGTAAAGGAATAAATTGTTACTGAAAGAAGGAGGTGCTTAACGATTAAAGGCTTTGAAAAAATGTTAATTTTATTTCAAAAATAATCAAAATAATGGAGGAATATATGGCTCGCAAAATCTTTTTCGTATTCGTTTTATTTGCACTAGTGCTTACTTCATGTTCGCAAAATGCACCAGTTGCAACGTCGGAACCTCAAGCACAACCTCAAGCTCAACCACAAGAACCAGCACAACCAGTCCAGAGTACTGGTTATGGAGCAACACTCAAAGCTACAGCAGATCGTGGGAAGCTCCTTTGTGGGGTTAACACAACTTCACCTGCATTTGCGTATGTTGATACAAGCGGAAATTATTCAGGTATGGAAATCGATTTGTGCCGTGCAGTAGCTTCAGCTGTTCTTGGTGACGCAAGCAAAGTGGATTTCATTCCAACCACCAATGAAAATCGGTTTACAACTCTTCAAAATGGAGAGCATGATGTTCTAATTCGCTCCACAACTCATACATTCACACGAGATATTGAGTTGGGTTTAAATTTCGCGATGGCTTATTTGCATGATGGACAAGGATTTGAAACTGCCAAAGATGCAAACTTCGCTACATTAGAGGACTTTGCTGGTGCCACAATATGTATTAACAGAGGTTCGACAAGTGAGTTGAATTTGGCAGATGTGTTAGGTGCCAAAAATATTGAATATGAACAGGTGCTTTATGACAATGCAAACGACATGTACGCTGCCTTTGAACAAGGTCGCTGTGACGTCATATCAACTGATAAATCAAGCCTAATTTCAGAACGTGGCTTGTTAAGCAATCCTGCAAATTTCAAGATTTTAGACATGACAATATCAAAAGAACCTCTAGGTGCTGTTGTTCGTCACGGGGATGATCAGTGGTACGATATTGTAAACTGGACTTTCTATGCAATGTTAATAGCTGAGGAGCATGGAGTAACTCAGGCGAATGTTGATGATATGAAAGCCAATAGCCAGGATGCTGAAGTGCGTCGTCTATTAGGTGTAGAAGGAGAAATGGGTTCAAAGCTTGGTTTAAACAATGACTGGGCATATAGCATAATTAAGAATGTCGGAAATTATGGCGAAGTTTTTAATCGCTATTTTGGTCCTGACACCGATTTCGCAATGGAACGTGGCCTGGATTCATTATGGACTGAAGGTGGATTACTGTACGCCCCACCACTACGTTAATCTGAAAGTTTATTCTTCTGGTGTAGGTGATAAAACATCTACACCAGAAAATAATTTCAAAAGTCATTAAATTTATAATTTGAGTTGGAGGAATCAATTGAACAAAAATAATAACCTCAAACTTCCAACCATACCAAAAAGGATTCTTTCTTTCGTATTGGATGTTCGATTCTTACAAATTGTTGTCCAATTAATTTTTATTGTTGTTTTAGTTTCAATAGGATTTATTCTTTACAAAAACCTAACTTTTTCAATGCAAAAATCTGGTTATACCTTAGGATATTCCTTCCTAAAACTTCCAGCAGGTTTTGCGATTATAGATCGCCTAGTTGATTTTAGCCCGAGTGACACAAATCTACGAGCAATTTATGTTGGGCTATTAAACGCAGTGCTTGTTTCGTTTCTAGGGATTGTTTTATCAACAATATTAGGAATTATCACTGGGATTGCTTTGTTATCATCCAATTTTTTTGCTCGAAAAATTGCTACTGTGTATGTTGAAGTGTTGAGAAATGTGCCTTTATTGCTTGCAATTTTGGCAACTTATTCTCTTATTTTATTTAGTATTCCAAGAGTTGAAAATGCACTAATTCTGGGCAATACCTTTGTTCTATCAAATCGTGGGTTTGTTGTTCCCCTACCTATCCCCAGTGAAACTTGGATTCCTTTTCTTATAATGAATTTGACGATTGCTCTTCTAATAATAGTAGTTTCAATAATCTTAATTCGAAAAAAACAAAAAGATGGTTGGATAGTTATTCTCATCGGATTACTCGTCTACCTGGTTTTTTCAATTGTAATCTTCCAATTGTTCCAAATAAAGCCTTTTACTTGGGATCTACCTTTCAAACAAGGATTGAATTTCAAGGGTGGAAGAACTTTTAGCCCTGAGTTTATTGCTTTATTAGTCGGTCTTGTGCTGGGTAGTTCGCCGTATATCGCTGATACTGTGAGAGCAGGTATACAATCTGTAGGAAAAGGTCAGAGAGAAGCAGCTCAAGCAATCGGATTAAACGGGTATCAGACATTCAGATTAGTAATTTTCCCTCAAGCAATGAGGGTTATTGTACCTCCTATGACAAGTAATTATTTGGGAATAACTAAAAACTCTTCTTTAGCTGCAGCAATTGCTTTTCCCGAGTTATTTGGAATATCAGGAACTATTATCAATCAAACAGGGCGTGCAATAGAAATGATGGCTTTTGTTATGCTTATTTACCTAACATTGAGTATATTAACTTCGTTATTTATGAATTGGTACAACGAACGAGTTCGGATTGTGGAGCGTTAAAGATGGCTACCAAACTATATAAGGTACTTCCCCCACCAACTGAACGATATACGATTCTTGGATGGCTGCAGAAAAATTTATTTCGAACAATACCAGACACAATCATAACGATTGTATCAAGTTTCATGATTATAGTTATAGCTCGTCCATTGATCAATTGGGTTTTCTTCACAGCAAAATGGGAAGTTATTGGTGCAAACATTCGGTTGATATTGGTCGGCCGTTATCCTATCGATCAGATGTGGAGAATATGGTTAGTTTTATTTGCAGTTGGTTTTATAGTTGGCTTATCATGGGGTATTTGGGTTCAAGCAACTAGAATTGAAAATTTGATTATGTTTGGTTTCCCTTTTGCGTTGGCTATCTTACCAATATCAAGTTTGTCTCGCATTAGCTGGGTAATTATGGGATTTATCAGCATGATTGGTCTGTTTTTAGGAAGAAAATATCCAATTAAACTTCGCAAAGTCGTCCCTTACTTCTGGTTGATACTTGTCCCCATAATAACAATTTTAATTCGTGGTTTTGCGCAAAATAATGTATTACCTTTTGTTGATACATCTTATTGGGGCGGGTTTCTCATCACAATTATTCTTTCTGTTGTAAGTATGTTTGTATCCTTTCCATTAGGGATTTTTTTAGCTATTGGGCGTCAATCGAAATCACCATTGATTCACTCATTCTGTGTTTTTTTTATCGAGGTTGTTCGTGCTGTTCCCCTAGTAACGATTTTATTCACGGCACAAATCGTTTTGCCATTATTTCTTCCTCAAGAGTTAACTATTGACAGATTAAGTCGGGCATTAGTAGCAATCACACTCTTCAGCTCAGCCTATATGGCAGAAATTATTCGTGGGGGACTTCAAGCAATTCCACGCGGTCAATATGAAGCTGCCCAGGCTATTGGCTTAAACAGTCTTAAGTCTCTTCAATTAATTGTTCTTCCACAAGCAATCAGGTTAGTAATTCCGGTAATTGTTGCTCATAGCATTAGCATGTTTCGTGATACATCGCTTGTAATTATTGTGGGCTTACTGGATCTGTTAGGTATAGCAAAAACAATTTTGGCTCAACCAACCTATTTGGGTACATATGTTGAAGTCTATGCATTTATCGCTGCCCTGTACTGGGTATTTTGCTATATTATGTCTCACATAGGAAAGCGAATAGAAGGTCGAACTGGGGTGTCGATTGCTAAATCGTAATTTTAAAGGAAGTGAATAAAATGGATCAAAAATCCTCTCATGAACCTATTATTATTTGTCGTGATGTTCATAAATGGTATGGTCAATTCCATGTATTACGTGGCATCAATCTTGAGGTATCCAAAGGCGAAGTTTGCGTTATATTTGGCCCATCTGGTTCAGGCAAATCTACATTCATTCGTTCAATAAACCGATTAGAAGACCACCAACGGGGTGATATTTTTGTGGATGGAGTGGAAATGACCCACAATATTCGTAATATTGAGCGAATTCGACTTGAAGTTGGAATGGTGTTCCAGCAATTCAACCTGTTTCCTCATCTGACTGCCTTGGAAAATGTAACATTGGCAATGGTATGGGTTCGAAAATTGAAGAAAAAAGATGCAAATGATACCGCTATGCAATTACTCAATCGGGTTGGTATTCCTGAACAAGCAAACAAATACCCAGGGCAGTTGTCTGGAGGACAACAACAGCGTGTTGCAATAGCGCGAGCGTTAGCCCTACAACCAAAAATTATGTTATTTGATGAACCTACTTCTGCTCTCGATCCAGAAATGATTAAGGAAGTTTTGGATGTCATGATCGAACTAGCACAATCAGGAATGACAATGTTGGTAGTAAGTCATGAAATGGGTTTTGCGCGGGCGGTTGCCGACCGATTAATTTTCTTTGATCAGGGTCAAATTGTCGAGATAGGAACACCTGATCAGATTTTTAATCATGCACAGGAAGACCGTACAAAATTATTTCTCTCACAAATATTATCACATTAACGCTCTTAAATTGAAAGGAAAGACATAATGAAAATTGATATAACTCAAGTTCGAGAACAGTTTCCTTCTTTGCACCAATCATGTATTTTTTTTGATAACCCTGGTGGCACTCAAATTTCAAAACTTGCCCTGGATCGGATGAGTTGGTACTTCCGTGAGGCTAATGCACAACGTGGAGGCCACTATTCTACAAGTCACTTTGTGGATGAAGCATTTGACCAGGCACGATCTACATATGCAGATTTCATTAATGCAAAAGGCGGTAACGAAATCATATTTGGTAATAATATGACCACATTAACTTTTTCGATAAGTCGGTCAATTGGTCATTTATTGCAGCCCGGGGATCATATTGCCCTTACCCATTTAGAACATGATGGAAATGTCGCTCCTTGGTTATTCTTAGCAGAGGAACGAGGTCTTATTATCGATTGGATTACTATTCATCCAGAAGATTGCACATTGGATCTAGAATCATTAAACCAAGCACTTGAAAAAACTCCAAAAATTTTGGCAATTGGATATGCATCAAATTTTGTTGGCACAATTAATCCGCTTGACAAAATTATCCCAAAAGCTCATGATGCTGGTGCTTTAGTTTATGTCGATGCTGTACAATATGCTCCCCACAATCCAATTGATGTGCAAAAACTCGATTGTGATTTTCTTGTCAGCTCACCTTACAAGTTTTTTGGACCACACTTAGGTGTATTGTATGCGAAGCATGAATTGCTTGAAAAACTCTATCCATATAAAGTACGCCCCTCAAGCAATTTAATTCCTATGCGATTTGAAACAGGTACATTAAATCAGGAGGGAATTGCTGGACTTTGGGGAACCATGGAGTTCTTTGAATGGTTAGGAACAAATTTTGGATCAGAGTATAAGGAATCATTAAAAAATAATTACTCTGGTCGTAGCCTTTTATATAAACAAGCTATGGCAGTTAATCTAGATTATGAATATGAAATCATTCGTCATATGTTATCGGTCTTAAAATCAATACCAGGTTTAAAAATTTATGGTATTACAGATGAAAGTAGAGTAGAGGAACGAGTACCAACTTTTAGTTTTCAACTTGATGGTTGGACACCGTCTGATTTGGCTGAAGCTTTGGGCAATGCTGGAATTTATGTTATGCATGGAAACTTTTATGCTATGGATACATCCATAATTTTGGGTGTTGAACAGCAAGGTGGACTTGTTCGAGCAGGTGCAACAATTTACAACACAAAGGAAGAGATTGATTATTTAGGCAATGTGTTGTTGAAATTATCATCTCTCAAGAAATAATCTTTATAAAATTCAAATAGGTTAATTGTATGCCTAAATCTTTAGAAAAATATACTATTGGATTGGATTTTGGAACCGAATCTGTTAGAGCAATTCTTGTAAATGTAATAACAGGTAATGTTCTTGCTTCGACTGATTGTAATTATCCTGATGGGGTTATAGATCAGTCACTTCCTAAATCAAAAGTCATACTTCCTTCTGATTATGCTCTTCAGAATCCATATGACTGGTTAAATGGAATGAAAGATGTGGTTTCCAGATTACTCGCAGAAAGTAAGATATCTCCCTCCTCAATAATTGGAATTGGTATCGATTTTACATCATGCACGATCCTTCCTACTACTCAGAGTGGTGAGCCATTAATGTCATTTCCAGATCTTTATGATAATCCACATGCTTGGCCAAAATTATGGAAACATCATGCTGCTCAGCGTCAGGCAGATCAGGTCAATACCCTGGCAACCGAGCGAAATGAACGATGGCTTTCACTCTATGGTGGACGAATTTCATCCGAATGGGTACTTTCGAAGAGTCTGCAAATTTTTCAGGAATCACCAGGGATATATCATGCTGCAGAACGAATAGTAGAAGGAGCTGATTGGATAGTCTGGCAATTGACTGGGAAATTGGTAAGAAACGCTTGTTGTGCCGGATACAAAGCAACCTGGCATGAAATTTCTGGTTATCCATCTTCAGATTTCTTAAATTTTCTTGCTCCGGGATTCGGATCTCTTTTTAGCGATAAATTTAGTGAATCCGTAGTTGCTCCTGGATCTTTCGTTGGTGGATTGAGTGAGGATTGGGCAAATCGTTTAGGTCTCTCAGAAGGTATTCCTATTGGTGCAGGAATTATTGACGCTCATTCAGCTGCAATAGGAGCAGGTGTTACAGAACCAGGGTCATTGTTTATGGCAATGGGTACTTCAACTTGTCACATGCTTCTCGGTGAACAAGAAATTTTAATACCCGGAATTTCAGGTGTAGTGAAAGATGGAATTGTCTCAGGTTTGTATGGTTACGAAGCTGGTCAAGCTGGTGTTGGAGATATCTTTGCATGGTTAATTGAAAATTTTATCCCAACACAATACCATAAAGAAGCAATAAAAAAGAAGATGTCAATACATGACTTATTGTCTGAAAAAGCAAGTAAATTAAGACCTGGTGAAAATGGATTACTTGCATTAGATTGGTGGAATGGCTGTAGAACCCCCATTGTTAATGCAAATCTTTCTGGTTTGCTGTTGGGTTTGACGCTTCAAACTACACCTGAAGATATCTATAGAGCTTTGATAGAAGCAACTGCATTTGGAACACGATTAATTATAGAGAGCTTTGTAAATAATGGATTAGCAATTAATCAGCTACTTGCTGGAGGTGGTTTAACCAAAAATCCTCTTGTAATGCAAATTTATTCCGATATAACTGAAAAAGAAATTGGGATTCCAGAATCTCCAGAGATAGCGGCATTAGGAGCCGCAATGTTAGGTGCAGTTGCTGCAGGTGAAGGTCGAGGAGGTTATGTTGATTTGAAATCAGCTGCCAAAAATATGGCTCCTGAAATTTCACAAAAGTATTATCCTAGTTCAGAAGCTGGGAAAAAATATCAAAGTATCTACTTAGAATATAAACAATTAGTTGGTTATTTCGGACAATATCAAAATCAAGTAATGGAATTTCTCCGTCAAACTCGTAATGATATAAAACGCTCAAATTGAAAGGAATAAATTACTATGTTGGATCTACCTTCATTTTCACAAACTAAACCACACAATCGTCTGGTAGGGCGTCTCCCCAAAATTGGAATTCGTCCAGTAATTGATGGTCGAAGGAGAGGGATAAGAGAATCACTTGAGAAACCAACCATGCAAATGGCTCAAAATTTAGCGAATTTTTTATGTGAAAACTTGTGGCATTCCTGTGGCTTGCCGGTTGAATGTATAATTGCAAATACTTGTATTGGTGGTGTCTCTGAAGCAGCAGCAGCAGCGGATTATTTTACACAAGAAGGAGTTGGTGTCTCAATAACAGTGACACCTTGCTGGTGTTATGGTTCAGAAACTATGGACATGACCCCAGGTATTCCCAAAGCAATTTGGGGGTTTAATGGATCAGAAAGACCTGGTGCTGTTTATCTGGCAGCAGTACTGGCTGCTCATAACCAAAAAGGTTTGCCAGCATTTGGAATTTATGGCCAGAATGTTCAAGATGCAGGTGACGATAGTATCCCTGATGATGTACAACAAAAACTTCTCCAATTTGCGCGCGCTGGTCTGGCTGTTGCAACCATGCGAGGAAAGAGCTATTTGTCGATGGGCGGCGTATCAATGGGTATCGCTGGATCAATGGTTGATTCAGATTTTTTTGAAAGCTTCTTGGGTATGCGCGTTGAAACAATAGATATGAGTGAATTTATTCGCCGGATTGAGGAGCGAATCTTTGATTCAGCTGAATATGAGCGAGCATATTCTTGGGTCCGCCAGTATTTGAAAGAAGGGGCAGATTATAATCCTCCCAATTTCCAGCGCACCTTACAACAAAAAGAAGAGGATTGGAAATTCGTAGTGAAAATGGCTTTGATCGCTCGAGATCTGATGGTCGGAAATCCAAATTTGGGTGAATCAGGGCTTGGTGAAGAATCACTTGGTCATAATGCATTGTTGGCTGGGTTCCAGGGTCAGAGGCACTGGTCAGATCATTTCCCGAATGGAGATTTTATGGAAACAATTCTTAATTCTTCATTTGATTGGAGTGGTATTCGTCAACCTTATATTATTTCCACTGAAAATGATAGTCTCAATGGGGTGACGATGCTTATGGGCCATTTGCTAACAAATTCTGCCCAGGTATTTGCGGATGTTCGGACCTATTGGAGTCCCGAAGCATTAAAACGTGTCACCGGATATGAACTAAAGGGGGTTGCAAGCAAAGGTATTATCCATCTAATTAATTCTGGCTCGGCTGCATTGGATGGAACTGGATTACAAAAAAAAGAAGGATTTCCTGCGCTAAAACCATGGTGGGAAATTTCGGAAGCTGAGGCAGCAGCATGTTTAGAAGCAACTACATGGTATACAGCGATGACCGAATACTTCCGTGGGGGTGGATATTCTTCTCAATTTAAAACCATAGGTGGAATGCCAATTACGATAAGTCGAGTAAATATTATCAAAGGGATAGGACCGGTAATTCAAATTGCTGAAGGCTGGTCTGTAGACCTTCCAGATGAAATTTTTGAACAAATAAACGAGCGAACTAATCCAACCTGGCCGACAACATTTTTTGTACCAGAGTTAACAGGCGAAGAACCATTCAACTCTGTATTTTCTGTAATGAATAATTGGGGCGCAAATCATTGTGTTGTAAGTTATGGTCACATCGGAGCAGATTTAATTACACTTTCATCAATGTTACGTATTCCGGTTTCCATGCACAATATTCCTTCAGAACGAATATTTCGCCCTAGCATGTGGGGAGCATTTGGAGCAATGGACTCCCAGGGTTCGGATTACCGGACTTGTAAAACAATCGGTCCTTTGTATAAAACATACTAATCAGAATTGTCTCAGGGAAAGGAGTGTATTGTTCAAGTCAGAGATTTGTGTTCTTGGTGCTTCTAATATTGATCTTATTACCTATGTAAAGCATATGCCTTCTATAGGTGAAACTCTGCATGGTACAAGGTTCCAGATGGGTTATGGTGGAAAAGGCGCTAATCAAGCAGTTATGTCTGCTAAATTGGGGGCTCATGTAAGTTTGATCACAAAGTTGGGCAAAGATTTATTTGGTGAAAATTCACTAAATAATCTCCAAATGGTAGGAGTCAATACGACTCACGTATTTTTTTCTGAAGAGGCGTTCACCGGCGTTGCACCAATTTTTGTTGATAATGAAGGAAACAATTTAATCGTCATTGTAACTGGTGCAAATGATGAGATTACCGAAGAAGAGATCTTAGTGGCGAAAAATGTCATATCTGGATCGAAAATTTTAGTCTGTCAACTTGAAATACCACTAACCCTTAGTTTATTTGCACTTCAAATGGCGAAGGATGCAGGAGTATATACCATCCTGAATCCAGCTCCAGCAAAGGCTGAACTTCCAGATGAATTGTATGCTTGCACCGATCTGATTTGCCCAAATGTTCACGAAGCAGAACTACTAACTGATATTAAGGTTCAAACATTCGATCATGCAGAAAAGGCAGCTAGATTGTTGGTGGATCGAGGAGCAGGTTCTGCATTGATTACAATGGGTGAACGTGGTGCGTTTTATTATTCGTTGACGGACTGTTTTTATCAACCTGCTAATTCTGTTTCAGCCATTGATACTACTGGAGCAGGTGATGCTTTTGTGGGTAGTCTCGCATATTTCTTATGTAATGGTATGACAATGGTTGAAGCAGTTAAGCGTTCAAATTTTGTTGCATCAATTAGTGTGCAGCATACTGGTACTCAATCAAGTTTTCCAAACAGGATTGACCTTCCTAAAGATATGTTCGAAAAAACTGATGAATATTAAGTAGATTCCAGGCGTATCGTACCTTATATTAATTATTCCAATAAGTTTTTTCCGCAAATCAGGACATGTGCCTCCCGTTGCTATCCAATAAATTTGGATAAAGATATTAAATTAATATGGAGAAATTTATATGAAAAAAATTCTTAATCAACCAAAAGATTTTGTCCCCGAGATGCTTGATGGCTTGATCAAAGCACATCCGACGCAACTAACTTACGCTGAAGATATTCATTGCATTGTCCGCGCAGATTCTCCTGTCGTGGGGAAAGTGGGCTTGGCTACTGGTGGAGGATCCGGCCACCTTCCTGTCTTTTTAGGATATGTTGGAAAAGGCATGTTGGATGGTTGCGCAGTGGGGGATGTTTTCTCTTCTCCAAATGCAGAACAGATGCTGACAGTTACTAAGCGAATTGATGGTGGTAAAGGGGTAGTATATATTTATGGAAACTATGGTGGCGATATCCTGAATTTTGATATGGCAACTGAGTTCGCGGAATTGGAAGACATTTCAGTTAAGACTGTATTAGTGAAAGATGATGTTGCTTCAGCAATCCCTGCTGAGGCTGGAAAACGGCGTGGTGTAGCAGGTATGGTTTTTGTCTTTAAGGTCGCTGGGGCTAAAGCTGATAGAGGTGGAAGTCAGGATGAAGTTGTTACAATTGCTGAAAAGGCAATGTCAAACATTCGTACTATGGGTGTAGCACTCTCACCATGCATAGTTCCCATGGCAGGAAAACCTACATTTACCATTGGTGATGATGAAATGGAAGTAGGGATGGGCATCCATGGCGAACCCGGCGTGAAACGCGAAAAAATGCAAACCTCAGACCAAATTACTGAACGAATAACACTCGCAATCCTGGAAGACCTGCCAAAACCATTAGGAACACGCGTCGCAGTTATGGTAAATGGTCTTGGAGCTACTCCATATGAGGAGTTGTATATCATTTATCGTAAGGTACATGAAATTTTGACCAATAAAGGGTTCTTAATTTACCGAGCCTATGTTGGAGAATTTGCCACATCGATGGAAATGGCAGGTGCGTCTCTGACTTTAATGTATCTTGATGATGAGTTAATTGAACTACTGGACCACCCCGCACACACCCCTTTTTTCAAACAGATCTAAATATCGGAAAGGTAGAACATGGGAGAAGCAATCAAAAGTGTCAAAATTGGTGAAGCTTTCAAGCGAGTGAGTCAGACTTTAATAGACAACAGTGAATTTTTTACATCGTTAGATCAAGCCTTAGGCGATGGGGACATGGGAATTAACATGGAACGAATTGGTAGGGCTCTGATGGAATACTCCAATACCACTGTGATATCGGACTTAGGTAATTATTTTATAAACGCTGGAATGATAACAAACAAAGTAGCCCCATCTACAATGGGCACTTTGATCTCAATTGCCCTTTTACGAGTTGGTAAAGAGGTTAAAGGAAAATCCGAATTGTCAATGTTAGATCTTTCAAAAATTCTAAAAACTACATTTGATGAAATCCAGGAACGTGGCAAAGCCAATATTGGTGACAAGACTATTTTGGACGCACTTTTACCTGCATATGAAGCGTTTGACAAAGCTGTTAATGCGGGCAAAAATCTTCAAGAATCTGGTTTATTGGCACTACGAGCAGCTGAAGAAGGACGAGACAAAGTTACACCGCTTAAAAGCAAGATAGGGAGAGCAAGTTGGGTTGGCGACCGTGGTGCCGGTAATATAGATCCTGGTTGTGCATTGATTGTTGCCATCTTCTCTTCATTAGTGAATACATAGGTTTGGTTAATAGAAATTAGAAAGGTCTACAATGCAATTAGGGATTCATGCTTACGCTTGGTGTTCGGTTTGGAGTAATGATACCTTAGATTTAATAGATCGGGCTCAAAATGCAGGTTTAGATTTTTTAGAAATTCCTTTAATGGTTCCTGAGTTATTTGATTTTAAAGCTGTGAAAGACAGACTAAAAATAAATGATTTTAAGGCAGTTACTTCAACAGTTTTATCTGAAGGTACAGATATCAGCAGTGATAATGATAGTGTGAGAAATAATGGTATCTCATATTTAAAAAAATGTATCCAATTTTCTCATGAAATCGAAGCAAGCACATTTTCTGGAGTTATCTATTCACAACACGTTAAGAACTCCAAATCACTACCAGGTCTATCACAATGGCAAACTTCAGCTAAAGCTTTACGTGAAGTTGCTCGTTACGCACAAGATTTAGGCGTTACAATTGCACTTGAACCGGTAAACCGATACGAAACAAATTTAATTAATACCTGTCATCAGGCTCTTGAGATGATTAAATTGATAGATGAAGATAATGTAAAGATCCATTTGGATTCTTATCATATGAACATTGAAGAGAAAAGCTTTTATGAATCAACTCTCTTAGCTGGTAACCGTTTAGTTCATTATCATCTATGTGAAAATGATCGCGGAATTCCTGGCACAGGATTAGTTGATTGGGATGGAATTTTTAAAGCATTAAATGAGTTGAATTATCAAGGTAATGCTGCATTAGAAAGTTTTGTGGATATTACTGATAACATGAATACTTGGGTATGGCGTCAATTAGCTCCAAGTGGAGATTTGTTAATTAAAGATGGAGTGAATTTCATCCGTAAAATGCAAATTAAATACGGACTATAATAAAAATATTATTTCCTTTGAATTAGTAAGATCAATGTCAAAATTTGTTTTATAATTTTTTTAATTTTTTAAAATATATTTTCAAAGTAAATTTATTCATATTTATTTATTTATTTACTATATATCTCTAGTCCTCTTCACTCTCCAATTACGAACAGCATCCGTAGCTGGTGCCATCGCTGGAGTTGTCCGAAGTGAAGGGAAAGCAGAAATTCAGACCATTGGAGCAGGATCACTCAACCAGGCGATGAAAGCATTGGTCCTGGCAAGAGGATACCTGAAAGAAGATGGTCTCGACGTTATTTGTTATCCAGAATTTTTGGATCTGGATTTTGACGGCAGAATTGTTACCGCAATTAAAATTATTGTCGAACCAAGATAAATGTTTTTTGAAAATTAATAAGAATTTTTTCATTCCTTTGGAACATACAATCCAAAACTAGACGTTCTTGGTAAATCTTCCACTTTTAATTTTAATATTTCACCTAGTTCATCGATGCTAAACAACATTCCATTAACCTTTTCACCATTTGGGTTTTTTAACCACTCGATTATTCCATCATTATTTTGCATTTTGTCAAACATCCACTTGGTATATTCTTTTTCATTTTCCTCAAAAATGTCAATCAGAGAAAGAATTACCTCATCAGTTTTATTAATGGCGAACGTAACCCTTATGGGTTGATTCAAATTATGAGATAAATACAGAAGGATATCTGACCCTTCAGAAAATTCACTTTCTAACTCAGTCCACGAAGGATTTTTTTCATTTTTTATTGAGGTAGGCATATATTTTTTGGGCACAAAAAAGTTAGGCTCGCTTGCAAAAGCATGAGAAAACACCTCAACTGCCAGTTTTCCATTTATTTGGTTCTGTACGCCTAGAAAACTAATGATTACTTGATTCGCATAATTATCAGGCATTATTAAACTACCGAGATAAATTCCCGCAACCTTGCAATAACTAAACCCAGGTTCTTCAAGATAGGAACACTCATGCCATCCATTGGGAATTCTCTTTTTGTAAGAATAATCATAAAATAATTCAGCTTTATTTGGCCCATCAACATTCCACACAATCGCCCCATTATCAAGGAAATCATTAATATTGTTTTTTAATTCTTCAATCGTGGTCAATCCTTCTCTATTAGCATAGATATCTTTATCAAGTGTTATTAACGGTTTTGTGCTTATTTTTGTCCATACCCCAGTGACCATATTAAGTTCCCCAACAATTTCCCTTTTTTCATTAATTCTTACTAAATTACCTCCATAATTTATCAATATTGTTTTGAACAATTGTTTTGTGACACCTATACTGTCAACATTTCCTTCATTAAGGACTTCACTCATCTGAAAAGGAAGTTCATGTGGCTTCAAGGTAAACCCATTTGGCCGATCTAATGGGGCTTTTTGGAATCCTCCATTTTTGTCGATATTAAAGTAAAAAACATAACCAGGCGAGATACTATCTGAAATAACAACGATAGCGTTTTCAGGATTCAAATAATCAAAAAGATATTTGAACTTAAGTGTATTTAAGGGATCAGTGAATGGAATATTGTTTGCTCTACTCCAAAAATTAACAGCCATATTAATTAATTCATTTTCTTGTTCAACAAATCTTCCACTCTCAATTAATTTTTTTTGTTCATCTGTATAGTTACTATCAATACTATAATCTGGACGAAAAGGCGCTCGAGTTGGTTGAATCACCAATTCAGGTGTGTTCGTTTCTTGTGGGGTTGGGGTAAAACTTATCTTTGTTGTAGTGGGAGTATCAGCAATTGGTTCATCAGTGGTTTTCAATTCATAAGTACATGCAACAAGGAAAAAAACACCAACAATTATTATTAACATTATTTTTATTAAAATATATTTTTTCGAATCCATTTAATCTCCATCCCTTGCTTCGGTAATTCCTAATTATAAAATTATATTCACAAATCCTAATGAAAAGCGAATTACTGAATTATTGGTCTTTACTTCCTGTATAATAATCCAAAACATCCCACAACGCAGAGGTCATCAATGAACGATAACGAACTCAATAACATGCTTTCAGATTTTTTCTCCAAAGCTAATCTCGCCCCTGGCAAATCAACCGACTCCTTAGAGCCCAACAATTCCACAACTCCAGCCCCCAAGACCATAGCCTTTGTTTTTGCTGCCCATGCATTTGTCAGAGATGCAAAAAAATTAATGGATGAACAAAACGAAAACAAAACAGAATTGGATTTAGAAAAACTTTATTATTTACTAAACCATGTGAAACAAACTTTGGATTTTTCTCTCCCAGGATTGCGACCCTTTTTACCTAAATAAGAAAACAAAAACGAAAATCGATTTATTTAAGTAAAATTGGAAGATATATTTCTTCTGTTTTTGGAAAGATAATTGTATAAATATCGGCCACAGAATTTGTATCTCCAATTATTATATTGAACGCCTCTGTTCCAAACACAATAATTTCACCATCTCTCGAAATTGCAGGATCAAAAGAATCGCCGTTTGTTTCTTGTCCAGTACTTGTAGTTGAGATTCTTGTTATGGATTCAGTTTTCATATTGTATAAGAAAATATCAGAACAATTTTCTAAATAATCTACTCGACAATAATAATTATTATCTTCTGTAATCAGATTTGTTGCATAAGAAGAAAATACAATTAGGTTCCCATCTTCTGAAAATTCGGGGGAATATGACCTATCATTCCCAAATGTACCAGTAATTGATTTACTAACAAGCTTTGTTGTACCGAAGACTCTATCACGAACAAAAATATTAGAAGGAATTGATGAAGTAGTTGGGACAAAATTAGAAGCTCTTGAAACAAAAGCAACATATCTTCCATCACCGGAGATTGAACCAAATAATGAGGCGTCATTTCCTTGGATACCTACATTATTTACTGAAACTCTTTCAATTTGACCTGAAGTTCTATCAAAAACAAAAACATCATCAGCGTTATTTGTGTCCCCATTTACAATATATTGGTTGTTCGAATGGAAAACTATATAATTTCCATCACTCGATATTGAAGTTGTGTCTGAATTTTTAGCAATGAATATTGTTTCATGAGTGGGTCTATCGTGAAGATATGCATTGTTATCATAAGACTGTCCAGGAGTTATGTTATAAGAGGTCGATCGAAATGCAACATAACGACCATCATCCGAAATTACTGGTGATTGGGAAAGACCATTACCTTCTGTGCCATCTGATGCGACTGAAACTCTTTCATAAGATTTGTTTAATTGGTCGTATACGTAAATATCCAAATTCTCATTAGTGTCTCCAAGTATTAAATCATCATCATATGTAGGAAAAGCAACAAATCTGCCATCTGAAGAAAGACTCACACTTAGTTCTCCCCACCATGGTAATCCTTCATCTTTAGTTATTCTAGTTAATTTATTAAGGTTGAAATCAAACACAAATAAATCAACGATGGCAGGATTTACCTCTGGTACTAAATTATCTGCAGCAGAGTAAAACGCAACATAACGCCCATTTGATGAAATATTGCTCGACCATGAAGCATTATTAGGTTCGATCTGCGCTTCAGAAATAGAAATTCTTCGGAACTCAATGTTTGAAGATGAATTTCCTGAGCTTGTTAATACCATCGAAGTGCAAATTACTAAAAAACATACCATAATTATTTGATTAATTTTTTTCATATTTTCCTAATAATAAATCGAATCATGATTTATATTTTTATGAAATTTCCTCAAGTCTATTACCGAAATTCCAAGTCTGATATATTTGCCAACATTTTCACCCCAAATTAATGGTATTTATGGCTGAAGTAACTTTATTTTATTATTGTTTCCCGCAATTGCAACTTATTATTTGTTCCATTTTATAAATTAAAGATTAATTTTTCACCCCCTCCACTCCCACCTCTCCAACCGCACCACCTCCCTAAACTCCGTCTCCGCCAATCCCCCATAAGCTTATTGAATCGATCACCAATTTATGAAATGTTTTAACTTCTTAACCATTCAATCCTGGATTCTACCTTCATCCTCCCCCAACTGGTTGGGTTCGCCTGTCCTTGGCTACGGGGATTCATAACGTACCAATAAAATGATAATTAATAATGGTACCAGGGGCTCTTGTCATATCGAATGGGGTAATAAGTAATTTTGTATGGAATTTGTTTATTGTTTGAAAATAATTGGTGAGTTACCGACTCACCAAATTTACTGGTGATATATTATATTTTTTATTATCATATTCACATTCAACCACAAAGTGAACCATTAATAACCATGTAACCCCAGTCAATATAAAAATAACCAAAAACAAAACAAATACCCATCGCTTAAGAAAATCCATTAAGTAAATATAGCAATTTTCTTTTTATTGTTCAATCGAAAATGGAGGCTCAGATCTGATTCCGTTTTTAAAGTCTAAAAATGGTTTATCCATTAAAAAAATTAACAAATTATTAAAATGGTCGATAAAAGCAGGAGTTGTCTTACAACCAGCCTTTTCATTATTCTCGTGAATAATCTTCTGATTATCACAATTTCCTAGAATAGATAGTGTATGTGATGTAATTGAATCCGATAATAACAATATACTATAGTCTTCTTCACTTCGGTTCCACTTTTTCGGTGAATTTAATCTAGAAGAAGGTATATACTGCGAAAATAAAATTTTTTCCTTACTACTTCCAAGCCGAAATGAAAACTGAAAAATTTTAAGTGGCAAATCTCCATCTACCCAAGCAAAGGAAAAACCCTTGCGCGGATCAATCAAGGTAACTTCGGGAATTTTCTGGTCAGGCTTATCCTCATCATAAGTAGCCACCTCTATTTTTCCTTCACCCTTTGCCACTAATTCCAAATACTGTTCATAAGTAATCTCAGGATGGTCCATCAATTGGGTATAACGCCAAAAACACATCTGCATAAAATATTCCCCAACATTATCTACCATATCTGCCGCTATATGAATTTCAGAAATAGGCTCATCAGGCCGATTCATTATCCAATGGGTTAAACCAATATCAATCGGAATTTCCATCCCTCCAACATTAGCAGTATAACTTTCATTCCATTTGACAGGATATTTTTCCGAAAAAGTGACACTGGTTGCCTCGACAGTTGCCGTCGGCTCGACAGTCGGCGCGACAGTCGGCTCAACTGTCGGTTCTAATGTTGCAGATGGTGTTTCCACTACCGGTATTGTTGCTGTCGCTTCCGGCAGTGCAACAATCACACCCGCTGTTTCTTCTTGGTTTTCGGATTGCAATTCCTCTATTCGCGAAGACGAATTACATGCTGCTATCACCAACACTCCAATAACCATCAAAAAAACCACAATCACTTTCGTCGCTTTTGATTTTATGTAATTCACAGCTATCAGAGCTCCCAAAGCTAAACCGAATATCAACCTATTACTATATAAACATTATATATAAGTTTTGTTTTTCAACTCCCTATTCTCCAACCGCACCACTTCCCCAAACTCCGTCTCCGCCAATCCACCCAACCAATCCATCCCCGGATTCCACTCCGCACCGACCAGAGTCCGCAGCTTCCCCCTGGAATCCATCTTCCACTCCGCAACCTCTTTCCGCCGCCAAACCACCAGATTGCGCTCAGCATCCACCATGGCATCCAGCTTCGATCCATCCACAGTCCCCACCTGCAGCAGATTCATAAGCTCTTCCCGGCAAGTCAATTTCAACTCGCGCCACAACAGATAATCCAATCCGCTTGCATCCCTGATCTGGATCCCGTTCAAGAACTGTCCCCCAAAACCAATGACCCTTTCCATTTGTTTGGTGGTCTCTTCCGACCCAAGAATGGCGAAATTCAGATCTTCATTTCTTACAACCCATGCAGTCCCACTCCATGTTTTTAAATCCCCGGCAGCATACCCCCTGGCATCGTCAGTAGCAAGCATGTAGTAAGTACCCGAGTTCGTCGCTCCGGATCTCCGCACTACCAGCCAGTAGAAGGATCCAGCAGTTAATGCCACCTGTCCAACCTCAAAGCGTATCCAGTTATACCCGCCAGTTAATACCATCCCTGCTACAGAACCACTGACCAGAACTGTAGTCCCTGGGTTCCCTCCGGAGTCTGCTATTATCTCAAGAATCACATTATCAACCGGCTCCAATTTCTTACCGATCCGCAGCCAGATTTCCCTGGTCAGCAGACCCCCAGCCGGCACAATAAATTTTTGTGCTATTTTTGTAGATGTACTGGTATTACCAAACGCATAAAAGCTTTTTCCCTCATCTAAATGCCCGATAAATCCTGCATCCTGCTCATAAAATATCCAATCTAATGTTTCCCACCAACCCTTCAAATGATAATTCACCTTGTTATAATCGTTTTCGACTAAAACCAATCTTTTCTCAAAATTCGTTTTTTCTTTCAACCAGGTTTGGGCAGCATTCAAAGCTTGCCCAGGTGTCCCATTCGGAAGGAACCCCATCCATTCTTTTTTCCCGAACCGTTGCACCATCACTTGATCTTCGACAAAATTGGTGATCCCATCTTCCTTTGACCATGGTACCGATGGTTTCAGGTCAACATACCGGATCGCCACTCGATTTGCAAATTGGTCAAGGCTGACACGCATGGCTGTGGACCCTAATTGGATCTCGATCTCATTTACAAACCCATTCCAAATATTCTGGCCAAAGTCATCAAGGATATCCACAGACTTTCCCAACCCATCCAAAATCTGTTCTAAATTATCTCGAATATCTTTTGGTTGCGCTTCTAATTCAGCTTCACGGCAACCACCAGGTAGAGCCCAATATAATCTCTTTACTTTCCATTTTTCCACCAACGGATTAAGCTCACTGAATCGATCTTTTATGATAACTTGCATTAGATATTAATCCTTCTTGGTCTGTATCTCAGCATGAGTTTCATTTGTTGTTTTGGTATGCTCAGTCCACTGCTGGTGTCCCACTTAACCCGAATACATTGATCCTTGCCTGGCATCAACCAGATCCCTTTTCCAGTTGCCTGATGAGATAAAATTCTCTTTTCGTATCCGCCTGGAATAGAATAAATCAAATCATTCGTTATCTCGTCATACAAAGTTTCATTCCAGGTTAACCCATAATCGCCCAGGTTGTAATAATGTCTGTACCCATCCAGAGGAAGAAAATCAATATCGTCAATTGTTAGAACATGCGAACCGCTGACATTTCTTTGGGCTTCAAATGCGAATAGTACATCAACTAATTCTGTTGATCTCAGATCCCTGGGAGGGATATGCATGGCAGGTAGTATCACCATTTTTTTATTTACTTCAATTTTTTGCCATCTGGAATACTCCACAGCATCACCCTGGCTGACCTTGCACCTGATCCAATAATCATTCGTTGTAACAAAATCTTTCATTCTGAGCACTGGCCTTACTAACCGGCCGGCAATTCTCCCAGCGATAGCGTCATCAATGTTGAACTGAACAATTTTTAAGGGAATAGTTACTGACCACTGTACTAAACCATAAGCGCCATTACTGGTATCAGCATTCATTACAACACCCCAGTTTAATAAACTACTTCCCTGTGACCCATCAATGTAAGTATCACCAGGCAGCATGTTTGATATGATCTCATTACTGACAAGAATATTTCCAAAGGGAGCTGTATTGGTTAGGTCTTCATGTTTTATGATCACAGTTGCGGGAGCTGGCACCTCCCCGTCAATGTCTACCCCGTTTATAGTTGCATAATTAAAGCAAACTTCATTCTCACTGTATTCATTATCAATCCGAATTCCATGAATAATATTAGTCCCATGAATATTACTTAACGGTACCCAATCTCCAATTCCTTCCCAAAAATTCTCCCGAATCAACTCCAGAGAAACTCCCATCCCTCCCCGCTTTAAATCCATTGATCCTTTCCCAATTAATTCCAATCGACCGCTGATCACTTTGCTCTCATATTGTTGCAGGTTAGTAGCTGGTGTCAGAGAAAGAATAGCTTGTTCTCCCAGATTTACCTGGGAGAACAATGCTTCTATCATTTTCAACCAATCATCAACCACTTCAGGCATACCATGAAGAATCACCTCGATTTTTTCGACACAGGTTTGGCCAGAATTTTTGGGCAGATTTCGCCGGCATCCCTTAACCGGAGCAACAATCCCCACCCCGCTCAAATGTACTTGGGTTGATCCAACTTTCAGCACCAGCTCTTCCATACTAAACCTCATCCGGATCAGGCAGGGTAAAGTAAGGGACGCTGGCGCTCATCTGGAATTGGCGGGTTCGGATTTTCTGGACTTCAATCAGATATTGGGATTTGATCTTCTCCACCAGGTTAACCATATCCAATCCGGTTTGGTTCAGTTCAAACGTATCCGCCCGGTCAATCATCCTCATCTCCAGCGCATACACAGCCGCACCCCGCACGATCAACCCATCCATGCCCATTTCCAGCACAGTCACAATAGCCCCATCCAGACCATCAAGCATCAATGTAATTGGGGTCACCACCTGCAGGTCCCTGATTGCCTGGCGAATGGACTCATCCAGTGTGGTATTATCCCAGATCAAACCGCCAACATCCATCAGGAACAACTTGACCCGCTCCCGGATCTCTTCAAGACTTTGACCCATTATTCACCTTTCGAAGATCTGCCATCTTTTAAGGCAGATGAGAACTTCATGCCGTTCATGCTGATAATCACCACCCGATCAGGATAGACATTCCACCCCAACAAATTCTCCGGATCAATTTTCAATTCTTCGGCAAGTGCCAATACAGGTGCAGGAACACCGGTCTTTTTTTCAGGTCTGACTTCCCCTTTGTCATCAACTTTAATCACCACCGGTTTTTCTTTTTTTTCTCTTGGTTTTGTTTCAATTTTTTCTGTCATGCTTTCACCTCTTCTTTGTGTAATTCAGGATGAGCTTGCCACAGCAATCTCACCATGCTTTCAAAATCTATCTCAATCGGTTGCGTAACTTCCACATCCAACCCCAACCAGGTACGCATTTCTTTCTCATTCCCATGGAAGTAATTCAAATCCAGAGGAGTACTCACCCCGGGCAGTACAAACTTATCTCCGGAAAATTGCCAGATCTTCCATTCCCTGCAGTTGGTTGGAATCGAAGGTCCCTGAATCGATGGCAGATGGGAAGCCTTCAATCCCTCCCAACTGACCGACACCCTCCCCGGCTTGTAAGGGTAATGTGCCAGCCACAGATCCCAATCCTTCAACCACACTTGCATGGCCGGCGCATGCTCCTTGACGAAACTTGCCCTGGTATAGATCATTGTCTTTTTGCCGGTGACCTTCTTCATCTCGCTCGTCAGTTGGTGGCTCGATACTGAGATCGTCGCAGCCCCCAGCTTTTTGGTGATATATCCTTTGCGCCATTCGGCCCAATCCCCCCAATACTGCTCCACATCCACAGCGAAGAAATCATAATCGATCCCAATCAAACAATTCTTGATAAAGTCCGCCTGACTCTGTACATTACACAGCGGATCATGCCAGTGATACAGCCCAACCAGCATCCCGGCATCCCTGGCACCCTTCACATGCTCTCTGGTCAACCGATCATAGGAATAATTCCCCTGCGACAACTTAATAATCGCAAACCGCACCCCGCCCTCATAAAGTACCTTCCAATCCACCGTAGGCTGCCAACTCGAAACATCCACCCCTAAACAAAAATCATCCATCCACACTCCTCCTCGATCCGTAAGGGCAAAGCATTCCCGTTCTTAGAATGCTTTGCCCCATCTTTTCCTACAAGCTACGAGCTACGAGCTACGAGCTACGAGCTACGAGCTACGAGCTCTCATCCCATCCTCCAACGCCACCCCCAAAATATACGCCGCCAGAATCGAAACAACAGCCACCGTCTCATTCTCCGGCACATCAAACCCCGGATCAAAATTCCGGATCACCAAAAACACCAGCCCCACCAAAGCCGCCCAAAACTTCCTCGATCCCAACAACAACTTCCACTTTTCCATCATTCCTCCTGTCCTTTCTTCTCTCTCGTATGGGCAAAGCAATCATCCCTTCGATTGCTTTGCCCTTGTTCTTTTTCCTCAAGACTCCCGTACGGGCAATGGCTTGTCCTTGCCCTTCTTTTTTCTTTTCCTAATCCCTAAATCCTAAACCCTAACCCCTGCCTTTAGGCAACATTCGCCTTATACAACGGCCGATAATCCGCCACGAAAACAGACAAGAAATGCCGCACCTTCAACTGAATCACATCATTGTGAATCATGTCATTCGAAGAAGGCCGGTCCGCCACATACAGTTCCGGCATGATCCCGAACCGCTCCGCAATAATGATCCCCGGAGCTATCTTCGGATCAGCAATCGCAGCCCAGTCATTCGCATCACTCCAGGCCGGGATCGTAATCACATCCCCCAGTTCACCCCGTTGCATATTCTCGGAGAAAATATTACTCTCCCGTTCAAAGGTCGGATACAAAATCCGCATCGCTGTCAAACGCAAATTTCTCGGTACCAGCAAATATTTCGCATCCAGCGCCAACTTGGGCTTGTCCGTATCATTCGAAATCAAATCCTGGTTGTAGATCGCCATGCTCGCAGCTTCAAATGAAGCGGTAGCCAGTGCCGTAGTTCCCAAATTCTTATGCACAATCGCATCAAACACATGCGCCCCATCGGCCATAATCGGACCAGTCCCGGCAGAACTGGTAAAGATTCCCGATACCAGTGCGCTGATATTCCGCACCGCACTCGAGATCATTTTCTTGGGTAACTGTCTTAATTTATGCGTCTCGTCTTTGTCCATCATCTCCAGCGTTATCGGCAACAACCCGCCATATTTGCGGAAGTTTTGGGACTCACCAGAATCAGTAATCTCCAACTCCCCGTAAGCACCACCTTCCGAGATAATCCCCAGCGCCGTCACCTCACCCAGCAGAACTCCGCTCACAGGTTGTAAAGAATCCATATGCTCAATCGAGACAACTTTCTCCCACCAGCGGTATCCAGCCCTTCCCAACTGATCCCACTGGTCAACCATGATTTTATTGAAAGCGTTCTTGATCACGTTCGAAACCGAATCCGAATCCGCCAGAGTCACACGCTCCGGGAAGTAAGCTCCCCGCAACTCAGCATCCCCGGTCAGCGTGGTATACAGCTCCCGGATCCCCGATAGCTTTGCCACTTTCACGCCCGCCATGCCCGTGTCCCTCGGAGCACCCAGCAGGTCATCAGCCGCAGCCTGTAATCGGTCACGTTCATTCACCATCTGTGTCACAGCACTGCTCCCCTGGATAATCCCGCCGCCTTGCAACGAGGCATACAGCTCTCTTGCCTCCTGAATGGCACCATCCAGTTCGTCATCCGAAAAGCTCATTCCACTGAACTGCTTCCGCATCTGTTTTTCCAGCGCATCCGGCAGTTTGGCATTCCCCAACTTGCTCTCAAGCACCATCTCATGCATCCTTTTTTCCATCAATGCAATCGACTGGTTGGTTTCCTTCACCTCCTCCTTTTTGATCTCCTGTTCTTTCACTTTTTCTTCGTTTTCCATTCCTTTAATCTCCCTGTTCTGATAGCTTTCCTGTAACGAGTTGAGCGCTCTCAAAAACGCCCCACCTCGTGCAGGCCGATACACCAGGTCAACCGAAAAGACGCGCACAATCTGTTGCACATCCTTCCCTTTGCCTGAAAACAACAAATCCGCACTGAACCCGATCCTCGGTTTAGCCCCTACAACATCCAGCCACTCCCGCCCGATCGCTTCCAGCAGTTGTGCGCTCGGACCAAAAGGTCTCAACCGCACCCGGATCCCTTGCAGTTCCTCATCAAATCTCGCCTCGGTACACACCCCGGCAAGATCCCTCACAGAACGCCCTCCCCAGTTCATCCCATGGTCAATAAATGTCTCCACTCCCTCCCAATGACCTACTGAATCCCGCAGCGCACTCGCAGAGAATTGCCACCCGTTCCCATCCCCGGCAGTGATCGCCACCACGTCATAACTTACTTCATCCTTCCCCCCACCCGTATTCAAAACAGCCTTGACCGAAGCACCTTCAAAAGCCTCCCGCACCTGTTCAGTTTCAATCACCTCGCCATCCACCTCGCGCAATTCTCCCGCTGTCACATCGGTAACGACCAGGTCAATCACCTCATCAACCGCAGCACGCTCCTCCTCTCCGGCACTCAATTCAGCTTTTGTCGGAGTTCCCGATTCCATATCAAAATCCCGCAGTGGGATATCACTCAAATTCCCCACCGGCTCACACGCTCCAACATCTTCCAGCGAACACTTGCAGTTCTCCCCGCAAAACAACCAGCCCGACCCCGGCACAATCTCAGCTCCCTCCCATTCGCTAAGCTCATGCCTTTGACCATTGGCAGCCTTGCAGCTTGGACAACTATTTTCCAGATCACTCACAACCCATTTTTTCATCTCATCTCCTTCTTATGCAGCTACCGATCCCTTCAATTCACCCGTCTCTGTATCAACTTTGATAGGTTTTCTATTCGGGATTCCTTTCTTCCGTCCCCTCGTCTCAACCACTTTCGGGGAAACCTTCTTGCCTTTTTGAATCACTTCTTCCACATCCACCACCTCGCCTGCAAACCGGTACACCATTCGCAGCATCTCGCGCTCATCAATCAATCCCCGGTCATACAAATTCACCAGGGCAGAGGTCATCGTAGAGGTTGCGATCGCCAACGCAGCGTTATCCCTCGAGCTCAAATCCGCTCCCTGGACCTCAATTCCTGCTTCAGCATCCAAACCGCGTTCATATCTTGCCCGTCGTTGCAACGCAATCCTTCCCAAAAGCCGGATAATCTCAATAAAGAATTCCTGTCGTTGTTCAAAATGCCGGAACGTAGGTCCGCCGGCAGACTCCGCTGTCGTCCTTGTCGAGCTCTCCGGCTCTGCCAGAAAATGCAGCGGAATTCCAGCACCGGCTGCAATCATCTTTTTAATCGCCAGCCCATCCTTACTCGCGTCATTCGCCTCCAGTTGCGGGTGAATCACTTCCCATTTCTCGCTCTCATCCACCACCAGGATCGATCCCGGCACCGGAGGATTGGCATTCAAAGTCGCCTGTCTCGTCGCTCTTTCAGCTTCACTCACAAACCTGGATTTCACCGTGAAGTAAAAAGCATTCCGGTAGCGATTCAAGCGTGCCCTGTCTTCCAGCCAGCTCGAATACCGGGTCAACCACCGCAGCATCGGAGCCAGATCCGATTCCCCATGCACAGCCCCCACCGGACGATTAATTGCGAAATGAACCATTACGGTTTTCAAGCGTCCATCCTTATCCGCTTCCTCCGCTCCGCTGTCGTACGCTTCCCACACCCGTTCCTCAATCGTGTCCTCTCCCAGCCCCATCTTCGCCTTCTGGATAAATGCCTTCTCCTGTTGCAAATCATCCTTCGCCGTTTGGATCTCCTTAATCTCAATCGCCGGGATCGCCCGTACAAAGGTCATCCCGGCCGCATCCGTGGAAAGTAAAAAGAACAGTTCCCCGCTCCGCGTCAGTTCATCGCACCACTCATAAATCCGCAACGGCATCTGGTTCAGTTCATGGGTCCACCATTTTTTCAAGAACTTGCTCACCTGCTCATTCGAAGAAGAGATCGTGATCCCACCACCAACCACATATTGACTGGTCAATTCCACAATCCGCCTCGCCAGCGGGTTCAACCGCCAGGCTTCCAGCGCTTGCAAAATCACTGTCTCCCGGTCATAGTCCGATCGATCCCTTTCATTGACCGCCGCTCCGACCCCCGGCTCAATATAGACCGTCTCCAATCGCAACCGCTGCACCAACCACCGCCTTCCCCGCTCCAGAATCGTCATCCTCGCCATCTAAAATCCTTCCTTATCCATCTCACGTATCGGATCAACACCCTTAACCACCAGCGCTTCACCGCCCACGCTCCATGCGCCAGCATCCCCATCCAGCACCGCGCACAGCGCAGCCGAGAGAATCAAATCATCATGCACATACTCCCCGACTGTATTCCGCATCCCATCCGGTACACCCCACTTCATTTTTCGGTCAATCCCAGGCGTGATCGAGTATTGGCATGCATTCAGTTGACTCCAGAACAATGCTTGTTCAGCATCCCCAGGAACATATTCCTTGTATCGCCCAGAATCGATTACAGCCAGGTAATCCCAGCCCAATTGGGACTTGGTAGCCACATTAAACCGGAATTGGATCACCAAACCCGGCAGTGCCCGTTCCAGAAACGAAGATAGTCCGGCACCCACACCGGTTGCATCCACCACCAGCTTTTTGACATCCCACAACCGCGCCAGCGCCAGGAGTTCACCGTACAATTTGGTGTGTTGGATCCCGACCCACAACTTCCGAAACATGACCTTATAAGTTGGAGCTTTGATCAATTCATCCTGCATCGTTTCAAGATCAATCTCAACAATCGTCAAAGCCGTCGAGTCTCTCATGCCATATTGATCTTGGCCGCCCTCCTTACTTTTCTCCTCTTCTGGAGAAAAGTACCCCGAATGTCGTTCCACGATTTGCGAAGCACCCCGAGGAGTATCATCGAGGGGGTAATCAGCGGAACGATCATTCGGGGCTTCGCCTCCAATATCAATTAAAAACGCATAGACCTTACCTACACCTGGTTGGACCTGTTTCTCATGCTTGCCTACCATCAGTGCTCTCCGGCTCTCAGGGAACAGACCGCCCTCACCGTCGATCTCTTCACTGAAAAATTGTGTCCTGATCATAGGATGATTCCTCCCCAGCTTCGCCACCTGCTCAGCCACAAAAGCACCATAAGCCGGCACTTCTTTCGCTACATCCGCAGCCGTCATCACAAAAACTCGACGTTGGCCGTCTCGTTTTTCCGCTTCTTTTGCATCACGTAATTCTCTGGCCAGCAGAGTATCTGAAGTCCAGGCAGTCCCCCAAAAAACCCTGGTCGCATTCGTGCTTGCTGCCATGGGAGCGATATCCTTATCAAACTTACTCACCAGCACATCCTGCGCTTCATCCACCTCGAGCAGATGACCGGCAGTAGCCCCGACAATATTCGCTTCCGGAGATCCGGAAAAGAAGAAGATCCTTGCCTTCCCAATTTTGTAGATATACCCGCTTTCTTTTTTCCACATGGATTGGACCAGGATGTTGTTTTCGAGCACCCGCTGCAGCCGGCGCATGGCGTTCAGGCTTTGCGGCTTCCATGTAGGGGATACCTTCACGATCTCGCACTCGATTTGGGAGAGCAATGTAAGCAGATAAGTCTCGATCTGAGCTTGCAACTCATTCTTGCCGGATTGCCTGGGGAACATCACCACAAAAGATTTCCCCTCCCGAAAGATCACCGATTCCGCCACCGACCGCGCCACAAATACCTGATACTCCCGCAGCTTCAATCCAGAGGTATGCTCCACAAACAAACACACATCCTTCAGTACCGCTTTGATCTGTTCAACCAATAGCGACAAATCAACCACCGAAGATGGTTTTGCGAAGTGAAACGAAGCACCCCGCGATGTGAAAACAGAGCAGGGGTTTCCAGCTCTTTAACGCAAAACCACCCGAAGCGAGATTTCTACACAAAGTAGCAGAAATATTGCGTAGGGTACCTATTGAAATCAAAAGCTTTTTAAGTTCAATCAATTCATCCTCCGAAAAAACTTTGCGGAGTGAAACGGAGCACCCCGCGACGCGATAGCGGAGGAGGGGTAATCAAATTCAAACATTGAAAAAGCTCCTTATGAACGCAATAATAGACAAAATTCCAGACCCTCCGTTAGCAAGTCCACTGAACATCTTAAATTGGGTCACCCCTTCAGTCGCAGAACGGATTCGAGTCTCGTGGTCTTCCTTCGCCTTCTTCAAATCTCCAACCTCAGATCTCAAAGCTCTTAACCGCTCTTCACTTATCTCGTTTTGGTGATTGATCAGCGCTTCGATCTTCTGAAAGCGTGACTCGATATTGTCCTTCAACCTCCCCAACTGTTCCGAAATCACCGCCGCCTGCTCCTCGGACATACTCATGCCTCCCTATTATTTTGATCAAGGCATGAGTACGCCGCATGTTTTTCAATGTCCGGAGATTCGGCCAATGTCAATCGATACTCTCCATATCGGACAGTAGAAAAATCATACGGTGTCGCGAAAACCACCTTTCCAAACCCCAATTCCTTTATCGCTACCCCAAGTGCGACCTCTATTTCTGAATCCGAATACATCCCGACATCAATCGTCATAATCAATTTCCAATCTTATTGTTTTATTTAAAAAACCTTCGTGTCTTCGTGCCTTTGCGGTTCATTTTTTTATCTACACCCGAATTCACTCGTCACCTCCGCCAAAGCCTTACTCAACGCATCCAACGCATCACTATCACTCCCCCCCAACACCTTCTGGGTCCGTAACATCCCAGCAAGCCTGGTCGACGCAGCCCCAAGCGCGCTCAGCGTACCCGTCCACCCTTCCAGATCCCCCGCATTATCATTCGCATAATCGAACACCCGCCGAATCATCACCCGCATCAAAGCAATCTCATCCCCCAACCCATCACGCAGCGCCGTCTCCAAATCCTGGCTTTCCAGATCCCTGAACTTTCGGGAATAAAATCCATGTTTTACAGCATTAGCATTTCCAGGTTGTCCACCGCGACTTCGTGCCAAATCATTTCCTCTTTAGATTCTTAAGTTGAATTTTGTCTTTTGAATTTTTTGCCATGAGCCATGAGCCATCAGCCACGAGCTTTTTCCGCTTTCAGCTTCCGAAGGACTCCGAAATGTTCTTTTTCGGAGACGAGCCACCAGCCTTTCGCTCTTCGCCTTTTTGCCTGTCCACTTTCAACTGCTTGTGCCCCGCAGGGGTATCAACTGTTAGCTACAATATACTCCCCTATAGTATATTTGTATTAGACTCATTATACATTTATTTCTAATAATTCCAATAGGTAAATTGATATTTTGTTCTAAATTCACCCCTGAATTCCCCTTGCATTCTCCCCAAACAATGCTAAACTTAAATTCCTGTATTTGTCCTCATACAACACAGAACTTGCCGGTGCGCCCCCTGCATCGACTGTATCTTTTAACTTAATTTTTCTATCAAACCAATCTAATAGCTAATTTCAATAATTCACTTAATTTGAATATTTTTATCATTGATGACATAATTTTTAATATTTATATCGATAATTAGGTAGGGTATTAATGCAATGGCTAAAGAAAAAATTCATCGGTTTTCAAGTTAACTTCAATAAATATCCTAAAACAACTTATTTGATAGCATTCATTTTTTTGATAATTCTTTTCTTAGTTATCAATCATTTTTTCCTAAATAAAGATTGGGCTGATTGGACAGGATTTGGGATTTATTCAATAACAAAAGTTAATTCTTATAATCAGATTATTGAGAAAGAATTCCATTCACGTACTTTATTTGATTGGATTGGAATTGTGTTAATACCAATTATTGTCGCAATAATTGCATACTTGTTTAACAAATCAATAAGAGATAATGAAATAAGAATTGCAAAAGACCGGTTTGATAATGAACAAACCGTCTCAATAAATCACCAAAGAGAAACGACTCTTCAAAACTATTTCAATAATATTTCTGAATTAATCTTAAATCAATCTCTAATTGACGTATCACAAGATAATAACTTAAATTCAATAATTCGAGCTAGAACCATTTCAACTATCTTTTCTTTAGATTCTCGAAGGATAAATATCTTATTAAATTTTTTACGAGAAATGAAACTAATAGGGATTAATAATCAATATATTAAGTTTTCAAATGCAAATTTTGGAAACTTAAAATTAAAAGAGGTTGACTTCAATTCAATTGATTTTGAAAATACAGATTTCACCGAATCTGATTTAATTCATTGTAATTTGTCGAATACTATTTTTAAAAACTCTATTTTTGAAAATTCAAATATCAGTGGTTCAGAATTGAATAATTCAAATTTTTCCAAAGCAAAAATAAACAAATCGAAATTAAATTATGTTAGGATGGATAATGCTAATTTAGATAAATCTAATATTTCAAATACAGGTTTAAATAACTCAAGTTTTAAAAATGGTAATTTTTTAGGTTCGGGTATTTTTAATATTAGAGCTGGAAATACATATTTCGCAAATTGTAACTTTGAAGAAGTTGGTTTTTTAGGGGATGTTTTTGTTAATTGCAATTTTGAAAATTCCAATTTTTCTGGTTCTATTATTAGTTCTTCCAAGTTTAAAAATACAAACATGAGATACACAATAATTAATCATTCAGATATTGGAGGATCTGATTTTTCTGGTTCCATATTCATTGGAGCAAAAATTTGTGATACCTATCTGACATATTCTGACTTTTCTTCGGTGAATTTTTCAGAGGTTGATTTTAGTAGGTCTGATCTAACGGAAGCTAACTTTCAGAATTCATATTTAAAAAATGCTATTGTATCATATCAACAATTGTCAACAACTCAATCAATCGAAGGAGCAATCCTTCCTGATGGTAGTGTTTTTCACGGAAAGCCCGAAGACCTATTATTACTTTGAAATTCTTTTATAACTTAACGATTTCTCTATGAAATCCAATCAAAAATCCATACTCACAATTCTAGTAATCTCAATAATTGTCATCAATTGTTGTTGAAGTTTTCTATTTATCCTTATTATCTCAAGGATTAATCCTTCAATCTACGTCATAAAACACCAATTCCCAACCATCAAAAGCTTCACCCCCCTAAATCCTAATCCCTAATTCCCCCCATTTGCATCAATCCCAATTCCTATCTATAATTAATAAGCTGTGGGCAATAAAATCAAAACCCTTGTCTCATCAACGAAATTATTCGTCAACCTCGATGCAAAAACCATTTCAACCAAAAAATAATCATAAGCGAGCCTTAATATGAGGGTAATTCAAAACGCAGGTTCCGATAGAGTCATTGACCTTCTCAAACCGTGGCTAAAACCAAATTATCACCTCGATCTGGTCACACCAGCACTATCACTCTTTGCCATGGGAAACTTATTAACCGAATTCATGCAGCTGGAACACACCCGACTTCTCATTCCTCCCGCTGAATCAAATCTATCCTTCCTTGGCACAACCAACGATCGTGCCTCCCGCAACCGCATGCAGTCACATTGGTTGGCAAATAAATGCAAGGAATGGATCACAAAGAAGGTTGATACCCGTCACGCACTCGCTCCCATCCCTCAGGGAGCCATCATTATTCGCGATGAAGCGTTACTTCCCGTAATTTCGCTCATGGGTTCATTTGCCTTCTCAACTGAAGGTTTGGGGATTACCCCCGGCAATCCTATGAGCCTCATCCAGGTCTCCGAGTCTCCCTTGGAAGCTGCGTTATTCAGCCAATGGTTCGATGCGCAGTGGATCAGTCTTCCGGCCCAATCTTCAGCCAACGACAACCTTCTCTCAAACCTGCAAACGTTCGCCAAACATCATGAACCGTCCCTCATTTATTCGCTGGTATTGCACAATATTTTCAGTAATCGTGGTGACGATTTGGATGAGGAGCGCATCATCAAATCTGCCACAGGGATCCGCAACACAGTTGTCTGGAAGAAGCTCTTCAAATTTCAGCGGGATGGCGTGGTTGGTGCTATAGATAAGCTCAATCGCTTTGGCGGTTGTATCATCGCCGATAGTGTCGGCTTAGGTAAAACATTCGAAGCCCTGGCCATCATCAAATACCATGAGCTTAGAAATGATCGTGTTTTGGTTCTCTGCCCGAAACGCCTGCGGGAAAACTGGACCATTTACAAAGCCAACGATAAACGCAACATTCTTGCCACAGATCGTTTAAACTACGATGTTCTTAATCACACTGATCTTTCTCGTGATCGTGGTTTATCCGGTGATATTGATTTATCTCATGTCAATTGGGGCAACTATGATCTCATTGTGATTGACGAATCCCATAATTTTCGCAATAAACACGCAGCCAAAGGCGGCGGAGAGACTCGTTACGATCGCTTAATGCGGAAAATTATCAAAGAAGGTGTCAAATCTCGAGTTCTCATGCTCTCGGCAACACCAGTAAACAACCGCTTAACGGATCTAAAAAATCAAATTTCCTTCGCCACCGAAGGGGATGATACCGCTTTATTTGAGCATGGTATTAGTAGCATCAACACCACAACCAGGTTAGCCCAATTACAATTCAACCGCTGGTTAAATTTGGATGATAATGAACGTACACCTACCCGGCTTATCGAAATGCTTGGGTTTGATTATTTCACGCTCTTGGATCTCCTAACCATTGCGCGTTCCAGAAAACATATCGAAAAGTATTACGATATCACAGAAACCGGAAAATTCCCGGATCGACTCAAACCCATTAACATCAAATCCGATGTCGATCTTGAAAATAATTTTCGGCCAATTGCTGAGATAAATTATGAAATACGCCGGCTGAATTTAGCCAGTTATGCCCCGCTTCGTTATGTCTTCCCTCACAAACAGGCAGCCTATGATCGCTTATATAGTACCGAAATTCGTGGCGGCGAAAGTTTTTTCCGCCAGGTAGACCGCGAGGATAGTCTTATTCATTTGATGCGTGTGAATATGCTCAAGCGAATGGAAAGTGCAGTTTCGTCCTTTGCCTTAACCGTGGAACGGCAGCTCCACGATGTTGAGTCAATCCTCCATCGCATTGAGTCTCATTCGGAAGACATCGAAGAAATAGATATCGATGAAGTCGATTTTGATGATCCGGCTTACGAAAGTTTACTGGTAGGTAGAAAGGTTAAGGTGCTCCTCAAGGATGTCGATCTCATCCGTTGGAAACAGGATCTATTGGAAGACCGCAATCGCTTTGCCTCACTCTTAGCCGAAGCCCGCCAGGTAAACACAGATCGGGACGCAAAATTAGCAGCCCTCAAAGATGTGATTGTGCACAAAATCAATCATCCCATTAATTCCAACAATCCCAAATTGTTAATCTTTACAGCCTTCGCCGATACCGCTCAATATCTATATGCTCACATAGCACCATGGGCAAAAGAAAAATTAGGTTTGCATTCAGCACTCGTAACCGGTGCAGGTTATAACCAAACCACGTTTCCCGGTCTTCGTAAGGATCTCTCTACCATCCTTACCGCTTTCTCTCCCCGTTCAAAAGAACGTCCTGAAGAATTCGCCCACGAAGGTGAACTCGATATTCTCATTGCCACAGATTGTATTTCCGAAGGTCAAAATCTTCAGGATTGTGACTGGTTGGTGAACTATGATATTCATTGGAATCCTGTCCGTATCATCCAGCGCTTTGGCCGTATCGATCGCATTGGTTCTCCCAACGATCGCATCCAGTTGGTCAACTTCTGGCCGAACATGGAATTGGAAGAATACATTAATCTCGAGCAGCGTGTGAGTGGACGTATGGTGCTGTTGGATATTTCTGCAACCGGTGAAGAAAATCTCATCGAGCAGCAATCCGGCAACCAGATGAATGACTTGGAGTATCGCCGTAAACAGTTATTCAAATTACAGGATACGGTCATCGATCTGGAAGATCTTTCCTCAGGTGTGTCCATAACCGATCTCACCCTCACAGACTTCCGCATTGATTTGGCAGAATATATGAAAGCTCATCCGGATTTCCTTTCAACAGTCCCGCTTGGAACCTTTGCTGCCACTTCATCAAATGAGCTGGATATACAACCCGGTATCATTTTCTGTCTTCGCGCTGAAAGTGAACAAGCCAAAAATATCAAAGAATCCGGTTACCCGCTCACCCCGCATTTTATGGTCCATGTTGGAGTGGATGGTACCATCCACCTCCCATATCCCCATGTCAAGAAAATTCTCGATCATTTAAAACGCATTTGTGTCGGGCGCGATCTGCCGGATCCCATTGCATATAACTGGTTTAATAAAGTTTCCAAACACGGTGAGGATATGAGTTTTGCTCAAAAATTACTTTCCGCAGCCGTCGCTTCCATTGTTGGTAAAACCGAGGAACGTTCGGTTGAGAGTCTTTTCACACCCGGCGGGACAATTGCACTGCGAGGTGAATTCGGCGGGATTAACGATTTCGAAATTATCGCTTTTTTGGTGATCATGCCTGAGGTGTCAAGTTGATTGTTGCAAACATCATGGCAGCGCTTGATCTGCCAGCGAATTCTCTTGTAAATCAACGCATTCCGAAAACAATGCTGATTAAAAATAGTGCCCCAACCGCAGCCGATAAAAAACGCATCAACGCCGATATTGAAGAAATTAAGTGGCTGGCAGCTCTCAAGCCTTCCACCAGCGCAGTCCCGGAATATCGAGATTCACTTCGGGAATATCTCGAAATTGCGGTCATTTCAGTTTACCTCCGCAATCCAACCAAAATCGATCGCCTTTCCGAGCTTGTTCACCGCACCATCCCTTATCCGGTTTTTTTGATTTTGGTATTAGAATTGAATATCACGCTATCACTTGCCCACATTCGCTGGTCACAGGCAAAATCCGAAGAAACGGTAATCGATAATGAAATTGTTTCAACTTCATTCAATACCGAAAAGAACAATGACTTATATCGCACATTTCTGAATGCAATTTCATTCATGCTACAACCCCGCAATAATATGTTTTCCCTCTATCAAGGTTGGATTGACACTCTGATAGCCATGAAGGTCGCCCAACTAACCGGTACCTTCACCAAATCCCTAACCACAGAGCATGCCAAGGCGCGCCAGGCTGCCTTGAACCAATGTACAAAATTGGAAGCAGAAATGAATCGCATTCGAACCATCGCTAAAAAAGAAAAACAAATCGCCCGCCAGGTAGAATTAAACATGCAATTAAAACAATTGGAAGGTCAACTCAAAACAGCCCGTGAATTGCTCTAAAAAAGTTGTCAACAAAGGATAAAAAAAATGGAAAAAATACAATTCAACGATCCGGAAACCCAATCGCAAGATATCATGCTTGAAAACATTGAACAATTGAAGAGGCTCTTCCCGGAAGCCTTCACCGAAGGAAAAATTGATTATGAAGTGCTAAAGCAACTTCTTGGAGAACAGATCAACTCAGGCGAAGAGAAATATGGTCTCAACTGGCACGGGAAGCGTGCAGCCCGTCGCTTAGCCCTCACGACCAGCACCGGTACACTCCGCCCTTGCCCGGAGGACAGTGTCGATTGGGACACCACACATAATCTCATGATTGAAGGCGACAACCTTGAAGTTCTTAAATTGCTACAGAAAAGTTACGCTGGTAAAGTAAAAATGATCTATATTGATCCCCCTTATAACACGGGAAAGGATTTCGTTTATGAGGATAATTACCAAAATAATATTAGAAATTATTTGGAAATAACTGGACAAATTGAAGGCGGAAAAAAAATTAGTAGCAATACAGAAAATAATGGTAGATATCATACTAATTGGTTAAACATGATTTATCCAAGGATCAAGATTGCCAAAAATTTACTAAGAAAAGATGGGGTAATTTTTATCAGTATCGATGATTCCGAAATAGGAAATTTGCGGACTATTTGTGATGAAATTTTTGGATCAGAAAACTTTTGTGGAGTAATCAAACGACGTGCAGCTAGGAAAACTGCTTTTCTAAGTAAAAGAATGACAGACATGTGTGATTATATTGTTGCTTATGTTTCGTCCGAACTTGCTGCCCCATTAAGCGCTGGCCAAATCTCTGATGGTACACGGCCAGTTCTAAATGCAGGAAATATCGATAGTATTAGGAAATTAAGAGCTGGTTCAATAGCCAAATGCCCAGATGGAGATTATAAAGAAGGAATTTACTCAGCCTCCACTTTAACATTTGAGTTTTTAAATAATTTCCAAATAAAAGATGGAATAGTTGTAAATGAAGTAATAATAAAGGGTCCTTGGAGAATCAACCAAGATATTCTTGATAAAACTCTATTTATTACTCGAAATATTGGATTACGCCGTACTATGCTGCCAGAAGAATTAAATCAAGCAAAACTTTTAAACGATCTACTAGATGATAAAGATTGTTATAATGAGAAAGGTTCTGAAGAATTAAAATCTCTTTTAGGTGAAGGTGTGTTTAGTAATCCTAAACCTCGAGGATTGATTGAATATCTTGCAATTGCTGCTGGTGTAAGTGACACAGATATAATACTAGATTTTTTTGCAGGATCTGGAACAACTGGTCATGCGTTATTAGCTCAAAATTCTATTGATGGGGGTTCTCGCCAATTTATTTTGGTGCAATTGCCAGAACCGCTTGATTCTGATATTAAAGAGCAAAAATTAGCGTCAGATTTTTGTGACCAATTGAGAAAACCACGCAATATAGCAGAGCTAACAAAAGAACGTCTCCGTCGTGCATCCAAAAAGATAAAAGATGAAAATCCATTATTTCATGGTGATCTTGGCTTCCGGGTCTTCAAATTAGATTCCAGCAATATCCGCGCATGGGAAGCCGATCGTGACAATCTCCCACAAACGCTCGAAGATGCCATCGAACACCTCAAACCTGGCCGCACAGAAACCGACATTCTCTATGAGCTTCTTCTCAAATTAGGCTTGGATCTCAGTGTCCCCATTGAAACCAAATCAATCGCTGGTAAAACGGTGTATAGTATCGGCAATGGCACCCTCATGGTCTGTCTCAGTGAAGAAATTAATCCAGATGAAGTCGAACCGTTAGCCCAAGGGATGATTGCAATGCATCAATCCCTTTCTCCAGCTGGAGATACAACCATTGTTTTCCGAGACAGCGCCTTCCTTGACGATGTGACCAAAACCAACCTAACCGCAATCTTAAACCAGTATGGCCTTACCAATATCAGGAGTTTGTAGTCTCATGATGAAACTACATTTTGAACCAAACTTAGATTATCAACTTCAAGCCATCGAAGCTGTTTGTGACCTCTTCCAGGGGCAGGAAATAAACCAAACAGAATTTACCGTCACCCAGCTGGCTTTGGGGTATTCCCAACTCTTACCCGGGTTGGAGTCCGACCTAGGTATCGGAAACCGCTTATCACTTCTGGATGAAGAAATCAAATCAAATTTACATGACATTCAATTACGAAATGGCTTACCCCCCTCACAGGATCTAAAAACCGGTGACTTTACCGTCGAGATGGAAACCGGCACCGGCAAAACCTATGTCTATCTCCGCACAATTTTCGAGTTGCACAAACGCTATAATTTCACAAAGTTTGTCATCGTGGTACCTTCCATCGCCATAAAAGAAGGTGTCTACAAAACTCTGCAAATCACTGAGGATCACTTTAAAGGTCTCTATGCTGGTGTTCCTTTTGATTATTTCTTATACGATTCCGCCAAATTAGGCCAGGTTCGCAATTTTGCTACCAGCCCGCATATCCAGATCATGGTAGTCACAGTTGGGGCAATCAATAAGAAGGATGTCAATAACCTTTATAAAGACAGCGAAAAAACCGGCGGTGAAAAACCAATCGATCTTATCCGCGCGACAAATCCCATCTTGATCGTCGATGAACCTCAAAGTGTCGATGGCGGTTTAGCCGGCCAGGGTAAAAAAGCCCTCGAATTAATGAACCCGCTCTGCACCCTGCGCTACTCTGCCACTCATGTAGATAAGCACCACATGGTCTACCAGCTCGATGCAGTCGATGCCTACGAACAAAAACTGGTCAAACAAATCGAAGTTGCTTCAACCACAGTAGAGGATGGTCATAATCGTCCCTATGTAAGATTAATCAAAGTAGAAAACAGAAGGGGTGTCATTTCTGCCCGTGTTGAATTAGATATGCAAACCCCCAATGGCATCAAACGCCAGGAGCTCTCGGTTCAAGACGGTGATCTTCTAGAATTAACCACAGGACGCGAGATCTATCATGATTGCCGTATCGGGGAGATCCGCGTCGAAAAGGGCAACGAATATATAGAATTGCGCGTACCTGGTTCTGAAAAGCATCTGGTTCCTGGCGCAGCATGGGGTGAAGTAGACCAGATGGCTGTGCAACGCGAAATGATTCGGCGCACCATCCGTGAACACCTCCAGAAAGAGTTGCGCTTACGCCCGCAGGGCATTAAAGTTCTCTCCCTTTTCTTTATCGAAAGAGTCGATCGTTATCGCATGTATGATGAAAATGGCAACCCTCAAAAAGGTGATTATGCCAGAATTTTTGAAGAGGAATACAAACGCGCAGCCAACCTGCCAGATTTTCGCACCCTCTTCGATGACGTCGATTTGACCCACGCCGCAGAAGAAGTACACGATGGTTACTTCTCCATCGACAAAAAAGGCGGTTGGACGGATACAGATGAAAACAATCAATCGAGTCGTGAAAATGCCGAACGAGCCTACAACCTGATCATGAAGGACAAAGAAAAACTTCTAAGTTTTGAAACCCCACTAAAATTCATTTTCTCTCACTCTGCCCTTCGAGAAGGTTGGGACAACCCCAATGTCTTTCAAATTTGTTCCTTGCGTGAAATGAGCACCGAACGCGAGCGTCGCCAAACCATCGGCCGCGGTTTACGCTTATGTGTCAACCAAAATGGGGATAGACTTCATGGCTTTGAGATTAACACCCTAACCGTCATTGCCCGTGAAAGCTATGAAGAATTCGCCGCCAACCTCCAGAAAGAGATCGAAGAGGATACCGGTTACCAGTTTGGTAAAGTCGATGATCATCAATTTGCAGCCGTCAAACAAACTAGTGAAGATGGTACAGTAACTCCACTTGGCTTCGAGAAGTCAAAAGAGCTCCATAATTATCTGAAACAATCTGGCTTAATCACGAACAACAGTAAGGTGACAGATTCTCTCAAACAAGCACTCAAGGATAACACCTTACAGGTCCCTGAAGAATTTACACCTCACATTGAGCAAATCAAAACCATCCTCAAAAAAGCTGCTGGCAAATTGGAAATAAAAAATGCCGATGAAAAAACACAAATCCTCACCCGCCAGGCAATTCTCTACAGCCCTGAATTCAAAGCCTTATGGGATCGCATTAAACACAAAACCACGTATCGCCTGCATTTCGACAACGAAAAACTAATAGAAGAATGCATCAATGCATTAAAAGGTGCATCAGCAATAGCGAAAACTCGCTTGCAATGGCGTAAAGCAGATTTAGCAATAGGAGACACAGGAGTAGAAGCCACAGAAAAATCAGGTGCCCAAACAATAGTGATTGATGAGAACGATATTGAGCTTCCAGACATTCTCACCGTACTCCAGGATAAAACCCAACTCACACGCCGTTCCATATACCACATCCTAATTGAAAGTGGCCGTCTTAATGACTTCAAACGCAATCCACAGGAATTTATCGACATCGCTGCCAATGCCATCAATACCCGCAAAAAATTGGCAATCGTCGATGGGATTAAATATAAGAAGCTAGGCGATGAATATTTTTATGCTCAGGAACTTTTTGAAAACCAGGAATTAATGGGTTACCTCAGAAACATGATCGAAGTTGAGAAATCAGTCTACGAACATGTTGTCTACGATTCCGACACCGAGAGAAGCTTTGCGAATGAACTCGAGAAGAACACCGACATCAAAGTCTACGCAAAATTACCCGGCTGGTTCAAAATCCCAACACCTTTGGGCAGCTACAACCCCGATTGGGCAGTCCTGGTTGAAAAAGATGGCACTGAACGCCTCTACTTCGTTGTCGAAACCAAAAGCAGCCTATACACCGAGGACCTGCGAGGAAAAGAAGACGCAAAAATCAACTGCGGTATAGAACATTTCAAATCCATCGCCACCGACCCAAACCCCGCCCGCTTCATCAAAGCCCGGAATCTCGATGACGTCCTTTCAACCGAAGTATAAAGAACAAAATTATGAATGAAAAAGAAGCAGAAGAATATATAAAAAATAAAATAGTTGTCACAAAACAGTTTGTGACGATTGCCAAAGCAAATCTTCTTAAGTTGGTAAATAATGAAATTGGTTCTGAAACCTTAATTCAAACATTTCTTAAATCACATGATAAACAAATCCCTGAAAGGATAATTCTCAATCCTGCGATTGATCCAATTCCTTATCTAGAAAAAGCAGCGGATTCTATATCTTGGCGTGCTGCTGCTTCCGAAGCAATTTGGCAATTAATCCATGAAAATTACTTAATACCAACAACATCAGATATGTGTAATGATTCATTAAGCCTAGAGTGGACCACTATATATCAAAGAAGTGGCGGAATGTCTAGTGGTTGGTCATTTACTGAATTCTTTATTCGCGTACCAACCAGATTAAGACGTCCACTTTCACATAACAGCGACTCACCCGAATATTTAGTTAGCCCCGATCTTTATCTTCATAATTTAGACATCATAAATGTTCATCCAGAAGTCGCTGATTCACTCCAGGAAGCAGTCAAATGTTTCAGAAATGAACTTTTCACATCAAGTATTACCATGTTAGGCAGAGCTTCCGAAGGTGCATGGATAGAGCTTGGTTCAGCCTTATTCTCAATTCTTACTCCGGATGAATTAAAACAAGTGACAAAACAAAAAAATAATTTTTACAATCCAGCCTTTGGTGTTGGTAAAAAAATTGATATTGTTATATCGCTTTATGAACGACAAGATTTGTTTTCAAATATTGCCAAGAAAATTGGTGTCTCACTTGAAGATCTTCGCCAGGCAGCTAACTGGTCAACGACTTTACAAGAAGGAAGAAATATTATTCATTTTGGAAACACACCCGTGCTCCCCACCACCTACGAAAAAGTAGCTGTTTTTCTTCTCGGTGCAGTTCCCCATCTTCGCGTGGTCTATAAAATTATTTTAGCTTGCAACAATCTATAGTTAAGTTCAAATTAATTTTCAAATTTAATAATAATTAATTAAATTTTCTATTTTTCTTTTTAAAAAGTTGCAAAGTAAATCTTATTCAATCTTGGTATATAAAAACTCAAAAACCTTCACCATCGCCAAAGTATCTAATTTACAATACTCCTTCATTGCCATTACTTTTCTTTCTGCGTCATCCTCGTCAAATTCCCTATTAACAAACTTCCACCAGGTTGTAGAAGCTTCCGTCCCATTGCCAACTTCCAATCCTTCATAAGACAATTCAGGGGCTATCACGGGCAAAACATTCTTGATTGAATATTTCCCCTTGAATCCAGGATGGATATAATGTCCTTTACTCACAAACTCCGCTAAATCATAAATTCTTGAGTTGATATTACTCAGGAGGCCTTCATATTCCGGATACAACACAGCCATTTCTTTGTTTTTACTTTCCTCAAAACCTCTATTCCAAACAAAAACAGTACCCGAATACCCAATTACATCAACCAAATGTTCCAATAGTCCTTTCGCCGGATCACCACGGGTTATTTCCAGGTGTTCTCGATGTCTTATTTCTCCAATCGCTTCATCTAAGATGTGCAAAGAAAATTGGAATACACAATGTTGGTAAGGTTTATATCCATCGAATAAAGGAATTGCAGCTGAATAAGTTTCATAATCAAGAAAATACAATGGATACTCAAAACTTTGAAAAATATTCCTAATTTCATCTATCTCAATATATTCTTGGTTCGCCTTTACAATTTCTACAAATTTTCGTTGTTTTTCACTTAATTTGTAGGAATCAGGTACATCCTGAATATGTTTAATTCCAAGTCCTATTAATCCATCAAGTTTTGTTTTATCAATTCTTGGAATATCGTAAATCGATAATTCTGGCAATCCAGGATGACATAAATGTACGCATGGACAATCTTTAGGTTTCTTACAAATAACAATCTCATCTGCAGTTTCAGCCAAAGCAATTTCATAAGCCATATTCCGAAGAATATCTATTTCTTCACTAATAATTTGAACCAATTCTGTTACATCCAGAAAAGTAAATAACTGCATTAAATCAATTTCATTTTCTCTAACATATGCTTTGTTAAGAAATAAAATATTAACCTGATCTATTTGAATAAATTCATTAACAACCAAATATTGAAAAGCAACATCTGAAATATTTTCCTTTTTTACTGAGGATGAACTTTTAATCTCATATAAATCATAAGAACCAGTCTTGGGTTTATAAACGAGAACATCTGTCCTCGCAGAAAACCTTTTATTTTCAAAAGTCTGCTGAAAAATCAATTCCTCCCCCTCATCCATATCAAGCATATACCTCTCGACAAACTCCTTGGCAATTGGCTCTATCTCCATCCCTTGCCGAATTAAATCCTGCTCAAATTCAGATAATTCTCTTTTATATTGCCCATGTTTCTTTGCCCATAAATGCATCGGTGCTTCTAAAAAAAGCAAAAAATCTGATTTTGTTAATAAGTGAGTTGCATCCATTTCAATCCCTCTATCCATCTATGTAAATCTTTCTTTTACTTTATTATAGAAGGATACCGATTAACCAAATTCAATAATATAATTTTTAAATAAAATACATTCAGAATAAAGAAAGCAAACCAGGTCTCTAATTTCTTATACATTTAATCAGAAATCATTTAAAGGTTGAAAAGTCATAATTCAAGAATAATGTCTGATTGAGGTTTTTATGATCGCAAGAGTAAAAATTCCTATACCATTTTCATTGTTTATTCCAGAAGGTGATATTTTAGATCCTATTGTTTATATCTTTGAGGATTTGCAAATAACTATTTATTTTCCAAACAATGATGATAACACGCCAGTTAAATCAGATATTAATAGTTTCTTTATTGATAAGAAAAAATCATTTCAAGTCACTAAATTGGTGATTGACTTCAAGAAAGAAATGTTTGATAGGAGAATTACTACCGATTTCGATCCTCCAGTAGAATTTATCCAAAAAATTGTGAGTGATTTTCTATTAAAATTAAAATTTGTTATCAAAGGGTTTCAAATAAAAAATATAGACATAACTACAAATGGTATTTCGTTGTTGTATTTGAATGATGATGGTTCAAATTTCGAACCAAGCGAAGGTTTTGTCAGAGGGAGATTTATTAAACCTATCCATTATTCTTGGATAGCTTTAAATAACGAATATTGGAATGATCTTAGGTCTTTGAAATTTGAATTTGAACCACCTAATTGGTATATTCTTTATTTGGATGCTTTAGAAGCTTTACCGAATGTCGGTGTTTCTATTTCTTATGTTTCTATTGCATTAGAGATTTTTATTTCTCAAATACTTGAAAAGTTAGCCCTTGAAAATCCAGACTCCCTAGATTTGTGGAATTGGGTAAATAACAGGGACTATTTAAAATCAATATCTGTTGATGAACAATTCAGTGATTTATTGAATATTTACTTAGGATTTTCTTTAAAAGATAATAAAAATTTATGGGATGCACATAAAGAAATTAGGCATGCACGAAATTCTTTTGTACATGAGGGAATTGCTAAGGTTAACAACAGACCTTTAACTTCTGAATATGCAAAAATTCTGGTTCACAAATCTTTAGAAATTATGAATTATGTGAAATCACATTTGCCAGAACATCTCAAATGGCCTGAATTTACCCACAACATTAATTTCGAGTTTGTAAGCAAGCTTAATATAATTAATTAGTTTTTTAATTATTTCAACCCTTAACCTCTCAAAAAAGAAAAATCTATCAAATATAAAAATAAATATAATGATTGCATGTTAGAATCATTTTTCTAGTCAAGGAGGGTTCCTTTTGAAAATTCGAGAAATCACCAAAGAGTTAATTCATCAATTAGAAATAAAATCCGGTTATCAAGTAACGGTTCTTGAGGATTCTAAATTAACAACAATTGCAAATATTAAAATAGCTCGTGGAAATCTTCCTGGTCATATCTTATCTTACAATCCAATACCTGGAGTAGAACCAGATTATGCCATCTGTTGGCAATGTGTTTTTGCTATGCGGTTGTTCGAATGTCCTCAAAATCAACAATTCCAAATCACGAGCTCATTATTTGGAGAAGCGAAAGTCGAAGAGTTAATTCTTCAAGGAATCGGTCAAAATTTTCAATTTCCAAAAAACCAATTAGGCTCACTGAAAGAACAACTCCTCTCAGGTTTAATCACTCACCTTCGTTCTGTCCCAATCGGTTTCAGAGTAGTGTCCTGGTTAAATGATCATTATCCTGAGTTAAACGACCTTAAGCAAAAATTTGCTGAACAAGAATTAAAAAGTGGTGTTGATTCTTTAGATCCCATAATTAAAAAAGTGACGCCACCAATAATTTTTAATAGTACAACATATATCAACGCAGCCCATGCAACATTTTGGGCAGATCACTTAAACAACCCGAAACTGATCAGTCCTTATCGCTCAGTCGGAGCAGTTGCTCAAGGTAAAAAACTAGTAGAAATAACAGAAAACATTCCGACCGATCCAATTCATGATAAAGAACTAATCGATAATTGGGCATCCTATTTGAAGATTCAAGATTGGTATGAATGGGTGCCATATTTAGCCCCATAAGGAATAACATGAAATCGAAACAAAGACGTACACTCCATCTCAAATTAACTCCGAAAATCCTGTCATATTTTCCTGATTCTATTCATAACTTGAAAGAAACCGAATATAGTCAAGCAGTTTCTCGAATTGTGCGTTCATTAATGGAAAATGTTTCTGGGCTTATTAACTCTCTTACTATAAATCGGGATACGGTCAAGATGGATTGGGAATATATAGACAATGGACAATCTCCTCAAGATTCAATCGTTTCCCTGCTGAATAAAAAGCAATATTCGGATGCGATCTTATTATCAGAAATCATGTTAAGTGATAATCCTGATCAAGTTGAATACCTTTATAACCTTGGTATGGCATACAGTGACGTAGGTGAAATCCAGGAAGCGATCAAAAATCTAACCAAGGTGCTAGACATTGAACCAATGCACATTAACGCAAGAGTTGCTTTAGGGGTTGCCCTCACCCGCAGTAAACAATACGAAGAAGCAATTGAAATTCTCAAAACAGCGATAACCCAAGATCCTAATAATCCCTGGGCAAATCGGAATCTCGGAGGTGCTTTCGCTCAAAACAACCAGCTTGAACAAGCAGTCCCATATCTTCGTAAGGCAGCAGAATTAAATCCAACAGATCAAGCTGCATGGTATGGACTGGGAATGGTTCTGGAAAATCTAGGTGAAGATCCAACAGAGTCAGATTTGGTATATCAAAAAGTATTGGAATTAGATGAATTTACTGAATTAGCAGAGCTTGCCAAAAGCGCTCGTTCAAGAATTGCACAAAAGAATTTTCGATCAGTCTCACCAACAACAGAACGTATGGATGCAGTCATGTACTGTTTGAGTGCATTAGAAAAATTTGATGATATGTCGATTAGTGAAATCCAAAAAATAGGTTTTGAGATTGCAATACTTGGTACCCGGGGAATTAATGTCAATGACCCACAAAGTCGGTATACGCTTCGTAGCCTTCCAGGTGAATTTTCAGGACTAAATTTACTTTGTTTGGAATATGTTGCTTTTAAAAAATTTGCACCCGAACAGGAAGTTGGTTTTGATCTCTCCAAAGAATTCCAATCAGCTCTAAATCTATTTCAAAGAAAAACCAGTTAAGTTATTTCTATCTATTTGTTTCATCCGGTCGGCTCCGTGGACTCGCGTCCTTTCACTCCGCGTGTCCACTTCGCTTTTATTTACAGAAGTCTTGCTGGACAGTCACCCTCGTTCCTCAGGTGACTGTCCAGCGCTTAATTAAATACCCCTGTCAAACCTTCGGTCGGGGCTGGAAGTGCATCCAGCACCTCCCATCAGAATAAATTAAATAAAATACTTTTTTTTAATTTTGTATCTTAAATTTTCCAATTTAATAGAAAAAAACTAGAATATTTTTTCTATTTATTGTATAATCTCAATAACAAATTAAATCTTGAATTGGAAATACCTATGTCATACATCCCTGAATTTTGCAAAGAAACCGAAGCACTTTTATTAAGTTGCATTAATCCCTTTCAACCTAACCGCCATGATTCCACCGATACTCTCAGGAACCATTTCACAAACCTATTTCTGAAAAGATTCCTTCCCTCAACAATCCTGATTGGTTCAGGAGAGATAATCGATAATCTTGGTGCCCAATCATCACACCAAAACCTGATCCTCTTTAGATCCAACTTCCCTGTTTTCCCAACAACATCAGGATCCAAAATATACTTAATCGAAAGCGTACTTGCCACGATCGAAATCCTTACCCCGGTCAGCAAACCTGATTTGACCCAGTCATTCACCAGAATTGCGTCAGTGAAAAATCTACGGCTAAGCAAACATAGAATAATCGCTAACAACTCCCTGGATTACATGGAATTGACCTTACGAATGAAACCAAAATCATTCATATTTTCTTTCCAACCTTTGGTAGACCACCAGGCATTTTATGTTCAATATCAGAAAGTGAAACAAGAAACCAACTCATTATTACCAGACGGAATTTGTTTCCCAGGAGATAATGGACTATACGCTCAATACGATCCATATATTCGCAACATGAACTTCTTCAATGATGACCCCTTCAGTCGCTTCTTCAATCACCTTTTCACTATACTTGTAGGAGAAATCAACGCAACCAATTTAAACCCGGAAACCAACGCATCCATAAAATATAACCTCAGTAATTACCTCATCACTCCACAACCAGCAAGAATCACAACTTTTTAACGCAAAGCCGGCTCACCCCTGGAACTTGAACGCCGTCGCCGTGATCCCTCCCATGAGCGCAAATCGTGTCTTCCTGGGCAAGCATCGAGGAAAACACCATTTGCGCCAGTTGTACGCCGGCAGTCAAACAAGCGCGCCATAACGGCTTCAGCATGTTTCAGCACTTCCCTTCGCTCAGGGCTTCTCATGCTTCAGGTCGTTTTCGTGCTCAAAAAATCGTAACAGTAAATTATTAGTTCTATTAAAAACTGGCCCTCAGTGGACATCAGCTCCAGGATGCACTCTCTGGAGCTGATGTCCACGATCAAATATTTGATATACTCTGTAATTTATAAATAACTTTGAGTTTGATTTATCTAATTAGATTAACCATAATCAATTTACATTTATTAACTCTAAATTTTTTACCAGAAATTTCATTGCTAATTTTCGACTTTCAGCGATTGAATATAATTTGTCAAGATCTGTTTGTTCAAATCCTAAATCATTCGCAAAGGACACTGTTAGTTTAACTTCCTCATCTGTGAGGAAACTATCAAGCATATTAACCATTATCATATCAGTAATAAATCTAGCACTTATCTTATTATTATTCTTTAGATAATTAGTCATGCGATTTCGTATCTCTGAAAATTTGTCATAATTATTAGTTTCGATAAATTTTGCATAGATTTCCCGAACCTCACCAATTTCATGAATATTAAAATCCCACTCCCACATTAATAAGAATAATGAAAAGACATATGTTTGTTTATTCCAACCTTGATCAGAAATACGATCTACTTCAATCATGATCTTCATGAAATCTAAACCAAATTTTATTTTCGGATTCATAATTTATAATTTTCTACCTTTAGAAATTAAGATTCCAAAAGAAGACTAACATCTTGAACAGTAATTGTTCTCAGTTGAATTTTTGTAGGATTTTGAATTGTCTCACCAATTCTAAAAGCCTGGTTCCTAATAATCTTTTCAAAAATATTTCTACAATACCTAGCATTACCAAATGATTTGTCTTTATTTACGAAATCCTTCTCTATAATTTTCTTTGCTAATTCAAAGGCATCTTTATCTAAAAAATAATTATTTTGGTTACAAAAGGAAATAAAAATTTGTGTCAATTCATCTATAGAATAATCGTCAAAATGTATGTTATTTGCAAAACGGCTCTTAAAACCCTCATTCGAGTTTAAAAAATTATTCATAGGATCAGGATAACCAGCAACAATTACTGCAAGATTGTTTCTATTATCTTCCATTCGTTTCATCAATATTTCGATTGTTTCACTACCATAATCCCATTGTGCATGTTCACCTTTAAACAATGAGTAAGCCTCATCAATAAAGAGAACACCACCAATTGCTTGATTTATTTTTTCATCAGTTTTATTTGCGGTTTGACCAATATAATTTCCGACCAATCCTGCTCGATCCGTTTCAACAAGATGTCCAACTTTTAACAAACCTAACGCTCTTAGCATTCTTCCATAAATTCTTGCAACAGTTGTTTTACCAGTACCTGGGCTACCATAGAAGACACTATGCATTGATAAGTTTGTTGCCCCTAAACCAATCTTTTGCCTCAGGTCTTGGATTTTTACAAAATGAATTAATTGTCGAATTTCAGATTTTACCCGATCTAGACCTATTAATGAATTTAGTTCTAGGAACAAAGTATCTAAATCTTCTTGTTGATTTAATACATCAAGATTTGTAACCTTTTTTTGGAAATCTAATTGTTCTGATTTGTTATTGTTTTGTTCAGAATAATTCCCATAATTTTCATAATTGTTTTGTGAAATCTTTTCACTCATCCCTACGTAATTTGACCCGAAAATTGTTGCTTCTGAATTATTCTCACGACTAATTCTGTAAGATTTATTGTAATCAACTATTGCACATTCTAAATTTCCTTTTAACTTATAAGCTAATCCACGATAGTAATATGCATTGGAATTATTGTTATCAATCATTATAGCTTCGTTAAAATCTCGTATTGCAGCATCCAGTTCACCTATTTCTAAAAAAATAATTCCTCGATTTGTAATTGCAAGGCAATACTTAGGATTAATGATTATTGCTGAATTAAAATCACTAATTGCTGAATCAAAATCCATTTTTGATTTGTGATCCATCCCTCTGTTGTTGTAAGCTTTAAAATGTTCAGGGGCAAGTTGTATTGTTATAGTATGGTCACGGATTGCAGATTCGTAATCACTTAGAAGTGAATATCCAATTCCTCGATAATAATAAGCATCTGCATAATCTTGCTCAACATCAATAGCTTTATTGAATTCAATAATAGCTTCATCTATATTATCAGATTCCAATAATGCTAATCCAAGATCTAAATGATCACTTGCTACATTATTTCTCAAAGATTATTTCCTTTCTCTTTCAAGAAAATTCAAAAATACATTAGAAAGGCATTTAATAATTGCATTCGGAATTTCAATTTCTGAAAGTTTGGCTGCATTATTATTTCTTTTGAGTTTGTTGAATGAGATAATAATTGTTTATAATTCTTTGTTTGATTGTTTAAGTATATTTATAGAAAATTTTTGATTAATAATTTTATTATGGGAATTTATCTGTCATATCCGAAAGTGTTTCGATCAAGAGATAAAATATTACTATCATAACCTTGAGCTTCTAATTGTTTTTTTAAGTCATTAACATATTCTTCATATTTTGGATTAAGTTTGATAGCTTGTCGAAAATCACGCTTGGCTTGAGTAATATCGCCAATATTCATATAGCTTATCCCACGAATAAATAAAGCATCAACGCATTCCGGATATTTTCGTAAAGCTTCATTAGAATTGAGAATGGCTTGATCAAAGTCCTTTTTTTCTACCAAAAGAGTCCCTTTTTTAATGAATACCTTAACTTCATTATAATTTCGATCAATTGCAGAAGAAAAATCCTTTAATGCAGATTCACTATCACCTTTTTCTTGATAAGCCATTCCCCGAACATAATAGTACTCTGGATTATTAGGATTTTGTAGAATTGCCTCAGTCGAATCTCTTAATGCATAATCCACATTTCCTTTGAGTGAATAAGCTAATGATCGTTGAAAAAAATAAAAATCCATTTTTGGATTTAATCGAATCGCTTCGTTATAATCCATTATTGCCAAATCTAATTTTCCAATCATAGAATATGAATAACCTCGAAAATAAAATAAATCAGGATCATTTTGGATACTCCCTAAAGCAACATCGTAATCTTTAATTGCAAGTAAAAATTCACCTATATTTAAGTAAGCTAATCCCCGATTACTATAAGCTTTAATGAATGTTGGGTATAAACGAATTGTTTCCGAATAATCATTAATTTGGGATTTAAAATCTCCTTTCTTTCCATAAGCAGCTCCCCGTACGTAGTAAGCATCCCAGCCATTTGGGTTTAATCGAATTGCATCATTGCATTGATTGATCGCTCGATCATAATCATGGATTTTTAAGTAATTTAACCCTTGATCAATTTTTTGTATATATTTATCATTATCCATATAAACCCCTTCAAAGAAAAAATTTTTATTTTTATTGTAGAGAGATCATAATAAAATTACAAGTTTTTTCCATTAAGATTTCTAAAAAAATTTAAACTCTGTAAAAAATCTAATTTAAAATTTTCCAACCTTTAATAATTTTTTTAAACAATTGGTATTCTTTAATAAACAAAAATCGATCCAAATGGATATATTTTTTTTTGGATTTAATAATTGAATAATGGTATTTTCACAAATATCAAAGATTCATATCTGTTCAGCACTTAATTTAATTCTTGGTTTACCCTTTCACTCAAGCTGGCAGGAAGAACATATAGCAACATGATGTCTCAATCGCTACTCACCCGAGTTTCGCCGGTAGCTCGTGGACGTTGTTTTCCCCGATGTCGCCGTGATCCATTCCATGAGCGCAAATCGTGTCTTTCCTGGAAGTGCATCCAGGAAAAACACCATTTGCGCAAGTTGTACGCCGGCTGTCAAACAAGAGCGCCAAAGATGCAGCAGATCGCCTTATTGCCAGAGCCACAAAAAGGAGCGTGGGTCCGGCAAACAGCGCCAGCAGGCATCTTTCGCGCTCTTCATGAATAAAACTTATCAGATTCGTGTCATTCTTTCGGTGGTCGTCCGTGGACAACCTTCCCCAGTTCCGTTTTCCAGTTTTTCCAGGAAACAAATACTTTTTTTGTTCTTTCCAGCTTGGCTCTCGGGGGAAGGTTGTCCACACCGATTTTTATTATGTAAATAGCCTTGAAGTTAAACCGCAGTCTATTTTTTCCTTTCCAGCTTAACCGCATTCTGTTTTAAACCGCAGTCTAAACTTTCCCTCCCATCCCCTGGAGAGCTCTCCCAAAGTGCGTGGGAGAGCTCTCCAGCTTAACCACTTTCTTAACTTGAACGCCATCGCCGTGATCCAT
>Ga0209347_1000390_pt1 | contig 117157 bp, 111 predicted proteins | sample AutmiccommuBRH23_FD_187382 | JGI IMG/M metagenome (GOLD analysis project Ga0209347, IMG submission 187382) | Deep subsurface microbial communities from Mt. Terri, Switzerland - Autotrophic microbial communities BRH/23 (SPAdes) (version 2) | ecosystem: Environmental > Aquatic > Deep subsurface...
GCATGGCCATGGACCTGAACGACTATGACTGGGACGCCTATCTCGCCAATGACCGGACCCTGTCGGACCCGGAGGTGGTCCAGGTCGAGCGCGGTGGCCGTATCCGGCTTCGGGTCATCAACGCCGCCGCGGCGACGGTGTTCTGGATCGAGACCGGCGGTGCCGAGGCGCGGCTGGTCGCGGTAGACGGGCACGCCGTCCAGCCTCTCGCTGGCACGCGGTTCGGGCTGGCGATGGGCCAGCGCCTGGACATCGAGATCGACCTGCCGAACGAAGGCGGCGCCTGGCCGATCCTCGCACTGCGGGAAGGCGCGCGGGAGCGCACTGGCCTGATCCTCGCCACGCAGGGTGCCGATGTCCGACGTCTAGATGCCATGGCGGAGACCGAGGCACCGGCGTTCGACACCGATCTTGCGCAGGAATCGCGCCTGATCGCCCGCGATGCCCTGCCTGATCGGCCGGTGGATCGCAGCCAGATGCTGATGCTGGGCGGCTCGATGCAGCCTTACGTCTGGACGATCAACGGGGCCGTCTGGGGACAGCACCAGCCGATCATCGCGCGCAGCGGCGAGCGAGTCGTGCTGTCATTCCACAATATGTCGATGATGGCCCACCCGATGCATCTGCATGGTCATGTGTTCCAGGTCGTCGGGTTGAACGGGCGACGCGTTGCCGGCGCACTTCGAGACACGGTTCACGTGCCGCCAATGTCGATGGTCGACGTCGCCCTGGACGCCGGCGAGGCCGCGAGCTGGATGCTGCATTGCCATCACATGCCGCATTTGGCGACCGGCATGATGACTGAACTCGCGGTCACAGCGTCGGTTTAATTGGGGCGGGGCGTTCGGATGGAGCGCCCGGACACTGGCTCCGTGCCGTGTTGTTCTGCGCGATGTTGTCGCAAGGGCCGGTTGCAGGGCGCACCACTCAGCAGGAAACAAGGAGGATGAGATGATGAACTGGAATGATATGGGCCCCGGAATGGGTTTCGGGATGGGGTTTGGCTGGCTGTTCGGTCTGCTTTGCTTGGCGCTCATTGTTTTGATCATAGCAGCGCTGATAAAATATCTTCGTAAATGAAAGGAGTTCGCAATGGCCTACACGATCAATCGAATTATCCCCGACGCGGGTATCGACGACGTCGACGCTCGGGCGCGAAAGGCGCTTGCTGATAATGGCTTTGGCGTCCTGACCGAGATCGACGTCAAAGCGACGATGAAAAAGAAGTTGGATGTCGAGATGCCGGCCTATCGCATCCTCGGGGCCTGCAACCCAAAGATGGCGTATCAGGCCATCGGGATCGAGCCGCGGGTGGGCGCGATGCTGCCCTGCAATGTCATTCTGCGCGAGGTCGAGGGCGGCGTAGAGGTCAGCGCCATCGATCCGGTGGCGTCGATGCAAGCGATCGAGAACGCTGAACTGACGGCCGTGGCGGGCGATGTCCGCGACCTTCTGGCGAAGGCCGTCGAGGCGATCTGAGATGAGCCTGCGCGTCGCCATTCTCGCGGGCCTTACGATCTTCGGGATCGTCCTGCTCGGCGTCTGGTTGGTCGCGCCCTCGGTGTTCGCCGAGGCTCGCGGACTTCTGGACGGCGAACGTCTGGAAACGCTGGTGGCGCGTGCGGGTCTCTGGGGCCCGGTCCTGATCGTCACGCTCATGACCGTCGCGGTAGTGGCCAGCCCGATCCCGAGTGCACCCATCGCGCTGGCGGCGGGAGCGGCCTACGGACATCTCTGGGGTACGGTGCAGGTCGTGATCGGCGCGGAGCTCGGGGCGCTGATCGCATTCGGCCTCGCGCGGGTTCTGGGGCATGACGTCCTGCGGCGGGTGTTCGGCAATCGCGTCGATGCCGGCCTCCTCGGCTCGCAAACCGCGTTGACGGCGACGGTCTTTGCCAGCCGGCTGATGCCCTTCGTCTCCTTCGACATGATCAGCTACGCCGCTGGGCTCAGCCGACTGCATGCCTGGCGTTTCGCACTTGCAACACTGGCCGGCATCGTCCCGGCAAGCTTCCTGCTGGCGCATTTCGGCGGCGAGGCGGTCAGCGGAGATCTGGGCCGGGCGACATGGGCAGTACTTGGCCTCGGCCTAGTGACGGGTCTGCCGCTGCTCTGGGTGGCCATGAGGAAGAGGCCTGAGAAGGGAAATCCATGACGGGAAGCGAGTACCAGAAGAACAGCATCACCCTGCCTGGCGCGGTCGCCATGGGCACCGGCGTGATGATCGGCGCGGGCATCTTCGCGCTGACCGGGCAGATCGCCGAATTGGCCGGGCCTCTCTTCCCGCTCTCGTTTGTCGTCGGCGCCATCGTGACAGCCTTCAGCGCCTACACCTACATCAAGATGTCGAACGCATACCCGTCTGCGGGCGGCATCGGGATGATCCTGAAGAAAGCCTACGGACCGACGACAGTCGCGGCGGGCGCCGCTCTCCTGATGGCGCTATCGATGGTCATCAACGAAAGCCTCGTCGCGCGCACCTTCGGAACCTACACCCTGCGAGCCTTCGGCGGCGATCCGGACAGCGTTCTCGTGCCGGTCCTCGGCGTGGGGCTGATCGTCTTCGCCTATCTCGTTAACGTCTCTGGCAACCGGTCCGTCGGGCTGTTCTCCATCGTCATGGCCGTACTCAAGGTGGGCGGCATCGCGCTGTTCGGGACAGCCGGCCTCTGGGCGAGCGGCATCTCGTTCGAGGCGACGGGTGGAGACATGGGCGCCACTGGCTTCGTGGCGTCGGTAGCGCTGTCGATCCTGGCCTTCAAGGGCTTCACGACCATCACCAACAGCGGCGCAGAGGTCACCGACCCGCACCGCAATGTGGGCCGGGCCATCATCTGGTCGATTGCCATCTGCGTCGTCGTCTATCTGCTGGTGGCCTTCGCGGTCGGCTCCAGCCTGCCGCTCGACCGCATCGTGGCGGCGAAGGACTATGCGCTGGCCGAAGCGGCCCAGCCCTCTCTCGGTCAGACCGGCTTTTACCTGACCGTGGCGCTGGCGCTGGTGGCCACGGCGTCTGGTCTGATCGCCAGCGTGTTCGCGGTCTCGCGGATGCTGGCGATGCTGACCGACATGAAGATGATCCCGCACAGTCATTTCGGGATGCCGGGCGCAATCAAGGACCACACGCTCGTCTACACCGTCGTAATCGCAGGATTCCTGACAATTTTCTTCGACCTCAGCCGCATCGCTTCGCTCGGGGCCTTCTTCTATCTGGTGATGGACATGATCATCCACTTCGGCGTGTTCCGGCATCTGCGCGAGGAAATCGGCGCTCGGGGCTGGGTGTTGCTGACGGCAATCGCCTTCGATTCCGTGGTCCTGGCCGCCTTTTCCGGGATGAAGTGGCAGTCCGACCCCTTGATCGTCGTCCTGGGTGCGATCGGCATGGCGCTGGTGTTCCTGTTCGTTGGGATCTTCCTCGCACGCAATCCCGCCCCGGAAGATGCTTACGACCACCATTGAAAAGGGCTTGAGCTTCCAACGGCTGGAGGCCGCAAGCTGAAACGAGATACCGAAAGGCTGACAGACCATGGAGCACGATCACCATCACGCGGCACCCGAAATTCCGGCGGGAACTGAGACGGCGAAAGACCCGGTCTGCGGGATGACGGTCGCGGTCAAGCCGGACGGGCGTCACGCCGCGTTCCAGGGCGAGACCTTTCATTTCTGCTCGGAGAAATGCCAGACGAAGTTCGAAGCGGATCCGTGGTTCTACGCCTCCGGCAGGGCTGCCGGGCAGAAGAAGGCTGCTCCGGCCAACGTCCAGTACACCTGTCCGATGCACCCCGAGATCGTCCGGGATGCGCCGGGATCCTGCCCGATCTGCGGCATGGCGCTGGAACCGATGGTGCCCTCGGACGAGCCCAGCGAAGAATTGACCGACTTCACCCGACGGATGTGGATCTCGGCTGCCGCGGCGGTGCCGCTCATCATCCTGACCATGGGCGAACTGGTGGCGCTGCCGGTGCGCGACTGGATCGGGCATCAGACCGCAAGCTATCTCGAATTCGCGCTGGCCACGCCAATCATCCTCTGGGCCGCCTTGCCCTTCTTCCGGCGCGGCTGGGACTCCATCGTGAACCGCAGCCCCAACATGTGGACGCTGATAAGCATCGGCGTGGCGGCGGCCTACCTTTACTCGCTCGTAGCCACCTTCCTGCCGGGCGTGTTTCCGGAACAATACCGGATGGGACATGGCGTCGGTACCTACTTCGAGGCGGCGGTGGTGATCGTCGCGTTGGTCTTCGTGGGCCAGGTGCTGGAACTCCGAGCGCGCGAACGCACCGGGGACGCCATCCGCGCACTTCTGGACCTGGCGCCGAAGACCGCGCGGCGCATCCTGCCGGACGGTACCGAATACGACGCGCCGCTCGAGAACATCATGGAGGGCGACCGGCTCCGGGTGCGTCCCGGCGATGCGGTCCCGGTCGACGGGATGGTGATCGAAGGCCGCTCGTCGCTGGACGAGAGCATGCTGACCGGCGAGTCGATGCCAGTAGAGAAGGGCCCGGGCGATACTGTGACCGGGGCCACGATCAACAAGAACGGCTCTCTGGTGATCGAGGCGGCCAAGGTCGGGTCCGACACCGTCCTCGCGCAGATCGTCGCGATGGTGTCGAACGCGCGCCGCTCGCGCGCACCGATCCAGGGTCTGGCCGACCGCGTGTCGGCGGTGTTCGTGCCAACCGTGGTCGCCATCGCCATCATAGCCTTCATAGTCTGGATGATCTTCGGGCCGGAACCCGCGTTGGTCTTTGCCATCGCCTCTGCAGTGTCCGTCCTCATCATTGCCTGCCCATGCGCGCTTGGCCTTGCGACGCCGATCTCCATCACCACGGCCGCGGGGCGCGGCGCACAGGCGGGCGTGCTGATCAAGGACGCCGAGGCGCTGGAGCGTATGGCGGGTGTCGATACGCTCATCGTCGACAAGACCGGCACCCTGACAATGGGCAAGCCTAAGCTGACCGACACCGTGGCGCTGGGGGAAGTTCCCGAGGCCGACCTGCTGTCGCTGGCTGCTGCGCTCGAGCGCGGCTCGGAACACCCGCTGGCCGAGGCCATCGTCGAGGGAGCCGAGACACAGGGCGCCGCGCGCCAGGAGGCCACGGACTTCGAAGCCGTCACCGGCAAGGGCGTGCAGGGCCGCGTCGGCGGGCGCGCGGTGGCGCTCGGCAACGCGGCGATGATGCGGGAGATGGGGCTCGACACCGCGCAGGCCGAAGCAAACGCCGACACCCTGCGCGCCGAGGGCAAGACGGCGATGTTCGTCGCTCTTGATGGCGCGCTCGTCGGCATCGTGGCGGTCGCCGACCCGATCAAGGACAGCACCGCGCAAGCCATCAGGGAACTTCATGCCCAGGGTCTGCGGGTCATCATGGCGACCGGCGACAACGAGCGCACGGCACAGGCGGTGGCGGGCAAGCTCGGAATCGATGAAGTGCGTGCGGGCATCCTGCCCGAGGCAAAGAAGGACCTGATCGACCAGTTGCGCCGCGACGGCCACAAGATCGCGATGGCGGGCGACGGGGTGAACGACGCGCCCGCACTGGCCGCGGCCGATGTCGGCATCGCCATGGGAACCGGGGCCGATGTGGCGATGGAAAGCGCCGGGATCACGCTGCTGGGCGGTGACCTGATGGGCATCGTCCGGGCGCGCAAGCTTGCCCGCGCTACCTTGCGCAACATCAAGCAGAACCTGTTCTTCGCCTTCGCCTACAACGCGCTTGGCGTCCCCATCGCAGCAGGACTGCTCTACCCCGTGACCGGCCTTCTGCTCTCGCCGATGATCGCGGCGGCGGCCATGAGCCTGTCGTCGGTCTCGGTGATCACCAACGCCCTACGGCTCAGGCGGGTCGATCTCTGACCTGTCAGTCCACCCATGCAATCTCGAAAGGAAGATGAGATGAACCAAGACACTTTTTCCCGCCGCACGCTTCTGGTCGGCGCAGCTGCGCTGGTGGCTGCGTCGCCCCTGAGGGCTCTGGCGCAAGGCGCCGGACCGGTGGTCCACGTGATGAAGGACCCCAACTGCGGCTGCTGCTCGGCTTGGATCGAGATCCTCGAGAACGACGGCTTTGTCGTCACGACGGAGGCGAGCGCCGGAACGCTTCTGATGCGCTACAAGCTGGAGAGCGGCATTCCGCAGGAGATGGCTTCCTGCCATACGGGTCGCGTGGATGGCTACATGATCGAGGGCCACGTGCCTGTTGCCGACATTCGCCGTCTGCTGGAGGAACGCCCTGACGCTATTGGCCTAGCAGTGCCGGGTATGCCCTATGGTTCGCCCGGGATGGGGCCGGAAAGCGAGCGCGAGGCCTACGACGTGTTCCTGATCCGAGGTGATGGATCGACCGAAGTCTTCACCAGCTACGCTGCCGCGTGACCTTGAAGCTGCGATTCCGCTTCTGATCAGGGACGAGAACACAGGCGCGCCTGCTCCCGCATCACGGCGTAGTCGCTCAGCATCTCGGCAATGGCCGACCCTTCCGCCAGCCGCGCGAGCTCCTCCGCCGCCCGCGCCTGAAACTCATTGCTGTACCCGACGACAGGTGGACACGCCCCTGGCCCGCGCCCGTCAGAACCGACCGTCGCGCAGCCGCTCAGCAAGCTCGTCCCGATCGCGAGGGCGGCGAGCCGCAGCTTCCAGCATCTGGCGTTGGACATCATTGGCCTTCTCCGTGGTCTCAAGGCGTTCGGCGAGGCGTCCCGCTCGCTCGCCGGACCGACGCAAGGTCAGCAGGAACAGAAGGATCGCGATGGCGGTGACGCCGTGGCGAAGCGCCGCGCGCGCCCATGCCGATCCGGCGAACGTGGCGACGAGCTCACCAATCATCGCCGGCCCCGGCGCCAGTCATCGAGCCGAGCGTAGATCGTGACCGCGATCCCGCCGAGCGCCACGGCGATGAACACCCAACGCAACGTGTCGAGATAGGGAACGAGCGGCAGGATCGCGGTCTGGGTCTCGGCCAGAACGCTCTGCGCCACCTCGACGCCAGCCGCGCCCAGCGTCGCCACACCAGCAGCCCCTCCACCCTTCATGGTGCGGCTGTCGGCCAAGACCTCGCGCGCTGGTGGCGTTTCTTCGGCGAAGGCAGTCGCCCGGACCGGGAACCGCTCGCCCCACTGACGTGCGGGCCCGAGGTCGACATGCATGAACCCCGAGCGCGGGTAGAAGCCGAAGCCGAGGAACCCGACCTCGCGCGCCGCGGCCTCGAACGCGACCGGGTCGTGGTTCGCCATGGCGATGTCGAAGGCGGCGCCGTCGAGATGCTTCGACCGGGTGGCGCCGCCGACCGCACGGTTGTGTTGGGGGCTGCGATAGGCGGAGCGCACGATCAGCGGCTTGCCCAACCGGTCGCGCAGCGCCTGCAGCCTGTCGAGCGCGGGTTCGTTGACCAGCAGCTTGCCAGTGCCTCGGCAGGCGATCTCGGTGGATGAGAAATTCGGCCAGCGCCACGCATCCTCCGGCGCCTTGCGCCAATGGTCGTAGAACGTCGTGCTCATGGGGATCCTCCGGAAACGAAAAACCCGCCTCGAGGGCGGGTACGGTTGGGTCGATCGATGGGGTGGTGAGCGGCTACGGGCTGCCGCCGAAGATCTTCAGCTTTATGGCGATGCCCGCGAGCAGCGCCAGCATGACGCCGGTGGTGATCATGCGGACGGCGGTCTGCATGGCGGTGCGGCGAACGAGCCGGATGCAGTCGACGAGCGAGCGCAGATCGCGAATGTCGAGGGCGGCCTCGTCGCCGTCGAGCCCGACATCGGCGAGCGCGCGCTTCGCGCCTTCCTCGGCGGCCCGCGTCAGGATCGCCTCGAACTCGGCGTCGGGCATCCGCACGAAGCCGTCGGATCGGGGTGGGTTCATTGGTTCCTCCTTCCGCCGCTCAGCCGATCTTGCAGCCCCAGAAGGACGTGTGGTCGGCGGCGAAGTAGCCGTCCGCGACCCGGAAATACCCCTGCAGCTCGACGGTGTCGCCCGCAGTGAGCGGCACCATGGCCTGCAGCCAGATCGCGGTTGCGAGCGAGACATGGGTGGCGGAGATTTCGCCGAGGGAGCCGCGGATTTCGGTCGTGCCGTTCAGCACGAGCCGCCCGCGCATGCGGGCCGTGGCGCTGGCGTTGATCTTGTAGAGCAGCGTCGCGCCGAAGAGGTAGGTGCCGTCGACGGGGGCGACGAAGTGGTTGTTCGCGGCGTCGAAGGCCCCCTGATCGTTGGTGTCGGTGTTGTTCAGGCCGATCTTCGTCCAGGTCCCAACGCCCACGTAGTTGTCGTAGTTCGTGTACGCCTTGAACCGCGGCAGTCGGGGCTGATCAACGATGCCGGTGGCGTTGTCGACGCTGAGCCCGTCGAAGAAGGTGCTGCCGTCGGCCGAGACCGCGAGGCGGAAGCGGTCGGAGCCGAAGAGGCCCACCAGCGCCTTGGTCACGAAGCCGGTCTGCAGCGTGAGCCCGAGATCGTCGCCAGCGGCCTCCTTGTTCATGGTGTAGAACAGATCGCCGGTTCCACCCTCGGCCACGGTCTTTGCCGTCCAGAGCGCGGCGTTCAGCTTGGCCGAGAACGGGTTCGACGCATCCGCCGTGGTGCCGAGCCCGAGCAGCGCCATGTTCTGCAGCGCAGCTGGTGTGGTCCCGATCCAGCCCGCGCCATCGTAGACGAGCAGCAGGCCCTCGTCCTCCACCCACACACGCCAGCCGGTGCGCGGGGGCAGGCGCAGCCAAGCGCCATCGGTCCAGAGCGCGACGTTCAGGTCCCAGCCAGCCCAGTCGCCCGTCGCGCCCGAGCCGACGATGTAGCGGTCGCCATCGGCGGGCGAACCAGGCGGCGCGGTCAGGTCCCGGTCGAGCACCGAGAGATGGACGAGCCCGTCGAGGATCCGCAACGCCTCGTTGTGGGTGACATGCTTCTGGGCCTGCGCCGCGAGGATGTAGGGCAGCAGGAGATGGGTCGTGGCGTCGGACATGGATTGGCCTTCAGAGTATCAGCGTGACGGTCTTGGGCGCGCCCCGCCCCACGAGGGCGGAGAGCTGGTAGATGCGGATGTCGAGCGTGTCGCCGGGCTCAACCGGCGCGCCCCAGTCGGCGGTCTGGTCTGCGGCGGTGTAGACCGCGCTGGTGGTGGCCGTGCTCAGCACCCGCTTCACAGTGGCGCCGTCGAGGATCTCCACCTCGTAGGCTTCGAGCTCCTCGGCCAGCGGCACCTCGAGCCCGCCCCAGCTGTCGGCGGCGAGCGCGCGGGATCGTCGCGTCCAGCGGATCGTGAGATCGCCGGGCGCGCGCGGTGTGCGCCACGGCTGCTCCACATGGGCCACGGAGAAGGGTCGCAGCCCCGCGCCCTCAGGCGTGAAGGCCTGCGCCACATAGGTCTCGTCGCTGACCGGAAGACTCGCCGGGCCGACGCGCCAGTTCCACGGGATGCCGAGATCGGCTTCGGCGATCGGCAGCGACGCGAGGCTGTCGTCGAGCACCACCACCCGCGCGCCGGCGGGCGCGGGATTGCCCAAGACGCCTTCCGTGCCGCGCTGGCCGCGGAGCAGCCGGGTCAGTCGATAGCGGCAAGGCGCCAGCAACTCCGCTGCACCCGCCTGCACGACCTCCCAGACGCCGGGCGCGCTCTCGATGGCGAGCGCGTTGGCGCCGCCGAACAGCGTCAGGTCGGTGACGCTCTCCAGCGTGCCGGTCAGCAGATCGATCACCAGCGCATTGCCGAGGTCGAAGCGCGAGGTGGGGCCCGCGTAGAGGTCCGAGACCAGAATCCCGATCCGGGCGCGGCTGCCAAACGTCGTCAGCAGCTCGAAGCCATCGGTCGCTGGGCTGCGGAACACCGCCATTTCGCCGGGCCAGGGCACCGCATGCGCGGCGACCAGCGGCCGATGCGCGGGCTGGTCCTCGGTCAGCTGCGGCAGGTCCATCAGCACCGCATCCGGCGCGCCGAACACCACGGCGCGCGTCAGTGACGCCGCGCGGGGATTGCCGGGCGGCAGGTCGTAGGTCGCGCGGTCCTGGCGCACCGCCTCGATGCCGCGCGCCTCCGCGTCGGCGATGGAGACGAGCCGCAGATCGACCAGCCGCCCGTCATGCTCCAGCCGGATCGCATCGGCCGGATCGAGCGCGAGACGCGAGGGCGGCAGACGGAACGCCGCCGTCTCGCGACCCACCCACGCCTCCATCAGCGCGCGGCGGCATCGCCGCTCGGCCTCCTCGGGCGGCACCGCCATCGGGAAGGACTCGGAGGCGATGCGCGTGGTGTCCACGGTGATGCGCCGAGCCTCGACGAGGGCGGCGTCGTAATCCTCGTCGGCCCGCGCGACCTGCCATTTCAGGGCCTGCGGCAGTTCGGTCTCCTGGCCGCGGGTCAGTTCCAGCACGTCGCCTTCGCGGGGTGCCACCAGATTGTCGGGTGCAAGCGTGGCGACGGAGGCCCGGCCGCGCATGATGAAGCGGATCACGCCCTCGGTCTCCACCGCATCGAAGCCGAAGTGGCGCGACAGCGTGGTGATCGAGGCGCGCGGGCTTTCGAGCGCGGTGATGGCGTAGCCCTCCACCGCGCCCCAGAGGCCGGTGATATCAATGCGATCCTCGGGGAGCCCCGCCCGCTGGCAGAGATGTCGGACCAGCGCCGCGAGCGACACCGCGCCGAGCCGTCCCGTCAGCCAGTGACCGAGCCGCCAGTTCGCGCCGTCCGTCCAGACGTCGGTCAGCGCCGGGAAGAACGGATAGGGCCGCGCGTCCCAGGTCCAGGCGGCGCATTCCGGCACATGCACCATCCGGCCGCCGTAGACCGAGGACAGCGGATTGTTCGCAGCCTTGCCCCACCAGAAGTACGTCGCCTCCAGATAGGCGCGCTGGATGGCGTCATCCCGCCAGCCCCGCGAGAAGTGCGGCGTGAAGCTCTCCGACGACTTCGGGTCGAAGAAGACATTGGGCTGGTTGGTGCCCCGATCAATGGCCGGGCAGCCGAGCTCGGTGAACCAGACCGGCTTCGACTCCGGCGTCCATGCCGTCGCCGTCCCGCTCTCCACGCCACCGGGGCGGTCATAGTGCGCGTTCGACCACCAGCCGTGCAGGTCCTTGTAGCGGAAGACCCACGGCTTGCTGGCCGCACCATCGGTGATCGGGGTCCGCACCTGCGCGGTTCGGTCGGCGCCGCTGGCATAGAACCAGTCGAAGCCTTCGCCGCCCGCGATGTTCCCCTGCAGATAGGCGCGGTCGTAGATCGCGGGCCAGCCCTCCTGCGCGTCGAGATGCTCGAACCCGTCGCGCCAGTCCGAGAGCGGCATGTAGTTGTCGATCCCGACGAAATCGATCTCGGGATCGGCCCAGAGCGGGTCGAGGTGGAAGTACACGTCGCCCGAGCCGTCGCCCGGCTGGTGCCCGAAATACTCGCTCCAGTCCGCCGCGTAGCCGATCTTCGTGCCAGACCCGAGGATCGAGCGCACATCGGCGAGCAGGTCCCGATACGCCTGCACGGCTGGATAGGTGCTGGCGCCCGAGCGGATCGTCGTCAGCCCCGGCATCTCGGTCCCGATGAGGAACGCATCGACCCCGCCCGCTGCCGCGCAGAGATGGGCGTAGTGCAGCACCATGCGGCGCAGGCCCCAGTCGCCGGGCGTGCCTGTCCAGGAGACCGACTGACCCGAGACGCTGAAGCTCGCGGACGTCGCCGCGCCGAACAGCGCCGCCACCTGCGTGGCCGCCGTGGCGGTCTTGTCCACGGTCCCCGCGAAACCTGCCGCCGGAGAACAGGTGATCCGCCCCCGCCAGGGGAACGCGGGCTGGCCCCTCTCTGCGGCGTTGTCGGAATACGGGTTCGGAAGCGTGTTCCCGGGTGGCACGTCCATCAGGATGAAGGGATAGAAGGTCACGCGCAGTCCGCGCGCCTTCATCTCCTGGATCGCCTGCACCACCGCGAAGTCGGACGGCGTGCCGCCGTAGACGGGCCGATCCTGATCGTCGCGGCTGACGAGGAAGGCGCTGGCGCGGCTGACGCCGTTGACCGACCAACTGGCGGGCGTGGTCGACTTCGCGGACACCTCGACGCCCGGCCGCACCATGCAGGACCCCGCGCGCAGATCGTCGCCGAACCACGCCACCACGAGGCTGACGCTCTCGACCGCCGGGGCCATCGCCTGCAGCCGGTCCAGCGCCTCCACCATGTCGGTGCAGTCGGCCAGAGCGTTCAGGTTCTCGGGCACCGTCGCGCCGCCGTCAGTCTTGCGGATCGCCTGCGTCGCATAGGTGAACTCGCCCGAGGCCGGGATCATGGTGACGGCGCGGGTCAGCCCTTCGGCGGTGTCGGGATCGGCGAGTGGCCGGAACACCTCGAAGGACAGCTGCGGCAGGCGGTTGCCATAGGTCGACAGCGCCAGCTCCTCGAAGACCACATAAGCCGTGCCGCGATAGGCGGGCGTGCTGGCCGCGCCCATCCTCGCGGCGATAAACGGGTCTGCCGTCTGTGCCTCGTCGCCCGGATACCAGCGCCAGGTGACGCCGGAGAGATCCATCGGCTTGCCGTCGGCCCAGATGCGCCCGATGCCGGTGATCGGGCCCTCGCAGAGCGCCACGGCGAAGGATGCGTAGTACAGATACTCGGTCGTCTTGACCTTGCCGCCCCCGCCGCCCTTGCCGCCGCCCTGCGTGGTGGTCTTCGTCTCCTCGCGGAAATCCGTCGCCCAGACGATGTTGCCGCCCATGCGCATGCGCCCGTAGAGCCGCGGGATCACCGCGCCCTCGGTGGCCGAGGTGATGCGCAGCGTGTCGAGGCGCGCGCCCTCGATGCGCTGCGTGGGCGCCAGCGACGAGATGATCCAGCTGTCGACGACTGAGCCGATGCTGGAGCCGATGAAGCCACCGATGGTCGCGGCGCTCACGCCGAGGATCGCGCCGCCGATGCTGCCGCCAATGGCGGCGCCAGCGGCACCAAGAACGAGGGTGGCCATGGTCGGGTCTCAGCGTTGCGGGAACAGGAAGGCGAAGGCGATGCGCCGCCGCCAGGATTGCGTGAGGGGTTCCTCGATGACGCCGAGCCGCTCATAGGCGTGGAGGAAGGAGTCGGGGCCCGTCAGGATCCCGACATGCTTGGCGATGGCGCGCGGTTTCATGCGGAACAGCACCAGCGCGCCAGGACCGGCCTCGGAGGGCGACACCTCGATCATCATGGCCCGCGCGCCCTCGGCCAGCACCTCGCGCGGGCCGGTCTCGCCCCAGTCCCGGCTGTAGGGCGGGATCGGGAACGGCTCTGGACCCACGACCTCGCGCCAGACGCCCCGGGCCAGCCCGAGGCAGTCGCAGCCGACGCCGCACAGGCTGGCCTGGTCGTGATACGGCGTGCCAAGCCAGGACCGCGCGATGGCGATGACGCGGGTGGGATCGGCGGAGGTCACAGCACGGATCCCTGATGCCCGCCTTCCTTGGTGGCGTAGCGCAGCACGGCGTCCTGGCCGGGGATGTGAGGGAAGCCGCGAAAGTTGACGGTGTTGGCGAACTTCGCGCCGCAGGTTTCGATGCGCTTGTCGCAGCCCGCGCGGATGGTGAAGCCGTCGCCCTCGGCGATCGCGCGCACCGGCGCCTCGAGCAGGGTCAGCACAGCGATGCCGTCCGTCACGTCATGGCCCAGCACCTCGGCCCGGCGCCCCGCGTTGGCGCCGCTCGTCCATTTGAGCGTGCCGAAGGTGAACCAGCCGGACGTGAATGCGCCCAGCCCCGAGGCGGTGAAGGCACGGTCGCGCAGGAGATCGATCACGGCACCGGTGCCCTTGAAGGCCGGATCCTCCAGATCGACGCCGCAGCGCGCGTCCCCGAGCGCAGCGTCACAGGTCGCCTGAAACGTCCGCCCGACTGTCTGGCCCAACACATGGGCGAGCGAGCGCACCTCGGCCACGAAGGCGAGCCGTCCACGCCGGATCTGACCGATGCCGCCGCGCCGCATCAGCACGCGCTGGCCAGTGTCCGCCCAGTTCACGCGCCAGACTTCGACCTCGGCGTTGTCCCAGCGTCCGTCGAGGATGTCGGTCTCGGTGATCCGGTCCGAGGTCAGCACGCCTTCGGCATCCTGCGCGTCGACGGAAAGGTCCGACCCCGAGCGGACCTCGGAGGCCGTGAGCCCGCTCTCGGACTCGAAGTCGGTCCCGTCGAAGCTGAGAGTCCGGTCGTGGTCGGTGAAGCCGAAACTCGTGCCGTCGGCGCGCGTGATCCGCCAGCACCAGGCGAGCGTCGTCGTGCCCGCGTCGAGATGGGCCTGCAGGTCGGGTTCGAGGGTCTTCATTGGCGCAGTTCCAGAAGCGGAATGGAGGTGATTGAGCCGAGCCGCTCGAGGTCGAGCGTCACGTCGAGCGCATCGGTGTCGAAGCGGACGGGCACGTCGAACTCGAACCCTGCGGTGATCGCGACGCCCGCGCCAGGCGCGGCGCCGAAGGTGACGACGCCGGTCGTGGTGTCGACCGACCAGCCGGACAGCTGCTCCACCCCGCCGAGCGCGATGCGCAAGGTGCCTGCCACCGGCTTGGCGATGGCGCGCGACCAGGACTGCGCCCCGGAGGCATAGCGCTTCACCAGCTGGAAGGTGGTCGTCGCGCCGTCGCCGGTGCCGAGCGCCTGGTCCATTGGTCCCGTTGTCTCAGACGGCAGGCAGGACTTGTGGTCGCCCCAGTCCTTGAACCGGAAGCCATGCAGCCGACCGTTGCGCGCCTCGAAGAAGGCGACGACCGCCGCCAGATCGTCGGCGCGCCGGATCCCGTAGGCGACGTCGTAGCGGCGGCGCGAGTTGGCCCAGCTGGCGTTGCGCTCCTCGTCGCCCGAGGCGAGCTCGACGATCTGGGTGCGCCGCTCGGGCCCGCCCCGCGCGCCGCGGCTGATGTTGTCAGGAAACCGGACCTCGTGAAACGCCATCAAGTCTCTCCATGGTTCGTGCTCTGGCTCCCGCAACCGGTTCCCACTTGCGGGGTCGCACTCACATGCCCCTCCGCCCGAGCGAGACCGCACGGGCAATGTCCGCCGCGACCTGTGTGCGGGACTGCCGGAAGCTCTCGGCGTCGCGGGCCATGATGGTGACGTTGACGCCGCCGCCCGCGCCGTAGCTCTGGGCCTCCCGCCGCGACAGCACCCGCTCGCCGCGCTGCAGGATCGCAGGCACCTCGTCGTGACGAAGCCCCGCCATGCCACCGCCATGCATGCGGGGCGCGGCGGCGAAGGCCATGGCCGGGACCATCCGCGAGGGTCCGGCCGATCCGACCATCCCGCCAGCATGCAGGACGTTCGCGAAGATGCCGCTCGCCCCGGAGAACACGCCGGATAGCGCATTGGCGATCGGCCCGAGGATGAACCGCCGCGCTGCCAACTGGGCGAGATCGGCCAGCAGCGAGGTGACGAGGTCTCGGAAGTTCAGCTTGCCGGTCTTCACGAACTGGCCCACCGCGTTCTCGGCCGACTGGAAGGCACCGACGAGGCTCTGGCCGATGTCGCCACCGATCTCGCGCGCCTTGCTGGCGTAGTCCGACAGCGCCGCTGTGACGGCCTGCCAGCCGGTGACGGCAGCCTCGGTGTCGGGCTCCGCTGCAGCGGCGGCAGCCCCGGCGGCCGCACCGGCACCCGTAGCGGCGCGCCCGGCTTCACCAAGCGCCGTCTCCAGCCGCTCGGCAGCACCAGTGGCCTCGGTCAGCGCATCGGCACTGGCCTCGTCGGTGCCGCGCACGGCATCGCGCAGGGCCTGCCAGCTTTCCAGCGGCGCGCGGGCCCCTTCCGCCAGATCGCGCGCGGCCCCGCGATAGACGTTGGCGGACTCGAGCGCCCGGTTTGCCGCCTCGGTCAGGCCGAGATCGGGGGCGGTCAGCGGATTGTCCTCGAAGGCCCGATCAAAGGCAGCCTGTGCCGCGGTGGTCGCTGCAGTCGCCGCCCCCTCGAAACGGTTCTCGATCTCGCCGAGGTCGAGGTCGGGCACCAGCGAGATTCGCCTCTCGGAGCCGAGAGCTTCGAGCCCCTGGTTGATCCCGCCGATGAAGCCGTTGATACGCGAGACCACGCCGTTCAGCATCGCCTCGACGCCGTCGACCAGGCTGTTGGCCGCCTGGAACGCCAGGTCGCCGATGGCGGCGGGCAGCAGGCCCCAGATCGCCTTGATCGCCTCGTAGGCGCCCTCGAACGTGTTCGCGGCCGTATTCCCGAACCCGACGACGCTCTCGATGGCGCTCTGCATTCCGGAGGCAGCATCCGCCTTCAGGTCGAAGAACATCGCCGTGGCGGCCGCGCCCGCGGCGGCGGCGCCCATCCTGATCCGCTCCCAGAACTCGACGGCGAGATCCTTGAGGAGCGACATCGCCTCGCCGAAACCGCCCGCGCCGGAGACGAGACGAGTGAACTGGTAGACGAGCTCGCCCGCGCCGACGATCAGCGCGCCGATACCGGTGCGGAACAGCGCCCCGCGCAGGACGACCAGCGCCGTGGCGAGGCCACGGACGGAGAGCGCCCCAGCCGCCATGCCGGCGACCCAGCGGCTCGCGAGGAAGGCCGCGAACGTGGCAGCGTAGGTGGTCAGGCGGCCGATGTTGTCGAAAAGCCCCCGGATCGCGATGCCGAGCGGCCCCGTGCGGCTGGCGACCGCCGCCATGGCGTTGGCAACGGCTTCCAGCGCAGGCGCCGCGGCGACCGCGAGCTGGTTGGACAGCCCGCGCCAGATCAGCCCGAGCCGGGAGATGGCGTCGTTCGTGCGCTCGATCTGGTCGGCGTCCTGCTCCGACACGACGACGCCGAAGGCGAGGACGTCCTCCGTCGCCTGGCGCAGCGTCGCGGTGTCGATCCGCGACATGGCGATGGAGCCTTCCTCGCCGAAGAGCTGGCCTGCCACGGCCGCGCGTTCGGCGGCGGGCACGAAGTTCTCGATGGCGGCGTTGATCGCGCCGACCCGCTGGTCCAGCGGCAGGGCGATCAGTTCGTTTGCCGAGAGCCTCAGTCGGTCCAGCGCGTCTGCGGCAGGGCCGGTCCCGGCGGCCGCCTGGCTGAGACGACGCGTCAGATCCTTGGTCGCCTGCTCGATGCCGGACATCGAGACGCCCGCCAACTCGCCCGCCCGCTCCAGCGTCTGGATCGAGGCTACGGTGGTGCCGAGCGACTGCGCGAGCTTGGCCTGCGCATCGACGGTCTGCAGACCGGACCGGATCATGGCCACGCCAGCGGCGGTCGCGGCGGCAACTGCGGCAGCGGCAGCCACTGCTACACGGCGAGAAAACGCCGCCAGCCGGGTGTTCGCGGCCTCCATCTCGCGGCTGAGCCGGCCGAAGCCTCGCGACCCGGCCTCACCGACACCTTCCAGCTCGGCGCGCACCTGTCGGCCGCCAACCGCAGCAAGGCGGACAGAAACGCGCTTTTCAGCCACTGGAATGATCCATTTGTTCGTTGATCTTCGCCACCATCACCGCCTCGATGACGGGCAGCAGTTCGGCCATGGCGATCGGCGGCACGCCGAGGGCATCACCGAGCGCGAGCGCTGCCGACATGTCCCAGCCGATCACGGCGCCGGGCAGCACGCGCAGCTGGCCGCCGAGACGGCCGACCAGGTCCCAGACCTGCCAGCCCTCCGGCGTTTCCGGACGGTTCAGCCGCGCCGGGCAGTCCGGGCAGGCTCGCGCGCAGGCTTGGCAGTAGCGCTCGCCCCCGCCGAAGGACCATTCGGCGAGAGCGCGGAGGCGTTTTTTTCCTGTTCCAGCAGTAGGCCCTTAGAGACGTAGGTCAGCTGGAATGCCTCGAAGATCGGCCAGACATCGAGCAGCGCGTCGATTGCCTCCGGGCTAGGATCGATCGGCTTGCCGTCCGCATCGCCGATGCCCTCCCAGGCGAGCACGGCGCGGCGCGCGAGCGCCTTGGCGAAGGCGACGGCCCGCTCTTCGTCGGAAGCCTCCTCGGGCACCGCCTCGACGGCCGGATCGCTGCGCGTCGCCACCATCAGCGCGGTGGTCAGCGGGCGGAGTTGCACCCGGACACCGGGGGCGAGATCATGCCAGCGGGGCGCGTTCGTCAGGTCGAGCGTCAGCATCCTCAATACACCTCTATGTCGTTGATCAGGGTGGCGGTGCACATCCGGCCGACGACGCTGTCGCGGGCGGCCTGCCAGTCGAAGGTCGCCTGCACGCCCTGCGGCCCGGAAATCTCGATGCGCGGGCGCGGCAGGTAGACGGCGTGCACCGTGAAGGTGAAGCTCTCGCCAGACGGCAACACATAGGCGAATTCCATCTCGCAGGCCTCGCCGTTGATCGCCTGCGTCACCAGCGTCTGGTCGGCGAACCGCACCTCGATCCGACCGGTCAGCGCCGCGATGGACGGGTCGGCGCCGTCAATGCGGCCGTCGTTTCGGATCGTCTCGATGCGGTCGAGGTTGTTGGCATAGGTGATCTCGGCCGAGACCACGTTGCCGAGGGCAGTCCCATTCCGGGTGATCGCCCCGTTGAAATGGCCGAAGCGCTTCAGGTCCAGCGCAGCAGGCGTTCCGGCGCTGGTGGTCGTGCCCACTGTCTCGCCCTGCGCGACCAGCCGCGCGGTTGCGGTGAGCAAGCCCGAGCGCTGCATCTGCCAGGTGATCTGGTCGAGCACGCAGCCGGAATACATGGCGTAGCGCGGCACCTCCGGCATGCCGGTCTCGATCGACATCGAGGGCAACGTCCAGGACCCCGACTGGAACTCGTGGCTGTAGGGGGCTTCCGCGCCCGTGGTCGTGGGCGCGCCGAAGGCTGCTTTCAGCCAGAATCCGAAGGCCTCGGCGTCGAGCGGGACCACGACATCGCCATCGGCCGTCACCGCGTCCTTGATCGGCGCCAGCGGATCGCGGCCGTAGCCGAGCAGTTCCGAGTTCAGCAGCGGTTGCTCGGCACCGAGCGAGGTGCTGGCGAAGGGCATGCGGGTGAAGCCGCTCGCGGGCGGCGTTCCATAGGTCGTCTCGAACGCAAGCGCCATCAGCGCCCGCGCCCCCTGGGCTCGTGCCATGGTGTTCTCCTCGGGTTGTCGGGATCAGCCGAGCGGATCGGCCGTGGAATAGTGCAGAACCACCGGGATCACGGCGGCCTTCAGGCTGGCCGCGCCCTCGACGGGCAGATCGACCGGGCGCGGAGCTTCCGCCTCGACCCAGTCGCAGAGCCCGCCCAGCGTGCGGTCGGCGGCGATGGCCGCGCCGATGCCGGCGGTCAGCGTGTCGAAGGCGGCGTCACGGGTTGCGCCCTGCACGAACGCCTCGATCTCGGCGCGGTGCTGGTAGTGGTAGCGCAGGGGCGACAGCGTGACCTCCGGCTCGCCCGGTTCGCCGTCGCGAAGGATCAGGAGACCCTCGGCCGGCACGCGCTCGGGCAGCACCTCACCGCGCAGGGCGACGGCGGGCAGCGCCGAGAGCCGCGCATTCAGCGCGGTGAGGATGGTTTCGCGTGGGGTGGGCATGGCGACCACAAAACTGAGGTAGGATCGGAATACCGATCTTTGTTCCGGTCTGAACCGAAGCCTTCCGGTTCCACCGTCAGGCGGGAATTGCGCCTACCTTCTTCGCTCTTTCAACGAGTGCAGCATATTTCACGCCGTTCCCGGATGGAAAATGCATGCACCACGCCGCCAAAAACTGCTTCTCTCGGTCGAGGTCCTTGGCCTTGCTGAGAAGCACGGCCACACGCATCGGATAGTGAGGTGCCGGCGTCTCGCCGATTTCGAGATAGCGCTTGAACGCGTCCGAAACCGTGCTGCATTGCCATGCGAGATCCTGATCAGCCTCCTTCATGAAAGCTCGAAAGGATTCCTCGTCCTGGCTCAGGAACTCCGGCGCTCCGGATGCCTGACCGTAAGTGGTTCCGCCGTCGAGCATCTTCGCGGTGGCATCACGCATCGCGCGACTGTATCGCCTTTCCACCTCACTCGGATCCACTACGGGGGTTTCGGCGAACAGTCGGATCAGATCATCGACTTTCCGAGAAATCTCGGCCGATAACTGACTGTCCGACACCGGCGTTCTTTTTGGCGGTCGCTTCGCCTGTTTGATTTCAATCCTCGCTGCGACTTCTTCGGCGAGCCTTGCGAGCGCGGGTTTCTGTCGCTCAGCCAGAGAAATGAGGTTCGCTGAAACACCGGCGTTCCGGTATTCTGCGATCTGCCAATCCAGTTGCTTCAGATGACTCGCGATCTTGGCCTCGGGCTTTCGGAGGGCCGTGATGCCGAGATCTTTGTTCTCCGCGAGAAATCGCTGCAGCTCCTCGATCGTAAGCGAGCGTTCTTGAATGTGCGCTTCCCAGCGCTGCCGACGATCCTCAGTGGCGGAGGCGGAAAGGGACTGGTGGCGAGATGGTTCGCCTCGGAAGTGGGCCAGCGCTTCTTCTTGCGCCTCCCTTTCGGTAGCGTACGCGTCGGAGAAGTGTGGGTCTTCCCGATCGCCGACGTCCGCAATGCAGTATTTCCAACCGCGGTCCTGCTGAAAGACCGTTATGCGCGTCGAACCCTCGACCAACGTCGGGTTGCCGTTCTCTGAGACCGTCCACCGATTGGCAGAGCTCGGCGACTGAGCCGAACTCGATCTCTCTCGTCCGAACAACCACTTGAAAAACGCCATCTTCAGCCTCCTGAGCGTCATCCTCCTGCATGACTTTGCGTGAGGCAAGTGCGCAACCGCCACCTCTCTATTTGCGGATCCTTCCCTCTATCCAGTTCCCCACGATCAGCCCCGGCACGCTGTCCAACGCCCGGTCTGCATCTCGTGCGAGGTCCAGCCGCTTCGGCAACTTGACCTGCGGCACCAGCAGGAAGATCGGCGCGGTGACCTTGCCGCGGCCGGTCTTCGACCGCGACACCAGCGCCTGACCCTTCGTGTTCAGCCGCCCCTCCGCCACCAGCAGGCTCGGGCCGGTCCGGCGATAGACGAAGCGGAGGCGCAGCCCGCGTCGCCGTTCCCATTCGCCGGGCGTGATCCTGCCGCCGCGCAGGGACTTGCCCGCGGCGGGCAGCGGGATCGCCAGCCAGAACCCGTCTTTGGAGCGGATCAGCGGCCCCGTGTCGTGCGCGCCGACGATGACCGGGGCCTTGGACCAGACCAGAGCGGCGGCGTCCAGGCTCTCGCCCGACCTCGGGAAGTTCTGGCTCCGGATCGAGTTGGCCAGCCGGGGTCCGAGCCCCGCGCCGGTGATCTGCAGCCGCCAGGCCGACTTCAGACCGGTCCCGGCCTCGCGCATGGCGGCGGTGACGGCGCGTTCGCCCGCTGCCACCTCCGCCGCCATCATCGCGACGATGTCTGGATCGATGTCGAGCTTCAGTTTCACGCGGGCCTCAGATCGACGGTCCAGACCAGCCGCTCGCGGTCGCGGACAGGCTCGCCCTGAATGAGGAAGGCGTCGCCATCTATCTCGATGCGGTCGCCGGGGCGCGGGTTCGCCACCTCGGCCACACGCAGGTCGATGCGAGTGGTCTCGGACCAGAGCCGCGCGTCGCCGAAGTCGCTAACCGCGTCCGCACGCCGTGCGACGGCACGCACCAGAACGGGCGCGCCGCCGTCGGCGATGTAGACCGCGTCCCGACCGACGTTCGGATCGGCGAAGAGCGCGCCGACGGCGGCAGCGAAGGCGCTCATCAGAACGTCGCGTTCAGGCGCACGCGGCCGATAGTGTCGCCCGCGCCGCTCGCCACCGCCTCGACGGCCACGCCGATGAGAGTGTTGTCGGTCGCGACCGTGGTGCAGCGCTTGTTGGTGTCGTCCCAATAGACCCTGGCGCCGACGGTCCACGCCTGAGAGCCAACCTTGGTGATGTCGAACACGCCGACGAGCGCCGTCTCTACGGGGTCGCCGAGGGCGGCGGCGCCTGCGGCGATGCCGAAGATGGAGCCGACGAGCAGGCCATCGCCGGAGGCGACGGCATAGGGCGCTGTCAGGGTGATGGTATTGCCGGGCTGGACGTAGTTTTTCATGGGGGTGATCCTCGTGGAAAGACGAAGGGCGGCCCGATTGGACCGCCCGCATGTCAGGGTTCAGGATGGGGGCGTTATGCGCCCGGGTTCTTGTAGAGGCCCCGCCAGTCGATGGCCTTGGCGCCGAAGTCGAGGCGGCACTTGATCTCGACGCCGTCGACGTCGAAGCCGTTGCGCGTCTCGATGTAGGCGCCCTGCTGGCCCTCGAGATAGGCGTACTCGATGGTGTCGATCTGGTTCGGGCTGGCCGCCAGATACCAGGAGGTCTCGCTGGCGGCGTCGAGCCGGGGCTCGCTGATCGGGGCGAGCGTGCGGATCGACTGCGGCACCACGCTGGACGTCGCAGCAGGCACGAGGTTCTGGGCGACCAGCTGCTCGGCCTTCAGTTCCAGCGAGGCGGGGACGATCAGGAAGGCCGGACGGACGTTGAGCACCGTCTTCTTGTCGAGCCCCGTCTGCTTGGCCATCGCCGCGCGGGCCGCGCCAACCGCCTCGACCGCCAGCGCCGCGCCGGTGCCTGCCAGGTTCTTGTGCGTGGTGTGGAACAGCGCGTTGCCGTCGGCCATCGCCGGGTTGGCGGTGATGATGCCCCAGACCACGTCCGACTCCAGCTGCGCGATGGAGTTGCCGTACATCGCCGGGATCCGGGTGAAGGCGTCGAGATCGTCGTTGATCAGCGTCTGGCGGGTGATCGCGACCACCCGGCCATAGGTCTTGACCTTGTAGCTCTCCTTGCTCTCGCCCAGCGTGCCGCGCTTGAACTCGCCGCTCTCGCCGACCTCGAGCAGTTGCGGCGCCTCGCCGAGCTGGACGCGGTGCATGGCCTTGAAGTCGGTGGCGAGCACCTGGCGGCAGAACAGCATGAAGGTGCGGGGATAGGCCTCGTAGGCCTGCCGAAGGGTCTTGTTGGTCACCGCCGAGAGGATCTCGGGGAAGTCCGAGGTCGAGTGCAGCGCGCGTGTCGCCACCTCGTCGCGCGACAGGCCCCGCGTGTTGACCCCGGCATTGCCGAGGCTTTCGCGGGCAAGTTCCAGCAGCGTCATGCCGCGATACTGTCGGGCGGCGTCCTCCAGCTGGAACAGCGTCGGGCTGTAGCGGTGCAGGAGCGCGTTCGCCACCGCGTCGCGGCGGGTGATGCGCTCGTCGCGGCCGCCGAGCGGGACGGAGACATGCGGGAAGGTCCGGGTCTCGTCCGATTTCGCGGCGACCTGATCAAGGATGAGGCGGCGGGACTCGTCCATGCCGACCCCGCGCTTGACCAGATCTTCGGCGAAGCTGCGCTCGAGGTTCAGGCGACCTGCAAGATCATAGATCGTCGAGACGCGGTCGCGCTCGGCCTCGCGGGCGCGGGTGGCGACCGCTTCGGTGTCGGGCGCGGGATTTGCCTGCGTCTTCGGCTGGCTGCGCGTCTCACTTGCGTGGACCTTCGGTTCGCTGGCGGCGACCTTCGGGTTGGGCGCAGCCGCTTTCGGCTCGGTCATGGGGGTGTCCTCGGTTTCGACCGGCTCGGTCGGCTGGGTGGTGGCGGATGCGGCGTCGCTCGCCGGGGTCTGGGTCTTGTCCGTCATCGGGGATGCTCCTTGCGGTGTGGGGGCGTCCCGGCGGTGGAGGACGCAGTCGTGAAGGGGATGCTGGGCGCGGAAGCCTGCAGCGGGGTCGGCGCCGACGGCGACGGCGGAGACCTCGAAGGGCGTCCAGTCCACCGCCCGCCAAAGCTCGCGGGCGGCCTCGGGTTTCGAGACCTCGAAGCGGTGGACCTGATAGCCGATCGAGACCGCCCGGATGTGCCCGGCCTGAATGTCGCGCCAGATCGGCTCGACATCGGCCCGCTCGCTGATCCGCACCAGCGCGATCCCCCGGCCGTTCTCGATCCGGACGGAACCGGGGACGACGGAGCCGATCACCGCATCCAGCGTGTCGAGCTCGTGCACCTTCAGGAACGGCGCGCCCGCGTTCAGGCGGTCGAGCCGGACATGGGCGGGATCGAGGCTCAGTTCCTCGTCGTATGGCTCGCCGAAGAAGGTCGCGCGCCGGACGCGCGCGCCGGCCGACCAGACCACCTCGACGGTGCGGCTGTCGGCATCGGCCGTGTTCGGCGCAAGCTCCGCCGACCGGCGCATGGCCGGCAGTTCGATCATCGTGTCCATGGGGTCAGTCCTGTTGGTCGGCCTGCGCCGGGTCGGTTTCCGCGTCGGCGGCCGGGTCGTCGGTGGCGGGATCGGCCGCCGGATCGCCGGTCTGTGCGCTGCCGGTCTTGGTGACGCGACGCGGATCGCTGTCGAGGACCAACCCCAGCGCGTCGAGCTTGGCATTGGTCGCGGCGATCTCGGCCAGCACGGCGTCGGGGTTGCGGCCCTGCCGGGCGATCACCTCGGCCAGCGTCATGGTGCCGGACCGGATCGACAGCAGGTTCGCCATTGCGTCCTTCTGCGGATCGACCGCCTCGAACTTCGGCGGCGACCATTCCACCGGCACGGTCGGCGACGGGATCAGCCCCGCCGCCCACGCGGCCTCGGTGAACCAGCGCCAGACCGGCCCGCAGAACATCGGGATGAACAGCTGCCATTGCACGGCGTCGATCTGGCGGCGGAACTCCACCAGCCCCGCCCGGATCGAGGAATAGTTCACCTGGGACAGGTCCCCGGTGAGCAACTCGTAGGGCACCCGGAACCCGGCCGAGATCGTGTGCAGGCTCGCCCGCTTGTATTCGCCATAGCCGCCGGTGGCGGAGGGCTGGTTGAAGCGGATGTCCTTGCCGCCGCGGGCGTAGGCGATCAGCCCCGGTTCGAACTGCTCCACCCGGTTGCCGTCGGCATCGACCACGGAGGGCGCGATCCCCTGCTGCGCCTCGTCATCGCCGAAGACGATGGCGGTGACGCAGGCCTCGGTCTTCTTCCGGACCAGTTCCGCCACCTCGTAGTCGTCAAGATCGCGCAAGGACCGGATTACCGGCGCGCCCCAAGGGACGCCCCGCGCCTGCGTGCGCTGCTTTTCATAGACATGGGCGATCTCGGTGGCCGGGACCGGGCGGCTCTGCAACCCGTTCTGCAAGGCCCCATAGGCATCGCCCGGGTGTTCGGCATGGAGCCAGTAGGCCCGGCGCTTGCCGACCGGATCGAACTCGATCCCCTGCACGAGGCGTCCTGCGCCGAGGACGCCGGATTTCGTGGCGTCGAGGAAGTCGGCTTCCAGAACCTGCAGTTGCAGCGGCACCGGCAGACCGTCGCTCGCCCGGCGCAGCCTGCGGCGCACCAGCACCTCGCCCGCCTCGACCATCTCGCGGCAGATCAGCGTCTGCAGCCCGTAGAAATCGAGTTGGCCATCCGCGTCGCACTCCGCCGTCCAGCGCTCGAACAGCGTATCGACCTTCCGATCCAGCGTGTCGTCGCCGCTGGCGGCGCGCGGCATGATGCCCGCGCCGATGATGTTGTTGACCAGCACCGCGACGGCCTTGGCCGCGTGCGGGTTGTTGCGCACGAGATCGCGCATCCGGTCGCGCAAGAGCGCACCGGCCACGCCGATCTCGGTGTCGGCCGAGGATCCCGGCGCCCGCCAGCCCTCGGTGCGCCGCCCGCGCGCAGCGCCATCGTAACCGCGCGTCAGCGTCTCGAAAGCCTGCCGCGCCATCACGCGGCGGGCCGCCATGCGCGGCGCCACCGATGCGATGGCGTGATCGAACCAGGTCGCCGACATCAGCGATCCCCGCGCGAGAAGCCCGCAAGCCCGGCCACCGGCAGCGGCCGTGTGGTGCCCGCGAAGGCGCGCTCGATAGTCCGGATGCGCGCCAGCAGATCCTCGGCCGAGCCGTAATCGACGGACTTGCCGTCGTAGCTGACCCGGGTCGTGCCGCTGGCATAGGCCCGGCGCAGCGCCGAGAGCTCGGTTTCCGTCCAGTCGGTCATCAGAACCATCCTCCGCGCCGCCCGAGCCAGTCGGAGCGGCGTTTGCCCTGCGGGGCCTGTCCCGGCCGGTTGATCTGTCCGGCGGGATCGGTGTCGGTGGGGGCCGCCCCGAGCTGATCCTCGAGGTCGCGCCATTTCTCGTCGGGCCAGCGGTCCGCGCCCGCGATCCAGGCGGCGGCGCGGGCATAGACCCGGCAGTCCAGCGCCTCGTTGCGCTCGCGCAGCTTCTGCCATTCCAGCCGGGCGAAGCCGCGCTTGGTGCGCACCGTGACCAGCTGTTCGGCCACGAACTGCTTCAGCCATTCGTTTTCGACCCAATGCGGCAGATGCACCGAGCCGGGCGGGAATGCCGCCCCGTCGGCCATCTCCTCCTCGGTCGGCCGCGCCAGCCGCAGGAAGCGATAGGTCTCGGCCTTGAAGGTCGACACCGCCACGGTCCAGAGCCGCGCCCCGCGCCGGAGGCGTTTGCCACCCTCGGTCGCGTCGACGAAGGTCGGGCCCGACACGGGGCTCGAGCGATTGAAGCCCTCGACACCCTTCACCGGCGACACCTGCCCAAACCCCTGCGCCCGCGACCAGGAATAGACCGCCGGGGCCTCGTAGCCGGTGTCGATGGCAAGTCGCGCGATGCGCAGATGCGCGCCGCGTTCGTGCGGCCAGCTTCGATCCAGCAGCGCGGTCAGCTCCGACCACGCGTCATGCCGGTCGGGCCCGCCCTCTATCACGACGTGATCGACCAGCCAGCTTTCGAGTCCGCGCCCCCAGGCCCAGACATCGACCTCGATCCGGTCCTTCTGGACATCGGCCCCGGCGGTCAGGAACAGCCCGGCTGCAGGCACAGTGCCGGATGTCCAGCGCTCGCGCCGGTCATAGAGCCGCTGCCAGTCGGGGGCTTCCCCGGTCTCGACCCATGTCTCGCCGAGAATCGTGTTGCGGAACGCCTTGATCGCCTCGTCCGACCCCTGTGCCGCGTCCCATGCCCGCACGATCCGCTCCCAGCTCAGCCAGCCGATCGGCGAATAGAGTGCGGAGAGGTGATACCCGAGCGTGGTCGGATCGGCGGCCGTGGCGGTCGCCCGCCATTCGCCCCCCTCCAGCATGGCCGTCTTGTGGTGTTCCGCGATGGGCTGCTCGCAGCCCTCGCAATGATATTCCGCCGTCTCCGGGCGGCCCTTCTGCCAGCGCAGCCGGTCGAACTTCAGCCACTGCATCGCGCCGCAGTGCGGGCACGGCACGAAGAACCGGCGCTGGTCGGAGGCCTCGTACTCGCGCTCGATCCGGCTCAGCCCCCGGATTGTCGGGGTCGAGACCAGGAACACCTTGCGCCGATGGGCGAAGGTCAGCGACCGCGCCTCGGCCAGCGTGACCGGATCCCCTTCCTCGTCGGCCGAGGCCGGATAGGCGTCGACCTCGTCGAGGAAGATGTACCGCGCCGGGGTAGACCGCAGCCCGACCGCCGAGTTCGCGCCGGTCATGATCAGGATGCCGCCCGCGAATTCCTTGGACAGCATCGTGTTGCCTGCGTCGCGGGACCGGGCCGGTTTGACCCGCTCCCGCAGCTCGGGGCTTTCGTCGATCAGCGGGTCGATGCGCTGGCGCGAGTTGCGCTTCGCCAGTTCCACCGTGGGCTGGACCGCGAGCATCGGACCCGGCGCCTGGTGGATGGCGAACCCGATCCAGTTGTTGCCTGCTTCGGTCGCGCCGACCTGCGCGGCCTTCATGAACACGATCCGCTGCGTGGGATCGCCGGGGCTCAGCCGGTCCATGATCTCGCGCATGTAGGGCGTGCGCACCGTGCGGTACCGCCCCGGCTCGGCCGAGGCCCGGCCCGACAGCATCCGGTGCCGGTCCGCCCATTCCGAGACGGTCAGGTCCGGGTCGGGCCGCAGCCCGCTGCCCCAGGCGCGCAGGATCTCGCCCGCGCCATCGAAGTCCGTCAGCGCATCATCGTCACCGGAAGTCGGGCCGGACCTCGGCGAGCTCAATGAGGTGGGCGCGTACATGTTTCTCCAGGACCTTCTGCATCGCGGCTGGCTCCACGGTGATCTGCTGACCCGTCGCTTCGCTGGATGCAGTCGAGAGCTCGGCCGCCATCAGCGCCGCCGCACGCGCGGGCCAGTTCACCCACGCGTCCCGTTCCTCCCGCGCCAGCCGGAACACCAGCGCCAGCGCGCGGGCCCGCTCGATCAACTCCCCCTTCAGCTTCTGGAGCCGGATGCGCCGCTCCTGCGCCTTCAGCACCTCGTTCGCCGTCTTCGCCTGCAGGAAGGTCGTGCCGCCGCCGACGGCGGGCACGGCCAGCCCCTGTTCGCGGAGCGTGTCGCCGACCGCAGCCACCGCTGCCTCGGGGACAGGCTTCAGCTTCGGCGCGGGCGGCTTGCGGGTCTTGGACGGGTCGGTCGTCTCGGCACGCCGGGCGTCGCTGGCGGCCGCGTTGATGCTGCCGTCGGGATAGAGGACCAGGCGCTCGGCCGTCTTCGCCTTCTGGATCGCGCCGCGCGACAGCCCGACATGCGCGGCGTACTGGCGCTCGCTCATGCCCTGCATCGATGGCTCCGATTATCATTCAGAATCATTTGCTTATCGAGTTGATAAGCGCGCCGGAGAGAGCGAACGTCCGTTCAGAAGGACGATGCAACTCGCCAAGGAGCCACCACGATGACCACCCGCCTGAACCCGATCACCACACCGCGCCACGAACTCCGCGCCGAGAAGGCGCGCCGAAACAAGGAAGCCGCGCTCGCCGCTTTTATCGGCAAGAAGGCCGAGATCGACGAGATGCTCGCCCGCCTGCAGGCGCTCAGCGACGACCATTTCAACTGCCACCCCGACGAGGCGGGCTGGGCCATGGTTGGCACCCTCGAACACTACGCCAGCCTCCTGAAGCGCATCACCGACAGCGCCTTCGGCGAAGGCGAGCACGCCCGCTGATCTCCGGCGCTGCCGGAACTCTCGCCGCGCGCCCTGCGCGGCTCGGGGTCGTAGAAGGCGCCGCATGACGCGGGCCCGAATACGGAGACGACCCCATGACCAAGCTTTCCGATACCCAAGCCATCATCCTCAGCGCCGCCGCACAGCGCGAGGACCGCATCGCCCTGCCGCTGCCCGAGAGCCTGCGCGGTGGCGCCGCATCCAAGGTGGTCGGCGCGATGCTCGCCAAGGGCTTCCTCGAAGAGGTCGACGCGGACATGCGCAAGGGCGAGCCCGTCTGGCGCGAGACCGGCGACGGCCACGGCGTCACGCTGATCGCCACCGATGCAGGCCTTGCCGCCATCGGCATCGAGCCCGAGGACGCGAACCCCGCGCCTGCGGGCGCGACGGACGCGCCGAGCGAGGAGCCCGCGCCGGACACCCCCACCGAACCGAAGGCCGCGCCCAAGACGCGAACACCGCGCGAGGGCACGAAACAGGCAACCCTGATCGCCATGCTGCGTGCGCCGGACGGCGCGACCATCGAGGAGATCATGGCCGCGACGGGCTGGCAGTCGCACACGGTGCGCGGCGCGATGGCCGGAGCGCTGAAGAAGAAACTCGGGCTCGAAGTGACCTCGGAGAAGGTCGAGAACCGGGGGCGCGTGTACAAGCTCCCCGCCGCCTGACGCAAGCGACCCCGACAACTTGATGACCGCCGTCCCTCCGGGGCGGCGGTCGATCATTTGGCGCTCCGCATCCGGATCGCCTCGAACACCCGCCGCAGGGCGAAGGACCGTGCAATGCTCACCACGGTGAACACCGCACCCATCTTCAGGTTCTGCGCCATCGTCGTGTGCAGCCCGAAGATCGGAAAGATCAGGATCTGCGTGACCACGGCGACGCCGTAGCCGACGATCACGTTGGCGACGGACTCGACCAGCGACATGAGGCGGGACTGCTTCATGCCGCTGCCTCATCCATCGGCCAGCAGTTCAGCTGCGAGAGTTCGCAGCGCATGCGCTGCAACCAAGGGGACCACGCCGTTGCCACAGAGGCGAAGCCGGTCCACCCGGTGGGCCAGCCCATCAGCGCCTCGACAAACAGCGGGTTCAAGGTCCGGCGTACATCGGAGGTATCGCTCCCAGCCATCGGCGTCACCAGGACCTGGCGGCCAAGCAGGCCGTTCACCGGCGTGTTGGCGAGGCTCGTCGCGCCATCCTTGTGATCGCGCGCCGTCGGCGTCATCCACATTCCTGCCGCATGGGTCAGATCGGCCGTCCGCCGATTGCCCGCGCTCGGCTTGCAGCCATCGTTCGCCATCGGCGTCGGCCAGTCCCGCGCCATCCGGTCGAGACCCTTCTCGTCGCGCCGCTCGCCACCCCGGCTGCGAAAGCTGTCGATCTGCGGCGTCGGCCAGAGCGCGGCCGTTGTTGCGAGGTTCATCCCGTGCTGGCCTGCTTCCTGCGACGGCGTCGGCTTCGTCTGCCGGTTCTCGTTGGCGCTCGCCCTCGGCGTCGGCCACAGCCGCAGCAATTCCGTCCGGTTCCCGCCACTCGACCGGGTGCCAGAGCAGGCGCGCGGGGTCGGCCAGGTCGTCCCCCTCGCGGATGGCGAGGATGAACAGCCGCTCGCGCTTGTGGGGCGCTCCGACTTCCGCCGCCGTGAAGAGGCCTGCCGCAAGGCGGTAGCCCATGCCGACCAGTCCGCTGGCGACTTCGGGGAAGCCGAGGCGGAGATGATGGGCGACATTCTCGAGGAACACGAAGGGCGGCTCGACCTCACCGATGATGCGGGCGACATGCGGCCAGAGGTGGCGCGGGTCGTCCGAGCCACGGCGCTTGCCCGCGACAGAGAACGGCTGGCACGGATAGCCCGCAGTGACGATGTCCACCGCGCCGCGCCACGGGCGGCCGTCGAAGGTGGCAACATCGTCCCAGACAACAGCCTGATCCAGGGACGCGTCTTCCATCCGCGCCACGAGAGTGGCTGCGGCGTAGGTTTCCCGTTCGACATGGCCCACAGCACGATATCCGGGGATGGCGATGGCGAGCCCGAGGTCGAGACCGCCCGCGCCGGAGCAGAGGGAGAGGCCGAAGAGGCATGCGTCTCCGGCTCCGGAAACGCGTCCGGAGGAAGGTAAAGCCAGGTCATGCATGTCACGCGGCGGTCTTGCGCTTTCGCGCGGGTTCGGGGGCGGCGTCCGTGACCGGCGCATCGGCCGGGGGTTCGGCGTTGTTGCCGAGCCGCTCGGTTCTCACCTCGGCGAAGGTCCGACCGTCGCCATCGAGGATTGCCTCGCGCCCCGTGTCGGCCTGCCAGCGTTCGACGGCGACATCGACATAGGCGGGGCTGATCTCCATCGCGAAGACGCGGCGGCCATTGGCCTCGCCTGCCATGATCTGCGAGCCGGACCCCGAGAAGGGTTCGTAGCAGAGGCCGCCCCGGGCGACGTGCTGGCGCATCGGGATCCCGAAGGCGTCGAGCGGTTTCGGCGTCGGGTGGTCGGGCCGCTCGTCCTTGGCAAAAGACGGCATTTCCCAGGTCGAAGGCAGCGTCTGCTCGGCGACCTTGGGCGGGCGGTTAGGGCGGCGCCAGCCCATGAAACAGGGCTCGTGCTTCCACAGGTAATGCGACCGGGTCAGGACGCCGCGGTCCTTCACCCAGATGATCTGCTGATGGACGAAGGCCCCCGCCTTTTCCCAGCACGCTTCCAGCATCGCCTGGCGGCGCGAGGCGTGCCAGCAGTACCAGGCCGCGTCCTCGGTGATGGCCTCGGCCACGGCGGCCGCGATGAAACCGTCGTAGAGTTCCGCCCCCTGCGAGGAGTCGTCCCACGTCGTGCCATAGGAGGCCGACCAGTCCTTGTTGCGGGTCGGATGGTTGGAGCCGTCGTAGTCCACGAGATACGGCGGGTCGGTCGCGAACAGGATTGCGCGCTCGCCGTTCATCAGGCGGCGCACGTCGGCCGCAGTGGTGCTGTCGCCGCAGAGCAGGCGATGGTCTCCGAGGATCCACAGATCGCCCGTGCGCGACGCAGGATTACGCGGCGGCTCGGGGATGGTCACCGGCGGCACGGAGCCCCCGGCGCCACCTTCTTCACCGTCCCCCTCCGGCACGAAGGCCAGCAGCTTGTCGAGTTCGCCGTCCGAGAAGCCGACCAGCGACAGGTCGAAATCCTCGGCCAGCAGGTCGTTCAGTTCCGCCGACAGCAGCGCCTCGTCCCAGGTGCCGAGTTCCGTCAGCTTGTTGTCCGCGATCCGGTAGGCCCGCCGCTGCGCCTCGGTCAGATGGCCCAGCACGATCACCGGCGCTTCGGTCAGTCCCAGCTGGGTTGCGGCCAGCACGCGCCCGTGGCCCGCGATCAACTCCCCGTCCTCGGCGACGAGGCACGGCACGGTCCAGCCGAACTCGGCCATGCTGGCTGCGATCTTCGCGACCTGGTCCGCGCCATGCGCCTTCGCGTTCTTCGCGTAGGGCTGGAGGCGCGACAGCGGCCACGTCTCGATCGCGTCCGGGGCGAAGCTCAGCGTCATGGTGGGCAAGGTTCCTCGGTCGGGTGGATGCCGGTGGCTTCCGGACTCCGGATGCCGCGCCGGACTCCAAGCGGGGTCCAGCGGCCACCAGCGGTGTCCGGTCGAAGGGCCAGCGTTCATTGGTGTTTGCGCGGGGCGTGAGTGGGTCCGGCTTCCGGGTGGCTTCCCAAAAATCCGGCCCTGTCGCTGGCGATGTCCCGCGCTTCGCCCGCCAGCATACGAATGTCGCCAGGAAGGAACCAAGAACTCAATGGGTTAGCCCATTGGACCCCGGCTGGACCCTTCGCTGGACCCCGGAAGCCAGCGCCGCGGCCTCTGCCTGCGCGCTCCTCTCCCGAGCATATTCGTTTTCTAACGGCCTCGACGAAATGTGTAAGGCCCTGCGATGTACACCCGAAAATTTCCTCAGAGGACGATTTTTCTTGACAGCCGATTGGCGTTTTCGATGACGAACTGCTGCGACCGACGGGGCGACGGCACGCGACCGTTCAGCCGCCAGGTGATCACCGCAAGGCCGTACTGCCAGCGCTTGGTCGCTGCCGTGCGCGACAGACCGAACTGCCAGCAGATCGGCTTCCACGCCATGCCGTCGGCGCGGGCCCAGACCAGGCGCCCATCCTCGGGCTCGAGCCAGCGCAGCCAGAGCATCGCCTCCTCGGCCTGCGTGATCTGACGCGGGCTGGGCCTCGGGCGACGCATCTGCGGCTCCTGACCGACCTTGTCGGCGAAGCTGTGGAAATACTCGGGCCATGCGTTGAAGAAGCCCTGCGGCATCACGCCCGGCATCTGCCGCATCACGCCCGCCGCGAGTTCCAGCCGATCCTGCACTTGCGCTGTGGTCCACTCACCCATGGCGCGCCTCCCGTGCCCGCTTGCCGTAGAGCCGCTCGCCGAGCTGGCGCACCAGTTCGCGCTCGGGCCAGGTCAGACGGTCGTCGTCTATGGCGACGGCCAGCAGCCCCTGTTCCTTCCAGCCGTCGCGCTTGACCTCGTCAGGGTTGCGGCGGTGACCGCCATAGCCCTTGGGCGTGAACCGCATGCCGCTCATTGAACACCTCCCCGGGTCTCCAGCGCCCAGAGCAGGATCGCGATGGCGTCGGCCTCGTTGTCGTCGGCGGGGCTGAAGCCGCGCGCGCGGGCGGCCGCCATCATGGCGTCCTTGTTCGCGTTGCCCTTGCCGGTGGCGTGGCGTTTGATCGTGCCGACGGGAACGCCCTCGTAGGGAATGCCGCGCAGTTCGGCCCATGCCGTCAGCGTGGCCATCAGCCCGCCATAGACCTGGGCGGCATCGGTCGCGGCATGGCGGCGGACCTCCTCGAACCAGATGGCGGCAACGGGCCCCGACAGCCGGTCGATCTCCGTGAGCCAGTTGGTGAAGCGGAGGTACCGCATGCCGCCGCCATCAAACCGCCCGGGGCGGAAGGACGCAGTGCCGGAGGTGATCAGCCCGTCGATGCCGTGCAGCGCCCATCCCGTCGTGGTGCCGAGGTCGAGCGCCAGCATCACCCGGTTGGCGCAGACGACGTGCCGCAGATCGGGGATTGCCTTACGGGCGGAGGTGGCGAGAGTCAGGTCAGCCATGGGTGGTCTCCTCTTCTGGTTGGCTGCTCGGGTGGAAGACGACGGTGGCCTGGTGCTTGGCGGTACGGGGCCGCCGTCGTCGGATCGGAATGTGCAGGGAGCGTCGGAGCCCGCGCGCGGACACACTCGACGTATGGGAGGCGAGGCCAAACCTGCCGGTTGGCCTCCCCATACGTAGTATGGGGGCTTGCCCACTCGCCTCATGTTTTGGCCGCAAGTCTCTGTTCCCGTTGATTTTTCAAGGCTCGAGGGAAGAGACGGGTCGATGAGGAAGACCTTTCTCATCCTCATCACCAACCCATTGATTTCATTGGGCCATGAGGAAGGGACGAGAATGAGGAAGGCCGCGCTCATGATGAGGAAGTCAGTCATGGGCCTCCTCCGGATAGACCCAGACGGAGGGGTTCTCGACCTCACGCGCGCGGCCGGAATGGGGGCATTTGTAGTGGGTCGGGAGCACCGCGACGCCCTCGGCAAGGACCTCTCCGGTGTCCGTGTCGATCACGGGATCGCGGCCGAAGCGCATGTCCCTGATCACGAGATATCCGAAATGCGATTGCGTCCCGGCGTACCCGTGCTCCGTGAAACTCCGGCGGAACTTGATCAGGCCCTTGGTTGCGAGCACCGACAGCCGCTCACGGATGCTGTAGCGCCCGCCGAGATCGTGCTGGTTCTCGAACGCCTCCGCGAACTGCGTAGCGGTGTAGAGCCGACCCTCGGCCGCCTCGTCGAAGATCATCCCCAGGACGACCTGGTTTTTTCGATCCCGCTCGGCATCATGCCTGGCGCCGATGTCCTGGCGCACGAGGCGCTCGTTCATCGGGTTGATCTCGACCCATTGGCCGCGCACCTTGTCGATCAGCTTCGAGGGCAGCGCGGGGCCGTTGCGCAGCTCGATCTCCAGCTTGCGCTCTGACGCGTCCTCGTCGGGGCGGTGCAGGATCAGCCCGGAGGTGTAGAAGCCCCGCAGGGCGCTGGCGCCGGAAAGCGCGAGGAACGGATCCTCTTTCACCTGGTGCTTGCTGAGCTTCTTGGTGTGGTGGATCAGGATGACCCCGCAGTCCGGGTCGATGTGGTCGCGCAGAACCTCGACCCGCTCCTTGAGGAAGAACATCATGGCGGTGTTGTCGTTCTCGCCACCGCCATCGGGTCCGCCATCGAAGAGGTTCCGGATCGGGTCGACGCAGAGGATGTCGGGCGGCGCATCCGGGAATGCCGTCCGGATCGCGCGGGCAACCCGCACGCTGCCCTCGTTGTCGAGCAGCATTTTTAACTTGGGTGTTGCGACGAAGGTGTCGCGCGCGGCGGCCAGCACGTCGGGCGGCAGGGCGATCTGCTTCAGCCGCTCGCGCAGATAGTGATACTGGATCTCGGCCTGCAGATAGAAGATCCGCAGCGGCCGTGGCGGCGTGAAGCCGAGGAAGGGCACACCGGCGGCCATGTGGACAAGCCAGGAGATCAGCAGGTCGCTCTTGCCGACCTTGGGCGCACCGCCCAGCACCAGCAGTCCGCCCGGCGTCAGCACCCGGGGCGCGATGATGTCCTCCGGCATCGGGCTCTGATCGTCCAGCAGCGCGCCCAACGTGAAGGCGGGCATCTCGACCGGTCCCGGTGCGCCGGAGTCCAGCCGGATCAGCGGCGGGCCGTATTTCTCGACATGCCGTTCCCAGAGCCGCTCGGATTCACGCTTCAGCCGCTCGACCGGCCACTGGGGCCGCAGCATCGCTGCGTTGTAGCCGCAGATGCCGATCCAGCCCTCGTCCTTCGTCATCCGGCCCTCGTGGACCATGCGGATGAAATGCCCGATCGCGGCGGACGCACCTTCGAAGCGGGACCAGTCGTCCTGCGCCCCCTCCCGCACCGCCGTGACCAGCACTTCGTCCATGGCGGGCTTGTCGGGATGGGTGAACGCAGGCTGCAGGGACACGCCCGGCGCGGGCGGCATGTCGGTCACGGCTTCGATGAATTCGGCCAGATCGCGTTCGCGGTCGGCGCTCAGTTCGACGATCCGCACCTGCGTCTTGAGGTTGTTCTTGTAATAGACCGAGCCCGCCACTCGGATCGGCTGATGGGCGGAGCGGAAATGCATGTCGCCGCCGACCTTTGCGGCGATGTCGCCGCGCAGACGGCAGACGCGCGCTATGTCATCACCCTCGGCGGGTTCGGTCAGCGCCCACCAGACGTGGCACTTGCGCTGCCCGTCGGCCGTCACGCCACCGCTTTCCACCACCATGCTGGCCGATCCGAGGTGGCGCTCGAGGTGCGCGCGCTTGGCGGCGATGTCACCGGTGTCGAGATCGACCACCACCGTCTGCATCTGCCGAATATCGGTGGCCTTGGCCTGGCCGGGCGCGGCGACGGTTCCGGGGATCACATAGACCGCCGCGCCCTCGCGCGAGGCCCATGTCGCGAAGGTCGCCATCTTTTCCGGGGCGGAATGATCCGCTTCCAGCCAGATGTTGTGCGGGCGGCCATCGATGCCCTGACCCTTGTCGATGAAGCTGCGGACAGGGATCAGACCGTCGCAATACCCGAAGACGACCTGCATGAATTGCGCAATCTGCGCAGGGTCCGGCTCGTCGCCGAAGACGTCGATCTCCGGCGCGGCATCGTTGAAGTCGCGCCATGGGTTGAAATGGACGATGTTTTCCTTGGGCTCATCGGGCGTGGTGTCGTCGCGCATGGCTGGCTCCTGGTCGGGATCGGATGGCTCGGTGGGCTCGTCGGTCATGCAGCCAGGCTCCAGCACCGCTCGGCATGGGCGCAGAACCGGCATTCGAAGAAGTCGGGGCTTGTGGCGACGCGGGGCAGCAGCTCGCCCGCGTCGGTGGCCTGCAGGATCCGCACCGCGCGGTCGGACATGCGCTGCGCGAGGTCGGCATCGAAGGCGAGCTGCTCGTGATGCAGTTCGGCCGTGTCCTTGTTGATCGCCGTGAACAGTGCGGGGGCCGTGGAAATTCCCGGCACCGAGGGCTCCATGTAGGCCTGGTAGATCGCGATCTGTGCGGCATAGACGGGCTTGGAGACGGCGACCCCGTCCTTGACGCAGGCCCGCCAGTTCCTGGCGTTCATCGTCTTGCATTCCCAAAGCGCCGGGGTGCGAAGACCGAGCGCGGCCGGGGCGCCGGCGATGATTCCGTCGACATGGCCACGGATGCGACCGCCCGCGACGGAGAATCCGAACTGATCCCCATCGGGCCGATTGCCCTTGCGAGTGTAGAGGTCGAGCCCCGCCGCCCGCAGCCAGCGGATCGTCAGATCCTCGAGCTGATGGCCGATTTCGAAGATCCGCAGCGTCTGCCCGCCGAAATCCGCGCCCTCGTCCTTGGGCGCGCCTGCGAACTCGAACTGCAGCGCGCGTTCGCAGGAATGCCCCAGACGGGACGCACCGAGATAGGTTCGGGGCGGCGTGGCCTCCCGCTCGGCGATCAGCGCGGCATCGACCAGCGCGTTGATCCGCTCGGCCATGGAGGGGCGCGGGTTGAAATCCAGCATCAGAATGGGATCTCCGCCTCGGCGGCGATCTCTGCCATCTCGGCGCGGAACGCCTCGACGGTCACGACAATCAGCCGGCGCATGTCGTTCTGGGTCAGCTGGCCCAAGGGGCGGTCCCAGCCGATCCGCTCCATCTCGGGCGCAAGCGCGCGCATCACGGCGGGCAGCGCCATGGTTTCCTCTTCGGTGAAATCGACCATGCTCAGTCCTCTTTTCGCTTTACGGGTGAAGGCCGCCTGGCAGCCCATGGAGCAGAACCAGCGGCGGGTGCGGGTTGGGCGCGGTCGGTGCGGATCGAACCAGCCGAAGCCGCGCGCGCGGGATGTGCAGACGGCGCAGAGCACCGGCCGCAGATGCCAGAGGCGATCACGGCCCGGTCGATCCGCAGCCGCTGCGGACGGGGATGGGACTTGCGCGACATGGTTCACGCGGCCATCCCGATGTCCGGACTGGCGCGGTCCACAAGTTGGCGAATCTCGCGCTTGTTGAAGCCGAAGGTCATCAGCGCGGAGGCGCGGTAGCGCGTCAGGCCGAAGTCACGGCGGCACTCGGGCGGCAGGTACTGCAGCTGCTTCTCGGTCGGCGGCTGGCGGAGCCAGGAACGGGTCTTGAAGGCGCTTTCGTCGGTCTCGTGCGTGTTCAGCCAGTCGTCGGCCTGCGCGAGGCAGACGGTGCGCTCGCCCACGCCCAGCAGATGCGGGCGTTCGCCCTTCGCGCCGCCGATGGCGTACCAGACCCCGTCCAGCCAGAAGATGCCGCCCCAGGCCGCGAAGCCCGTGGCCATCAGCGCGTCGTCCGTGCCGTAGAGGTCGACCCACGCGAAGCTGGACCGCTGCAGCAGGTCGATCTCGGTCATCATGAAACCCGAGAGCGGCGCGGCGGCCCCGCCCTCGCCCGCATCCAGATCCTCGCGGGGGAACGCCTCACCGCAGAGCGGGCATTCGGTGGCGGCCAGCGGAATATCGGCGCCGCAGCCGGGGCAGAGTTTCGTCGGGGCGTCACCGGTCTCGGTCTTGCCGTCCAGATCGACATCCTGTTCCAGCGTGCCGTGGATCAGGCTCGAGGTGCCGAAATCCAGCACGACGCAGTCGGTCTTGACAATGCCGGGATGTTCCTCGGGATCGACGGTGCGCAGGCCGCGCCCGACCATCTGGATCATCGTGGATTTGTAGGAACTGGGGCGCAGCAGCACGACGCAGGAGGTGGGCGGGTGATCCCAGCCCTCGGTCAGCACCGCCACGTTGACCACGACGCGGATATCGCCCGCCGCGTAGTCGGCGAGGATCGCCTTGCGGGTCTCGGCCGCCAGGTCGCCATGCATCAACGCGGCGGAAACGCCCGCCGCCCTGAAGGCCTCGGTGACATGTTCGGCGTGGGCGACGGTGGAGCAGAACACCACGGTCTGCCGATCGCCTGCCTTCTCCTTCCAGTGGCGGATCACCTCGTCGGTGACGGGGGCGCGGTCCATGATGCCCGCCACCTCCGCCATGTCGAAATCCGACATGGTCTTGCGGACCGAGCGCAGTTCGTCCTGCACGCCCACGTCGATGACGAAGGTGCGCGGCGGGACGAGGTGGCCCGAGGCGATCAGCTCGCCCAGCCGCACCTGGTCGGCCACGTTGTCAAAAACCTCGCGCAGGCCCTTCTTGTCGCCCCGGTTCGGCGTCGCCGTGACCCCGAAGATGCGGGCGTCGGGATTGGCCTCGCGCACCCGGTCGATGATCCGGCGATAGCTGTCGGCGACGGCATGGTGCGCCTCGTCGACGACCAGCAGGTCGAGGCGCGGCATGTCGGCGAGGTTCGAAGCCCGCGCCAGCGTCGGCACCATGGCGAAGGCGACCTGGCCGCCCCAGGATTTCTCCGTCGCGTCGATGACCGAGGTGGAAATCCCCGGCACCACGCGCTGGAACTTGGCCCGGTTCTGCGCCGTCAGCTCGTCGCGATGCGCCAGCACGCAGGCCTTCGCGCCATCGCCGATCATCTCGCCGGTGACCGCCGAGAGCATGATGGTCTTGCCCGCGCCGGTGGGCGCCACGCCCAGCGTGTTGCTGCGGGAGGCGAGCGCAGCAACGCTGCGCTCGACGAAGGTCTTCTGGCGGGGGCGCAGGCGCATGGCCAATCTCCCCCTTACTGCGCCCAGCTCGGCCGCCCGGCGAACCCGGGTGCGGACGTGGGCTGGCTGGGCTGATGTGCCGGTGCCGCAGGGGCGGTCTGCTGCGGGGTATGTCCGGCTGCAGCACCCTGTCCGCCGAACTGCAGCGGAGCAGTCCCCACGACCTGCGCGTAGTCGCGATGATCCGGCGTGACCGCGCTGCGGATCTCGTTCTTGTCGTCGCCGCTGGCGTCGGTGCCGATGTCGATGCGGGCGATGAACTCGATCCCGTCGAGATCGGCGAAGCCGTTGATGCGCCGCGCCGCCTGCGCCTCGGCCGACATGTCCTTGTCGGAAATCCCGCGGGCCGAGTTCAGCATGCCGCGCACGAGGCTGCGGCCCATGTTCGCCCAGTCCGGCCCCTTGGGGCTGTAGAGCCCGATCAGGGTGAAGATCTTGCGCCGGGCGTACTGCCCCTCGGTCACCGTGAACTCGCCGTTCAGATAGACCGCGCCGGTCGAGCCGCGCGTCGCATAGCCGCCGGTCCAGCCCTGCGAGGCATCGTCGAAACCGCCGGGGCGGATGGTCAGGCGCACCTTGGCCAGCGTGCCCTTCGGGATCAGGTTGGTGTTGCTTTGCGCGTCGTTGAAATCGTTCCAGGAACCCATGGGGAACCTCCTTTTCTGATCAGGATTGCGGTTGGGATTGGGCGTCAGCCGCCGGATCGGCGGGTGGCGGGGTGTAGGTCAGGCGCTTGGGCGCTGGCGCGACAGGGGCGCGGATCTTCGTCATCAGGCGGCCGAGGTGAGGCTCCTCGACCTGATCCAGACGCCCCGAGCGGTCCTTGGCCGGAAAGCCCCAGGGGTTGATCGTCTGGCAAACGAAGGCGCGATAGGGATCGCCGTCGGCCTTCAGTTCCGCCATGGTGATCACCTCGTCGACGATCCCCGGCAGCTCCAACCCGGTCTTCGAGCCGTCGATCTGCGGCTGGAAGACCTTGCGGTTGAAGTCGTCGAGCTTCTCGTCGAGGATCCCGACGAACCAGACGTTCTTGGCCCGCGTGTGCTGGAGATGCGTGAGCCAGCCGATCATCTCGCGGCCGTGCAGCCCGTAGGCCCCGCGCACGTCCGGCTTGCCGGTCTTCTCCGACAGCGCCTCGGGCTGGCCCTTGCACCAGCCGAAGCACAGCCGCCCCGCCACGGTGATCGAGTCCACGAAGATCGTGTCGTAATGGTCGAGAGCTGCCGGATCGCCGAAGCGGTCGCAGACTGCCTTGTAATGCGCCGGGCTGTAGGGCCGCTCGTCGCGCAGCGCCGGGTTCGGCCCGCCGATGAATACCGCGAAGTCCCGGCATTCCGTCCATGTCCGCGGCCGGATGCTGTCCCCCGCCCAGCCCTCGATGGCGAGATCGCCCGCCTCGAGATCCATGAATAGGGTCGTCGACGCGTTCAGGGTCCAGAGGAGTGAGGTCTTCCCGATGCCGGACTTGCCGAAGATGCAGCCCTTGATCCCACGCGGCTCGGACAGCCGCTGATCCGCGCTGATGATCGGGAGGCTCATTGATCGGCCCCCTGCGGGACGATCTCGATCTTCAGCGTGCCGGGCCGGACGGTGCGCGCGGGCTCGAAACCGGCACGGATTGCATCGGGCCAGGCGGCGTATTTGCGCTCGGGCACCTTGAACGCGATGTCGACATACTGGCCGGGATCGTCCCCGGCGGCGCGGATGCGCTCGACCATGGCGGCGAGGCGATCCTGATCCCAATCGACCCGTTTCGGCAGATCGGCGACCACGTTAAAATCGCCGTCGTCGAAGCGGATCGTGCCGGTGTCCTTGCCCGCCGCCTGCCGTTCCTCGGCGGCGCGGGTGGCGTAGCGGACGGTCAGCGCGCCATCGAGGCGGGCTTTCGCGGCCTTGTCGCGCTTGATCCGCTCATCGACGTCGCGCTGCAGGATGGCCAGCAGTTCGACGGGCAGCTGGGCGATGTCCTGCAAGCCGAGGCCCGGCAGGTCGTCGACGGTGGGGGTGTTCGCGGGGAACGGCATGTAAGGGTCTCCATGATCGGCAAAAAGGAATTGGAAGGCGGTCATCACGCGGCCTCCCGCTCGGCGAGCAGAAGCGCGGACAGTGAGACCGCCGCGGCCTTCGGCTTGGGACGGGCGACGGCGATGTAGGCGAACTGGTCGGGGCCCGTGCGCTCCTGCACCAGGTGCACAAGGCCCTGTTCGGCGGCCCAGAAGGCGCGCGACCCGAGCCGGGCCAGCTCCGCGCGCTGTTGATCCGGGAGCCGGGCGAACATCGGGAAGATGTCGAGGACCAGAAAGCCGCGATGGTATTCCAGCCGGTCGCCCGGCACGGCCTGCGCCACCCAGGCGCAGAACTCGATCTCGGTGAGCGGTCGGCGGGCGCGGACCGTGATGAAGGGGGTGGTGCCCATGAACATGATCTCCTCCTTTCGCCTCTACTCAGGCCGCCGCGAGATCGTCCCACGCGGGACCGAGACCGTGGGCGGTGAGGACGTGACGGAGATCGGCGAGGCGGCGGTAGAGCGCGGACCGGCTCCCGAAACCCTCGACCGCGAGCGCGGTGACGGGGCGATGGGCCAACGCCGCGCAGAACCGGCGATCCTCGGCCGGCAGCCGCGCGAGGGCGGCCTGCAGGGCGTGGTGAAGTTCGGTGACGGTTGCGGCGCAGCAGGTCTGGCCGTGCCAGGCGGCAAGCCCGTCGTCCTCGGTCAGCGTGTCGCCGACCGGCTCGCGGGTTCCGGCCAGCGGCACCTCGAGCGAGAGCAGCGACCCGCCCTGCGCACGGCGCTGGCGGTGGTGACGCATCGCGATCCGCGAGGATTGGTTGCGCAGGACGATGTTGGCGAAGGCGCCAATGCTGCCACGCGACGGATCATAGGCGGACAAGCGGCGCAGCAGATCGACCAGAAGGTCCTGACCCAGATCCTCGCGCTCGCAGAGCGGCAGGCTCAGCTTGCGCCGGAGGCGTTGCGCCGCCGCATCGGCCTCGCGGATGATGGTTTCAATGTCGTCGGGGAAGAGCGAGATCGATGGTCTTGATGAACCGGGGGTTCACGAACTTCTTCAAATTGCCGGCCACGACGAATCCCCTTTCTTGCAAAACCAGTGTTCCTGATACGTTCCTATGCGCGATTCTTCAACCTGTGCGGGATTGGCTGGGACGGAGTCTGATGTTGACGAGTAGAGGCCAGAGGAGACGACCACTCCGAGGCCCGCATGAAACGCCCGAACCCACTCCCGCCCGACCAGATGACTCCCGCAGAGCGCCGCGCTGAGCTGTGCGGCCTGCTGGCGCTCGGGCTGGTTCGGTTGCGGATGCGGGAGACGGGCGAAGTATCTGACGATACTGGAGAACGTTGCCTACACTATCCGCCCGACCAATGCCGTCATGCAACTCCAACTCACTGGAGAAATGCATGAACAAGCCCGATCCCATCCCTGTGCGCCTCGCCGCGCTCAAGACCACGCCGACGCCTGATCTGAAGCAACAGTGGCGCGACCTGTTCGACAGCGAGCCGCCGCCATTCAACAGGCGCTACCTCGAATCCCGCCTGGCCTACCGCATCCAGGAACTTGCGTATGGCGGGCTGAAACCCGAGACGATCCGGCGGCTGGAACGGCTCGGCGAGGAACTGGACGGCGGCGACAGGAAGAAGCGCGGCATCCGCGCCGATCGCGACCGCCCGATCACCGGCACACGGCTGCTGCGCGAATGGCAGGGCGTCGAGCAGATCGTCACCGTCACCGCCGATGGCTTCGAATGGCAGGGGCGGCCGTACAAGTCGCTGTCCGCCATCGCGCGCGCCATCACCGGCACGCGCTGGAACGGGTGGACCTTCTTCGGGCTCAAGAACCACAGGGGGGTGAGCGGCGGTCGCCGGAGGCGAGCGGACGAACCGGTGGATCGTTCGCAGCCGCGAACGCCCGGAGCGCAAGCGGAGGGCCGGGGGACATGACAAAGGCGCCGGAAAAATCGAAGGTCGTCCGCAAGCTGCGCTGCGCGGTCTACACACGGAAATCCTCCGAGGAAGGCCTGGAGCAGGAGTTCAACTCGCTCCACGCCCAACGCGAGGCCTGCGAGGCTTACATCGCCAGCCAGCGGTCCGAGGGCTGGGTACTGGTCCGCGATCAGTATGACGACGGCGGCATCTCGGGCGGAACGCTGGAACGGCCCGGCCTGAAGCGGCTGCTGGAGGACATCGAGGACGGGCTGGCCGATGTGGTCGTGGTCTACAAGATCGACCGGCTCAGCCGCTCACTCGCCGACTTCGCGAAGCTGGTCGAGGTGTTCGACAGGAACGGAGTTACCTTCGTCTCGGTGACGCAATCCTTCAACACCACCACCTCCATGGGCCGGCTGACGCTGAACATCCTGCTCAGCTTCGCCCAGTTCGAGCGCGAGGTAACGGCCGAACGCATCCGCGACAAGGTCGCCGCCAGTCGGAAGAAGGGCATGTGGATGGGCGGGGTGCCGCCCTACGGCTATCGGGTGGAAGCCCGGAAGCTGATCACCGACGAGGAGGCGGCCGAACACGTCCGCTGGATCTTCGCCCGCTTTCTCGAGATCGGGTCCTGCACCGAACTGGCGCGGGAGGTCGGCATGCGCGGCATCCAGACGCCGCGCGGCAACCGGATCGACAAGAAATACATCTACAGGATGCTGAGCAACCGCGCCTACATCGGCGAGGCGGTGCACAAGGGCGACAGCTATCCCGGCGAGCACGACGCCATCATCGACCAAGAGACGTGGGACCGTGTCCATGCGATCCTGCAGGAGAGCCCCCGGAAGCGCGCCGCGCGGACCCGCGCCGACACGCCCGCGCTGCTGAAGGGGCTACTGTTCGGGCCCGATGGCGCCGCGTTCTCACCGACGCATACTCGGAAGAGGGATCGTCTCTACCGCTACTATGTCAGTCAGACCGTGCTGAAGCATGGTGCTGGTTCGTGCCCGGTCGGCCGCGTGCCAGCGGGCGAGATCGAGGGGGCCGTCATAGACCAGCTCCGCGCCGTGTTCCGCCAGCCGGAGATCGTGGCAGGGACGTGGAAAGCGGCGCGCACCCACACCAAAGACATCTCCGAGGCCGACGCACGCGCGGCCTTGCAGCAGCTCGACCCGCTGTGGGACGAACTCTTCCCCGCCGAGCAGGCGCGCATCGTGGCGCTGCTGGTCGAGCGCGTGGACATCGGCACGGAGGGGCTCAACGTGCGCCTGCGCGTCGACGGCCTCGGCGGTCTGGCCCGCGACATGCTGGCCGGCGATATGGGCGCAGCAGCATGAACCGCGGTCTCCCGATCCCCGAGACGGTAACACTCCACGTCCCGTTCCGCGTCTTGAAGCGCGGCGGGAGGAAGGCGATGCAGTTGCCGGAGGGCGCGTTGCCGTCGCGCCGGACAGACAGCACCCTCGTCAAGGCGCTGGCGCGGGCGTTCCGGTGGAAGCACATGCTGGAATCGGGCGAGTTCGCAACTGTCGCCGAACTGGCGGAGCGCGAGGGCATAGCATCCTCCTACATGACGCGCGTTCTGCGCCTGACGCTGCTCGCGCCAGACATCGTCGAGGCGATCCTTGACCGCACGCGCGGGGCGGAGGTGACGTTGGTTCGCGTGCTAGAGCCGATCCCTGTCGATTGGGCAGAACAACGTGCACACCTAGGTGCCGACCTCTAGGCGGGGTTTCACCCGACTCCTCGATCCATGTGCTTGGCGCCTCCCGAATTTTCTAGCGCGAGCCCTAGGCGGCCGACCCGTTCAGATCTGCGGCACAGGCCGCCGCCACATCCAACATCAGCAGAATATTTGCAGTATGTTGCAACATATCCGCTCTGTTGCTATATAAGCTGAATGAAGGACAAGAGAGAGAGCTTTGTGAGGTTGGCGGAGGCCCGGGTGAACCGGGCCCTCAAGGACATCCGACTGATCGGTAACCTGTCGAACAAATCGGCCTACAGCTACACCGAAGAGGACGTGAAGAAAGTGTTTCGCGCCTTGCAGCGGGAGATCGAGTTTGCTCGGTCGAAGTTTGGCGACGGAGACAGCAGCGGGTCCGGGGATTTCAAGCTCTAAGCGCCGTTTGCACGGGGCAGCACAATGGGGATTTAGCGGCGATGGTTGAACCAGTTCTTAGATTCTTGGCCAACGAGGCTGGCGAGAAGGAGGGGCTCGGCGATGCCGGGATTGAAACCTTTCGAGACGCGCCCTATGCCAGCTGCGCCAGGGAGGCCGGGCAAAACAGCCGCGATGCCGCAACCGGATTGCCTGAGCATCCCGTTAGAATGTCGTTCAATGTTTTCGGTCTCGACCACGCGAATTTTCCTTCCCATGACCTCCTGAGGAGCACGATTGATGCTTGCAGCGCCGAGGCCAAACAGGACCGGGAAAAGGAGTTTTTCGCGAACGCGTCCAAAGTGATCGGCGCGGATAGCATCGCCGTGCTCGAAATCGCCGATCGCAGCACGACCGGCCTCGTTGGTCCACCTGACGAAGAAGAAACGCCTTTTCATTCACTCGTCAAGGCCTCGGGCGTGACGGCCAAGGATACGGTCGACTCCGGCGGCTCCTTCGGCATCGGCAAGAATGCGTCCTTTGCCGTATCCGACCTCCAAACGGTGTTTTACGCTACGACTTACAAGAACGGTGAGAGCGAAGCTTTCGCCGCTCAAGGCAAGGTGAAGCTGGTTTCGCATACAGGCCCGGACGGCAAAAAGCAGAGGGCGACGGGCTACTGGGGGGATTCCGAGGGGTTCCGGGCTGTGACTGACCGCGCGCTGGTGCCGGAATGGATGGCGCGTACCGAAATCGGCACTTCAATATTCTGCATGGGTTTCCGGGCGGCTGACGACTGGGCCGAGCGCATGACCTATTCGCTCGTCTCGAACTTCTTCTGCGCCGTTCACCGCGAACAGATGGTATTCGAGGTAGACGCTGGGAGGATCAACATCAATCGCAACACGCTCGAGGGGCTGTTCGCGAGGCAGGACATCATTGATGCCGCAGAGCGCACGGGACATCAGGCCGATCTGACCTTTGCAGGGCAGCTCTATCGTTGCCTCGTGTCGGACAATGCGGAAGAGCAGGTCCTCACGATCCCAAAGCTTGGTAAGATGCGGGTCCGAGTGCTGATCGAAGAGGGAATGCCCTGCCGCGTTGGCTTCATCCGAAACGGGATGCTGATCACGGACAACCTCCGGCACTTCGGACATCCTTTGGCACAGTTCCGCGGATCGCGCGACTTCGTCGTGGTCGTGGAACCGGATGACACTGAAGCTGGCGTTCTGCTGAAGAAGCTTGAGAACCCGGCACATGACGGCTTCTCCGCCGAAAGGCTGCCTGATGCCGGCAAGCGAGCAGACGCTTCATCGGCCATGAAGCGTCTCGGCAAAGAACTTAGGGAGATCATCAAGACAACGACGGGCGTCAAGCATGAAGGCTCGGTCGTCCTGGACGAACTGGGTCGTTTCTTCGCCGAGACCGGCAAGACCGACACACCCGACGATCCGAACGCCGAGCATGATCCCGAGCGGTATACCTACGAGTCCAAAAGACGAAAATCGAAGTCTCGAAAGGCTCCCAGCCCTGCTGGAGGCGAGCGGGGCGGACGGAGCCAGACCGGGACGGGTTCTGGCGGTAAAGGAGGAGGCAGCGGCTCCGGAACCGGTCAGGGCACGGGCGGCCGTGGCAAAGCTGGAGATCGGGAGCCGGTTGTTCTCCGCGAGGTACGTAATCTTATCCGTTCAGACAGCTCCGGAGCAGCCACATCCCGTGAGCTTCACTTCACGCCGGAAACCTCAGGACCGATCGAATTGATGGTCCAGGCCACGGGGGTGAACGCGCCCGAGGGCCTTAACGTGACGGCTGCAGACGCGGGCACCCCGGGTTCTGGCGTGCTCACGGTTGACGTCAAGGACGGCGAACGGTGCAAGATGACGGTTTCGTTCGATGAACCATACGATGGCCCGATCGAATTGATCGCCGTAAGCCGCGCGGAAGTCGAGGAAACGCCGGCATGAGGTTTTCAGAAGAAACGCGCTATCCGCATCCCGTCTTGGCGCAGGACACAGGGGATTTCACCGCCGGTGAATTCGACATGACCTTCACCCTGAGCGAAGACATCGCAACGGGGGCGCTTTCCGTTCAGCACGATGTCACCCTCACGGAAGACGGGATCCGGAAACTCGTCGAAACCGGGAAGGCATCGGTAGGCTGCTTCGTCCGCTGCGCGGATACGTATTATACCGAACTGCGCACTCTGGCGTGGCCCACCGGTCGTACCGACTTCGCTGCCGGAGTTCTGCTGAACAGGGTAACCTTGCGGCCGATTGTCTGGTTGAACGACAAGCTGGCTGGCTGGGATCCGGGGACCATTCACCCGGAGTTTTCACCGCCGGTTGATCTCGGCCGCGGGGATATCATCGCGATCGGGGAGGAACACATCATCTCGGTCGGACAGGCCAAGCTTGCTCCCATCGAAAGCATCTTCGAACTGGACCGATCGCCGGACATCCCTGAAGGTACGTTGCAGGTTGAGCTCGAGCGGGACCGGATCACCATCCTCGCCGGAGAGAAGACTCACGAGACCATCATGCTCTTGCGCGAGCAGAAGGCCGGAAAACCTGTGGTCATGAACTCTGTCTACCTTCCGGCAGTGATGGAAGTTCTTGATGCGCTGCAAAGTGGAGCAGACCAATACGAGTCATATCGCTGGCATGCTCCGTTCACGGCCCGCTGCGACGCCCGAGCCGTTGATCCGAAGACGGATACATCAATCCTCGAGAGCGCTCAGAAACTTCTCGATGGCCCAGCAAGCGGACTGGAACAGCTGGTAGCGGAGGCAGACAGATGACGGTATCGCCGCTCAAGTATCTTTCGGAGAAGAAGCTTTTCGAGCTCAAGGAGAGCATCGTGGCCAACCGTGACCGGTATGAGGCCGGCGATTTCCTTGATCTCGAGCATGACAATGGATGGGCAGCCGAGACCAGCACGGTTCAGGTTGATCTTGATCTAATGGGGACTCTGGATGGTACGGCAAGGACGGCAGCTGCCGACATCGACAACTCTCTGATCCTGTATCAGAGCCTCAAGGGGATGACGCCTGCTCTCGCGAGGGAGGAGCGCATTTGGGCCCGGCTTACTCACATTGAGTGCCTCGAATACTCGCGGGCCAGATGGCTCTCGGGCAATGTTGGCCAAGAATTGGACAAGCAGGTTGAACTTCACATGTTTGCCAATCGCTTGATCGGCATTCAAAGAAACAACGCTCTTTCACGCCTTTGGTGGAACATGCATGTTGCAAAGATCGCCGATCCTTCGGACCCAGAGGGCGCGCTTCGATTGATCCTCAAAAGAGCAGATATCCGCCTCCAGTTTGTGGATCGCGTGGCTACCGCGTCTCGCCCTCCGCTTGCACAAGCAATCCTGCGGGGCATGCGCCGTGATCCTTGGATTACAGATCACGACGACAATTTCTCTGAATTCATGATTATGGTGAACAGAGACGGCGGCGGGATCCTTTTCGAGGCTCTCTCTGACGCTGAGGCTGACGCATTTATGGTAAACTGTGCTTCCCGAGCCCAAGCTCATATGGCGAAGTAGGCTGCTTGACGCGACCAACTTCCCAGCACTCTATCTCGCGTACGAGGAAACTCGGACTCTTGCAAGACCGTGGTACTCTCTTAGACCGGGTTTTCGCGTGCCAGAAGCTTATGGAGCAAGGCCGCGATCTGCCTCGCAAGAAATGGCGGCACGGCGTTTCCAACCTGGACATACTGCTGTGTGCGGTTTCCGAGAAACAGGTAGTCGTCGGGAAACGTCTGCAGCCGGGCCGCCTCGCGCACCGTCAGGCTGCGGCACTGGATCGGATCGGGATGAATAAAGTAGTGGCCGTCCTTCGAGATGTGGCTCGTGACAGTGGTCGATGCCGCGTCCGCCAGCTGAACCCGGAAGCGGTCGTTGAAGACACCGCTGTGCCAGTTGCGGTGATCGGGGCTGAGCACCAGAGGGAAATCTGCGGCTTTCGGGCTGTAGCCACGGACGGTTCCGAACACGGCAGCAAACAGGTAGCGGCCCAGATCCGACGCCATGTGCCCGCGCGTCTCGTGCTGGGCGATCGCGCGAAGTTCCGGTCGCTCGATCCACTGCAGCAACTCATCGTTCGAAGTGCCGTAGCCGTCTGGCAACCGTGACGCGGCCCGAACGGTAGGCGAGTTTTCCTTCACTCCCTCCGAAACGGCCAGGAACGCCTCACGGAGCGGCCGGTCGTCCTTCCCCTTGAAAAGGCCAGCCAGCATGTTCGCGGCGTCAAGGACTTCTCCTCGCCATGCGGCCGCGTCGTCGAGCCCGCGGCTGATGCCGCTTCGCAAGGCGGGCAACGTTTCGACGACATCGCGGACGGTCCGCGCCATCCCCGATACAGCGATCTCCGCATCGGCAGCCCGTCCTGCGAGGTCCGAACGGATGCCGACGATGATCACCCTGTGGCGACGCTGTGGAACGCCGAACGCCTCGGCGCGCACGATGAAATCCGAGGGCTGTGACGCCTCCTGCAGGCTGGCCTTGCCATCCTCGACCCGGACGGCACGAAGTTCGTAGTGATGGGCCTGACCCGTGCCGAGCGAGGACAGATCTTCCATCAGCATCTCGAAGACAAGTCGGCTCTCGACTGTGGACGAAAGCATGCCCTTCACGTTTTCCATCACGAAGGCGGCCGGGCGAAGCTTGTCGAGAACCCGGATGTATTCGCGAAAGAGGTAGTGCCGCGCATCCTCCTCCGGGACATAGCCCACCTTGCCTCTGGAGCGGACGCGCCCCACCAGGGAATAGGCCTGACAGGGCGGGCCGCCGATCAGGATCGTGTCGTCGTACTTTCGTTTCAGCGTTGCGATGGCGCCATCAATGGCGGTCGCCGCAGCCTCGGTGCCGAGCTCCAGCGCGCGGGCTTCGTCGATGGCATGCAGCCACGCTTCGGCGTCGACGGCTGACCAGTCCGGTTCGGATGCCGGCCCGGCATGGAAATCAATGAACTCTTTCGGCAAGACGCCATGACGCGCACCGTACTCGCGCAGGAACGCGCGCAGCGTCAGGGTCCGATGGGCCGACGCCTCCTTCTCGACCGAAATGCCGATCCGGAACGGCACATGGCCGCCCTCGACGAGCGAAGCGAACCCCTCGCCAAGTCCGCCCGGGCCAGCAAACAGATCGACAATGCCGAAAGTGGAAGGCAAATCAGACTCCTGACGAATTTCATTCAGCCGGTGTATACCAGGTTCAAGGACGAAAACCAGGACGGATGTGACCGATATCGTGGACCAGCAGACCCGTTCCCGAATGATGTCGGGAATTAGGGGAAAGAACACCAAGCCCGAGCTGGCGCTCAGGCGGGCATTGCACGCGCGCGGTTTCCGCTTCCGGCTTCATTCCGGCAAGGTTCATGGTCGGCCGGACCTTGTCCTTCCGAAGCACGGCGCCGTGGTCTTCGTGCACGGCTGCTTCTGGCATCGCCACGAGGGCTGTCGCTACACCACCACCCCAGCGACCCGGCCGGTGTTCTGGCAGGCGAAGTTCGACGCGAACGTCGCTCGGGACAGCGCCGTTCGTACAAAACTCCTCGAAGACGGATGGAGAGTGGCGACGGTGTGGGAGTGCGCATTGCGGAAGCCGGATAAGGTTAGCGCCACAACTGATCGTCTCGCGGCCTGGCTGCTCGCGGGGACGGTCGGCATGGAGATCGGTGAAAGCGATACACTGCAAAGCGGGATCGTCGCTACGGATTAGGGATGCGGCTGCTGAACCCTCACCCCACCGCCTTACCGACATGGATATTGTTCGATTTCGGTTCCTTCTCGACGCGCGCCCCTGAAATCGAAGTGTTCAGTAGGCAGGGGATTAACCGTCGCGATTTCAATGGTTTGTGAAAAATTCACCATGACGGCGTAGTCATGAGGTCCGGAGAATACCGGCCCTCAGAGACCGCTTCCAAGCCTCCTGGCGCCGAGGCCAGTGCTCAGCACCTCCCGCATAACCCTCGAAAACAACGGAAAAATCCTGCCGCAGCCGGATTGGGAGAACGCTTTCGCGAGGGCAAGTGGCGGAGGGGACGGGCCTGGGGTCGAACCTTCTCTGGCGAGTTGCCTCTCCACGCGGATGACGATGCACACAGGTCTGCTTGCACGCGCGCCACCGGCTGCCAGCGGGATATCTTTCCAGGCTGGGCCGACTGGTTGGCATATTTCAGAAACTCCCCAGCAACGTTCCCAGGGTGATCAGCACGATCAGCGCGAGGATCGGGACGGCCACGGCGACGACGGCGACATCAAGATAGGCCTCGCGGTGCGTCAGGCCGCAGATTGCTAGAAGCGTGATGACGGCACCGTTATGGGGCAATGCGTCGAGCCCGCCGGTGGCCACCGCGGTCACCCGGTGCATCAGCTCCGGCGAGATACCCGCGGCCTGGGCCATCTCCAGATAGACGCCGCCGAGCGTGGTGAGCGCGATGCTCATGCCTCCGGACGCCGAGCCGGTCATCCCGGCCAGAAGGTTGACCGAGATCGCCAGCGAGATCAGGGGATTGTCGCCGCCGATCCCGATCACCGAATCACGGATCAGCGCGAAGGCCGACAGCGAGGCGATGACGGAGCCGAACCCGACAAGGCTCGCGGTATTGAAGATCGGCAGCAGCGAGGCGTGGGCCCCGGCATCCAGCGAGGCGGTCAGCCTCGGTAGGCGCGACCAGTTCACGGCGATCATGAGCACGATTGAAATGACCAGCGCGGCGATTATGGACCAGATGCCGCGCACCGCATCGATGGTCACCGAGCCATATTCGGGCGCGGCAAGATAGTCGGTGTCCATGGCCGGGATGACGAGGGCGGTAAAGGTGAGGTTGATGGCGATCACCGTGACGAGCGGCAGTGCCGCCAACATGAGGGCCGGCGGCGCGGCCGGACGCGCCCCGGCCGGGAGTTCGCCAATGTCGAAGCCTTCGCCCGCGGCGCGCTCGCGCAAGGCCCTGTCAGTGCGCCGTTCAGCGTCGGGGTGGTCGCCGTAGCCTTCGGAGGTGGCCCGCGCCCGTCGCTCCAACCACAGTTGGCCAAGCGCAAACATAATCAACGCCGTCAGGATGCCGAGCCCCGGCGCGGCAAAGGGCGACGTGCCGAAATAAGGCATCGGGATCGCGTTCTGGATCGCCGGCGTGCCGGGCAGCGCGGTCATGGTGAAGGTGAAGGCGCCAAGAGCGATGGTGCCCGGTATCAGCCGCTTGGGGAGATTGGCGCGGCGAAAGACTGCTGCAGCGATCGGAAACACGGCGAACGCGACCACGAACAGCGATACCCCGCCATAGGTCATCGCCGCGCATGACAGCACCACCGCCAATATGGCGCGGTCGCTGCCAAGCCTCCGGATCGTGGCGTTGGCCAGAACCTCGGCACTGCCGGTATCCTCCATCAGCTTGCCGAAGATGGCCCCGAGCAGGAAGACCGGGAAGTACTGGACGATGAAATCACCCGTCGCCACCATGAAGATCTGAGTGTAACTGGCAAGCAGCGGCCGTTCAAACGAGGCGAGCACGGTGAGCAGGGCGAGACCCGGCGCCAGGATCAGCAAGGTGACGCCACGGTAAGCGAGATACATGAGCCCGCCGAGCGCAGCAACGACGACCAGGATGCCATACATTTGCGACTACTCCGCTGACCGGTTGGCGCTCGACTTGTTGGACCTCTGCATCGGCCGCAGCGAGTCGACGAACAGCGCGTCGAGGTCGAACGTGGAGCGCACGCCGAGGTCACCAAAGTTCGCCTCTAGCCAATGGTGCGCCCAACCCCGGCCGCGCTGTTGCAGGTGGCTGAGGAATGTCCATTCGGCGTTGAGCTTGCTGGAGGCGTCCAGGTCCTGCAGCTCCTCATCAGCATGGATCAGATGGACCCGCATGTCGCGGTAGCGTTCCGTCTCAAGCCCCTCCGCCTCAATAAGTTTGTGCAGCAGCTGGATCGCCCGAAGGTCCTTTATGAGGCTGGAATTGAAGCTGATCTCGTTCACCCGGTTGAGGATCTCACGCCCCGTTCGCGGCAGTCTGCTGCGAGTCATAGGATTGATCTGGACGATCACCATGTCACGACAGTCGGTCTCGTCGACTAGGGGGTGAAGCGCTGGATTGCCGATATAGCCACCGTCCCAATAGGCTTCGCCATCGATCTCCACCGCCTGGTACACCGATGGCAGACAGGCCGAGGCCATGATCGTTTCCACCGACAGATGCGGCTGGGTAAAGACGCGCGCCTGGCCGGTGCGCACATTGGTAGCGGTGACAAAGATCTTCGGCATCGCGCAGGCATTGACCCGATCGAAGTCGACCGTGCTGGCTACGAGGTCGCGCAACGGATTGATGTCGAGCGGATTGAGCTCATAGGGAGAGAACTGCCGTGACAGGTTGTCGAAGAATTGGTAGCCGGGCGACTTGTCGAGGTTGAAGTTGCCGGTGAGCCTGTTCCACCAGCTGCGCTGCACCGGCGAAAAGCGCGCTGCAACGCTCACGGCCCGCCAGAAGGCGGCGAGCGCCTCGCGCGCTCCCTCCCGGCCACGCTCTTGAAATCCTTGCGCAAGCACCACGGCATTCATTGCCCCAGCGCTGGTCCCGCTGATGCCGGCGATCTCCAGCCGTTCGTCTTCCAGGATGCGGTCGAGCACACCCCAAGTCAGCGCCCCGTGGGACCCGCCGCCCTGAAGCGCCAGATCGATCGTCTTTTTGGGCTGTTGCTGGACCATATCGCCCTCCACACATGCGCTTCCCGCGTCTACGCCGCGGCACGACTCTCAGGCCGCCATCATGATGCGGATGGCGGCTGCAAACCACCACCCCGCCCAGACAGCGGCGGCGGTCAACAGGAGGCCGGTGGCAACCGCCCAGCCGAACGCCGTCGCCCCTCCGCGAAGGGCCAGGACGATCCGCACACCGGCATTCACGCTGATCGCTGCTGCCAGCGGCACGACCGCCTCGGATGCCGGCAACTGCCCGGCAACAACAAGCGAGGCAAGCGCAACGGCAGCGGATCCCGTGCTCACCAGCCCCGCGAGCGCCGCCGACACCAGGACGGCCTCGCTTCCGAAACGGTCGTTCAGGACAGCGGAGACGACGATGACCGTCGCCACGATCGTCGCAAAGCTCAATGCGCCCTGGACGCTGAAAATCCGGCTGGGAAGTTCGAGCCTATCGGGCTCTGCGCCGCCGCCGCGCGATCCGATGCGTGCAAGCAGGATCCCATAGAGGAAGGCCACGCCCGAAGGGATGATCAGGATCGGGGCTGCAAGTGTGAACATCGAGGGGCTGAGGAACAGCAGTACGATGCCGGTTTGCGCGAGCGACGAAACCGAGGAGAACGTGACACCAGCAGCAGCGGGATAGGCCTCGAACGGCCGATCCTGCACCTTCTTCAACATGGCCGCCACGGTGGCGGTGCTCGACACGAACCCCGAGAGGAAACCGCTCAGCGGCAGCCCCAGCCGTGAACCGAAGACCCGCGTGCAGACGTGGCCGACAGCGCCGATCGCCATGACGAGAATGACGATCACGAACAGGTTTTGCGGATTGATCGCCCCGCCCGGACCCAAGCCTTCGTTGGGCAGGATCGGCAGGATCAGTAGCGCCGAGACGCCGAGGATGAGGCCGTCGCGGATCTCGAAGTCGTTTAGCACCGAGCGACTGAACTCGCGCAGCACTGTGCGCGCGGCCAGGAGCGCCGCGACCAGAACCCCGGATGCCGCCGCGAGGAACGTGTGCTCGATCGACAGTGCGCCCAGCACGACCACGATCAGCAGCGCAAGGCTGGTCGTCAGGCCCGCCTGACGATCCGGCTGAGACAGATGCGTCACCATGCGCAGGCCGCCGATGACGGCGACGGCGACGGCGAGCATCGGCCATCCACCGGCAATCTGACTCAGCGCCCCGGTCAGCGAGGCGAGCGCAAAGGTGCGCACCCCTGCCTGGGCGGGGCCTCCGGTCGTTCCCGCATTCCGCTCGCGTTCGATCCCGATCAAAAGGCCGATGCCCAAGGCCTCGAGCAGCAATAACACTTGAGAGGTTTCCAAGACTATTTTACCATTCTTTGTTGCATCCAACGAACGAATGACCGGACAGTAGGCGGTTTGGCGGCTGCCGTTGCAGTCAGGCCCACCTTGTGCTTTGCGCAGTGCCGTATCGCAACGGATTTCGAGCTATGGCTGAATCTGGGTGACGCGGCTCGGTCACCAGCGAGGCTGGCTTGTCGCTCGCCCGGATCGCGGCCCGGATCTTCGGCGTGGTCGTCCCCTGCTCGTGAAGCGAGATCAGCATTCCCAGCCCTCGTCCGTTTGGTGGGGAAACAGTCCAATGGATTGTCTTCCTTCTTGTCCGCCGCACCCCCCGCAGGATCGATTTTGCCTTGAACAGGGCAATCCAGCGAGAGTCTATGTCCTCATCCGGGATGGAACGCCTGGGGCACCAGTAAGCCCTATCATTCGGCCAACAACTACAGTAAACAAAATCCACGCATCATGATTTGGCGGCCGTGAGCCAGTTAGATGAGATAGTGGGGATTAGAGCATGAAAATGCTTGCGACATCAGTGCGCCTCGTGGCCTTCTCAACGTTCTGGCTAGCGCTGACAGGGGGCGCAATGGATGCGCTGTACTACGGGGCGCCAGCGGTCCTGCTGACAACCTCAATCAGCCTTGCGCTTTACCCGGCGACACAACCGGGGATTCGGCTGTGGTGGGCGGTCCTGTACGTGCCGCACCTCCTGCTCCGCGGCTTCTTAGGTGGTCTGGACGTCGCGCGGCGAGTGCTCGACCCACGTCTGCCCGTCCGGCCCGGCTGGCGCCGGGTGCCGCTCTTGACGAATATCGCTGAGGTGAATGCCGTCCTTGGCGGGGTCGTCAGCGTTCTGCCTGGCTCATTGGCCGCAGGGATCCGCAATGGCGCGTTGGAGGTTCACATGCTTGACACCGAAGATTTCAACCTGCGCAGCCTTCAGGCAGAAGAACGCCGCGTGCTACGCTTGTTTGGTATGCCTGTCGTTACCCCTCGCTACGCAGGAGAAAATCGTGGACGCAGTTGACCATTTCATGGTCGCCGCCGTCGTTCTTCTGCTCACGCTGGCGCTGGCGCTTTTTCGTGCCTGGTTCGGGCCACGGGCGATCGACCACGTAATGGCAGCGCAACTCGTCGCGACCAGCGGGGTCGGCGTGGCGCTGACGCTGGGCGCGGCCAGGGACGACGCTTCGATGCTGGATGCGGCCTTGGTTGGCACAGTGCTGGCCTCGGTGGCAATTCTCGCTTTTGTGCGGGACGGCCAGAGTGATGCGGACGAGCCCGGAGACCCAAAGCCATGACATTGGCCGATTACCTGGTCCCTGCGCTTCTTTACATCGGTGTCTTTTTCTATGCGGCCGGATCGTTGGGGCTGCTCAGGTTTCAAGATGCCGAGTTAAGGCTGCACGCGCTTACCAAGGCCGACAACGTCGGTCTGGGCTTCGTGGCGCTTGCCGCCGCGTTGCACTGGGGTTCGGTGGCTGTCGCTTTCAAGATCGCCGCCGTCTGGCTGTTCGCGCTCATGGCCGCCGGAGCGACCGCACAACTGATGGCGCGCCGCGCGAAGACTGCGGCCGAGCGGGGCACGGACCGATGACGCTGGCATTCGACCTCATCCTCTGCCTGATGATCGTCGGTACTGCAGCCGCAGCGCTTCTCACGCACAACGCGCTGGCGGCAATCGTTTTTTTCATCGTTTTCGGCAATCTGCTCGGACTGGCATGGCTGGCTATGAACGCAGTCAATGTCGCCATGGCAGAGATCGCCATCGGCGCGGGCATCACCGGAGTTTTGCTGATACTGACGCGGCAACGGCTGATGGCGCTTGGTGACGATCTGGTCAGCGCCGAGACGCCCGGCTGGCTACGTGCCGGCGCGGTGTTGGCCTGCACTGGTTTGACGGCGCTGGTTGGGTCCGCGGTCCTGAGTGTCGCGCCCGCAGACGACTTGGGCGGGCCAATCGCCGCGCTGCTGCCGGAGCTTGGCATCGAGAACCCGGTGACTGGCGTGCTTCTGGCCTTCCGGGCCTATGACACATTGCTGGAAACATTCGTCCTGCTGGGCGCGCTTGTCGCAGTCTGGTCGCTCGCCCCGGGAAATGCATGGCCGCGCCCGCCCGCGTCACTGAACCTGGCGGAAAGCGGGGGGGGAAGCGTCGCTCAGGCCTTCGGACGGTTGCTCTTGCCCTTGGCGCTGGTGATGGCGGCCTATCTGGTCTGGGCCGGGTCGGACTTTCCGGGTGGAGCGTTTCAGGCCGGAACCGTGCTTGCCGGCGGTCTGATCATCGCCGCGATCGGCGGAGCGGTCGCATGGCCGCGGGCCGACAACAGCATTCTCCGCGCGGTGCTTGTGCTTGGCCCGGGGGTCTTTCTCATCATCGGCCTGGCGGGAATCGCACTGGGCCGATTCCTGTTCTATCCGCCAGGCTTCGCGAAGGCCATGATCGTCGCGATCGAGTACAGCCTTGCGCTGTCGATCGGCGCGACCCTCGCGCTGCTACTGGCGGGTCGGTCGGTAGCGCCGGATCATAGGAGCTGACTACTGCATGCCAACGTTAATGCATCTTTACCCGCTAACAGGGGCGGCATTGGTGGGGCTCGGCCTCTACGGCATCGTGACCCTGCGTCATCCGTTGCGTCAGCTTCTGGCCGTCAATGTGGTTGGTGCCGGTATCTTCCTGATCCTCGGTGGACTCGGGCGCGGCACCGCTTCGACCGATCCGTTCCCGCAGGCGCTGGTCATCACCGGCATCGTCGTCGCGGTGGCGCTCACCGCTTTCGGTGCTGCGTTGGTTGTGCGCGTGGCCGAGGAGGAGCGGGCACGAGATGACACCGCGGCGGTCGAAGCGACCGGCGACAGTGCATGAGCCCGCTTGACTTGCTTGTCGCAGTGCCCCTCGCTCTGATGATCGCGGCGGTGCTGCTTGGGAGCCGGGGACGCTTATTGCTACTGGCGGCAATTCCGGTCATGGCGGGTCTGACGGTGTGGCTGCTGCTACTGCCAGAGGGTACCGCCCATATAGTGGGTGACTGGAACCTGCCGCTGGGAATCCTGTTGCGTGCGGATGGGGTGGCACAGCTTTTGGTGGCAGCCACGTCAGCCTGCGCTTCGATCATTGGACTGTACGCGCTGCGCGAATTCGCGCCCGGGCCGAGCGGGTCGGAGACCGCCCACGGCTATGCCTTCTGGCCGCTCTTCTACCTGTTGTGGGGCGGAGCAAATGCTGGATTCCTGACCACCGATCTCTTCAATCTTTATGTCGCGCTGGAAATGGTCAGCCTTGCCGCGGTGGCGATGGCGGCGATGGGCTCGCTGCGCGCCGCGCTGCAGTACTTCGTGGTCGCGCTGGTCGGATCGCTGGCCTACCTGCTAGGCGTCGCGCTTCTGTTTGCCAATTACGCGACAGTGGACATCACACTGCTGGCCGGGACAGCGAGGCCGGACCTTGCGACCAAGGTCGCACTGGCGGTGATGACGGCGGGACTGCTGATCAAGGCGGCGGTCTTTCCGCTGCACGGCTGGCTGCCGCCAGCCCATGCCGCAGCACCCGCACCCGCCAGCGCCCTGCTCTCCGCGATTGTCGTCAAGGTAGGATTCGTGATCCTGCTGCGCCTTTGGTTCGAGGCCTTCCCGGCCATCGTAGCCCCTGCGGCACTCGATGTGCTTGGCTGGCTCGGTGCGCTGGCGGTACTTTACGGCTCGATCCAGGCGATCCGGCAGGAAACCCTGAAAGCCCTCGTGGCCTATTCGACCGTGGCGCAGATCGGCTATCTGCTGCTGGCTTTTCCGCTTGTCGTGACAGCGGCAGGGTCCGACCGGGCTTGGGCCGGAATGACAATCCATGCGATAGCCCACATGCTTGCGAAGGCTGCGATGTTCCTCGCGGCCGGGCTTATGCTCAAGGCGGTGAACGGCCACCGCTTGGAGGACCTTAGTGGCCTTGTGCGGGTAATGCCGCTGACGGTGGCTGCCTTCGGGCTGGCCGCGATATCATTGATGGGCCTGCCGCCCTCGGCCGGCTTCATAGCGAAGTTCCTCCTGCTCGAGGCTGCGCTGGAGCAAGGCGCCGTGTTCCAGGCCGCCATCCTGCTCGTTGGCGGGTTGATGGCCGCAGTCTACCTGTTCAATCCGCTATCCAGGACCTTCGCCGGCAGAGACACACCGGTTACCGAGGCAAAGGACACGTTGCAAACCGCCGCTCCGCTGGCGCTGGGGCTTCTGGCAGTGTCGCTGGGGTTCGCCGGACAAGCGATGGTCGATATCTCTGCAGGGGTGTCCCAGGCAGGGCCTCCGGCGGCTGCGGTTGGGGAGGTCCCGTGAACAGTCTTTTACCCCTGCTGCTGGTCTCGCTGACAATCGTTCCGGCGCTGATCAGCTTTGCCCTGCCGGACCGCCTCGCGGTCTGGCGCGACGCGATCAACATCGGCTTCGCCCTGAGCAAGCTGGCGCTCGTGGGCGCCTTGCTGCTGGCAGCACGCGAGGGCACGATCACGGAATGGCGCTACGAATTCCTGCCGGGACACGAATTCATCCTCCGGCCGGATTCACTTTCATTGCTGTTTGTCACTCTCTCTGCCTTCCTGTGGCTGATAACCACCGTCTATGCGATCGCCTATTTCAAGCGCGGACCGCACTTGGGGCGCTTCTTCGGATTCTTCAACCTCTGTGTCCTATCGGCGACCGGAGTGGCCATTTCTGGCACGGCGATCACCTTCTTCCTCTTCTATGAACTCCTGACCTTGGCGACGTGGCCGCTGGTCGTCCACAAGGGTGACGAGAAGTCCCTCCGCGCGGGGCGCATCTACCTGATCTATACGCTGGCAGGCAGCGCCGCCTTTCTGGCGGGCATCGTCTGGCTGAAGTCGCTCGTCGGCACGATCGAGTTCACGGCACCGCCTGATCTGACCGGGATCCCGCGGCTGGAACTCACGCTGATCTTCATCCTTTGCATCGGCGGGCTCGGCGTGAAGGCGGCGCTCATCCCGTTCCACGTATGGTTGCCCGAGGCGATGGCCGCGCCCGCTCCGGTGAGCGCGCTGCTCCACGCCGTGGCCGTGGTCAAGGCCGGCGCGTTCGGGATCCTGAGGATGATCTACGACGTTTACGGAATCGATACGGTATCGGAGCTTGGCCTCGGCACGCCGCTTGCCTTGTGGGCCGGAGCGACCATCCTCTATGGCTCGTTCCGCGCCGTGATGCAGACCGACATCAAGAAGCGGCTGGCCTATTCGACGGTCAGCCAGGTCAGCTACATCATTCTCGGGGCCAGCCTGATCGGCCCCTTCGCGATCATCGGCGGGCTGGTGCATCTGGTGCATCAGGGGATCATGAAGATCACTCTTTTCATGTGCGCAGGGGCGCTGGACAACCGGATGGGGATCAAGTTGGTGGCGGATCTCGACGGTGCCGGGCGGGCGATGCCGGTGACAATGGCAGCCTTCAGCATCGGCGCGCTCGGCATGATCGGCATTCCGCCGACCGCAGGTTTCATCTCGAAATGGTACCTGGGGATGGGAGGGCTGCAGTCCGAGGCGAGTTGGGTCATCGCCGTTCTGGCGGGATCGTCACTTCTGAATGCGCTCTACTTCCTGCCGCTGCTCTACCGCGCCTGGCTGCTTCCGCCATCGAAGGAGCTGGCGCCGGTACGCGAACTGGACGGCGCGTGGAACAGGATGCTGGTCCTCCCCGCCGCGGTGACCGCCCTGATAACATTGGCGGCCGGAGCCTTTGCGACTTTTCCGTTCAGCCCGCTGAGATGGGCCGAGCTGATCGCCGAGAGTGGCTATCTGAAATGACAATCGCACCCAGCCTTCTTCTGTTGGTCGTGATCCTCTGGCCACTCTTTCTCGCCTTTCTGTGCCTGCTGCCGAAGCTGGGGCCGAGGATGCTTTTGGCGCTGCCGCTTGGGCCGCTCCCGGCACTCGCCGCCGTGTTCCTGGCGCCGCGAGACCAGACCCTGAGCGTGCCTGGGGTACTGCTCGATGGCGGACTCCGACTGACCGAAACGGGGGTGCTGTTTCTGGGCGGCGCCGCGCTGCTGTGGTTCTGGGCTGGGGTTTATGCCCTGCGGTACATGCGCGGCGATTCCCGCGCGCAAACCTTTGCCCTGTTCTGGATGCTGGTACTCGCTGGAAACCTGGGTGTGTTTCTGGCAGCGGATCTGGCGACCTTCTACGTGTCCTTCGCGCTGGTGTCGCTGGCCGCCTATCCGCTTGTGATCCACGATCGCAAACCCGCGTCGATGAGGGCCGGCGTGGTCTACATCATCCTTGCAGTTGTCGGCGAAACCGCGCTGCTGGCCGGTTTCATGATGATCGCCCATGCGGCAGGGGGAACGATCCTCATAGAGGGGGTTCGCGACAGGCTCGCCGACCCGGGGGCCGACCCGCTGGTGCTGTGGTTGCTGATTGCGGGTTTCGGCATCAAGGCGGGATTGGTCCCGCTGCATGTCTGGCTTCCGGTGGCACATCCGGCGGCGCCGGTCCCGGCCTCGGCGGTGCTGTCTGGCGCCATCGTGAAGGCGGGCATCTTCGGGCTGGTCACATTTCTGCCTTGGGGCAGCGCCTGGCCGATCAGTGGAACGCTGCTGGCTCTTGCGGGGTTCGGCGGGCTCTTCACGGCGGCGCTCTACGGGGCGATGCAGGGCAATCCAAAGACGGTGCTGGCCTATTCAACAGTCAGCCAGATGGGGCTTCTGATGGGCGTGATGGGCGCGGCGCTGGCGGCGGGCCTGCCGGCGGCTTCGGTTCTGCCGGCGGTAGCGCTTTATGCGCTGCATCACGGGCTGGCCAAGGGGGCGCTGTTCCTGGGCGTCGGCGTGGTCGGCAAGGCTCGGGGCGTGGCGCGGGGCTTGGTGATCGCGGCACTGGCAATGGCCGCCTTGTCGGTGGCCGGGTTGCCGCTAACCGCCGGCGCGCTTGTGAAATCGGCGATCAAGGGTCCCGCAGGCGACTTTGGCGCGACGTTAATCGGCCTCTCGGCGCTGACCTCAGGGCTGTTGCTGGTGCGCTACTTTTTCACCCTTCCCGCGCCTGCAAAATCTGGCGGCCCGCCCGGTCTCATGGTCGTGCCGCTGGTAGCGCTGTCAGCCGCCGCGCTTGGCCTGCCGTGGTCACTCTATGCCCGGGCAACGGGCAATGCGCCCTACGAGGCGATTGACCTGTTGGCGCTCGGCATCAGCGCCTGGCCCCTTGGGCTCGCGGCAGTTCTCGTCATCGCCGCGTTGGGAACCGGACTGCGCGCCCCGTCGCTGGCCGAAGGCGACCTGCTCGGCCCGGCAGCCCGGCTCAGCGCGAGGGCAGCCGCCGTTGCCCGGGCAGCCGCATTGGCGGGCCGATCGGAGAGGCCGGGCGAAAACGGGCAGCTCTTGGCGGAGATCGCCGAGGGGCTTGAGCGTCTGGAACGGCTGATCAACGATCGTGCGGCCACGTCGGCCGCCGTTATACTGATTGCGCTGGGCCTGTTCGCTGCGCTTACCTGACGGCGCCGCGTGCGAAACTAGTCAGCGATCGCCGTTCAGCGGAGATGTCCACCAGCCCACCGAGTCTTTGGCAGCAGCAAGTAGTTTGCTTTTAGTTTCGTATTGTGAGGCTTTTTCTGCCAGACGCTTTTTGCAACGTCCTCAAGTCACTCGCGTCGACCGAGGAACTGCAGCAGGAACATGAACATGTTGATGAAGTCGAGGTATAGGCGCAGCGCGCCCATGATTGCCGACTTCTGCAGCCACTCCTGGTCGCCTTGGGCGGCATGCGCAACGTATTCGTTCTTGATTGCCTGAGTGTCGTAGGCGGTGAGTGCGGCAAAGATGAGGACGCCGATGATCGAGATCGCGAACATCATCGCCGGCGACTGCAGGAAGATGTTGATGACCATGGCCACGATCAGACCGATCACACCCATCATCAGGAACGTGCCGAGACCGGACAGATCCTTTTTGGTCGTGTAGCCGTAAAGGCTGAGCCCGGCGAAGGCGACGGCGGTCACAAGGAAGGTCTGCGCGATTGAGACGCCGGTGAAGACGGCGAAAATCCAGCTGATCGACAGGCCCATGACCGCGGCAAAGCTGTAGAACACCAGCTGGGCGGTCGCGGCCGACATCCGGTTGATCATGCCGGCAAAAGCAAACACCATGATCAGCGGCGCGAACATCACCGCCCAGCCGCGGGCACGGTCCCTCTGCTTGCGACCATCCTGTCGAAAGAGGCTGAATGGATCAGCCGGAGAGCGAGGTCATCCCCAAACCATAAAGCATAAGGCCGAGAAGGGCGGACCCGCCCAGCACGATCGTCATGCCGAGTTTCAGCCGAAACACCGCGAAGAGCGCGAGTGCAGACAGTGCGGCTGCGGCCCAGTCGATCGAACCAAGGACCGGAAGCTCGAGCGAGAGCGGCCCCGCCTCGATCCGGCGCACTTCGATCCAGACGACGTGGATCGCGAACCAGATTGCGAGATTGAGGATCACGCCCACGACCGACGCCGTCACCGCCGTCAGCGCGGCCGAAAGGGACCGGTTCGAGCGCAGCCCCTCCATGTAGGGCGCGCCGAGGAAGATGAAGGCAAAGCAGGGCGCAAAAGTGACCCAGGTCGCAAGAAGGCCGCCGAAAGTGCCGGCGAGGAGCGCATTGTCCCACCCGGCCTCGCGGAAGGCGCCGAGGAAACCGACGAACTGGAGCACCATGATCAGCGGCCCGGGCGTAGTCTCGGCCATCCCGAGGCCGTCGAGCATCTCGCCGGGCTCGAGCCAGCCGTAGGTACCGACGGCCTCCTGCGCCACATAGGCCAGCACGGCATAGGCGCCGCCGAAGGTGACCACCGCCATCTTGGAGAAAAAGGTGGCTATGTCGGCGAAGACATTGCCCGGCCCCAGGGCCAGCACCAGCACCACCACAGGCGCGAGCCAGAGCGCCAGCGCGACCCCGCCCGCCACGAGCGCGCCGCGCCGCGCCGAAGCCGGCATCTCAGCCATTTCTGGGCCAAGAAGCGTCTCGGCATCGTCGACATGGGTGCCGCCGACCGACCCGTGGCCACCACCAGGAGCAAACGCCTGCAGCCCGGCGCGCGCCCCGAGAAACCCGATGAGGGCGGCGGCGAGCACGATCAGCGGGAACGGGGCGCCGAAGGCAAAGATCGCGACGAAGGACAGCGCGGCGATCAAGCGCATCGCGTCGTTCTTCAAGGCTCGCCGGCCGACGCGGAAGACCGCCTGCAGCACGATGGCGAGCACCGCGGCCTTGAGCCCGAAGAACAGCGCGGCGACGAAGCCGACATTGCCGAAGATCACATAGACCCAGCTCAGCGCCATGATGGCGATGACGCCGGGGAGGACGAACAGGACGCCGGCGATCACGCCGCCCCAGGTCCGGTGCAGGAGCCAGCCGATATAGACGGCGAGCTGCTGCGCCTCAGGCCCCGGCAACAGCATGCAGAAGTTGAGCGCATGAAGGAACCGGCCATCGCCGAGCCAGCGCTTTTCCTCGACGAGTATGCGGTGCATCACCGCGATCTGTCCGGCCGGTCCGCCGAAGGACAGCAGAGCCACGCGCGCCCAGACCCGCGTGGCCTCGGCGAGCGTCGGATACTCCTGTGCGGGCGCAGCGCTACCCGGCGTCGCCAATGTCGCGTCCGTCATCGCACACCTCCCGGCCGGTTGGTCGGCCAGTTGTGCGTCTCGTCTGTGGCGTCGCGCGCCCACCGATAGAACGCGTCGTAGAGCGCCATGCCGGCATCGAGCTGCTCGAGGTCGTCGGCGTACATCCGGGAGAGTCCTAGGGAGGCGGCCAGAAGCCCTGCAGCCTCAGGCGCAAGGTCGAGACGCGCCGTGTCTGCCCCGCGAACGATGGAAGCCAGCCGGTCGAGCGCCGGGATCGAGAGCCCGAACTCCGCCAGCATCGTGTCGAAGGTACAAAGCTCGCCGCGATGGCTCCAGAACACCTCCTCTATGTCGTAGGGCATCGCCCCGAACAGCTCTGCCACGCCGACGACTTCCGCGGGCGCAACGTAGAGGAAGGTCGCGCGTGAGTCGACGAAGCGGCGGATCAGCCAAGGGCAGGCGATCCGGTCGATCTTGGGCCGGGAGCGCGTCACCCAAACCGTCCGGCCATCGGCGTCGCGTGCGGAAAGCTTGCCGGGATCGACGAGTGGAAGTCCCGCCGCGACCCACGCAGCCTGTCCGCCCTCCAGATACTCGGCTGGTATGCGCGCACTCCGGAGCACGGCGGCGACACCCTGACTGCGTCTGTGACCTTCGGCGCAGATGACGACAACCGGGCCGTCAAGACTCGCCGTGAGCCGCGCCAAAGCATCGGAGGTGATCTCAGCCTCGCTGAGTGGCCGGGCGGCGGGAACGAGACGCGGTTCGGCGGCGCGGGCGGCTTCGGCGCGGACATCGAGCAGGATCGGGCAGCGGGGCGTGCCAATCAGCTTGGCGAGCTTGTCGGCAGGGATGGCGTCGGGCGCAGGCATCTGCGTTCCTCCTTGGAAACAAGGTTGAGGTGGAACGCGAGCTTCGGCTGTCGCCTCGTGGGGAGATCGCGGATCCCCATAGGAGGAGAATTTCGCAAGACGGGTGCGCTGTCAATTCCCGCCGCACCGGCCAGGTCGGACAGCGGGCCGCCCACAACTGTCACCGATGGCCGATGCGGGTTAGATTGCCCTATGCTTTCAGAGAGCCTGGGGATTCTTTTCAGCCTTTGGGGATGGCTCGTCTCGGTTCAACGCGAGATCTCGGCCGAGCTCGCCCTCATGCTCCGCGCTTTCGCCGAGACCCGGGACTGGTCTGCACTGACCGGCTTCCTGCCCTTCGGCATTGCATTCGGGGCGGCGCATGCCCTGACGCCCGGACACTCGAAGACCGTGCTGTCCTTGTTCGTCGCCGGTAGCGGCGCCAGCCTGTCGAGGGGCATCGGGACCGCTGTCATTCTCTCGGCCACGCATATCGCGATCTCCGTCCTCGTGGTCATTCTCGCCTTGCCGGTGGTTTCGCTGGCCTTTGGCGAAGTCGGACGAGCTCGGGTCCTGGAAGATCTGAGTCGAGGCCTGATCGGATTGATCGGCCTCTGGCTTCTCATCGCTGCCATCCGGGGACACGCTGCTGATGGCCATCACGAGGGCGCGGCGTTCGGGGTGGTGGCCGGGTTGATCCCATGTCCACTGACCCTGTTCGTGATGACCTTCGCGAGTGCTCGAGGAGTTCCGGAGGCCGGTTTGGCTTTCGCGTCCATGATGCTGATCGGCGTTGCCGCCGTGCTGGCGAGCGTGGCAGCACTGGCCGTGGCCGCAAGAGCAGGTCTTGGCGGCGCGCTCGCGCGCTTCACTCCGACCTTGGGTTGGCTTGCGCGCCTGGCGCTCGGAGCGACGGGGGCGGTTCTGATGCTGATCGCCCTCATGCAGTTGGGGCGCTCGTGATGAGGGCGCCGGGAGATCGGGTCAGCAGGCGCGATTCTGTGCACGCAGAACCGCATAGTCAGTCAGCATGATGGCGATCGCAGCCCCCTCGGGGAGTTGCGCCACCTCGTTTGACGCGCGGGCCTGAAACTCTCGGCTGTACTCCACCACCGGCGGACAAGCCGACACGCGACCTGATTCAGAACTCACCGTCGCGCAGCCGCTCAACAAGCTCGTCCCGATCGCGAGGACGGCGAGCTGCCGCCTCCAGCATCCGGCGTTGGACATCATTGGCCTTCTCCGTGGTCACAAGGCGTTCGGCGAGGCGTCCCGCGCGCTCGCCGGACCGCCGAAGCGAAAGCAGGAACAGGAGCACGGCGAGCACGATCGCGCCGTAGCTCAAGGCAGTCCGCATCCATGGGCTGGCGGCGAACCCAGCGAGGAGCGCGATCACCGCCGCCCCCTGCGCCAGTCATCGAGACGCGCGTAGATCGTGACCGCGATGCCGCCGAGAGCCACCGCGATGAACACCCAGCGCAGCGTATCGAGATACGGGACCAGCGGAAGGATCGCGATCTGCGTTTCGGCCAGGGCGCTCTGCGCTACCTCGACGCCCGCCGCGCCCAGCGTCGCCACTCCGGCCGCGCCACCCCCCTTCATGGTGCGGCTGTCGGCGAGCACCTCGCGCGCGGGCGGCGTCTCCGCCGCGAAGGCAGTCGCCCGGGCCGGGAACCGCTCGCCCCACTGACGCGCAGGTCCGAGATCGACATGAATGAAACCCGAGCGCGGATAGAAACCGAAGCCGAGGAACCCGACCTCCCGTGCCGCTGCCTCGAACGCCGCAGGATCGTGGTTCGCCATACCGATGTCGAAAGCCGTGCCGTCGAGGTGTTTGGAGCGGGTTGCGCCACCGACGGCGCGGTTGTGTTCCGGGCTACGATAGGCGGAACGCACAATCAGCGGCTTGCCGAGCCGATCACGGAGCGCCTGCAGCTTGTCGAGAGCGGGCTCGTTGATCAGCAGCTTGCCGGTGCCCCGGCAGGCGATCTCTGCAGGCGAGAAGTTCGGCCAGCGCCAGGTACGCTCGGGCACGTTGCGCCAATGGCCGTGGAATGTCGTTGTCATGGGGTCCTCCAAAAACAAGTTTCCGGCCCCTCGCAGGGCTCGGTGCGTTCGCCGTTCGGGAAGGTCCACTGGACCTTCCCGTCTGCCTGTCAGGCAGACCACGGCTCACCCCGCCACGAGGGCGGGTGCGGTTGGGCTGATGAACAGGGATGGCGAGCGGCTACGGGCTGCCGCCGAAGATCTTCAGCTTGATGGCGATCCCCGCCAGCAGCGCCAGCATGACGCCGGTGGTGATCATGCGGACGGCGGTCTGCATCGCAGTGCGGCGCACCAGCCGGATGCAGTCTACCAGGGAGCGCAGATCGCGGATGTCGAGCGCGGCCTCGTCGCCATCGAGGCCGACATCGGCGAGCGCGCGCTTCGCGCCTTCCTCCGCCGCCCGCGTCAGGATCGCCTCGAACTCGGCGTCGGGCATGCGCACGAAGCCATGATCGGATCGGCGTGGTGTCATCGGATCCTCCTTCCGCCGCTCAGCCGATCTTGCAGCCCCAGAAGGACGTGTGATCGGCGGCGAAATAGCCGTCCGCGACCCGGAAATACCCCTGCAGCTCGACGGTATCGCCCGCAGTCAGCGGGACCAGGGTCTGCAGCCAGATGGCGGTAGCGAGCGAGACATGGGTCGAGGAGATTTCGCCGAGGGAGCCCCGGATTTCGGTGGCGCCGTTCAGCACGAGCCGCCCGCGCATGCGCGCCGTGGCGCTGGCGTTGATCTTGTAGAGCAGCGTCGCGCCGAAGAGGTAGGTGCCGTCCACAGGCGCCACGAAATGGTTGTTCGCGGCGTCGAAGGCTCCCTGATCGTTGTAGTCGGTGTTGTTCAGGCCAATCTTCGTCCAGGTCCCGATGCCGACATAGTTGTCGTAGTTGGTGTAAGCCTTGAACCGCGGAAGCCGGGGCTGGTCGACGATGCCGGTGGCGTTGTCGACGCTCAGCCCGTCGAAGAAGGTGCTGCCGTCGGCGGAGACCGCGAGGCGGAAGCGGTCGGAGCCGAAGAGCCCCACCAGCGCCTTGGTCACGAAACCGGTTTGCAGCGTCAGCCCGAGATCGTCGCCCGCCGCCTCCTTGTTCATGGTGTAGAAGAGATCGCCGGTCCCGCCCTCGGCGACGGTCCTGGCGGTCCAGAGCGCGGCGTTCAGCTTGGCCGAGAATGGGTTCGACGCATCCGCCGTCGTGCCGAGCCCCAGGAGCGCGAGGTTCTGCAGCGTGGCCGGAGTGGTCCCGACCCAGCCGGACCCGTCGTAGACCAGCAGCAAGCCCTCGTCCTCGACCCACGCCCGCCAGCCCGGGCGCGGCGGAAGCCGCAGCCATGCGCCGTCGGTCCAGAGCGCGACGTTCAGGTCCCACCCCGCCCAGTCGCCCGTCGCGCCCGAGCCGACGATGTAGCGGTCGCCATCGGCGGGGCTTCCGGGCGGCGCTGTCAGATCGCGGTCGATCACAGAAAGCTGGACGAGCCCGTCGAGCAGCCGCAGCGCCTCGTTGTGGGTGACATGCTTCTGGGCCTGCGCCGCCAGGATGTAGGGCAGCAGGAGATGGGTCGTGGCGTCGGACATGGGATGGCCTTCAGAGTATCAGCGTGACGGTCTTGGGCGCGCCCCGCCCCACGAGGGCGGAGAGCTGGAAGATGCGGACGGTGAGGTTGTCGCCGGGGCCGAGCGGCGCGCCCCAATCGGCGCTCTGCTGGGCGGCGGTGTAGGTCGCGCTGGTGGTGGCGGTGCGCAGCACCCGCTTCACGGTGGCGCCGTCGAGGATCTCGACCTCGTAGGCTTCGAGCTCTTCTCCGAGCGGCACCTCCAGCCCGCCCCAACTGTCGGCGGACAGCGCGCGGGACCGGCGGGTCCAGCGGATGGTGAGATTGCCGGGCGAGCGCGGCACGCGCCATGGCTGTTCGACATGGGCGACCGAGAATGGCCGCAGCCCGACGCCTTCAGGTGTGAAGGCTTTTGCCACGTAGGTCTCGTCGCTGACCGCGCGGCTGGCCGGGCCGATGCGCCAGTTCCACGGGATGCCGAGGTCGGCCTCGGCGATCGGCATTGACGCCAGCGCGGTGTCCAGCACCACGACCCGCGCGCCAGCGGGCACCGGATTGCCCATGGCATCCTCGGTGCCGCGCTGGCCGCGCAGGAGCCGGGTCAGGCGATACCGGCCGGGCGCCAGCAGTTCCGCCGCGCCCGCCTGCACGATCTCCCAGACGCCTGGCGCGGCTTCCACAGCCAGCGCGTTCGCCCCGCCGAGCAGCGTCAGGTCGGTGACGCTTTCCAACGTGCCGGTCAGCAGATCGACCACCAGCGCATTGCCGAGGTCGAAGCGCGACGTCGGTCCCGCAAAGAAGTCCGAGACCAGCGCCCCGATCCGGGCGCGACTACCGAACGTGGTCAGCAATTCGAACCCGTCCGTTGAAGGGCTGCGGAACACCGCCATCTCGCCGGGCCAGGGAAGAGCGTGGGCGGCGACCAACGGCCGATGCGCGTGTTGATCTTCGGTCAGGGGCGGCAGGTCCATCAGCAGCGCATCCGGCGCGCCGAACACCACGGCGCGGGTTAGCGACGCCGCGCGGGGATCGCCGGGCGGCAGGTCGTAGGTCGCGCGGTCCTGGCGCACCGCCTCGATGCCGCGCCCCTCGGCGTCGGCGATGGAGACGAGCCGCAGATCGACCAGTCGCCCGTCATGCTCGAGCCGGATCGCATCGGCCGGATCGAGCGCGAGGCGCGAGGGCGGCAGACGAAACGCCGCGGTCTCGCGCCCCACCCACGCCTCCATCAGGGCGCGGCGGCAGCGGCGTTCGGCCTCCTCGGGCGGCACGGCCATCGGGAAGGACTCGGACGCGATGCGCGTCGTGTCCACCGTGATGCGCCGGGCCTCGACGAGGGCCGCGTCGTAATCCTCATCGGCCCGCGCGATCTGCCACTTCAGCGCCTGCGGCAGTTCGGTTTCCTGGCCGCGCGTCAGTTCCAGCACGTCGCCCTCACGACCGGCGACCAGATCGTCGGGCGCGAGGGTGGCGACGGAGGCCCGCCCGCGCATGACGAAGCGGATCACGCCCTCGGTCTCCACGGCGTCGAAGCCGAAGTGGCGCGAGAGCGTGGTGATCGAGGCGCGCGGACTCTCCAGCGCCGTGATGGCGTAGCCCTCGACCGCGCCCCAGAGGCCGGTGACGTCGATGCGACCCTCGGGCAACCCGGCGCGCAGGCAGAGGTGCCGGACCAGCGCGGCGAGCGACACCGCCCCGAGGCGCCCGGTCAGCCAGTGGCCGAGCCGCCAGTTCGCCCCGTCCGTCCAGACATCGGTCAGCGCCGGGAAGAAGGGATAGGGCCGCGCGTCCCAGGTCCAGGCAGCGCATTCGGGCACATGCACCATGCGGCCGCCGTAGACCGACGACAGCGGGTTGTTCGCGGTCTCGCCCCACCAGAGGTACGTCGCCTCAAGATAGGCGCGCTGGATGGCGTCGTCCCGCCAGCCCCGCGAGAAATGCGGCGTGAAGCTCTCGGACGACTTCGGATCGAAGAAGACGTTGGGCTGGTTGGTGCCCCGGTCGATGGCCGGACAGCCCAACTCGGTGAACCAGATCGGCTTCGACTGCGGCGCCCATGCCGTCGGCGTCCCGACCTCCACCCCGCCCGGGCGATTATAGTGCGGGTTCGCCCACCAGGCGCGCACATCCTTGTAGCGGAAGACCCACGGCTTGTCGGCGGCGCCATCCGTGATCGGGGTGCGGGCTTGCGCGCTTCGGTCGGCCGCGCTGGCATAGAACCAGTCGAAGCCTTCGCCGCCCGCGATGTTCCCCTGCAGGTAGGCGCGGTCGTAGATCGCGGGCCAGCCCTCGGCCGCGTCCGCATGCTCGAACCCATCGCGCCAGTCCGACAGCGGCATGTAGTTGTCGATGCCGATGAAGTCGGTGTTCGAGTCGGCCCAGAGCGGATCGAGATGGAAGAACACGTCGCCGCTGCCGTCGCCCGGCTGGTGCCCGAAATACTCCGACCAGTCGGCGGCATAGCCGATCTTCGTCCCCGCCCCGAGAATGGAACGCACGTCGGCCCCCAGATCGCGAAACGCCTGCACCGCAGGATAGGCGCTGGCGCCCGAGCGGATCGTGGTCAGGCCGCGCATCTCCGTCCCGATCAGGAAGGTGTCGACCCCGCCCGCCGCCGCGCAGAGATGGGCGTAGTGCAGCACCATGCGCCGTAGGCCCCAGTCGTCCGCCGCACCGGTCCAGGAGACCGTCTCGCCGGAGATCGCGAAGTCGGACGGGCTGGCGCTGCCGAAGAAGTCCGCGACCTGACTTGCCGCCATGGCGGTCTTGTCGACGCTGCCGGCGTAACCAGCGGCCGGGGAACAGGTGATCCGCCCCCGCCAGGGGAAGGCAGGCTGTCCCGTCTCGGCGGAGTTGTCACTGTACGGGGTCGGCAGTGTGTTGCCGGCCGGCACATCCATCAGGATGAACGGATAGAAGGTGACGCGCAGCCCGCGGGCCTTCATCTCCTTGATCGCCTGCACCACGGCGAAATCGGCCGGCGTGCCGCCATAGACGGGTCGGTCTTGGTCGTCGCGGCTGACAACATGAGCCGCGGATCGGCTCACGCCGTTCACCGACCACGTTTGCGGGCTCGTGGTCTTTTCCGAGACCTCCACGCCCGGCCGGATGGTGCAGTCGCCCACGCGCAGGTCGTTCCCGAACCAGGCGACGACGAGGCTCACGCTCTCCACCTTCGGCGCCATGGCCTGCAAGCGATCCAGCGCCACCACCATGTCGACGGCATCCGAGAGCGCGTTCAGGTTCTCGGGGGTCTGCGCCCCACCGCTGCCCTTGCGGATGCCCTGCGTCGCGTAGGTGAACTCGCCCGAGGCCGGGATCATGGTGACCGCCTGCGTCAGCCCCTCGGCCGTGTCGGGATCGGCGAGCGGCCGGAAGACCTCGAAGGAGAGCTGCGGCAGGCGGTTGCCGTAATTGCCGAGCGGCAGTTCCTCGAAGACCACGTAGGCGGTGCCGCGATAGGCCGGCGTGTTCGCCGCACCCATCTTGGCCGCGATGAATGGGTCGGCCGTCTGCGCCTCGTCGCCGGGATACCAGCGCCAGGTGATCCCGGCGGTGTCGAGGAGCTTGCCGTCGGCCCAAATGCGGCCGATGCCGGTGATCGGACCTTCGCAGAGCGCCACGGCGAAGGAGGCGTAGTAGAGATACTCGGTCGTCTTGACCTTGCCGCCGCCCCCGCCGCCCTTGCCGCCGCCTTGCGTGGTGGTCTTCGTCTCCTCGCGGAAGTCCGTCGCCCAGATCACGTTGCCGCCCATCCGCATGCGGCCATAGAGCCGCGGGATGACAGCGCCTTCGGTGGCCGAGGTGATGCGCAGCGTGTCGAGCCGCGCGCCCTCGATGCGCTGGGTGGGCGCCAGCGACGAGATGATCCAGCTGTCGACCACCGAGCCGATGCTGGATCCGATGAAGCCGCCGATGGTCGCTGCGCTGACGCCGAGGATCGCGCCGCCGATGCTGCCGCCGATGGCGGCGCCGGCCGCGCCGAGGACAAGCGTTGCCACGGGTCAGACCTCGTCAGGAAACAGGAAAGCGAAGGCGATGTGCCGCCGCCAGGATGGGGTGAGCGGTTCCTCGATCACGCCGAGCCGCTCGTAGGCGTGGAGGAATGTGCCGGGCCCGGTCAGAACCCCGACATGCTTGGCGATGGCGCGGGGCATCATGCGGAACAGCACCAGCGCGCCGGGACCGGCCTCGGCGGGAGACACCTCGATCATCATGGTGCGCGCGCCCTCGGCCAGCACCTCGCGTGGGCCCGTCTCGCCCCAGTCGCGACTGTAGGGCGGGATCGGGAACGGCTCAGGGCCGACGACCTCGCGCCAAATGCCCCGGGCGAGGCCGAGGCAGTCGCATCCGACGCCGCGAAGGCTCGCCTGGTCGTGATACGGCGTACCCAGCCAAGCCCGCGCCGCCGCGATGACCATCTCCGGATCAGCCGGCGTCACAGCACGCCCCCTTCATGGCCACCGTCCTTCGTCGCGTAGCGCAGGATCGTGTCCTGGCCGGGGATGTGCGGGAAGCCGCGGAAGTTGGCGGTGTTGGCGAACTTCGCCCCGCAGGTCTCCATGCGCTTGTCGCAGCCCGCGCGGATGATGAAGGCGTCGCCCTCGCCGATCCCCCGCACCGGCGCTTCGAGCAGCGTGAGCACGGCGATGCCGTCGGCAAGGTCATGGCCGAGCACCTCTGAACGCCGTCCCGCGTTCGCGCCGCTCGTCCATTCGACGGTGCCGAAGGTGAACCAGCCAGCCTCGAAGCCGCCGAGACCCGAGGCGGTGAAGGCGCGGTCCCGCAGGAGATCGATGACGGCGCCCGCGCCCTTGTAGGCCGGATCTTCGAGATCGACGCCGCAGCGCGCATCGCCGAGCGCGGCTTCGCAGGTCGCCTGGAACGTCCGCCCGACCGTCTGGCCAAGCACATGGGCGAGCGAGCGCACTTCGGCGACAAACGCCAGCCGGCCGCGCCGCATCTGGCCGATGGCCCCGCGCCGCATCAACACGCGCTGCCCGGTGTCTGACCAGTTCACCCGCCAGACCTCGACGTCGGCATTGTCCCAGCGCCCATCGAGGATGTCGGTCTCGGTGATCCGGTCGGAGGTCAGCACGCCCTCGGCGTCCTGCGCATCGACCGAAAGGTCCGATCCAGACCGAACCTCGGAGGCGGTCAGCCCGCTCTCGGGCTCGAAGTCGGTGCCGTCGAAGCTCAGCGTTCGGTCGTGGTCGGTGAAGCCGAAACTCATGCCGTCGGCGCGGGTGATCCGCCAGCACCAGGCGAGCGTGGTCGTGCCCTCGTCGAGATGGGACTGCAGGCCGGGGTCGAGCAACTTCATCGCCGGATCTCCACAAGCGGGATGGAGGTGATTGAGCCGAGCCGCTCGAGGTCGAGCGTCACGTCGAGCGCGTCGGTGTCGAAGCGGACCGGCACGTCAAAGGCGAAGCCCGCGGTGATGGCGACGCCGGCCGCCGGGGCGGTATCGAAGCTCACGATGCCGGTGGTCATGTCGACGGACCAGCCGCCCAACTGCTCCGCGCCATCGAGGGCGACGCGCACCGTACCGGCGACGGGCTTGGCGATCGTGCGGGTCCAGGTCTGGCTGCCGGAAGCATAACGTTTGACCAGCTGGAAGACGGTCGTCGTGCCATCGCCGGTGCCGATCGCCTGGTCGGTCGGCGATGGCGTGCCCGAGGGCAGGCAGGACTTGTGGTCGCCCCAGTCCTTGAAGCGGAAGCCGTGGAGCCGCCCGTTGCGCGCCTCGAAGAAGGCGACGACCGCCGCCAGATCGTCGGCGCGGCGGATGCCGTAGGCCACATCATAGCGGCGGCGCGAATTGGCCCAGCTCGCGTTCCGCTCCTCGTCGCCCGAGGCGAGTTCGACGATCTGCGTGCGCCGTTCCGGCCCGCCCCGCGCCCCGCGGCTGATGTTGTCGGGAAACCGGACCTCGTGGAACGCCATCACATGCCCCTCCGGCCCAGCGACACGGCGCGGGCGATGTCCGCCGCGACCTGCGTGCGCGATTGCCGGAAGCTCTCAGCGTCGCGGGCCATGATGGTGACGTTGACACCGCCGCCTGCGCCGTAGCTCTGCACCTCACGCCTCGACAGCACCCGCTCACCGCGCTGCAGGATCGCGGGCACCTCGTCGTGACGAAGCCCGGCCATGCCGCCGCCATGCATTCGCGGCGCAGCAGCAAAAGCGATGGCCGGGACCATCCGCGAAGGTCCGGCCGATCCGACCATCCCGCCCGCATGCAGGACGTTGGCGAAGATGCCGCCCGCCCCGGAGAAGACGCCGGAGAGCGCGTTTGCGATCGGCCCGAGGATGAAGCGCCGCGCCGCGAGCTGGGCGAGATCGGCGAGCAGCGAGGTGACCAGGTCGCGGAAGTTCAGCTTGCCGGTCTTCACGAACTGTCCCACCGCGTTCTCGGCAGACTGGAAGGCGCCCACGAGGCTCTGGCCGATGTCGCCGCCGATCTCGCGCGCCTTGCTGGCGTAGTCCGACAGCGCTGCCGTGACCGCCTGCCAGCCGGTGACGGCCGCGTCGGTCGCGGGCTCTGCCGCAGCGGCAGCAGCCCCGGCCGCCGCACCGGCACCTGTCGCGGCGCGTCCGGCATCGCCGAGCGCCGTCTCCAGCCGCTCGGCCGCGCCGGTGGCATCGATCAGAGCGTCGGCACTGGCCTCGTCGGTACCGCGCACCGCGTCGCGCAGCGCTTGCCAGCTTTCCAGCGGCGCGCGGGCCCCTTCCGCAAGGTCGCGCGCGGCGCCGCGGTAAAGGTTCGCGGACTCGAGCGCCCGGTTCGCCGCCTCGGTCAAGCCGAGGTCAGGCGCGGTCAGCGGGTTGTCCTGGAAGGCGCGGTCGAACGCCGTCTGCGCGGCAGTCGTTGCGGCCGTCGCCGCCCCTTCAAAACGGTTCTCGATCTCGCCGAGGTCGAGATCTGGCACCAGCGAGATACGGCGCTCGGACCCGAGCGCTTCCAGCCCCTGGTTGATGCCACCGATGAAGCCGTTGATGCGCGAGACCACACCGTTCAGCATGGCCTCGACGCCGTCGACGAGGCTGTTGGCCGCTTGGAACGCCAGATCGCCGATCGCGGCGGGCAGCAGGCCCCAGATCGCCTTGATCGCCTCGTAGGCTCCCTCGAACGTGTTCGCCGCCGTGTTGCCGAAACCCACCACGCTCTCGATGGCGCTCTGCATGCCCGAGGCGGCGTCGGCCTTCAGGTCGAAGAACATCGCCGTGGCGGCCGCGCCCCCCGCAGCCGCGCCCATCCTGATCCGCTCCCAGACCTCGACCGCGAGGTCCTTCAGGAGCGACATCGCCTCGCCGAAGCCGCCCGCGCCGGACACGAGCCGGGTGAACTGGTAGACGAGCTCGCCCGCGCCGACGATCAGCGCGCCGATGCCGGTCCGGATCAGCGCCCCGCGCAGGACGACCAGCGCCGTGGCGAGGCCCCGGACCGAGAGCGCGGCAGCGACCATCCCCGCCACCCAGCGGCCCGCGAGGAAGGCCGCGAAGGTGGCTGCATAGGTGGCCAGACGGCCGATGTTGTCGAAAAGACCGCGGATCGCGATGCCGAGCGGCCCGGTGCGGCTGGCAACCGCCGCCATGGCGTCGGCGACGGCTTCGAGCGCCGGAGCAGCGGCGACGGCAAGCTGGTTCGACAGCCCCCGCCAGATCAGCCCGAGCCGGGAGATCGCATCGTTGGTCCGCTCGATCTGGTCGGCATCCTGCTCGGAGACGACGACCCCGAAGGCGAGGACGTCCTCGGTCGCCTGGCGCAGCGTCGCGGTGTCGATCCGGCTCATCGCGATGGAGCCTTCCTCACCGAAAAGCTGGCCCGCAACGGCAGCGCGCTCGGCGGCGGGCACGAAGTCCTCGATCGCGGCGTTGATCGCGCCGACCCGCTGGTCCAGCGGCAGGGCGATCAGGTCGGTGGCGGATAGGCCCAGACGGTCGAGCGCGTCGGCGGCAGGGCCGCTCCCGGCCGCGGCCTGGCTGAGACGGCGCGTCAGATCCTTGGTCGCCTGCTCGATGCCGGACATGGACACGCCCGCCAGTTCGCCCGCGCGCTCCAGCGTCTGGATCGAGGCGACCGTGGTGCCCAGCGACTGCGCGAGCTTGGCCTGCGCATCGACCGTCTGCAGACCGGAGCGGACCATCGCCACACCCGCGGCTGCGGCGGCGGCCACGGCGGCTGCGGCAGCCACAGCGACACGTCGGGAAAACGCCGCGAGCCGGGCGTTGGCCGCTTCCATTTCGCGGCTCAGCCGTCCGAAGCCGCGCGACCCCGCTTCGCCTACGCCCTCCAGTTCGGCGCGCACCTGCCGTCCGCCCACGGCCGCGAGGCGGACGCTGACCCTCTTCTCAGCCATGGGAGTGATCCATCTGTTCGTTGAGTTTTGCGACCATCACCGCCTCGATGACGGGCAGCAGTTCGGCCGTGACGAGCGGCGGTACGCCGAGGGCGTCACCGAGCGCCAGCGCCGCCGACATGTCCCAGCCGATCACGGCGCCGGGCAACACGCGCAGCTGGCCGCCGAGACGGCCGACCAGGTCCCAGACCTGCCAACCCTCCGGCGTTTCCGGCCGGTTCAGCCGCGCCGGGCAGTCCGGGCAGGCTTGCGCACAGGCTTCGCAGTAGCGCTCGCCCCCGCCGAAGGACCATTCGGCGAGAGCGCGGAGGCGTTTTTTTCCTGCTCCAGCAGCAGGCCCTTGGAGACATAGGTCAATTGGAACGCCTCGAAGATCGGCCAGACATCGAGCAGCGCGTCGACGGCCTCGGGGCTGGGGCCGATGGGATTGCCGTTCGCATCGCCGATGCCCTCCCAGGCGAGCACCGCCCGCCGCGCCAGCGCCTTGGCGAAGGCGACCGCGCGCTCCTCGTCGGAAGCCTCCTCGGGCACCGCCTCGACGACCGGATCGCTGCGGGTCGCCACCATCAGCGCCGTGGTCAGCGGGCGCAGCTCCACGCGGACGCCGGGTGCAAGATCATGCCAGCGCGGTTCATTCGTCAGGTCGAGCGTGAGCATCGTCAATACACCTCGATGTCGTTGATCAGGGTTGCGGTGCACATCCGGCCGACCACGCTGTCCCGAGCGGCCTGCCAGTCGAAGGTCGCCTGCACCCCCTGCGGCCCGGAGATCTCGATCCGCGGGCGCGGCAGGTAGACGGCGTGCACGGTGAAGGTGAAGCTCTCGCCGGACGGCAGGACATAGGCGAATTCCATCTCGCAAGCCTCGCCGTTGATCGCCTGCGTCACCAGCGTCTGGTCGGCAAAGCGCACCTCGATCCGACCCGTGAGCGCCGCAATGGACGGGTCCGCGCCGTCGATGCGCCCGTCCGAGCGGATCGTCTCGATCCGGTCGAGGTTGTTGGCATAGGTGATGTCGGCCGAGACCACGTTGCCGAGGGCGGTGCCATTGCGCGTGATCGCGCCGTTGAAATGACCGAAGCGCTTCAGCTCCAGCGCGGCAGGCGTCCCGGCGCCGGTCGTCGTGCCCACCGTCTCGCCCTGCGCCACCAGCCGCGCCGTCGCGGTCAGCAGGCCCGAGCGCTGCATCTGCCAGGTGATCTGGTCGAGCACGCAGCCGGAATACATCGCATAGCGCGGAACCTCCGGCATGCCGGTTTCGATCGACATGCTGGGCAGCGTCCACGACCCCGACTGGAACTCGTGGCTGTACGGCGCTTCCGCGCCCGTGGTCGTCGGCGCGCCGAAGGCCGCCTTCAGCCAGAAGCCGAAGGCCTCCGCGTCGAGCGGCACGACGACATCGCCGTCGGCCGTCACCGCATCCTTGATCGGCGCCAGCGGATCACGACCGTAGCCCAGCAGTTCCGAGTTCAGCAGCGGTTGCTCTGCGCCGAGCGAGGTGCTGGCGAAGGGCATGCGGGTGAAGCCGCCCACGGGCGGCGTTCCATAGGTCGTCTCGAACGCAAGCGCCATCAGCGCCCGCGCCCCCTGGGCTCGTGCCATGGTGTTCTCCTCGGGTTGTCGGGGTCAGGCCAACTGGTCGGCCGTGGAATAGTGCAGCACCACCGGGATCACGGCGGCCTTCAGGCTGGCCGCGCCCTCGACCGGCAGGTCTACGGGGCGTGGGGCTTCCGCCTCGACCCAGTCGCAGAGCCCGCCAAGCGTGCGGTCGGCGGCGAGCGCCGCGCCAATGCTGGCGGTCAGCCTGTCGAAGTCGGCGTCCCGATCGGCGCCCTGCACGACCGCTTCGATCTCGGCGCGGTGCTGGTAGTGGTAGCGCAGAGGCGAGAGCGTCACCTCCGGCTCGCCCGGTTCGCCGTCCCGCAGGATCAGGAGCCCGGCGGCGGGCACGCGCTCGGGCAGAACCTCGCCGCGCAGGGTTGTGGCAGGCACCGTCAAAAGACGTGCGTGCAGCGCCGCCAGCGTGGCCTCGCGTGTACTGGGCATGATGTCACCGAAGAAAATCCGAATGGCACAGCACCGGGCGTCGTCGCCCGGTCTTGATCGTAGGCCAACGACGGCGGACGTCCGCCGTCGATCAGACCGTGCCCGCTCCTTTGAAATTCTCGCACGAGTCAACGCCCCGAGCGGTCCCGGCCAGGAGGTCGTCGGCCAGCCTCATCAGTTCGTCCAAGCGCGGATCGCTCAACCGATACCGGACGAACCGACCGTCCGGTTCTCCGACAACCAGCCCGCATTCGCTCAGGCACCGCAGGTGGTTTGAGGCGTTCGACTGCGACAGGCCGGTGGCGCCAACGATCTCCCCAACCGAAAGCGGGCCGTCACGCAGAGCGGCCAAAATCGACATGCGCGAGAAGTCAGCCAAGCCGCGGAAAAGCTTCGCCCGCAACTCGACGACTTGAGCATCAGCCTGCTGAAGGATTCCGGTCTCGCTCGACATATCAGTCTGCAATGATATATAGCCTCGTCTGTCCACGGAAGATCGTAATGAGCGAAACGGCCACAATGAGCAACGCTGAGCACGCGCGCTACAGAGTCACCGGCATGGACTGCCCGTCATGCGCCGCGAAGATCGAGAAGGCGGTGCGGTCGGCCGGGGTCGAGGACGTGAAGGTCTCGACTGCCACGCAGATCATGACGGTGCATGTATCCGACCTGAGTTTGCAGCTGCCCGAAGTGGAGCGTGCGGTGTCGGGCATCGGCTACCGACTGGATCGGCTGGGCGGACCCGAAGCTGATCACGAGGGAGACATCGACGATCTTCCGAAGGACTTGAGCCATATCACCCCGGCCTACCGGCGTGCGCTGTGGATCGTGATCGTGCTGAACGTGGGCTACGGCCTCATCGAGATGGTTGGCGGCTTCATTTCCGGATCGCAGGCCCTGAAAGCCGATGCGCTCGATTTCCTCGGCGATGGCCTGATCACCTTCCTTGGGGTTCTGGCGATCGGCTGGAGCCTGGTCTGGCGAGCCCGTTCCGCTCTGATCCAAGGCTTGTTTCTCGGGGCGCTCGGTCTCGGGGTCCTCGCCAACACGGCCTACCGCGTACTGGTTCAGCAGCAGCCTGAAGCTGAACTGATGGGCCTGTTCGCCGTGATCGCGCTCGTGGTCAACGTGGTTGCCGTTCTGCCGTTGCTGCCCCACCGGGCCGGAGATGCCAACGTTCGGGCCGTCTGGCTGTTCTCGCGCAACGACGCCATCGGCAATGCAGCGGTCGTCGTGGCAGCGGGTCTGGTCGCCTGGACTAACACGGCATGGCCCGACCTCGTTGTAGCGGCAGTGATCGCCGGGCTGTTTCTGCAATCCTCGTGGTCGATCATCCGCGACGCGCGGGCCGATTTGCGGGTGGCCACGTGAGGCCACGCCGGTCACCGGGCTTCGGGCGCCGGATCGTGCAGGCGGCATCAGGACCAGAATACGATCTCTCGGCCGCCGAGATAGACGGGGCCTGTCAGGGCTCCAGATCCTTTTTCCGGCGCGTCCGACTATAGTTTCGCCTCCACCCAATTCGCCACGATCAGTCCCGGTACCGCGTCGTGCGCCCGCTCGGCATCCCTCGCCAGATCAAGCCGCTTCGGCAGCTTGACCTGCGGCACCAACAGGAAGATCAGCGCAGTGACCTTTCCGCGCCCGGTCTTCGAGCGCGACACCACCGCCTGACCCTTGGTGTTCAGCCGGCCCTCCGCCACCAGCAGGCTCGGCCCCGTCCGGCGATAGACGAAGCGCAGGCGCAGGCCGCGCCGCCGCTCCCATTCGCCGGGGGTGATCCGCCCGCCGCGCAGGGACTTGCCCGCTGCAGGCAGCGGGATCGCGAGCCAGAACCCGTCTTTCGAGCGGATCAGAGGACCGGTGTCATGCGCGCCTACGATGACCGGGGCCTTCGACCAGACGAGCGCCGCGGCGTCCAGGCTCTCGCCCGACCTCGGGAAGTTCTGGTTGCGGATCGAGTTGGCGAGCCGTGTGCCGAGCCCCGCGCCGGTGATCTGCAACCGCCACGCCGACTTCAGCCCGGTCCCGGCCTCGCGCATCGCGGCCGTCACAGCGCGCTCGCCCGCCGCAACTTCGGCCGCCATCATCGCGACGATGTCGGGATCGATGTCGAGCTTGAGTTTCACGCGGGCCTCAGATCCACGGTCCAGACCAGCCGCTCGCGGTCGCGGACGGGCTCGCCCTGGATGAGGAAGGCGTCGCCATCGATCTCGATACGGTCGCCGGGGCGCGGGGTCGCAACCTCGGCCACGCGCAGGTCGATCCTGGTGGTCTCGGACCAGAGCCGCGCGTCGCCGAAGTCCGTGATCGCGTCAGCGCGCCGGGCGACAACGCGCACCAGCACGGGCGCGCCGCCGTCGGCGATGTAGACCGCGTCCCGGCCGATGTTCGGATCGGCGAAGAGCGCGCCCACGGCAGCGGCGAAGGCGCTCATCAGAAGGCCGCGTTCAGGCGGACCCGTCCGATGGTGTCGCCCGCGCCGCTCGCCACCGCCTCGACGGCCACGCCGATGAGCGTGTTGTCAGTCGCGACGGTCGTGGTGCGCTTGTTGGTGTCGTCCCAATAGACCCTGGCGCCGACGGTCCAGGCCTGCGAGCCGACCTTGGTGATGTCGAAGACGCCGACGAGCGCGGTCTCGACGGGCTCGCCGAGGGCGGCCGCTCCGGCGGCGATGCCGAAGATGGAGCCGACGAGCAGACCATCGCCGGAGGCGACGGCATAGGGCGCGGTCAGGGTGATGGTGTTGCCGGGCTGGACGTAGTTTTTCATGGACGTGATCCTCGTGGAAAGACGAAGGGCGGCCCGTCAGGACCGCCCGCATGTCAGGGTTCGGCATGGGGTGCGGGTTACGCGCCCGGGTTCTTGTAGAGGCCGCGCCAGTCGATGGCCTTGGCGCCGAAGTCGAGGCGGCACTTGATCTCGACGCCGTCGACGTCGAAGCCATTGCGCGTCTCGATGTAGGCGCCCTGCTGACCCTCGAGATAGGCGTATTCGATGGTGTCGATCTGGTTGGGGCTGGCCGCCAGATACCAGGCGGTCTCGCTGGCGGCGTCGAGCCGGGGCTCGCTGATCGGCGCGAGCGTGCGGATCGACTGCGGCACCACGCTGGACGTCGCGGCGGGCACGAGGTTCTGGGCGACCAGCTGTTCGGCCTTCAGTTCCAGCGAGGCGGGCACGATCAGGAAGGCGGGGCGGACGTTCAGCACCGTCTTCTTGTCGAGGCCGGTCTGCTTGGCCATCGCGGCGCGCGCCGCGCCCACGCTGCTCACATCGAGCGCCGTACCGGTGCCCGCGAGGTTCTTGTGGGTGGTGTGGAAGAGCGCGTTGCCGTCGGCCATCGCCGGGTTGGCGGTGATGATGCTCCAGACCACGTCCGACTCCAGCTGCGCGATGGAGTTGCCGTACATCGCCGGGATCCGGGTGAAGGCGTCGAGATCGTCGTTGATCAGCGTCTGGCGGGTGATCGCGACCACCCGGCCATAGGTCTTGACCTTGTAGCTCTCCTTGCTCTCGCCCAGCGTGCCGCGCTTGAACTCGCCGCTCTCGCCGACCTCCAGCAGCTGCGGGGCTTCGCCGAGCTGGACCCGATGCATCGCCTTGAAGTCGGTGGCCAGAACCTGGCGGCAGAACAGCATGAACGTGCGGGGATAGGCCTCGTAGGCTTGCCGCAGGGTCTTGTTGGTGACCGCAGAGAGGATCTCGGGGAAGTCCGAGGTCGAGTGCAGCGCCCGCGTCGCCACCTCGTCGCGCGACAGGCCGCGCGTGTTCACCCCGGCATTGCCGAGGCTTTCGCGGGCGAGTTCCAGCAGCGTCATGCCGCGATACTGGCGCGCGGCGTCCTCTAGCTGGAACAGCGTGGGGCTGTAGCGGTGCAGGAGCGCGTTCGCCACCGCGTCGCGGCGGGTGATGCGCTCGTCCCGGCCGCCGAGCGGGACGGAAACATGGCCGAAGGTCCGGGTCTCGTCGGACTTGGCGGCGACCTGATCGAGGATCAGTCGGCGGGACTCGTCCACGCTGACGCCGCGCTTGACCAGATCCTCGGCGAAGCCGCGTTCCAGGTTCAGCCGCCCGGCCAGGTCGTAGATCGTGGAGACGCGGTCGCGCTCGGCCTCGCGGGCGCGCGTCGCGACCGTCTCGGTGTCGGGTGCCGCAGGGGCATCGGTATTCTGAAGCTTCGGCTGCGTCCGGGTTTCCACTGCAGCGACCTTCGGGTCGGGCGCAGCCGCTTTCGGCTCGGTCATGGGGGTGTCCTCGGTTGCGACCGGCTCTGTCGGCTGGGTGGTGGCGGGGGTTGCGGCGTCGCGCGCCGGGGTCTCGGTCTTGTCCGTCATCGGGATCGGTCCTTTCGTGCTTGAAGGGGCGTCCCGGCGGTGGAGGACGCAGTCGTGAAGGGGATGCTGGGCGCGGAAGCCCGCGGCGGGGTCGGCACCGACCGCGACGGCGGAGACCTCGAACGGCGTCCAGTCCACCGCCCGCCAGAGTTCGCGCGCGGCCTCGGGTTTCGAGACCTCGAAGCGGTGGACCTGGTAGCCGATGGAGACCGCGCGAATGTGCCCGGCCTGGATGTCGCGCCAGATCGGCTCGACGTCGGCGCGCTCGCTGATCCGCACCAGCGCGATGCCCCGGCCGTTCTCGATCCGGGCCGAGCCCGGCACGACCGAGCCGATCACCGCATCCAGCGTGTCGAGCTCGTGCACCTTCAGGAACGGCGCCCCCGCGTTCAGCCGGTCGAGCCGCACATGGGACGGGTCGAGGCTGAGCTCCTCGTCATAGGGCTCGCCGAAGAAGGTCGCGCGGCGGACACGCGCCCCCGCCGACCAGACCACCTCGACGGTGCGGCTGTCGGCATCGGCCGTGTTCGGCGCAAGCTCCGCCGACCGGCGCATGGCCGGCAGTTCGATCATCGTGTCCATGAAGGTCAGTCCTGTTGGTCGGCCTGCGCCGGGTCGGTTTCCGCGTCGGCGGAGGGGTCATCGGCCGGTTCGTCAGCATCCGGACCGGTGGCCGGATCGCTGCTCTGCGCGCTGCCGGTCTTGGTGACCCGCCGCGGGTCGCTGTCGAGCACGAGGCCGAGCGCGTCGAGCTTGGCGTTGGTCGCGGCGATCTCCGCCAGCACCGCGTCGGGGTTGCGGCCCTGCCGGGCGATCACCTCGGCCAGCGTCATGGTGCCCGAGCGGATCGACAGCAGGTTCGCCATCGCATCCTTCTGCGGATCGACCGCCTCAAACTTCGGCGGCGACCATTCGACCGGCACGATCGGCGACGGGATCTGGCCCGCCGCCCATGCGGCTTCCGTGAACCAGCGCCAGACCGGTGCGCAGAACATCGGGATGAAGAGCTGCCACTGCACGGCGTCGATCTGGCGGCGGAACTCGACGAGACCTGCCCGGATCGAGGAATAGTTCACCTGGCTGAGATCGCCGGTCAGCAGCTCGTAGGGCACGCGGAACCCGGCCGAGATCGTGTGCAGGCTCGCCCGCTTGTATTCTCCATAGCCACCGGTGGCCGAGGGCTGGTTGAAGCGGATGTCCTTGCCGCCGCGGGCATAGGCGATCAGCCCCGGCTCGAACTGCTCGACCCGGTTGCCATCGGCATCGACCACGGAGGGCGCGATCCCCTGCTGCGCCTCGTCGTCGCCAAAGACGATGGCGGTGACGCAGGCCTCGGTCTTCTTTCGGACCAGTTCGGCCACCTCGTAATCGTCGAGATCGCGCAAGCTGCGGATCACCGGCGCACCCCAGGGGACGCCGCGCGCCTGCGTGCGCTGCTTCTCGTAGACATGGGCGATCTCGGTCGCGGGGACCGGGCGGCTCTGCAGGCCGTTTTGCAAGGCCCCATAGGCGTCGCCCGGGTGCTCGGCGTGCAGCCAGTAGGCCCGGCGCTTGCCGACCGGGTCGAACTCGATCCCCTGCACCAGCCGTCCCGCGCCGAGGACGCCGGATTTCGTGGCGTCGAGGAAGTCGGCCTCCAGCACCTGCAATTGCAGCGGCACAGGCAGACCATCCGAGGATCGCCGGAGCCGGCGACGCACCAGGACCTCGCCCGCCTCGACCATCTCGCGACAGATCAGCGTCTGCAGACCATAGAAATCGAGCTGGCCGTCGGCATCGCAGTCCGCTGTCCAGCGCTCGAACAGGGCATCGACCTTCCGATCGAGCTTGTCGTCGCCGCTCGCGGCGCGCGGCATGATGCCCGCGCCGATGATGTTGTTGACCAGCACCGCCACGGCCTTCGCCGCATGCGGGTTGTTGCGCACCAGATCGCGCATGCGGTCGCGCAAAAGCGCCCCAGCGACGCCGATCTCGGTGTCGGCCGAGGATCCCGGCGCACGCCAGCCTTCGGTGCGCCGCCCGCGCGCGGCCCCGTCATAGCCCCGCGTCAGGGTCTCGAAGGCCTGGCGCGCCATGACGCGGCGGGCGGCAATGCGCGGCGCCACCGATGCGATGGCGTGATCGAACCAGGTCGCCGACATCAGCGGTCCCCGCGGCTGAAGCCCGCGAGCCCGGCCACGGGCAGCGGCCGTGTGTTGCCCGCGATGGCCCGCTCGATGGTCCGGATGCGGGCCAGCAGATCCTCGGCCGAGCCGTAGTCCACCGACTTGCCGTCATAGCTGACCCGGGTCGTGCCGCTGGCATAGGCGCGGCGCAGCGCCGAGAGCTCGGTTTCCGTCCAGTCCGTCATCTTCAGAACCATCCTCCGCGCCGCCCGAGCCAGTCGGAACGGCGCTTGCCCTGCGGGGCCTGTCCCAGCCGGTTGATCTGCCCGGCGGGATCGTTTTCGGTTGGGGCGGCCCCGAGCTGATCCTCGAGGTCACGCCATTTCTCGTCGGGCCAGCGATCCGCGCCGGCGATCCAGGCGGCGGCGCGGGCGTAGACCCGGCAGTCCAGCGCCTCGTTGCGTTCACGCAGCTTCTGCCATTCCAGCCGGGCGAAGCCGCGCTTCGTGCGCACCGTCACCAGCTGCTCGGCCACGAACTGCTTCAGCCATTCGTTCTCGACCCAGTGCGGCAGATGCACCGAGCCGGGCGGGAATGCCGCCCCGTCGGCCAGCTCCTCCTCGGTCGGGCGCGCCAGCCGCAGGAAGCGGTAGGTCTCGGCCTTGAAGGTCGACACCGCCACGGTCCAGAGCCGGGCGCCGCGCCGGAGGCGTTTGCCGCCCTCGGTCGCGTCCACGAAGGTCGGCCCCGACACCGGGCTCGAGCGGTTGAACCCCTCGACGCCCTTGACCGGCGACACCTGCGCGAAGCCCTGCGCCCGCGACCAGGAATAGACCGCCGGGGCCTCGTAGCCGGTGTCGATGGCGAGCCGCGCGATCCTGAGATGCGCACCGCGTTCGTGCGGCCACGACCTGTCGAGCAGCGCGGTCAGCTCCGACCAGGCGTCGTGCCGATCCGGCCCACCCTCGATCACAACGTGATCGACGAGCCAGGACTCAAGTCCGCGGCCCCAAGCCCAGACATCGACCTCGATCCGGTCCTTCTGCACGTCGGCCCCGGCCGTCAGGAACAGCCCGCCCGCTGGCACCGTGCCGGATTTCCAGCGCTCGCGCCGGTCGTAGAGCCGCTGCCAGTCCGGGGCTTCCCCGGTCTCCACCCATGTCTCGCCGAGGATCGTGTTGCGGAACGCCTTGATCGCCTCGTCAGAGCCCTGCGCCGCGTCCCATGCCCGCACGATCCGCTCCCAGCTCAGCCAGCCGATTGGCGAATAGAGCGCCGAGAGGTGATACCCGACCGTGGTCGGATCGGCGGCGGTAGCGGTCGCCCGCCATTCGCCACCCTCCAGCATGGCCGTCTTGTGGTGCTCCGCGATCGGCCTCTCGCAGCCCTCGCAGTGATATTCCGCCGTCTCCGGGCGGCCTTTCTGCCAGCGCAGCCGCTCGAACTTCAGCCATTGCATCGCCCCGCAATGCGGGCACGGCACGAAGAACCGCCGCTGGTCGCTCGCCTCGAACTCGCGCTCGATGCGCGACAGCCCCCGGATGGTGGGCGTCGAGACTAGGAACAACTTGCGCCGATGGGCGAAGGTCAGCGACCGGGCCTCGGCCAGCGTCACCGGATCGCCTTCCTCGTCGGCGGAGGCCGGATAGGCGTCGACCTCGTCGAGGAAGATGTACCGCGCCGGGGTCGAGCGCAGCCCGACCGCCGAGTTCGCCCCGGTCATGATCAGGATGCCGCCCGCGAACTCCTTCGACAGCATCGTGTTGCCCGCGTCGCGGGACCGGGCCGGTTTGACCCGCTCCCGCAGCTCGGGGCTCTCGTCGATCAGCGGGTCGATCCGTTGCCGCGAGTTGCGCTTGGCCAGTTCCACGGTGGGCTGGACCGCGAGCATCGGGCCCGGCGCCTGGTGGATCGCGAACCCGATCCAGTTGTTGCCGGCCTCGGTCGCCCCGACCTGCGCGGCCTTCATGAACACGATCCGCTGCGTGGGATCGCCCGGCGACAGCCGGTCCATGATCTCGCGCATGTAGGGCGTGCGCACCGTCCGATACCGCCCGGGCTCGGCCGAGGCGCGGCCCGAGAGCAGCCGGTGCCGGTCCGCCCATTCCGAGACGGTCAGGTCCGGGTCGGGCCGCAGCCCGTTGCCCCAGGCGCGCAGGATCTCGCCCGCGCCATCGAAGTCCGTCAGTGCGTCATCATCACCTGAAGTCGGGCCGGACCTCGGCGAGTTCGTCGAGGTGGGCGCGTACATGTTTCTCCAGCACCTTCTGCATCGCGGCTGGCTCCACGGTGATCTGCTGACCTGTCGCGTCGCTGCACGAGGCCGAGAGCTCGGCCGCCATCAGCGCCGCCGCGCGCGCGGGCCAGTTCACCCAAGCGTCCCGTTCCTCCCGCGCCAGCCGGAACACCAGCGCCAGCGCGCGGGCCCGCTCGATCAACTCTCCCTTCAGCTTCTGGAGCCGGATGCGCCGTTCCTGCGCCTTCAGCACCTCGTTCGCCGTCTTCGCCTGCAGGAAGGTCGTGCCGCCGCCCACCGCCGGAACCGCCAGTCCCTGTTCGCGTAGCGTGTCGCCGACGGCCGCCACCGCCGCCTCGGGGACAGGTTTCAGCTTCGGCGCGGGCGGCTTTCTCGTCTTCGACGGGTCCGTCGTCTCGGCACGTCTGGCGTCGCTGGCCGCCGCGTTGATGCTGCCGTCGGGATAGAGGACCAGCCGCTCGGCCGTCTTCGCCTTCTGGATCGCGCCCCGCGACAGCCCGACATGCGCGGCGTACTGGCGCTCGCTCATGCCCTGCATCGACGGCTCCGATTATCATTCAGATTCATGTGCTTATCGAGTTGATAAGCAGGGCGGACAGAGGGAACGTGTCTCCAGTAGGACGATGCAACTCACCACGGAGCCACCACGATGACCCGCCGCGCGACCGACAACACGAAAGCCCTCGACGCCTTCATCGCCGCGAAGACCGAAATCGACGCGATGCTGGAGCGGCTCGCCGCCCTCAGCGCGGACCATTTCGAGACCAGCCCCGACGAGATCAACTGGGGCCATGTCGGCACCCTGAACCACTACCGCGCCAAGCTGCGCGAGATCACCGACATGGCCCTCAGCGAAGGCGAACACGCCGAGTGAGATGACCCGCTCCCGGTCCCGCCCGCCGACAGGCGGGCTCGACCTCGTAGAAGGGCACGCATTCCGCGCGCCCCGATACGGGAGACGACGATGCCCCAACTTTCCGACACCCAAGCCCTGATCCTGAGCGCTGCCGCACAGCGGCCCGAGCATATCGCCCTGCCGCTGCCCGAGAGCCTGCGCGGCGGCGCCGCCGCCAAGGTGGTCGGCGCGATGCTCGCCAAGGGCTTCCTCGAGGAGGTCGACGCCGACATGCGCAAGCGCGAACCCATGTGGCGCGAGAGCGGGGACGGCCACGGCGTCACGCTGGTCGCCACCGACGCGGGCCTCGCCGCCATCGGCATCGAGCCCGAGGACGCGAACACCGCGCCCGTGTGCACGACGGACGCGCCGACCGAGGAGCCCACGCCGGACACCCCCACCGAACCGAAGGCTGCGCCCAAGACGCGCACACCGCGCGAGGGCACGAAACAGGCCACGCTGATCGCCATGCTGCGCGCGCCGGACGGCGCGACCATCGAGGAGATCATGGCCGCGACGGGCTGGCAGTCGCACACGGTACGCGGCGCGATGGCCGGGGCGCTGAAGAAGAAACTCGGGCTCGAGGTGACCTCGGAGAAGGTCGAGAACCGGGGGCGCGTGTACAAACTCCCCGCCGCCTGACGCACCGGACCCCGACTAGCTGATGGCCGCCGTCCCGCCGGGGGCGGCGGTCGATCATTTGGCGCTCCGCATCCGGATCGCCTCGAACACCCGCCGCAAGGCGAAGGATCGTGCGATGCTCACCACGGTGAACACCGCGCCCATCTTCAGGTTCTCCGCCAGCGTCGTGTGCAGCCCGAAGACCGGGAAGATCAGGATCTGCGTGACGACGGCGACGCCGTAGCCGACGATCACGTTGGCGACAGACTCGACCAGCGACATGAGGCGTGACTGCTTCATGCGGCGGACTTGCGCTTTCGCGCGGGTTCGGGTTCGGCGTCCGTGTCCGGCGTCTCGGCCGGTGGTTCGGCGTCGTCGCCCAGCCGCTCGGCTCTCACCTGCGCGAAGGTCCGGCCGTCGCCGTCGAGGATCGCGTCGCGGCCGATCTCGGCCTGCCAGCGTTCCACGGCGACATCGACATAGGCCGGACTGATTTCCATCGCGAAGACGCGGCGGCCGTTGGCCTCGCCCGCCATGATCTGCGAGCCGGAGCCGGAGAACGGCTCGTAGCAGAGGCCGCCCCGCGCCACATGCTGGCGCATCGGGATGCCGAAGGCGTCGAGCGGCTTCGGCGTCGGATGGTCGGGGCGCTCGTCCTTGGCGAAGGACGGCATTTCCCAGGTTGAGGGGAGCGTCTGCTCGGCCACCTTCGGCGGGCGGTTCGGGCGGCGCCAGCCCATGAAACAGGGCTCGTGCTTCCAGAGGTAGTGCGAGCGGGTGAGTACCCCGCGCTCCTTCACCCAGATGATCTGCTGGTGCACGAAGGCCCCGGCCTTTTCCCAGCAGGCCTCCAGCATCGCCTGACGGCGCGAAGCGTGCCAGCAGTACCAGGCCGCGTCCTCGGTGATCGCCTCGGCGACCGCCGCAGCGATGAAGCCGTCGTAGAGCTCCGCGCCCTGGCTGCTGTCGTCCCAGGTGGTGCCGTAGGAGGCGGACCAGTCCTTGTTCCGGGTCGGGTGGTTCGAGCCATCGTAGTCGACGAGGTACGGCGGGTCCGTAGCGAAGAGGATCGCGCGTTCGCCGTTCATCAGGTGGCGCACATCGGCATGGCTGGTGCTGTCGCCGCAGAGCAGCCGGTGGTCGCCGAGGATCCAGAGATCGCCGGTGCGCGAAGCAGGATTGCGCGGCGGCTCGGGGATGACGACCGGCGGCGAGCCGCCACCGGCGACACCTTCGCCGTCGCCTTCGCCCTCCGGAACGTAAGCCAGCAGTTTGTCGAGCTCACCGTCCGAGAAGCCGACGAGCGAGAGGTCGAAATCGTCCGCGAGCAGCTCGTTCAGCTCAGCCGACAGCAACGCCTCGTCCCATGTACCGAGTTCGGTCAGCTTGTTGTCTGCGATCCGATATGCCCGGCGCTGCGCCTCGGTGAGGTGCCCGAGCACGATGACCGGCGCCTCGGTCAACCCGAGCTGCGTCGCCGCGAGCACCCGGCCATGACCCGCGATCAGCTCGCCGTCGTCCGCGACCAAGCACGGCACGGTCCAGCCGAACTCGGCCATGCTCGCGGCGATCTTCGCGACCTGGTCCGCCCCGTGCACCTTCGCGTTCTTCGCGTAGGGCTGGAGGCGCGACAGCGGCCACGTCTCGATCGCGTCCGGGGCGAAGCTCAGCGTCATGGCGGGCAAGGTTCCTCGGTCGGGTGGATGCCGGTGGCTTCCGGACTCCGGATGCCGCGCTGGACTCCACACGGGGTCCAGCGGCTACCAGCGGTGTCCGGTCGGAAGGCCAGCGTTCATTGGTGTTGCGCGGCGCGCGCGTGGCTCCGGCTTCCGGGTGGCTTCCCAAAAATCCGGCCCTGACGCTGGCGATGTCCCGCGCTTCGCCCGCCAGCATACGAATATTGCTAGGAAGGAACCGGAAACTGCCGTGGGCTGGACCCCGGCCGGACCCTCGCTGGATACCGGGGTCCAGAAGGCCCCCGTCAACGCAAAGGGGAGAGCGAGCTTTCCAGCGCACTCTCCCCATCTTGCCTTCGGAATAGCATGGATCTGTTGCAGATGTCGAAGGAAAAAGTGTTGCAACACATTGGAGTCGCTCACGCATTCAGTCGCGCGGCGATCTTGGTCAACGCCAGTTGCCAGCGACGCCATGCGGTCGTGCGGTCGCAGCCGAGTTCACCGCTGATCTGCTTCCACGGCACCCGGGCCGCGCGGGACCAGACCAGCTTGCGCTCCGCCTCCTCAATCCAGAGCACCCAGTCGAAGGTCTGCTCGAGCCGGGTGATCGCGGCGGCCGAGGGCCAGACCCGCATCGGCTGCGGCTCCATCGCGGCGATCTCGCGGCTGGTGCGCACGATGTCCGGCCAGGTGTTGAAATAGCCCTGCGCCTTGACCGGCGGCAGCTTGCGCAACGTGCGGAACGCCTCCTCGAAATGTTCGGCGACACACTCGGCGGTCCATTCGCGATCAGCCATGACGCGCCTCCCGACCCATTGGGCGCGAGCCGTAGAGCCGCTCGCCGAGCTGGCGGACCAGTTCACGCTCGGGCCAGGTGAGGCGGTCGTCATCGGCGGAGACCGCGAGGACGCCCTGTTCCTGCCAGCCCTCGCGCTTGACCTGCTCGGGATCCCGGCGTCGGCCGCCGTAGCCTTGGGGATGCCATCTCATGCGACACCTCCCTTCGTCTCGATCGCCCAGAGCATGATGGCGATGGCGTCGGCCTCGTTGTCGTCGGCCGGGCTGAAGCCGCGGGCGCGGACGGCGGCGACCATGGCGGCCTTGTCGGCGTTGCCCTTGCCTGCGGCATGACGCTTGATCGTGCCGACCGGGACGCCCTCGTAGGGCACGCCGCGCAGCTCAGCCCATGCGGTCAGCGTGGCCATGAGCCCGCCGTAGATGTGGCTCGCATCGGTGCCCGCGTGGCGGCGGACTTCCTCGAACCAGATGGCGGCTACAGGACCGGACAGCCGGTCGATCTCGGTCAGCCAGTTCGTGAAGCGCAGGTAGCGCATGCCACCGCCGTCGAAGCGGCCGGGACGCAGCGAGACGGTGCCGCTGGTGATCAGCCCGTCATGGCCGCGGATCGCCCAGCCGGTCGAGGTGCCGAGGTCGAGCGCGAGGATGCAGCGGAGCAGTCCGCCACCCTCGCGCATCGGAACCGGAGGGTTGGTGACGGGTGTGACGGATGTGACGGATGGTTCCCTATCTGCTCCACAGGCGCGCACATGCGCGCGCGTAACGGTCTTATAGGTATGATCCGTCACATCCGTCACACGGTCTGATTTCATTGGCATTTTCCTATTCTCCCGAGAAAAGGTCAGAGTTGCTGTCGTCGAGGGCGATGCCCCGGAAGCCTTTGGCCGCGCGGGTGTTGTGACGCTCGAATCCCCGGACGATCAGGGCTTCCGAGAAGCGCTTGACCGAGCCGGCGAACTCGCCGTTCGCATCGGCCCACGCCTTCCAGTCGGTGAACATCGCGGAGGTGCTGGCGCTGAGGTGCAACCCGACAGAGCAGCGCTCGTCGATCCAGCGACCGATGGCGTCCTCGGCCTCGAAGTAATCCTCAGTCGCAGCCATCACGGCGGGCGGAGGGCGCAGCCCTGTCCGCTGCCATTCGATGCAGCCCTCGAGCGCCCATGCGAGGATCCCGTCGCGTTCGGCGAGCAGCCTATCGGCCAGGTGCTTGTCGCGCCGTGCGGGCGGGATGGTGACCGTGAACGGCACCATGTGCAGGCGCCGCTTCATCGCCTCGTCCACGTTGCGGATGGAGGGCTTATGATTGCCGACGATCAGCAGCTTGAACTGCGGGATGAACTCGAAGAAATCCTGCCGCATGAAGCGGGCCGTGATCTTGTCGCCCCCTGTCAGCGCCTTCAGCTTGCTCTCGGCCCAGCGGCTGCCCTGTTCGGTCTCGATGGAGGTGACGATGCGCGCCCCGCGCAGCCCCGCCATGTCGGTCGGGTGGCGATCACCCTGCGTGGCCATGAACATGTCCATCGGCGCGACGGTGGCGTAGTCGCCGAGGATGGCGGTCAGGGTGTTGGCGAAGACGGATTTCCCGTTGGCGCCGGTGCCGTAGAGGAAGAACAGTGCGTGCTCGGTGGTGACGCCGGTCAGGCAGTAGCCCGCCATGCGCTGCAGGTAGGATTGCAGTTCGCCATCCCCACCCGTGACGGTCTCGAGAAAGCCGAGCCAGACCGGACAGGCGTCTGCGACCGATGCCCCGGCAATGCGGGTCATGAAGAGGCCGGGGTCGTGGAGCAGTGAGGCGCCGCTGCGCAAATCGACCACGCCACCGGGCGTGTTCAACAGCCAGGGATCGCGATCCCACGGCTCCGTCGTGGTTGCGTGGCGGCGGTCGGAACGGGCAAGCCGCTCCACAGCAGAGACGGTCGCGGCGCTGGAAAGCTTCGCCTTGAGTCGCGCAGACCCGGCGCGCGCCGCCGCCTCGCGGCAGATCATCCGGGCCAGATCGAAGGCCTGCAGCGTCTCCTCGCGGCGCCAGAGCTTGCCCGACCAGGTCAGCCATTGCCCCCAGCCCGCGACGTAGCGCCATGTCTCGGCATGTCGGGCAGCAAAGGTTGCGGCGAGCGCATCCTCGGTGAAGCGCACCGGCACCGGCCCATCATGCCCTCCGCCAGCAGGGCCGCCGCCATCGGGACCGTCATCCTCGTCATCGATCTCGCCGTTGCGGGCGGCGTCGCGTTTCCAGAGGCGCTCGGCTTCCTCGCGCAGCCGATCCTCCGGCCAGGGAGGGGCAACGCGGGCCGCGTTGTAGGAGACGATTTCCTCCCACGCTTGTTCGCGCGGCACGTGGCCTTCGCGGGCACGGCGGATCCAGTAGCCGATCACGCGCGACAGCGCGTCGAACCGGGTGGTGCCATCCACGCCGCCTTCGCGGACCTGGCGGCCGAACAACTCGGTCACGCTGCCACGCTCGGTGGCGGCCATGTTGAAATCGAGCCCGTTCTCGCCTTCGAGCGGCGGCATCGCGATGATCGCCTCGAGCAGCTCGCCAAGGTCGTGATCGCGAGGATCGTGGTTCAGGATCTGCACCAGCCGCCGAAGACCCTGTTTGGCGTGGATCGATCCCGCGACGCGGATCGGCTGGTGCGCGGACCGGAACGAAGGGTCGCCACCAACCTTCGCGGCGATCATGTGCCGGGCACGGCAGACCGTGGCGATGTCTTCGCCTTCGGCGGGCTCGGTCAGACGCCAGTAGAGGTGCAGCTTGCGCTGGCCCTCGGCGGTGACACCACCGGACCCGACCTCGAGTGTCGGTCTTCCGAGATGCTGCACGAGATGGTCACGCTTCGAACAGATGTCGCCATGGTCGAGATCGACGAGCACCACTTGCGTCTGCACGATGCTCTCGGCCCGTGCGTCGCCTGGGGCCGCTACTGTGCCGGGCGCAACGAACAGGGCCATGCCAGCGTCGCTCGCCCATGTCGCCTGAAGCGCGAGTTTCGCGGCTAGCGTGGCGTCCGCTTCGATGAAGGGCACATGCGGCGGGCCATCGCCCGCGCCTTTCTCTGCGAGCGCACGGACCGGCACCCAGCCGTCGCAGTAGCCGAACACCACGTCGGCATAGATCGCGATCATTTCAGCGTCGGGCGCGACGTCGTCGGGCGCGATGGTGTCGGACGGGACCGTCATGCCCAGCACCGTTCCCGCCACGCACAGAAGCGGCATTCGAAGTGGTCGGGGTCGGCCGTGTGGCGGGGAAGAAGTTCACCCGCATCACAGGCGCGCAGGATCGTCACCGCCTTGTCGCTGGCGGACTGGGCGAGTGCGGCATCGAACGGCACGAGTTCGTGCCAGATCTCGCACGTGTCCTTGTTGATCGCCGTGAAGAGCGCGGGCGCCTCGGTCAGGCCGAGATAGGCCTGGTAGAGCGCGATCTGCGCGGCGTAGACTGGCTTGGCCTTTCCGACGCCGTGCTTCGCGATTTCCCGCCAGTTCTTGGCGTTCGCCGATTTGCACTCCCAGAGCGCAGGAACCGCCATGCCGTTCGGCGCGGCGACGACCACCCCGTCGGCATGGCCTTGCACACGTCCGCCCACGACCGAGAAGCCGAACTGATCGCCATGGCGATTGCGCGTGCGAAGGTCGAACCCGGCCCTGCGCAGCCAGACGATGGCCAGGTCTTCGAGAACGTGCCCGAGCGCGAAGATCCGCAGGGACTTGCCCGAGAACCCGGCGCCCGGGTCCTTCGGCGACTTCAGGTATTCGTATTGCAGCCTGCGCTGGCAGATGTCGCCCAGCCGGCTGCCCCCGAGATAGTCGCGTTGGGGACGTTCGGCCTGTTCCGCCACGAGGGCGGTGTCGATGCAGGCATTGACGGTGTCCGCGAAACTGGGCGGCTTCTCCCGATGGTTGAAGTCGAAACCGGCGTCCATCAGAACGGTACCTCCGGATCGGGTCGGACCGCGCTGGTCTGCATCGCCTCCTGGAAGCCGTCGACGGAGGCCGTCGCGAGGGCGAGCGCCTGTGCTTCGCTGAGATCGGCGAACCGCGTCGTCCATCCAATCTCGGCCATGAGTTCGGCCATGTTGCGGAGGGCGGCGCGCAGGGCTGCCTGTTCGCGTTCGTCTGGATCGATCATGCGCCCACCCCGAGGGAGGGTGACGCTGGCGTGGGGGAATGCGGGATGGCGCGGTGCGCCGGATAGATGCTGTTCATGGGAGAGCTCCAGATGCTCTCCTCACCTACCGGCGGGGGTGACGGACTGTCGGATGGCGCGCACAGAACCTTACGGGAACACAATCTTGTGGCGAGCGCGATTCCTTCCTAATCTTTCGCACCGACGACAATTTCAGGAGCAGCGAGGCCGATGCCAGCATTTAACCCGAGGATTTTCAGCAACCCGGATCGCCTCAAGCAGATCGCCCCCGCGCGACTTAAGGCATTTCTTGAGCCTTGGAAGGACTACTTTCAGTCCCGCAAACTCGACGTCGCCGCATGGTCGACAGATGACATGCCGCTCGAAGCCATCGCGGGTGTCCTGATGAATCCGGACGCGTCGGTTCCCGAGGACATGGTCAACGCGCTCTATTACGTGCACGAAACCGCGTCCCATGAGGCGATGGACGAACTGCTCGACCGTGCAGCGGCTGCCGGAATCGAGATCGACAAGGATCACGAAGTCTCGGTGGCCGATGTCTCGGTCCAGATCTGGCTTGCGCAGCCCATGCTGCTGCAGCGCCAGCATGCCGAAACGGTGGCGTTTCAGCGTTCCAATTTCATGTATTTCGCCGGTTCCCGCCCGAAGAAAAAGGCCGCAGAGCTCCCGTCCATCACGGACGCCATTGCGAAAATCATGCAGGACCGGATGGACAACTGGTTCGAGGTGAAGCGACGCGGCCGAAACAGCCGGATATTCGCGTTCCCGCGAGGCGAGAAGATCTGGCTACTCGTACGGCACGGCATGCCGATGCGCCGGGAAGGCAAGCACCAGGACGACGGTGAAAGCGGGATCGCGTTCTATCGGCCACAACAACATGACGTGCTGATCTACGACAGCGTGACCGACGAGATCGGCGTAAACGCTGGCACCAAGGGCGAGCGGGAACTTTACCTCAAGGTCTTTGGCGAGGCGTTGTTCGGCAGCGAAGATTACTTCGATCGTTCCGAGCGTTACACGCTGGATCCGCTTCGCGAACTCGGTCCGGATTCGATGGCCCATGGCGATGTCGAGGGTATTGCCGGCGTACGTTTCGTGGAATTTGGCCGTCGCTGGCCGGGGAAGATCTCCGAAATGGAGATCCGCAAGTGCGAGGATCTGTTCAAGTCGTTTGACGAGAATTGGGAGAAACGGCTCTCTGGCGGCTCGTTCACGCACGCGACTTTCAAGTTTGCGTTCAAGGACAGCAAGAAGGAGCGGTCCGTGACGATCAGGCCGGCGAACATCGCAAGGTATGAACGGGACTCTGACGAAGAAGTCATCGAGGCCTGGCTCAAGGCGCGCGGGTTCTGGGCGATTCCGGCAGGGGCGGATGGCGATGAGGATTTCGAAGTTCTGGAAGACGCTTGACGCGCTGACCGATGCAGCGACCGACCGGCGCGAATGGGCCAGCCTATTGGGCGATGAATTCGGCTGCGTGGTTGTCGACGAGCCCGGCTGTCCTCTGCCACTGGTGCGATCGACCGGAACGCCAGCGAGAAGCATCGCCTGCCCATCACCGGGCGGTGAGGGGTGCCCCCGGCGAATCGTGCACCACGACGATGGCGCCATCCGCGCTGTCTGTGGTGACAGCCCCAAGGCCTGCGCCGATCTCGACCTGAACAAGAACGACATAATGATCTACGGCCTCGACCGTGTCGGGTTGGCGCGCAGCATCGCCGCAGCATTCGACCTCTCCGACCGTCCTGCAAGTTTCGACCGTCGACCGGTCTTCAGGATCGGCTCACATGATGTGTTTGCAGGCCGGGGTTTTCCTGTTTTCCTGACCGTGCCGGGGCCGCTGGCACACGAGGACGTGGCGCAATTTGACGACGTGATTGCCCACCCGGGACCCAAACTGCTGCTGGCCCCGACATCGTCATCAATCCCGCCGCAACTTGCCGCCGCTCTGGATCGCGAAGGTGTCGTGCGCATGGCGCTTGAGGATCTGGTCCACCTTGATGACCGCGGGCAATTGCAGCCTTGCCAGCCATCGACCGTCGTGTTCGCCGATCTCCGCGCTCAGATCGTGAGCGGGACGGATAACGCAGTCTCCAACCTGGCGTGGGCGCTGCCGAGCAACGCGCGATGGGAGGAAATCGGGATCCGCTTCGTCGCCGATGAAGTCGTCAACGTGAGTTTCCGGGGCGAGACCCGTAGGTTCGAGCCCGATGGTCTCGGGCTGAAGAGCGCCAAGAATGGCAAGCCGAAAGCGGCGTGGGCCTATCTGAAAGCGTTCGCGATGCAGGGTGGCCGGCTCCCCGTCCATCATGCGAAGAGCACCGACACCTCGAAGCACCAGAAACAGAAACAGGCGCTTTCCAAGGTGCTGCGAACCGCATTCGGGATTGCCGACGATCCGCTACCCACGGTCGGGGGTGAGTATGTCGCCCGTTTCGTGGCGAACGCCGACGATCTCCAGCAGGGCAAGCTGGGTCAATCCCGACGAAAATTCGCTGACTGACCCCAAGAATTTCTTCAAAATAGTTCGCCTCTCAAGCCGCTGAAATCCAACCGGGTTTCAGCGGTTTCTCTTTGTTCTGAGCCCGCCAAGGCCGCCGCTCCAACGAATTTTCGCCGGTCCCGGTCACTCGGGCCGCGTGCCCGTCCACCTGGACGAAGGCGAAACTTCATGGAGCGTTTCCACCCCATTTGCGACGCGCGCTCGCGCGTCTCCCGCAACATCATTATCCGGGCCGAACGACTTGCTCGATCAGGTTCGGTTCCCGGCATGGACGCCGAGGACATCAAGCAGGACCTGCGTCTGCACCTCTATCGCCGCGACGACAGGTTCGACCCCTCCCGCGGTCAGTACGACACGTTTGCCGATCGCGTTCTGGCGAACCGCATCGCCACGCTGGCTGCGCCGACCGAACGCCTGCGGGCTGAGCGGGCGTGGGTCGACTTCGAGACTCCGTCCGAGGGTCGCGGCGATGACGAGATGCTGCCGCTCGCGGAAACCCTGCCTGACAGTGTGGCGCTGCACGCCGTCGTCGCGCGCGCACCGGACGAGGCGTTCGGGCTGGTCCGCGATGTCCGGCGCCTTCTCGCGGGGCTGACACCGACCTGCAGGGATGTCGCGCTGGCGCTGATCGACATGTCGCCGACGGAAGCGGCTGAAGCCCTCAGGATCCATCGCAGCACTGTCTACGCGCGGCTCGCCGCGATCCGGAAAGCCGCCGAGGCGCTTGATCTTGCGGCTTATCTCGGCGCCACCCCGACAGTCTCGGAAGCGCGCCGGTAGGTGACAACAGGACCGGCGACGACCCGGTCCTGCCAAGTTTCATGCCGGGCCCTCGGAGGAATGCAACACCCCCACGCGGGGAAACACTCCGACCGCAAGCTCCAGGGCGGCGTCAGGCCCGGCAGCAGTCTTCCCGACGATCCCTGGACACCAATCGACGACAACACGGAGCATTGCCATGTTCACAACTTCTCCCTTGAAACGCCTGCGCCAGTCGAGCTGGCTGGAGGCGATCCCCGACACGATCGACGTGCCGGCCCTGTCCGACAGGCCGCGCCGCGCGGTGCCGATCGAGCGCGCCACGGTGGACGAGATCGAGTTCGCCCTCGTCGCCCTGGCGCGGCAGCAATCCGAGCTCTACCGGCTGACAGGTGCGCTCGGCGACGTGCTGAAGATGGCGCGCCGCCAGGGTGCCTGTGGCGCAGACATCGCCATTTCGGCCGCCGCGCGCGATCTGGAGGGCGGCAAGTGAGCGCCCCCTTCGGCGCCGGGCCGCTCCGGATCATCACGGCCGACGAACGCCTGCGCGAGGCGCGCGGCATCAAGGGGGTGCTCACGGGCACCTCCGGCATCGGCAAGACCACGCAGCTGCTGACCCTCGATCCGCAGCGAACACTTTTCCTGAACCTCGAGGCGGGCGAGTTGGCCGTTCAGGGCTGGCCCGGCGACGAGATCCGCATCCGCGACTGGGAGGTCGCCCGCGATCTCGCCGCCTGGATCGGCGGCGCCAACCCGGCCATGCGGGACGACCAGTCCTATGGGCCCGGGCACTTCGCGCGGGTCTGCGCGGCCTTCGGTCCCGCCAGCCAACTCGACAAGTACGACACGGTCTTCGTCGACAGCATCTCCGTCGCCTCCCGCATCTGCCTTCAGTGGTGCAAGGGCCAATCCCAGGCCCAGTCCGACCGCACCGGCAAGCCGGATCTCCGCGCGACCTACGGGTTGCTCGGCCAGGAGATGATCAGCTGGCTCACGCATCTGCAGCACACGCCCGCCAAGAACATTTGGCTGGTCGGTCTTCTCGACCGCAAGCTCGACGACTTCGGCAAGCCCTTCTTCTCGATGCAGATCGAGGGATCGAAGACCGGCCTCGAATTGCCCGGCATCGTCGACGAAGTCGTGACCCTGACCGAACTGCGCCCCGAGAAGGGTGACCCGTTCAGGGCGTTCATCTGCACCACCATCAACGATTTCGGCCTGCCTGCGAAGGACCGCAGCGGCCGGTTGTCGATGATCGAGTCCGCCCATCTCGGGCGGCTCATGGCGAAGATCCGTGGTCCGCGCCCCGATGGCGCTGCCCGCCTGAACTTCGATCTGCCCGCGGCCGCCACCGCACCCAATCCCCCGACGACGAAAGGAGCATGACAATGGCGAGCGACATGGATTTCAACGGCGCGGACACGCAGGACGCCGCTTTCGACCTCATTCCGGCCAACACGCTGGTCAAGGTCTGCCTCACCGTCCGCCCCGGCGGCGCGGGCCCGGAAGGCTGGCTGACCCAGAGCAAGACCAGCCCAGCCCTCTACCTAAATACCGAGGCAGTCGTGATGGAGGGGCCGTTCGCGCGGCGTCGCATCTACACGCGCATCGGCTTTCGCGGAAAAGCTGCGGGCGGTCCCGGCGACGACACCTACGGCAACCGCGGGCGCGCCATGATCCGCGGCATCCTCGAATCCGCCCGCGGCGTGCGTGCCGACGACCAGTCGAACGCCGCCCGCGCCGCGCGGATGATCCGCAGCCTCGGCGAGTTGAACGGGCTGGAGTTCGTGGCGCGCATCGGCATCGAGCGCGACAAGGACAAGTCCGACGACACCGGGCGCAACGTCATCAAGGCCGCGCTCGGCGCCGACCATGCCGAATACGCTCGGGTGATGGGCAGCGTACCCCAGCCACCGCAGCAGGGTCAGTTCACCGCCTCGGGCCCGCAGCTTGCGGACAACGGCATGGGTCAGTCGGGCGCGCCGTCCTCCGGCTCCGCGCCCTTCTGGGCACGCTGAGGGGGACGGCCATGATTCCGCGCGACTATCAGAGGGCGGCGGTCGATGCCGCCCGCGACCGCACCGCCACACATGGCAACACCATGCTGGTGCTGCCCACCGGGGCGGGAAAGACGGCCATCGCCGGTTTCTACATCGGCGAGGAACTGGAGCAACGCAAACACGACCGCGTTCTGGTGCTGCAGCACACCGACGAGTTGATCGATCAGAACCGCAGCGCCATCGGCACTGTCACCGGAATGCCGACCTCGGTGGTCAAGGCCGAGCAGGACGACTGGGACGGCCGCATCGTCTTCGGAAGCGTCCAGACCCTGGCGCGCGCCAACCGGCGCGAGCGGATGGCGCCGGTCTCGCATCTCGTCATCGACGAATGCCACCGCTCCGCGGCGCAAAGCTATCAGTCCATCATCGACGAGGCCCGGGCGCTCAATCCGGAGATCAAGCTGCTCGGGCTCTCGGCCACGCCGGGTCGCGGCGATGGCCGCAGCCTGCGCCGCACCTTCAGCAATGTCGGCTATCATCTGAAGATCGGCACGCTGATCGGTCGCGGTCTCCTGGTGCCACCGCGCACCTACACCATCGATCTCGGCGTCGAGGACGAACTGGCCGGGCTGGGCGCCACCGCCGGCGATTTCGACATGCGCGCGGCAGACAAGGTGCTGAACCGCTCGGTGCTGAACGAGGCCGTCGTCGAACACTGGCAGGCGAAGGCAGCGGGCCGGCGCACCATCTTCTTCTGTGCGACGGTCGACCATGCCGATGCAGTTGCCGAGGCATTCCGCACGGCCGGCGTCACAGCCGAGACGATCTCGGGCGAGATGCCATCGCGGACACGCGCCGACCTCATCGCCCGGTTCGACCGGGGCGAGGTGCAGGTGCTGACGAACTGCATGGTCCTGACCGAGGGTTTCGACAGCCAGCCCGTCGGCTGCATCGGCATCCTGCGCCCCATGCTGCACAAGGGCACCTTCATCCAGGCAGTCGGTCGCGGTCTGCGGCGGGTCGATCCCGCGCGTTTCCCAGGCATCGTGAAAACCGACTGCGTCGTGCTCGACTTCGCGGGCGCGGCGCTGCGGCACGGGTCGCTCGAACAGGAGATCACCCTCGACGAGGACGATCCTGAGCCCGGCCAGGCACCGTGGAAACTGTGCCCGACCTGTGAGGCTGAATTGCCGCTTGGAGCATCGGTCTGCGATTTCTGCGGTCACGTCTTCACGCGGGAACGAGCAGAGGCCCGACTGCTGACCGCCTTCGACATGATGGAGATCGACCTGCTGGAGCGGTCCCCGTTCGCCTGGTGCGATCTGCATGGCGACGGCCAGGCGATGATGGCGAGCGGGTTCAATGGCTGGGCCGGGGTGTTCCATGATGGCGCGCTCTGGCACGCGCTCGGACAGCCGAAAGGCAGGGCGATCCGGCCGCTCGCCATCGGCACCCGGGTGCAGGCGCTCGCCGCCGCAGACGATTTCCTGCGCGCCACCGAGACGGGGACCGCCTCGATCAAGAGCCGTCGCTGGCTGAACGACCCGGCGACCATGAAACAGATGGACCTGCTGCAGCGCGCGGGGCACGAGGCCAACGGGCTGGATTTCAGCCTGTCGAAATACGCCGCCAACTGCCATCTGAACTTCCGTTGGAACCGCGGCGCGATCACCGCTGCCGTTCTTGGCCGTGCGGAGCGGTCGGCTGCATGAAACGCCCCAATCCGCTTCCGCCCGACCAGATGACGCCCGCAGAGCGCCGCACTGAGCTGTGCGGCCTGCTGGCGCTCGGGCTGGTTCGGTTGCGGATGCGGGATGGAGGCGAAGTATCTGACGATACTGGAGAACGTTGCCTACACTATCCGCCCGACCAATGCCGTCATGCAACTCCAACTCATCGGAGAAATGCATGAACGAGCCCGATCCCATCCCCGCGCGCTTGGCCGCGCTGAAGACCACCCCGACGCCGGAACTGAAGGCGCAGTGGCGCGACCTGTTCGACAGCGAACCGCCGCCGTTCAACCGCCGCTACCTTGAATCCCGCCTGGCCTACCGCATCCAGGAACTGACCTATGGCGGGTTGAAGCCCGAGACGATCCGGCGGCTGGAGCGGCTGGGCGAGGAACTGGATGGTGGCGACAAGACGAAGCGCGGCATCCGCGCCGATCGCGACCGCCCCATTACCGGCACACGGCTTCTGCGCGAGTGGCAGGGCGTCGAACAGATCGTTACCGTCACCGCGGACGGCTTCGAATGGCAGGGGCGGCCCTACAAGTCGCTGTCCGCGATCGCCCGCGCGATCACCGGCACGCGCTGGAACGGGTGGGTCTTCTTCGGCCTCAAGAACCACAGGGGGCGGAGATGACAAAGCCGCCCGAAAAAGCGAAGGTCGTCCGCAAGCTGCGGTGCGCGATCTACACCCGGAAATCCTCCGAGGAAGGGCTGGAGCAGGAATTCAACAGCCTCCATGCTCAACGCGAGGCTTGCGAGGCGTACATCGCCAGCCAGCGGTCCGAGGGCTGGGTGCTGGTCCGCGATCAGTATGACGACGGCGGCATCTCGGGCGGCACGCTGGAACGGCCCGGCCTGAAGCGGCTGCTGGAGGACATCGAGGACGGGTTGGTCGATGTGGTGGTGGTTTACAAGATCGACAGGCTCAGCCGCTCGCTCGCCGACTTCGCCAAGCTGGTGGAGGTGTTCGACCGAAACGGCGTCACGTTCGTCTCGGTGACGCAGTCGTTCAACACGACGACGTCGATGGGGCGGCTGACGCTGAACATCCTGCTTTCCTTCGCCCAGTTCGAGCGGGAGGTGACGGCTGAGCGCATCCGCGACAAGGTCGCCGCCAGCCGCAAGAAGGGCATGTGGATGGGCGGAGTGCCGCCCTACGGCTACCGCGTCGAGAACAGGAAGCTCGTAGTGGACGACGAGAGCGCCGCGCATGTGCGCTGGATCTTCGCACGCTTCCTTGGGATCGGGTCCTGCACGGAACTGGCGCGAGAGGTCGGCGCACGCGGCATCCGGACACCGCGCGGCAACCGGATCGACAAGAAGTACATCTATCGGATGCTCAGCAACCGCGCCTACATCGGCGAGGCCGTCCACAAGGGCGACAGTTATCCCGGCGAGCATGACGCGATCATCGACCGCGAGACGTGGGACCGCGTCCACGCCATCCTGCAGGAGAGCCCGCGAAAGCGCGCCGCGCGCACCCGCGCCGACACGCCTGCGCTGCTGAAAGGACTGCTGTTCGGTCAAGATGGCGCCGCGTTCTCACCGACGCATACTCGGAAGGGGGATCGCCTCTACCGCTACTATGTCAGCCAGACAGTGCTGAAGCATGGTGCCGGGTCATGCCCGGTGGGCCGTGTGCCCGCGGGCGAGATCGAGGCCGCCGTCATCGATCAACTCCGCGCCGTATTCCGCCAGCCCGAAATCGTGGCGGGGACGTGGAAGGCGGCGCGGGCGCAGGACGAGGAGATCACCGAGGCCGACGCACGGGCAGCGCTTCAGCCGCTCGACCCGCTGTGGGACGAACTGTTCCCCGCCGAGCAGGCCCGCATCGTGGGGCTGCTGGTCGAACGCGTGGAGATCGGAATGGACGGTCTCAACGTCCGACTACGTGTGGACGGCCTCGGCGGTCTGGCCCGCGAGATGCTGGCTGGATACATGGGAGCGGCTGCATGACCCGCGGCACGCCGATCCCCGAAACCATGACGCTCCACGTTCCGTTTCGCATCGTGAAACGCGGCGGGCGGAAGGAGATGCAGATGCCTGAAGGCAGCGCCCAGCAGCGCAAGACCGACAACTCGTTGGTCAAAGCAGTGGCCCGCGCCTTCCGCTGGAAGAGGATGTTGGAGTCGGGCGAGTTCGCCACCGTCGCCGAACTGGCCGAACGTGAGGGAATCGCACCCTCGTACATTACCCGCATCCTACGCGTCACGCTGCTAGCGCCTAATATCGTCGAGGCGATCCTGGATGGAAGTCAGGGGCCGGGAGTGACGCTGGCCCCGGTGCTTGAGCCATTTCCGGTGGAATGGGACGAGCAGCGCCGCCGATTCTCGACACGTTCCATTGCATGAACCTGCTCCAACAAGGCACCACGGAAGGGGGTTGATTACGCGGATGCGTATAGTTTATATATCCATCATCAAACGAATCGGGTTGACGCTCTTGTCCTACCTGCTCAACGAGGACCTGCCATGCGCTGGGGTGTCGAAAAACGGCTGGAGTTCATAGAATTCCGCCTCTTTTGGGAGGGCGGGATCAACCGTGCCGACATCGTCGACCAGTTCAGCGTGTCCGTGCCCCAGGCATCCAAGGATCTGACGCTCTATGAGGAAAAGGCGCCTGGAAACCTGATCTACGACAAGAGCGCGAAGCGCTACAAAGCGGCCGACGATTTCAAGCCCGTCTTCATGCAGCCCAATGCATCCACGTACCTCGCTCATCTGCGCGAAGCGAACGGAGGAACAGCAGGCGCTACCGATGTATGGCTAGCTTCTGCACCCGAACATGATGCTTTGCCGATCCCGCACAGGCGCGTGGACGCTGACGTCCTCCGTGACGTCCTCAAGGCTGTGAGGGAAGGCCGGTCCATCGAAGTCTTCTATCAGTCCATGAGCTCCAAGAGACCTGCCCCGGAGTGGAGACCAGTTACACCCCATGCTCTCGGCAATGACGGACTGCGCTGGCACGTTCGTGCATTTTGTCACGTCGATCACAAGTTCAAGGACTTCATCCTGTCGCGATGCATAAAAACCCGGAAGCATGGATTGCCGGGCGCATCCGCGAACGATGACATGCTTTGGCATGATCGATTTGCAGTCGCGCTCGCGCCGAATCCGGCTCTAAGCGAGAGCCAGCAGTCGATTATCGCTCAAGACTACGAGATGAAGAACGGGCGCGCCGAAGTAATGGTTCGCAAGGCGCTGCTCTATTATTTTCAGAAGCGCCTCCGTTTGGACATCGCCGACAAGCTGGACAACCCGCACGAAATCCCGGTCGTGGTTGCAAATCGCGCTGCCTTCGACGCCGCGCTTGCGGAGGCGATGGCATGAAGTCGCTCAATTTCGAGATCCTTCGTGACGGGTGGCCCGAACTTGCGGGCCTTGGCGGTTTCGCGGAGGCCTATGCGCACGCAGATCCGGCGAGCGCGCTCGTCAAGCTTCGGCTCTTCGGCGAGAATCTGACGAAGGACATCTATCGTGAGCTTCGGCTGCCAAAGCCGGATCAGCCGACGTTCGTCGATCTCTTGAAGAATGACGCCTTCATCGCGATCACGCCGAAGGTGGTCCTCGACAAGCTCCACGCCCTTCGAATTCACGGCAACAAAGCCGCCCACGGCGAGCCGGCGACGGTTCGAACTGCACTTTGGCTCATCCAAGAAGCTTTTGACCTAGGCCGGTGGCTCTTCGTACAATTCGCCAAAGGCGATGCCGCGGCCATCCCGGCGTTTGTGCAACCGATGGCGGAAGCTGTCGATGAGAGCAAAGGTCAGCTAAAGCGCGAGAAGCGCCAGGTCCTAGAAAAGCTGGCCGCGCAAGAAGCACAGATGGAAGCACTGCTCCGCGAACTGGACGCGTCGCGCGAAGCCGCCGTGACAGCGGAAAAGAAGGTTGAAGAGCTTCAGTCGCTGGCATCATCCGGCGCGGCAACGGCCAACCTGCTGGCGTTCAATGAGGCGACGACCCGTGTCCGTATCATCGACAGCCTGCTCGCAACGGCGAACTGGAACGTTGGCCTCGGGAACGCCAGTACCGCGGAGGTTGGCAAGGAGGTTGAGGTCAAACATCAGCCCACAGCGTCAGGCCTTGGCTATGCTGACTATGTGCTCTGGGATGACAACGGAAATCCTCTTGCGGTCATAGAGGCCAAGAAGACAGCTGTGGACCCGGAGCGGGGAAGGCAGCAGGCGAAACTATATGCCGACGGCCTTGAGAAGATGCACGGACAACGCCCAGTCATCTTCTATACAAATGGCTACGACATTTGGATGTGGGATGACGTCCTGGGTTATCCGCCGAGAAAAGTGTTCGGTTACTATTCGAAGGACAGCCTGCAGTATCTCGTGAACTTTCAGCGGGCGGGCAGGAAGCCGCTTAATTCGCTTGAGCCCAATGTCGGCGTCGTCAATCGACTTTATCAGATCGAGGCGATCAAGCGCGTCTCCGAGCGGTTTACCGATGGCCATCGGAAGGCGCTCGTCGTTCAGGCGACCGGCACCGGCAAGACCCGCGTTGCAATAGCCCTCGCGGAATTGCTCATTCGCGCGGGCTGGGTAAAGCGCGTCTTGTTCCTTTGCGACCGTCGTGAACTGCGCAAGCAGGCCAAAAACGCTTTCGCCGATTTCCTGTCTGAACCCATTCGCATCGTCAGCGCGCGCGTGAATCAATCAGCGAGCGAACGGATATTCCTTGCGACCTATCCCGCAATGCAGAAGGTCTACCAGTCCTTCGATGTTGGGTTCTTCGACCTGATCATCGCCGACGAGTCACATCGAAGCATCTACAATGTCTATGGAGACATGTTCCACTACTTCGACTGCCTTCAGATCGGCTTGACCGCGACGCCGATCGACTTCGTGTCGCGCAACACGTTCAGCCTGTTCGGGTGCGAGGGGCAGCTGCCGACAGCCAACTACGATCTTGAACAGGCAGTTCAGGACGGGTTCCTGACGCCGTTTGAAGTTTTCGAGCATACGACGCAGTTCCTGCGCGAGGGGATCAGGCTAGACATCCTGACAAAAGAGCAGATTCAGGAGCTTGAGGAACAGGGCGAGGACCCTGCGCAGTACGATTTCTCGTCAGAACAAATCGACAAGATCATCTACAACAAAGACACCAACCGCGCGATCCTTCGCAACCTGATGGAAAACGGGCTGCGTGACGCCACTGGCCAGCTCCCAGGCAAAAGCATCATCTTCGCGCGGAACCACCAACACGCTGTGCTCATGCGGCAGATGTTCGACGAAATGTATCCGCAGTATGGCGGGCGCTTCTGTCAGGTCATAGACAATTACGACCCACGCGCAGAGCAGCTCATCGACGATTTCAAGGGTGACGGTACAAACTCAGAGCTAACGATCGCGATCTCGGTCGATATGCTCGATACCGGCATCGACATCCCGGAAATCCTGAACCTTGTGTTCGCCAAACCGGTCCGTTCGCCTGTCAAGTTCTGGCAGATGATCGGGCGCGGAACGCGGCTAAAGCCCGACCTGTTCGGCCTTGGGAACGACAAGAAAATCTTCCGCATCTTCGATCACTGGGGGAACTTCGAACGCTTTGAAATGGGCTACCGGCCGGCTGAGCCGACCCAGTCGAAGCCCTTGCTCCAACTGGTATTCGAAGAGCGCGTGCTGCTCGCCGAGACGGCGCTCCGGATGAGCGAAGTCGCGATTTTCGACGAGGTGATAGAGCTCATCGCGAAAGACATCGAGGCGCTGCCTGAGGAATCCGTCTCGGTGCGCGAAAAGTGGCGCGAGAAGCGCGCAGTGGCAGTTCCGGCGACGCTCAAGGCCTTTGCGCCAGCAACCGTTGCGATGCTTCGGCAGGTCATCGCACCCCTCATGCAATGGCGAAACGTTCGCGGATTGAGCGATGCCTACGCGCTGGATCTCTTGATGGCGCGCGCCCAGATCGCAGTGCTTCGAAAGTCTGCAGACGTAGCCGATCTGAAAATCGATCTGCTCGATCGACTCTCGGCGCTCCAAATGCACCTCAACCCGGTTCGAGAGAAGGCCGAAGTCATCAAGCGGGTGAAATCCGATGAGTTCTGGAACGGTGTGACCGTCGCTGATCTGGAATCGGTGCGCAAACCGCTGCGGGAAATCATGCATCACCGCGACCGCCAAGGCGCCATGCCGCTGCCGGCGAAGATCATTGACGTGACGGAAGATGTCGCTGGCTTCGAGATAAATCGCCGGGCGACGAGTCTGAAGACCGTCGACATGAAGGCATACCAGCAGATCGTCGAGGCCGAACTGAAGCGGCACTTCGATACGAACCCGACGCTCAAGAAGATTCGCGCGGGCGAAGCGGTTTCCGATGCCGACATTCAGGCCCTTGTTTCGCTGGTCCTGATCCAAAGCCCGAATGCGAGCCGGGATGTGCTCGAAGAGTTCTTCACCGACACGGCTCTTCCGCTGGATTTCGCGATCCGGTCGATTGTCGGTCTGGACCCGGAAGCAGTTGCGGCACGTTTCGCGGAATTCGCGGGTCGGCATCCTAGCCTTACAGCGAAGCAGACACGCTTCCTTGGGTTGCTTCAAAACCACATCGCCCGCTTCGGGTCCGTCACGCTAGATCGCCTCTATGAGCAGCCGTTCACAGTGGTCGACGCAGACGGCCTGGATGGCGTCTTCGAAAAACCGGAGGAGATCGACGATCTTCTCGACATCCTCAGCGTCTTCGCGCCGCCCATGGCAGCCAGCGCGGGCACAAAAGAATCCCCAGAAAGGACGAAGCACTAAATGATTACCGGTGATCTGAAGCGCAGAGTAGACGCCCTCTGGACCGAGTTCTGGCAGGGTGGCATCACCAATCCGTTGACCGTGATCGAGCAGATCACGTTCCTCATGTTTGCGCGCCTGCTCGACATCAACGAAACACGCGACGAGAATCGCTTGAAGCGGACGGGCAAGTCGTTTCAACGGCGGTTTTCCGATGAGGAGCAGGGCTTGCGCTGGTCGCAGTTCCGACATCTCGGCGCCGACGCGATGCTGCCCCTGGTGCGCGACAACGTGTTCCCGCACTTCAGAAAGTCATCGACCAGCGGCACCGCCTTCGCGGAATTCATGAAGGACGCGCAGCTCATGATCCAGAAACCGAGCCTTCTGGTGAAGGCCGTTAACATGATCGACCAGCTGCCGTTGACCGAAGGCGACGCGAAGGGCGATCTTTACGAGTACCTGCTCAGCAAGCTGACCACGGCTGGCATCAACGGTCAGTTCCGCACGCCGCGCCACATCATCCGGCTGATGGTCGATATGCTGGAACCAAAGCCCACCGACGTTATCGGCGATCCGTCCTGCGGCACCGGCGGCTTCCTTGTCCAGACGATGCAGTATCTGCTGGAAACCTACACCTCGCCCGAGGGAGTGCTGGAAGAGACCGATCCCGAGACGGGCAAGACGGAAAAGACCTACACCGGCGATCTGCTGGAAGCGCACCGCGAGCATATTCGCAGTGACATGTTCCACGGCTTCGACTTTGACGCCACGATGCTCCGCATCGCCGCCATGAACCTTATGCTGCACGGCGTCGATGATCCCGACATCCACTACCAGGACACTTTGAGCGCGGGCTTCACCGACAAGTTCCCGAAAGCCGCGGCAGAGGGTTTCAACATCATCCTGGCGAACCCGCCCTTCAAGGGAAGCCTCGATTTCGAGGATGTCCACGCATCGCTGCTGCGGCAGGTTAAGACAAAGAAGACGGAGCTGCTCTTCCTAGTTCTCATCCTGCGCATGCTGAAGAACGGCGGCCGGTCGGCGACCATCGTGCCGGATGGTGTTCTGTTCGGCTCTTCGACCGCCCACGTTGCCCTGCGCAAGTTGCTGCTGGATCACAACCAGTTGGAGGCGGTCATCTCGCTGCCGTCAGGCGTATTCAAACCCTATGCCGGGGTCAGCACGGGCATTCTGGTGTTCACCAAGGGTGGGCGGACGGATGACGTGTTTTTCTATGATGTCGAGGCTGATGGCTTTTCGCTGGATGACAAGCGGGACCCCATCGAGGCCAACGACCTGCCGGGATGTCTGGCGGCATGGCGGAACAGGGACGCGGGCCGCGATACCGACCGGACGCAGAAAGCCTTCTTCGTGTCGGCTCAGGAGATCAGAGACTCGAATTACGACTTGTCACTGGGGAAATACAAAGAGCGGGTGCATGTAGCCCAGACCTATGACACCCCGGCCGTTATCCTGGACCGGATGAAGAAGCTGAACGACGACATCGCATCTGATCTGGCGGAACTTGAGGAACTGCTGGGATGACTGTTCGAACCACGCACTTGGGCAAGGTTGTAGATGTTTCGGCTGGACAACCCGCACCCAAGCCGAACGATTTTTCCAAAGACGGATACCCGTTCATTCGTGCGGGTAGTCTGGAAGGACTGCTTTCCGGCCAGACCGAGGACGATTGCGAGAAGATCGATGCCGAGACTGCACGTCAGTATCGAATGAGGCTGTATCCAAAGGACACGATCCTCTTCCCCAAGAGCGGGATGTCGGCAAAGATTGGCCGTGTCTATCGGATGCGACAGTCGGCCTATGTGGTTAGCCACCTCGCGGCCTTGGCCCCAACGGGGAAGTATGATCCGTCGTACCTGTCGCATTGGCTGAGGGCACACCCCCCATCAAAGCTGATCAAGGATGATGCTTACCCATCGATCAGAACCTCAGAGGTCGCATCGCTCGAAGTGCCAGACCTTCACCCCGACGAACAACGCCGGATCGCGGCGATACTGGATAACGCCGATGCCATCCGCCGTAAACGCGAACAAGCCCTCACCCTGGCGGATGATTTCCTCCGATCGGTGTTTCTGGAGATGTTCGGGGAGCCGAACACCAACCGGATGGGCCTGAGAAAAGTCCCACTGGGTGACATCATAAAGGTGTCCAGCGGAAACGGTTTGGTCGGAAAAGACATGGCCGCTGACGGCGTCTATCCAGTTTACGGCGGGAATGGGGTCAACGGGTATCACTCGGAATACATGTTTGAAGAGCCGCAGATCGTCATTGGCCGGGTCGGTGCCTACTGCGGAGCGGTTCACGTGTCAGCCCCGAAATCGTGGGTGACGGATAACGCGCTATATATCAGGACCTACAAGCAACCGATCAACAAGACTTACCTTGAATGGGCGTTGCGGTTTGCGAATCTCAACCAGTATGCTGGTCGTGCTGCCCAGCCACTCATTTCGGGCGGGCGGATATACGAGGTTGAGATTTTGGTTCCTGAAGATGCGGATCAAGCGTCGTTTCATCGGATCGTTCAGAAGCATTCGATCCTGGTGTCAAAACTGAAGATTGACGCAGTTAACTCGGGTGACCTCTTCTCGGCCCTCTCCCAGCGTGCCTTTGCCGGTGACCTGTAGGAGCACGGCATGAGCATCCAGACCCTCCCGGACGATCAGACCCCCATCAACGCCACCACGACCGCCAGCCTGCACCGCCTGACGCTTCCAGGCCCGATGCTCCAGCGAGGGTTCTGGCTGTACGTCTGGCGCGTCCAGACCCCCAAAGGGGAGCGGCTCTATGTGGGTCGCACAGGTGACAGCAGCAGCCCCCATGCCACCGCCCCCTACACCCGCATGGGCCAGCACCTTGGCTTTTCCAAAGCCCAGAACGGCCTGCGACGTCTGCTGATCGAGGCTGGGGTGGAACCGGAAAGCTGCGGGCAGTTCGACCTGATCTCATACGGCCCGATCTTTCCGGAGATCGGCATGACCACGGACCAGCTTCGTGCCGATCAGATGCTGCTGCACACTCCAGTGCGGGACCAAATGGCCGCGCTGGAAAAGAAGCTGCGGGACGCGCTGGTGGAAGCGGGTCATCCTGTCCTGAACGTAGTCCACAGCAAGAAACAATACGATGCCGCCCAGTGGGAAGCTGTGCGGAACGCATTCGCCCAACACTTTTCGGGCTTGGGGCGGATCCAATCATGAGACTAGCAAATATCGAAATCGAGAACTTCAAGGGGATTGGCAGCAGGCAAGTTGTCGACCTCAAACCCATCACGTTGCTTTTCGGCCCGAACAGCGCGGGGAAAAGCACCATCCTTCAATCGCTGCACTACCTGCGGGAAATCCTTGAGCGCCGGAACGCCGACCCGGATCAAACCATCGCTGGCGGGCTGATCGATCTCGGTGGCTTCGCAACACTGGTGCACGGCCATGACCTGAGTCGAACCATCGTCATCAAGGTCGAGATCGATGAGGTTGATGGTCACGGTGCCGAGCGACTGCCCTTGAACTCAGGTGCCTCCCTGAAGGAGGCGGAGTTCGAAAGTCTCCCCCTCCGTTACCTGGTGGGCGAGAACACCGATCTGAAGGACTACGCCGTAGTGCAGTCCGTCGGCGTCAGCCTATCGATCTCGTGGAGCGACTTGTTGGCCGGGCCCTACGTTTCGGCGATCACCGTGATGATGGACGGCGCCGAGATCGGCACGATTACGTCGTCGGCACAGTCAGGACAGGCGATACTGTCACAGTTCAACTTTGATCACTCCCTTCTGTGTCGCTTTCGCGACGCGGATGATCCACCGGAACTGGACGAGGGATTGTCATCGGCTCCGCTTGCGGACGAGATCCTCGACCTGTCCCGACAGATGTCCAGAAGCAACGACGTGCAACTACACGACTATCGAGTTGGCGTCCAAACCTTCCTGGGTGCGCTCCCGGACCTCAGCCGACCAATGGTCAGCGATCTTCGCGATCCAGAGGTCAAGAAGTTCGAACTTGAGAGCAGAACCCCAAGGGTTCGAGGTCTGAACGCGCTGCTCGACGAATTGATCGTCGGCCCTATCCGACTGGTTCGCGACTATCTCGCCGCGATGACATATGTCGGCCCGCTGCGCGAAATTCCCAGCCGAAAGTATCGCGCGCGCCTGTCTCCGGATGAATCTCGCTGGGCGCAGGGCCTTGCCGCGTGGGATTTGCTCTACACGGATCCCTCAGGCAAGCTATTGGAAGAGGTCAACGCCTGGCTTGGCGGCGAAGAGCGCCTGAATACCGGCTATCGCCTTGAGAGGTCCCAGTTCAAAGAGGTTCCGGTTCCGAGCCGATTCCATCAGCTGTTCGAGCGGGGCCTTTCCGAAGACGATCTGGGCGAGTTGCAGGACCTTTACGCCACGCTAAGGGGCCGTTCCGAAATCGCCCTGCGCGACTTCGAAAAGGGCATCATCGTCGCGCCGAGCGATGTGGGTGTCGGCATTTCGCAGATGATCCCGGTGATTGTCGGCTGCCTTCGAAGCCAACAGGGCATTCTTGCAATCGAGCAACCGGAATTGCACGTTCACCCGGCCATTCAGGTCGGCCTTGGCGATCTGTTCATTCAGGCCGTTCAGACGAGCGAAAGCATCGTCGCCACGAGCAAAACGTTGCTCGTCGAAACCCACAGCGAGCATATCATGCTTCGCCTGCTGCGGCGCATCCGTGAAACGACCGAAGATGAGGTGCCGCCAGGCGTGATCGGTCTGTCGCCGGATGACCTGTCGGTGATCTACGTCGAAGGTGGCGATGGCGGCGTGCGCTTCCGGCCGCTGCGCGTTGATCGCGAAGGCGAGTTCATCGACCGCTGGCCGAAGGGCTTCTTTGAAGAACGCGCCGAGGAGCTCTTCTGATGCTCTTCGAATACGCGGTGGAGCCGCAGGCAATCGGCTCAAGCTGGCAGACGTTCCTGTACCTAATCGAGAAGTTCGGTTTTGATCGGGGGCGGCTGATTTCGCGGTTGCCGGGAAAGTGGGAGAAGAAGGTCATACAGGCCGCGAAAGAGGCGGGCGTTCCGGACATTCGGATGGCAAGTATTGTCGAGCGCCTGAGAAACGCCAAGTTGGCTGTGGTTGATCTTAATCGACCCTATGATTCTGAAAAGTCCTGGATTGAAAACGCTCTGACCGAGCACGGGCGCGCCCCTTTCCATGCGATCATTGCCCGGCAGAATCTTGGCGGAAACGCGGTCGTATTACCTGTCGCGGATATCGACGAGAACCAGCCGCTGATGGCAGCGGCACAAGATCGCGCGGTACCACGGGAGAGTGAATCCATCGCGGGAGCGCTGAGTGGCTTTCTTCGAGCCAGCACTCGCATTCTGTTCGTCGATCCGTTTTTTGACCCGTACAACGCGCGCTACAAGAGCACGCTTCGGGCGTGCCTCGCAGTCGTAAAAACGGATAACCCAGGCGCGGCTTGCGAAATCCACTACCGCTACCACAACAACAAGCCGACCAATGCCGAACTGGAGCGGGAGGCGGCCCGGCTGTTCAATGGAGTGATCCCAGAGGGTCTGGCCGTTTCAGTCTATTGCTGGCGGGAGAGGAACGGCGGAGCCGATTTCCACGCACGCTACCTGCTAACGGACCGTGGCGGTGTCGGCATCGACGCTGGATTCTCGGCCGAAGGCGGGCATCAAACTACGGACATGCATCTCATGGGCGTCATGCTATCGCAGGCCAGGCTTGCAGCGTTCTCGAGAGATGCAACCGAATTCGAGCTTATGGAGCCAGTCTTGGAGATCCGATCGGATTGCAGTGTTCGTCGAACTTGAACCATTGGGCACATGTGCTTGCCTATCGCGCAGCCGGGCGTAGTCCAGCATTGCCCGTTCCAAAGCTGCGCGGGGTGGCATGCGTTCGATTTCGTCCGCAAGCAGTTCTTCGAAGGCGGGGCAGTAAGCCGCGGCCGGAGGGCAGACAATGGTGGGCTGAGAAGGTGCCGTCGCGTAGGCGGTAGGCGAAGGTGTCGCGGTCACGAGGAGCGGCAGCGCCTGCGTTGAGCAGGCGATCCTTGGCGTCACAGCATCCAACTTAATCGACTTCGATCCAGAACTGGCGGAAGTTCGATTTCTGTTCCTTCTCGAAACGTGCCCCTGAAATCGAAGTGTTCAGCTGACACGTGATTATCCAACGCAATTTCAACAGCTTGGTGGAAATTCACCAAATAGGCGAAGTCATGAGGTCCGGAGAATTTCGGCACTGAGAGACCGCTTCCGGACCTTCTGGCGCAGGGGTCAGTGCTCAGCCCCACCCGCATAACCCTCGAAAACAACGGAAAAATCCGGCCGCAGCCGGATCGGGAGAACGCTTTCGTGGGGGCAAGTGGCGGAGAGACAGGGATTCGAACCCTGGAGACGGTTACCCGCCTACACGCGTTCCAAGCGTGCGCCTTCGACCACTCGGCCACCTCTCCGTCGGTAGCTTTCTATAGAATCGGGGCGAGGGTTGGCAAGAGGGTGCATCCGCTTGCAGTTAAAGCCCCCCTGCATAGTTGGAGATTCCCTCCGTGCCAATAAGCGTGAGACATTCGACCGGCTGAAGTTTACACTTGGGGGCGCAGGAGAACGAACCGATGGTCATGCCCTCACGGACACCACTTTCACCGGATGCCGGGCCCGACGCCATTT
>Ga0209347_1000392_pt1 | contig 117045 bp, 102 predicted proteins | sample AutmiccommuBRH23_FD_187382 | JGI IMG/M metagenome (GOLD analysis project Ga0209347, IMG submission 187382) | Deep subsurface microbial communities from Mt. Terri, Switzerland - Autotrophic microbial communities BRH/23 (SPAdes) (version 2) | ecosystem: Environmental > Aquatic > Deep subsurface...
CGCGTTGCATCGCTTCTAAGCGGGTGAGTTCTCGTTTGCTCATCGTCAGTAGTTTGTCCATTTCTTGTCCCTTCAAAGGGGACATTTTAACTTTGCAAAAAGGGGACTCTACTACTTTGCGCTAACAAGCTTAGCTTCAGGAGATTTCTCGTAGGGCAAAAAGTTCACCATGCACGCTCTTTGACAGTCCAGATCTTTACTTAGCTTTACGGCAATAAGAGGCCATGATAAACTTGATTTAAATGTTAAGGAAAATTCTAACGTACCCATCATGGAAAATATTCGCCGCGTAACCCAGTACGATCATCTAAAAATTCTGGCAGATTCACGCCGCCTGTACATCCTGCAGCGCCTGATGGCTGGGCCGGCGACGCTTTCTATGTTGGGGAAAGAGCTGGGTGAACATCCCGCACGCGTCCGCCATCACCTAAAAAAACTCGAAGAAATAGACCTGGTTGAACTGGTGGACACTCAGGTCGTACGCGGGTTCGTTGAAAAATACTACCGGGCTAAAGCACGCGCTTTTATCCTGAATGACCTGATCTTACCAGCCGATATCCCACCCGATCATCAAACCCTGTTCATCATGGGCAGTCATGATCTGGCGCTGGAAGCACTTTTGCAGCATGTGCAACAACATATAAAAGTAACCAGCTATCTAAATATTCCCACAGGCAGCCTGGATGGCCTGGTAGCACTGCGCCAGGGAACCGCCCACTTGAGTGGTGCCCATCTATGGGACGCCGAACACGATGATTACAACCTCAGTTATGTGCACTATTTCTTTCCAGATCAAACCATGGTTTTACTCACGCTTGCCCACCGCGAACAGGGATTAATGGTTTTTCCCGGTAACCCACATCAAATCCAAACCATCGCTGACCTGACGCGTGAAGACGTCACTTTGATCAACCGCAACCGCGGCTCTGGTACGCGCCTGTGGCTGGAACACCAGTTCCACCAGATAGGCGTTCGCGCAGATCAAGTGCACGCTTTGAACGGTGAAGCCCGCACCCATACTGCGGCAGCCGAGGCAGTGCTCTCCGGCAGGGCGGATGTAAGCCTGGGTGTGCATGCAGCAGCACAGAAAGCAGGTCTGGATTTTATTCCGCTTTTCCAGGAACGCTTCGATCTGGTGATGCCTGAAACACTACTCAGCCAGCCTGCCATGCAACCAATTCTGGATACATTGCAAAGCGGTCGGCTACGCCAGATCATCCGGGCCTTAGAAGGCTATGATGCCTCTGAGACTGGAAAACAATTAGCTCCCCAGCCGGGTTGAGGCGGAGGAGCTTTGGAATTTCCCTCAGGTTTAGGACAATCGTTTAGATCATTTCCTGCCGGCCCGCCAGGGCGCGCAGCAGGGTGCTCTGGTCAGCATATTCCAGATCGCCGCCCACCGGCAATCCACGCGCCAGGCGTGTCATCCGCACACCACTGGCCGCCAGCTGTTGCTGCAGGTAGGTAGCTGTATAATCACCTTCCATGCTGGGATTGGTTGCCAGAATAATCTCTTTTATGCCACCCGTCCGCACACGCTCCAGCAATTCCCGCACTTTGAGATCATCCGGGCCAATCCCTTCAATCGGTGAGAGTGCACCGTGTAAAACATGGTAACGACCCAGGTATGCCGCAGTACGTTCCAAGGCGAGTACGTCCAGGGGTTCTTCCACCACACAGATCAGGCTGGGATCGCGCTGCGAATCTCCACAGATCTCACATTCCTGCCGGCCTGCGCTAGTGATGTTAAAACAGATGGGGCAATACGTTGTACTGGCTTTCAACTCGTGCAAGGCTTGAGCCAGGTCAGAGGAGAGTTCCTCGGAGGCTCTCAGCAAATGAAAAGTCAGCCGCGAAGCCGTCTTCGGGCCAATTCCCGGCAGGCGGCTGAAGGCATTGATCAGGTTTTGGATGGGTTCTGGAAGCAGCATAAGAGTCGATGGTCGGGTACACGCCCAGAAAGGTAGCTGGAAGGATGCCTTAGAAAGGTAACCCAGCTCCTGCCAGGGGTCCCAGACGTTCAGCAGCCATTTCCCGCGACTTCTCCAGGGCTGAGTTGAATGCAGTGAGGATCATGTCTTGTAAGAGCTCCACATCGCCATCCTTCAATATTTCCGGGTCAATTTCGATGGCGTGGCAGTGCTGATCACCTGTTACCGACACTTTGACAGCCCCACCACCTGCTGTAGCGCTGACTACTTCCAGAGCCAGCTGCGCCTGAGTGGCCTGAATCTGCTCCTGGAGTTTCTGTAATTGTTGGATCATCCCCATCTGATTGGGAGTCTTGGGACCTTTGAACCCTTTTGCCATGTTCTTATACTCCTGTTTAGTAAGGCTAGTTACTGCACATCGACCAGCTCGCCACCCAGATCGCGCATCGCAGCCGCGACCATACCATCACTCTCCACATCGGGTGGGAGAGACCCGCCTTTGCCTGCCGCCACAAAGCAGCGTAGAGGGATGTCTACCCCTAACAATTGCTGGATTACCTGGCGAGTCACATCGATATGCTCACCCTTATCCATTTTTGTTTTTGCAAACTCGCCATTGAACCCTAGAAACAGCACGCCGTCCTTCATCCCGAATGGTTTGCAGGAATTCAACAAAGCTTGAGTCTGGCGGCTGCGCTGACCGACCGCTTGAAGGATTCGCCGCCACTGTTCTGTCACCTGCTTGAAGGTCTGATCTTGTGGAGCCATGTGTTCAGCAGCAGGCGTCGCAGCAGGAGCCTCACTGGCTGAAGAGATTGTCGCCCGGGCGAGTGTTTCGGTCTTGGCTGGAGCCTTGCGAGGTGACACGACAGGCTGGACAGCTGGTTGGGCACTCTGGATATCTGTATCCGAGTCCGGTGGCGCTTCAAGGGCTTCCACAAACGCCAGCTCGAGCGGTAGCGAGGGCTGCCAGGCATTGCGACTTTCATTCGCAGCTGCATTAAACAAACGGATCAGGCGCAGCAATTCAGCAGGTGAAAAAGCCTGAGCATGGCGCGCCATGACAGCGCGTGTCTCTGAAGTCGCATCAATCTGGTCGGCATTGCCCATGCGCATCAGTAGTAGGTCGCGCAAGTAGTCCACAAATTGGCGTGCAAATTGGCGTGGATCGCTCCCCCCATCCAGCGCCAGTTGGATCGTCATAATGCCCTGATCTGCTTGTTGGCCAATCAACGCCTCAATCACATCCAGCACTGCCTGGCTGGCTGCCGTACCAAGTAAATTCTGTGCCATATCCAGGGTGATCATTTGCCCCGTGGAGGCCAGTTGGTCCAATAAGGAAATCGCATCACGCAGAGCGCCTGTAGACTGGCGCGCAATCAAGGTCAGTGCTTCGCTCTCTACCTCAATCTTTTCCAGCTCGGCTTGCTTACGCAGGTGGGCGACGCAATCCGCTACCGGGATGCGCCGGAATTCATGACGCTGGCAGCGAGAAAGCACTGTGGCAGGAATCTTGTGCATTTCAGTTGTCGCAAGGATAAAGATTGCATGGGAGGGAGGCTCTTCCAGTGTTTTTAACAGCGCATTAAAGGCGGCCGTCGAAAGCATATGCACTTCATCGATAATGTAGACTTTGTACCTACCCTGATTAGGAGAGAAATTGATCTTCTCGCGTAGATCACGCACATCATCCACGCTGGTATTGGAAGCAGCATCGATTTCGATCAGATCCAGGAAACGACCTGCGCTGACCGCCTGGCAGTGTGCACATTCGCCGCATGGACGTTTGGAGAGATCGTCAGCCAGACAGTTTACCGCTTTGGCTAACAAGCGCGCAGTGGTCGTCTTGCCTGTGCCGCGTGGCCCGGCAAACAGGTACGCGTGGGCAATGCGTTCCGCAACCAGCGCATTGTGCAGAGTTTGAATCACATGATCTTGCCCCACCACTTCATCCCAGTGTTGAGGCCGCCATTTCCGGTATAAGGCTTGTGACATGGCTAGAGTGTATCAGAGAGGGGCGTAGAGGTCAACCGCTCGATCTCACGCTGGGATTGAATGATCGGTAAATGGAATTCAGGTGCAGGCGACTGCAAATTATAGTCGCGGATACGCTTATTGATCTCCCGAGAGCTATCAATAAAGGCTGCCAGCACGCGCTGCCATTCGGCTTCTTTATGGGCTGCTAAGTGTTTGCTTACGCTCTCGGAATTGCACCAGATATAAGCCTGGTGTAGAGCTTGGAGTAGGTCATCGATTTGCTGCTCTATGTCACGGCGCTGCTCAATCCACGGGACACTATAGCCGCTGCTGCGCAGGACATGGTAAGCCAGACGCCATTCCGGGTTCGTATACGGGTTTTCATCAATGGAAAGCGGCTTGCCCGTGCCTGGTAAATCTGTAAATTTTCCATCCTGGATCGCGCGCCGGATTTGCTCCTCTACATCTGGCACACTACACCTCCACCGATAAACAGATTAAGGTACTTCGTATGAGCTGATGAGGCTGGATGCGGCATCCAGTAACTCGATTTTTTCTCCAGATTGCAGGATTGATTGGTCTAATCCCCAGAACAGATCAACTACAGTGTTGTTGCCCACACGGGTTTGAATACTGATGGCGCCGTCTTTGAATAGAGTTAACTCAGGAAAAATGAATTCATGCCCATCACTGTCACGCAGCTTCCATCCAGCGAGAGATATCTCACCATCTCCGGTATGCTTCACCAGGACACGTTCGCTTGCCAGATCCCCTACCCCAATTACGCTCTCAATCGTTACGTCCGGGCGAGCAGGCAATGGTGTAGGAAGTGGGGTTGGAAGTGGGATTTGCAACACTTCGCCGACCCCCAGCACGTTGGGATTGGTAAAGCCATTGAACTGAAGCAGTTCCTCCATGGGGACTTCGAACTCTTCGGCGATACTGGCAAAAGTGTCACCATCGCGGACGGTATAAATATAAACTGCCGGGGTGGACGTCGCTGGGGCAACCTGGGGTTGTGGGGTTGTTTGGGCAACCACCGGAACAGGTGTTTCTTCGCCAAAGATGGCGCTTATCGCCATTGGCAATAAACCTCCAGGGTTTGGCCCCTGCGCACGGTCCCAAAGGCTTAAAACCGCAAACGTTGTACATGCGGAAATCAGGATATTCAAGAATAGGTAATAAAAAAGGCGCTTTGGTCCCTTCATGGCTCTCATCTCCCAGCGAAATCATAGCATAAATTAAAGGATGTGCCAATTGCATCTGGAGAATTCGATGTGAAAAATCCTTTTCACTCACGTATCCTGACCGCTTCTGGTTAATGAAGAAAGGTCAATTGACTGCATGAGAATTCAACACTACAATCCAGATATGAGCTACCTGATCGACGGACACAATCTGATCCCCAAAATCCCAGGCTTGAGCTTAGAAGCCATGGATGACGAAGAACAACTGGTTGCCTTGTTGCAAGAATTCTGCCGCATAGCGCGAAAAAAGATCGATGTGTACTTTGATAACGCACCTGCTGGACAGCCACGCACACGTAAGTATGGAGCCGTACAGGCCTATTTTGTGCAGCAGGGCACCCCGGCAGATCAGGCGATTGAGGCACGTCTGCTGCGCCTGGGCAAACAAGCCCGTAATTGGACAATAGTCAGCTCTGACCGGCGAGTTCAAACAGCCGGTAAAGCAGCGCATGCACGAGTTATTTCGTCAGAAGCCTTTGCCGACCTGTTGATTCAGACGCGCCAGGCAAAGACGCCAGGAAAAGCAGATGAACCTGAGCTGAGCGCAGGCGAAATTGATGAATGGCTGCGATTATTTGGGGGGAAAACCAAGTAATTGGTTATATAAGATAAATTTAGTCTTTAAATTAATCCCTTTTTAATGCAAATAAGACCAAATTGGTGTAATATAGGGATAGTTGACACCTGCCCTCCCCTTATTGGTATAAATCAGGTGTCGAGTCATCGGTACTGCGAACAGCACGCCCCCCCCGTGTTGAAGCTATCGGTGGCCCTCCTTAGGTTGCCGGGCGTGTCCCCCCCCCACGTCCGGCAAACCATTTTAAGACTGACTATCTTTGACTGGGAATAAACGTTTGACCACCATGAGTGTCAGGTCGTCTTGAAGAGGAACATCACCAGAAAAAATACCCACCGATTCATCAATTGCCTCAAGCGTCTCCTGGGCAGTGCTAAACCCGGAACCTTCACCAGGTTCGGCGATCCAATCTACCTCAGCCCGCAAGGTGATTTGTATGCGCTCTTCACCGTAAATCTCGCCATCCGGGGAGAAGGATTCGGACACACCATCGGTATAACAGACCAGAGTATCTCCAGCTTCCAGCGCAATCCTTACCTCGCCAATCGGGTTATCCATCTCGACACCCAGAGCCATACCTGTGCGAACCAGGCGATCGATCTCCAGGGTGTTGCTGCGCAGCAATAGCGGAGGATTGTGCCCTGCATTGGCGTAAACCAGCCCACCATCCTCCGCATAGAGGATAGCATAAAAGATGGTGACGAACATCCCCTGACGGGCATCCGGCACCAGGACTTCGTTTACTCGCTCCAAAACCGCGGCCGGCGAATCGATCTCCCTCACGGTGGCGCGCAGCAAGGTGCGCACCAGGGTCATAAACAAGGCAGCCGGCAGACCCTTATCGGCGGCGTCGGCGATCACCAGGCCCAAACGCTGGTTAGGCAATTCAAATACATCGTAAAAATCACCCCCCACCTCGCGCGCAGTACGCCACAGCGCGGCCAGATCCCAACCAGGCAGGACAGGTAATGTCTCCGGCAAGAAGGAACGTTGAATTTCACGCGCCAACTGCAGTTCACGATCCATACGACCGCGTTCGACCGTCTGCTGTTGCAGACGATCATTGTGGATCGCCAGGGCTGCCTGCTGGGTGATGCCATTGATAATTTCCAGCCGCTTCTTGCGCAAACTGCGCAGCGCGCGGCCGCCCTCTCGCCCACCCACTGCGGTGGCTTCCGGTTCTTCCACCAGCATGATTCCCAAAACTTCGCCTTTGGCGATCAGAGGCAGAGCGATCAACAACCGCAAATCGCTTACCAGATATTCCTCGACGATATCCACATCTTCCAGCACAATTTGGGCCCATAAGTCAGGCGGCTCTATCTCTGCCAGATCGGGGCTAAGCAATACAGGATGGTCCGCCGGGAAAGCCATGGGATTGAGCAGTTGTAGCGCCGAATCGAGCAAGTCAAATTCTCCCAGGGGATAAACTCGCCCATTGACACTGCGCGGCAAGCCATAGGATTCGGCCAATAGAAAACTGGCCTGCTCTTCCTGCCACAGGAAAATCATGCTGCGCCTTACCCCGACCAGGATAGGCGTAATACGAACAATCGTGGATAGAATATCATCCAGATCGGTCAGGCTGGTGACTGCCTGCGCCACCTGTAGCAAAGCTACTGAAACATATGCCTCCTCACGCTGAGATTTTTGCAGGCGGATATTCTCTACCGCTACTGCAGTCTGGTGAGCAATGCCCTGGATGATAGCCAGGCGTTCATCAAACAGGCGTGCGATATTCTCGGGGCGATTCCCATTCTTCAGGTCATTGCTGTAATCCACCAGGAATGCGCCGCTCACCTCGCCCCGGGCAATCATCGGAATTAAGACCAGCAATTCTGCTCCTGGCAGTAAAACCGGGCTTTGGTTATCAAACAACACGCCGTCCAGATGAGGGTCATCCTCAAGACCATGCAAGATAATCGGTTTCTTTTCCTGGCGCAGACGATCCAGTACCGGTAAATCCCCGGCCGCAAAACGCCAGCGCTCAAACTCAGTTTTTTGATCTGAGGAGAGACCTTCATAGGCAGCAGGTGCAAAAGCCTCCTCCAGGTCATCCCATATATACAAGGCGCAAGAACGCACACCGATCAGCATAGGTGTGATACGCACCACGGTAGATAACAACTCATGCTGATTGGAAAGATTTTGAGAGGCTTCAGCTACCTGCAACAGTACCGTTGAGACCCAGGCTTGCTCATGAGCCGCTTCGTACAGGCGCGCGTTTTCGATCGCCACCGAGGCGTAGCTGGCAAAACTCGCCGTCATCGCCTGGGCTTCGGAGCCATAGCGCCCGGCGGTGTGGTGACCCAAAGCCAACAAGCCCAGGGTCTGTTCACCCACCCGCAGCGGGGCAGCAATCGCCGAATATTCGGGGGGAAAGGCACAGGCGCGCCCCAGTGGCTCATAGGGTGAATCCACGGTGCGGATGATGGGGATATCTGCTGCCAATGCCTGGGACATCCAGGAAGATAGATCCTCATTCTCTGCTGCAGGGAGCTCCTGGCTGATCTTTGACAACAGATCCTCGAGCTGGACGCCGCAATTCAGATCAATGACGGCCTTTTCAGCGCCCAGGACTGCTGCCAGGTGTAAGCCCGGCAGCCCGGACGGCAGGTCATCCAGGGTTTCATTCTCACCCAGCAGCCAGATCGCAGCCACGTCACATGGTAGATTCTGTCTCAATTCAGCCAGCACAGCATTTAATACCTGGTCCAGGTCAACATCCGCAGAGAGCAGCCCCGCCACATCGTGCAAGCTGTCGGCTACCTGACGGCGCCATTTCTCTGATCGATACAGGAAAGCATTGCGCATGGCCACCGCGACTGTGTCTGCCAGGGCTTCGAAGAGAAACCGGTCATCCTCGGTAAATTCATTTAAACGATCGCTCTGGATATCAATGACACCCAATACCTCGCCGCCAAAAACCAGCGGTACAGCCAGCTCGGAGCGGGTATTCTCGGGTAGCAAATCCGAAGGCCGGTAGCGCGGCTCCTGGCTGATATCATTTGCCAGAACCGTATCGGCATGGCGCGCCACCCATGGGATGATCCCCAGCGGGTCGTCTAAATCGTAGGCGAAACCCTCCTCGCGCAGCGTATGCCGGCGCGGATCACTGCCAGCCTGGAAGATGATCTTGCGCCTGCCGGTGTGGACCGTAAAGAGGTGTACATAGGGATAGCCAAAACGTTTCTGGATCAGTTTGACGACTTGATCCAGTAACTCGTCCAGGTTCAAGATGGAAGTGATGGCGCTGCTGACTTCCGCGATGGTAGTGAGCTGTTCAGCACGCCGGCTGAGGGCTGAATACAAGCGTGTTTCTTCCACAGCAATGGCGATATTCCCCGCCAGCGCACGCAGAACCAATAAATCCACATCCTGAAACGCACCGGGATAGTCACTTTGAACGTCCAGGATGCCGACAACCCGTTCTTCAATTTTCAGGGGCAGGGTAACTTCGGCGCGGGTGCCTGGAAGAAGATCGGTTTCCAGAAAACGCGGCTCCTGAGTGACATCGTTGGCTAAAATTTCCTGGCCCGTTTGAGCGACCTGGCCAATAATGCCACTTCCTATCCGGATATACAATGGCTCTCGGGTAGGACGGCGATCATTGGATCCGGCGCGTGGCTTGCCGCCAGCGCTGGCGCGAAAATGCAGGGTATCCAGCCCGGGCTCCACCGTAAAGATGGCTACATAATAATAACCGAAGGTCCCCTGTATCAAGCTGGTTACCCGGCGAGCAAGCTCATCCAGGTCGCGCACATTGGCGATTTGCAAGCTGACGTGCTGCACCAGGGCCAATTGTTCCACACGCCAGTGCTCCAAAGCCAGACGCTGCGAAGCCTGTAAAGCCACTAATGCCTGGGTCGCGATTCCCTCCAGCATGGCCACGGCATCCTGGTTAAACTTATGTTCTGCAGGGCGTTCGGCTTGCAGGACCCCCAGAATCTCACCCCCAGAAGCCTGACTCAGAATGGGAACAGCCACGATCTGGTGCAGGCGGTGGCCATCAAAACACGCCACCCCCGTACAGACTACCTCACTGCCTGCTGCTTCACTGCTGGTGATTTGCCGGGTCTGGTACGCCTGAGCCATAACGGGAGAGCACAATTCACCTGAAAAGACCCCCACATCCAGGTGAGTATCATCGGCAAACTGCTGCAAGGCAGGTGCAGGTAGAAGCTGGTCCGCCAGCCAAAAAACCACCTTGCAGTCCAAAATTTGCTCGGTGGCTGCAATGATTGCATTACGTTGGGAAATCATCACCGCAATCGCATCTGCGGCGCTTTTCGGTGCTGTATGCCCCCCATTCTGACCAGCCTCTACCAGGGTGCTCAGTTCCTGTAACTGTTCACCCAGGGCAAGCACCTGCCGCCAAAGGGTCAGGGGCTGTTCAGATAGCTGGCTGTTCACCCCCGTCCTTCCTTGCGTTTAACCATGGTCAGGATATTACAGTCTCTGACATCCCCCTGCCCCGGCACAATCATAAAAGAAACTTCATCCATGAGCTGGCGCATAAAATACAGTCCCAACCCACCCGGTTGGCGCTGCTCAATATCCGAGGTCAGGTCAGGATCATCGACTTCCGATGGATCAAAATGATGCCCACAATCCTTGAGCGTAACGGTCAGGCTTCCCGGAACAACCACACAGGTACACTCAATAAGCTCTTGCGATTCGCCTCCATAAGCATGTTCGATGATATTCGAAGAAGCTTCATCGACCGCCAGCTGGACGGCATAAATCTGGGCCGATTCCAGGCCACTGTCGCGTGCTGCCTCCCCCACAAATACACGAATATCATCCAGGTTTTCAAACTGCGCAGTGAAAACTTCCCGGCGCGAATCGCAATATGTTTTTGAACAACTCATAGCTTACCTATAATGAAAGAGAGATGCAGCAAAGGCTAAACCTGCCTCACCCACATCTCTCTTTACAACTTCAAATTAGAATCTGGCTGCTTAAAGCTGCCGGAAACCCGCCTTGACCAGATCTAAAAACTGCCAACAGCGGAAGTAATATCGTCGTAAAACGAAAAGAGCGGAATGAAGCCTGCCAAATCCATCGCTTCGTACACCCGCTGAGGAACCAAAGCCAGGGAAACCTCACCCCGGTTGTACCGGCGGCAGGCTTTCTGTGCGCCGATTAACACCCGCAACCCCGCACTGGACATAAACTCAACATTTTCCATGTCCAGTACAATCTTGTGGCGCCCTTCATTGATGATCGAATCGAGCGCCTCCGCAAATTTTGGCGAGGTGGCGCTGTCAATCCGGCCGATGACCTTCACCAGGTCGCAGTGCTTGAACTGGGTTATGGTAATTTCCATCAACGTCCTCCGCTTGGGTGAATTTTCCCGGTATTTGTGCTGTGTAGATTATAACATGAGTAGTTAATCCACACACAGGAGCACCCGATTTCCAGCGGGATCGACCACCCACAGGCCTCGGGTAGCCGCCTCATACGCCACACCCACCAGGTCCAACTGCTGCTGCACGCGCCCCAACGCAGCCTCATCCGGCAGCACCAGTGTGAAGTAGCGCAGACCCAGCGCATCTGCAGGAGGGGCAGCCGCGCCAGCGCTATTCCAGGTGTTGAACCCGATATGGTGATGGTAGCCGCCTGCTGAGACGAATCCAGCCGAACGTCCATAGCGCAGCACCCGGTCAAAACCCAGGACATCACAATAAAATTGCTCGGTAGCCTCGATATCTGCCACCTGCAGGTGCATATGCCCAAGTACGCAAGTCTGAACATGCGCATCCAGGTTTTCTCTTTGCGCCTGGGCCTGCAAGTCATCGAGATCCAGCGGCAGGGTATCCATCTGCAAGCTACCGTTCCGATGCGGCCAGGCTTCTTTCGGGCGGTCACAGTACAATTCGATGCCATTGCCATCCGGATCGGCCAGGTACAGAGCTTCGCTCACCAGGTGATCTGACGCCCCCTGCAGCCGCCAGCCAGCCTGCACCAGGCGCAGCAAGGCCGTGCCTAATGCCTGCCGCCCGGGATACAGAATGGCCAGGTGGAATAAACCCGTCCGCTGCGGGTAGGCTTGCGCCTGTGGATTGCCCACTAATTCAAGAAATGGCCCCTGTTCCAGGCTTCCTAACTGGATTGAGCCATCTGCCGCAGGGTTTAACCTTAACCCCAGCACATGCTGATAAAATTGTGTTGCGCGATCTACATCGCGGACCGTGAGTGAGACTAGGCCAGGCTTTGTGGCGGGGTGTATTTGAAAAATGGTCGTGTGTTCCATGTTTTACCTTCTATAGATCGAATCAAAACCAGAGTTATTTGTACAAATAAGATTATAAACGTCTTTTATTAAACTTAAGCAGAACTTATGAACCTAAAGTAAAACGCCAAAAGACACTTAACCAAACCTGACTTGTTGCCAGGCGGTTTACTCAACCTGTTTCGTCAAGGAGCACTTCATGCAGTCTCAATCACGCTATCGCTGGTTCGTCGTGGCTGTTTTCTTCCTGTTCATGCTGCTGCACCAATCCGATAAATTGATGATCGGCCCGCTGACCACTCCCATCATGGAGACATTCGGCATCGACGAAGTCCAGATGGGGGCTGTATTCACCGGCGCCTTGCTGGTCGGAGCAGTCCTTTACCCATTATGGGGCTATCTGTATGACCGCTACGCACGCGCCAAACTGCTGGCGCTGGCGTCTTTCATCTGGGGCTCAACCACCTGGCTGAGCGCCATCGCCCCCACCTATCCAACCTTCCTCGCCACACGCGCCTCGACCGGCGTGGATGACTCCAGCTATCCCGGCCTGTACAGCCTGATCTCAGATTATTTCGACCCGAAAATGCGCGGACGCGTGTACGGCTTATTGCAGCTCTCCCAGCCACTGGGCTACATGGCCGGGCTGCTGATCGCAACCATGCTCAGCGGGGTGATCGGCTGGCGCGGGGTGTTTTACATCACCGGCTCGCTCGGCCTGGTGCTCGCCGTGGTCATCTTTTTCGGCGTGAAAGAAGCGCCGCGGGGGGGCAGCGAGCCGGAATTAGCCAACCTGGAACAAATCGGTATCTACCGCTTCGATAAGAAGATCGCCCTGGGCCTGTTCCGCAAAAAGAGCTTGCTGCTGCTGTTCGCCCAGGGTTTCGTGGGCGTATTCCCCTGGAATGTGATTACTTATTGGTTCTTCCGCTACCTGGAAACCGAGCGCCAGTATACCCAGGAAGAAGTCTTTATGACCATGGCGCCGGCAGTACTGGTGCTGGCGGCAGGCTATTTTGTGGGCGGGGCGGCTGGCGATTACTTCTTCAAACGCACGCCGCGTGGGCGCGTGCTGGTGTCGATGGTGGCAGTGCTTCTGGGGGCGATCCTGCTCACCTTCACGCTGCGCGTGCCCATGGAGAACCAGTCACTTTTCCTGGGCCTGTTGATGGCCACAGCGCTGTTTATTCCCTTTGCCTCTCCCAACGTGATCTCCACCGTGTACGATATCACCCTGCCCGAGGTGCGTTCGACCGCCCTGGCGATCCAGTATTTCATCGAGAACGGCGGCGCGGCGCTGGCGCCTCTGCTGGCCGGGTATATCGCCCGCGACACTTCCTTGGGGCAAGCGATTCTGGTGATTTGCGTCACCACCTGGGTGATGGGCTCCATCTTCCTGGCCTTCACGGCTTACTTCGTGCCGCGCGATATCCAGACCCTGCGCGAGCAAATGCGTGAACGCGCCGCGATAGAACAAAGCCTGCAGGCAGGCGATGTAGCGCAGGCCGGTTAGCGTCCGGCGTAACCAATTCAAAAACGGCCTGGCTGTCATGCTGCAGGTCGTTTTTATTTTTAATAGGAGTTAGGCAGCTCCGGGGAAAATGCAATGCGCTTAATCAGAAGGAGCTGCGGCCAGGATTTCCAGCAAACGCAGATGATCCGCATAGACCCCACGCGCCTCAGGCGGCAGCAAGGCGGCAATCTGGCACATCATCTCGGTGGTATGGGCGTCTAACTGCGCTTCACGCCCGTTGGGGCTCAGGGGCGGCAAGCTGAACGGCTTACCCACCCGCACCAGCAGGCTCAGGCGCTTCAGGCGGCGCAGCCTGCCTTTCACAACCTGGTCCTGTGTGCCGGTAAGTGCTACCGGCACCACCGGTACGCCGGCTTTAGCTGCCAGGTAGCTGGCGCCAGGCTGGCCAGTCCCCAGCGTGCCATCCGTGCTCCGTGTGCCTTCAGGAGCCATCACTAGCACACCTCCCTGGCGCAGGCGTTTCAAGGCTGCCCGCAGTGCCGAGAAATCAGCATTAAAGCGATCCACCCAGATGGCATCCATCTGGTGTGCTGCCCAGCTAAAAAATGCGTTGTCCCGGTACTTCTCCGCCACCAGCATGATAATGTCCTGGCGCTCCAGCAGGTAAAACACCAGCGGGGCATCCAGGCGGCCAATGTGGTTGGAAACGATCACATACCCGCCCTGGGCAGGCAGGTTATCGAAACCCTCAACCTCAATCCGGGAAGTTAATTTAAAGATACTCCAAACCAGGAAACGAGCCAGGCGCGCCCCAAAGCTCATAAGCCCCAAACCTGCCAGCTAAGGATCGGTCTGCACCCATTCTTCAAGCCCAATGCACGCATAAGGTTCTCCCGCCCGGCTGGCATCATCTGCAGCGCGCCGCACGCTGTTCATCAATTCTTCCAGCGTCTCGCCGCCCATGGGATAGATAGCCACCCCCACGAGAGCGTGGATCTGGTAAGGCTGATCATCCAACAGGATCTGGTTTCCTACGGCTGCCAGCACCTTACGCGCTATTTTAGTGCAATCCGGTGGATTAGCAAGGTCTTCCAGGATCAAGCCAAAGCCCTCGCTCCCCAGGCGCGCCACCGTATCACTCTGGCGCAGGCACGCCACCAGGCGGCGCGCCAGAATCTGTGTGATCATGTCGGCAGCTTTGCGCTCCACTGGTTTCCCATCAGGATGCAACACCTGGAACTTGACCAGCATCACCGAGAGCATCGCTGCATGCCGCCGGGCGCGTACCAGCACGTGTTTGAGGCGATCGCGGAAGAGTAAATAATTCGGCAGGCGCGTCACCGGATCGAGCAGGGTATTGGTGGAAAGGCTGCCCGTATCACGGCGCGGCTCAGTCTGCTCGGGCTGCTCGTCTTTGATCGCCTGGGCGTACAGGCGGATCAGCGGAAAGAGCTGGTATACACCACCTTCATCCACCTGCAAGAGCGATTTATTCAGCAGACGATTCAGGGAGTCCTGGCGGATGCCGCGCTCCGCCTCCACCTGAGCGGCGGTAAAGCGCTGGCTAAAATCGGCCAACTGCAATAAATTCCAGCGCTCGTTATCGGTGAGCAGGCTCCAGGTATGATCGATCGCCACCTGCATGCTGCGGTGGCGGGCAGGAATATCCTGCAAATTGACCGCAAGCACCTGCAAGCCGCTCTCCAGGGAGCGGATGAGCTGCGCAAGCGAATAATGGCTCAGATTGGCCGCCGCCAGCTCGATCGCCAACGGCATGCCCCCCACCAGCTCGCAGATACGCGTGATCAGGCGCAGATTTTCGGCGGTGAGGGTGATCTCCCCCAGGCTGCGCTGGGCGCGCGCCATGAAAAGCTGTACCGCGGGCGCATTCACCCCGCTCAGGCCATCTTCCAGCGCCGGGTACAGCAGCCCGCCCACCTCGATCAGGCAGGTGGACTGGTAATTGACGCGCACCTGCGTGGTGAGGATGATCTTCAGCCCCGGCGCCTGGCGCAGGATTTCGAGCAGCAGCTCGGTCTGGTCCACCAGGCCTTCAAAACCGTCCAGCAGCAGCAGGCACTTCAACGGGCGCAGGAACTGGACTAGCTGGCTCTGCGGGTCTTCCTGGCTGCGCAGGGGCAGCCCAAAGACATCCGCCATGGCGCGCAGCAATTGATCGCCGGTAAACAGGTCCTCCACGGACTTGAACCACACCCCATCAGGGAATAAGTGGGCGTACTGGTGGGCAGCCTCCACCACCAGGCGCGTCTTGCCCGAGCCAGCCATGCCCACCACGCTGGTCAGGCGGCAGACGCGGTTGGTCATACAGTTGTCGAACCATTCCAGCTCTCTCTGGCGGCCGTAAAACTGGGTGAGATCGACCGGGAAATTGTGCATGCTGCGGTTTTCGATGCGCGGCATCTGGCCATCCAGCTTGATTCCCGAGCGGATCTTTTCATAAATTTCGCGCGTCTCCACCGCCGGCTCCACGCCCAGGCCATCTGCCAGGATGCGCTTGAGGGTCTGGTACTGCTCCAGGGCGGCGTTGCGGCGCCCGGTGGTAGCCAGCAGCACCATCAGCTCGCGGTAACCCTGCTCTTCCATAGGCGCCAGGCTGACCTGCTGCGAGGCATATTGATAGACCTGGTCCAGGTCGCCCATGCGCCGGTAATACTCGCTCAGGCTCTGCAGAGCCGCCAGCTGCTGGCGGGCGTACTGCTCGCGGCGGAAGAGCACCCATTCGGAGAAGGCCTGGCTGTCGGGGGTGAAAATATCGGCAAAAAAATCGCCGCGGTACAGCCTGGTGGCTGCCTGCAAGTGCTGCGTGCAGACCAGGCAGGTATCCAGGCTCTGGTGGCGGTGGGTCTGGGTTTTGGCCAGCAACTGCTGGTATTCACAGATATCCAGCCACAGCTCGGCTTTGGGGTTGAACTGAACGCTGTCCCCCGTGCTGAGCAAGAAGGGCGTTTGTTCCTCTACCGGGCCCAGGGTCTTGCGCAGGCCATAAAAAGCCTGGCGCAAGTTGGTGCGGGCGGCGCCCTCCGGCTTATCCGGCCAGAAGAGCTCCGCTAGGCTCTCGCGGCGGTGTACCTGGGCAGTCTCGAAGGCCAGATACGCAAACAGGGCACGCTCTTTATCGGTGCGAAAATTAGCCGTGATATTTTCGCCGCCCAGGCGCACCCGGAAGGATCCCAAAAGCTCAATTGCGAGATCAGCCATTCCCCCGCCCAATTCATCCAAAAAGACTAACCTGATTTCACGCTAATATCACACTTGCATAACGCTTACGTAACGGTAAATAGTGATAATGGTAGTGAGAGTAAATTAATTGTGACACCTGCATTACAAATCTGGACTGAATGCAACATTAATCTTACTCTGCCAGGGGAATTTTGTAAATAACAAATCTAATAACTATCATCAATGTGAACAGGTCCCGGCATGCGCTTTGAACAACAACTTTACCGTTCGTACATCTTGAGAATGTGGCGGGACAGTACAGGGGGGGAATGGCGGGCATCGGTACAAAATATTGCCGATTGTGAAACACATCATTTCGCCAGTATTCATCAATTGATCCTTTTCCTATGTCAGGAGGTGGACGGGGAAGAAATAATCAACGACTTTATGTCCTACGCAGGCAAGGCCAAAACCCGGCTGGATGAGCCGGCGCTCACAACCGGGGAAGAATAAATCAAGCTGAGTAAATGGACGGAGGGAGAATCATGAACTACAAAAAGATTGCCGTGATCGTAATGATCACCCTGGTAGCCAGCCTGTTTGCCGGGCTGGCACTGGCTGAGGACGGGATCATGTTCCGGCGCAATATCTCCAAGACGCCGGAAGGCGAGACCGAAAAAGCCGCCATCTACATGATGGATTTCTATGTGCCTGCCCAGGCGTCTACTGGCCTGGTCTACACAGAACCTATTACTTATACTCTTGCCGATGGCTCCATTTCAGAAGATTATGCAGACCGTCTGTATGCCAAGCCATTGGTGTCGGTGTATATCGACGACATTGCCCATACCCTGACCGCTGACAGCCTGGCCAACGCCGTTACCGGCGGGATCGCTCTTGGGCAATACGATGCCTTCGTCGGCTACTCACTGGACGACGGCGACAGCTTCCGCACCGAAAACCTGTCGCGCTCGGCCGACCTGTCGTCCTTCGTCCTGGCCAATGGCGAGCCTTACTACGGCGGCGTGCCCTACGTGGTACACCAGGTGGCTGAAGACAAGATCCTGGCGGTGTGGGTGAGCAAGTACTGCCAGAGCGGCTTCCCGCTCTACTCTATGACTTCTGATGGAGAACTATCAACGGAAGAAACGGCATACCTGGCAGATCTAGAAACGAACTACGGTAAGAACGCCCTGTATCTGTACGATCTGTTCGGCGTGGCCGGCAACCAGGGCTCGGTGGACTATGAAGAGCAGGGCTGGCCGGAAATCGGCGAAATCCCTTACTCCTGCACCTGGACGGCGCGCGGCAAGCTGCTGGCCGGGGATGATCCCATGACTACTGAAATTGTCGAAGCCAGCCATGTGGTCTGGACCGCCCCCGAGCGCCTGACTTCCGGCGTGCGTGATGCCAACCTGCCGGCCGTGGACTGCGCCAAGGGCGCCGGCTGCGCTCTGACCTGGCAGGAAGACCCCGAAGGCCTGCGCCCCGGCAAAGGCCTGGGCCCTGGCGAGGGCTGGTCCGGCGCCATTGCCAACGCCAAGACCGACATCTGGTACTCCTACATCACTTTTGCCGACTTTGATCTGGTGGTTAACGATGATGGCGATAACCTGCCTGAGCCAGCCGAGGCCATGCTGATCGAGGACTACGAAGCACTAAAGCTGGCTGAAATGGACCGCCCCAAGCCCTACGTGCCCATGGCCATGCCGGTGCGCCTGACCGATAACGATCAGTGCAAGGCGACTGTGTCAACGGCAACTGGCATGGGTGAAGATCCCTTCTGCTGGATCGATTTCGATACCATTGATGACTGGAATAACACCAACATCATAGAAAACTTGACATTGGATGGTCCTGAAGAAGGTGCAGACTTCTGTGCAACCACTCAAGAATGGACCAACCCTGGCGGCACCACACTGACGATCTGCATCACAGAGGATGGTCGCTGGATGACCGGACGCGTAGCCTCCACCCGCGTGCGTATGGTGATCAAACCCTATTTCCCGGATGGTGCAGCAACCGATCTGGATGGCGACTTAATCCCGGATGATGGCAGCGCCTGGCTTAGCCTGGCTGCTGAAGAGACCAAAGCACTGGGTCTCACGGCTGACACGGATGGCGATGGTGATACGTCGGATGAAATTGTAGATCCTGTCGATATCGGCAAAAATATGTTCTACTACTCCTTCGACTTTGCCAAGCCGTACAACCTGAGCATCAATCCTACCCTGGATGAGGAGAAAGCATATATCGTCCAGCAAGGCGGTATGATCAACCAGCCCGCCAAGTGCAGCCCATACTTCATCACCACCGATCAGACCAACCCGGATATCTCCTGCCCGGCGCCCGGTGAATTCTACGATACAGAGATCGACCCGATCACCGGTTACGAATACTACCTGACCGAGATCTCACGCCGCTTTGCGCTGACCGAGAACAACATTGCCAACATCACCAATCCAGCATTGGGCGGCAGTGGTCTCGCCTCCATGCTGATCTACAAGCAGGGCATCATCTGGCAGGGCGGCCCGGCCGATATCATGCTGCGCCGCACGGTCGTACAACCGTTTTGTACGGATACGGACGCAGACGGAGTTGTTGACAATACAGACGATTGCTTCGACAAGACAGTTGAAAATCCGTATGCTTTTGAGAACATGGACTGCACAAATCCGGATGGGACTTCCGGATGGATCTATCCAACCGATATAACCGGTGGATACCCAACCAACCCCAACTACCTGGAAGGGCTGTGCATGGCGCCAGCCATCAACATCTCCGGCACCACCATCGTGGAATGCACAGCAGGCACCGATAATGAGACCTGTGCTGCAGCCTTCCCGGTGGCGGATGATGGCACCATACCTGATGAAGCAGACCTGACGGAAGATAAGTTCCCCAAGGTTAAAGAGTGGCGCCAGCTGCCTTACGAAGCTAGCGTATCAATTGACGGGGCTGCTGGAGACAACTTTACAGGCGATCTGAATGATGACTATGACCTGGACGACCAGTCCTGGGAGAATCCTTACGAAGTCTCCAAGGGCCACCGCGGCTTCCTGTATGGCGACATGGTGATGATGATGTACGCCTGGTCGCCCAACTGGCAGTCCAACCGGGTAGGCAATGACCACTACAACCTGTACCAGCGGCGCTCGTTTGACGGCGGCCTGACCTGGACTACCGTGCCTGAAGCATTCCTTAGTAAGGTTACGCTTCCAGAAGGAGCCATTGCTGTAGCTGACGGTACTGAATACCTTGAGTACTATTATGGCGACACAACCGGTGATTATGTATCTGCTTTGTATAGCTATGCGGAAGGCGCGCCAGAGCAAGCGCGCAACCTGTCGCTGCTAACAGGCAACAAGGTCACCATCCTGGATCCTCGCTACAGCCCGCCCGGTGGCCTGAAGCAGTACTCCAGCATCAGCACAGACTGGCTGACTGCCAATGGAATCACAGTCCCGGAAGACCTGCCTTATCCGGATGATGCCGCCATCGACCCATCCAAGTACTACATGGTCTACGAGACTGGTGACAACACCACCGTGGCAGTGGGTGAGGCCATCCCGCTGGACCTGTTCTACAGCCGGGCAACAGACTTTGGCGATACCTATGAGTTCTTCGACTACGAGAACGATACCGAAGATTGTATTGACGCTGATACCGGCTTGATAGACTGGGCAACCTGTATCCAGCCGCGCTGGCCGTGGCTCGAGAATGCCACGGACGACCTGTCCGGTGAAGCCAGTGTGGTGCTCAACCCGGGCGGCACCTTCGCCTACAACGTGTGGAACCAGTGGCAGGAAGAGATCCTGCCCGACGGGCACGAGCTGATCTTCAACAGTGATATGATCTTCCGCCGCCTGCTGTACCTGCCGGATGATTCTGAATATGTTCCTGATCCAGTAGCCACCATCCTGTACGTCAGCACCCTGGCCGCCGACCAGTCCGAGGACGAGATCATCTACCTGTTTGGCACCGCCCAGGCCTTTGGCATTGAAGAGATCGTGCAGTACCGCTGGATGTATGAGGGTAGCAATGGCGAGGTGATTAATCTCACCGATGAACTCGGCTGCGAGAAGCAGTGCAACGTGCCCTCCCGCACCCTGCACCCCGGATGGGGCGAGTTCTCCTTCGACGCTCGCGACGGCAAAGGCTGGTCCAAGCCTGTGTCGGTCAAGATCCTGATCGCCGAAGAGTTGACTGAAATCCACCTGCCGCTGATCCAACAGTAAGCAGGATTAATCAAGCACAAGCTTTACGGGTTGCCCCCTGCGGGGGGCAACCCACTCTGCTAAATCAAACCAACCCGGACCCACCTGAGAGACGCCTGGCTGAAACCATGGAATCTAAAGAGAGCTCCGAACACCTGATCTTCATTCTCTTCGCCGCCTGCCTGCTGCTGGTGGGATTGTGGTGGCTCACTTCAGGTCGTGCCTGGGGCCAGGCGCTTCCGTACTCCGCCATCCTGACCAGCGTGTCGGTTGAACCCGACTGGTGGGCGACCGGTGAGCTCAAGGGCGGGCAGTTCGCTTACAGCGTGTCCAGCGCCGGGGACTTCAACGGCGACGGCTACGCCGATCTCCTGGTGGGAGCGCCCAAGGAAGAGCTGGACGCCTACCGCGGCGGCACCGTGCATGCCTACTACGGCTACGCCGGCGGTGTGCAGGATAACCCCGTCTGGGTGTTGGGCAGCGAGCAGCAGGGCAGCGCTTTCGGCGCCAGCCTGGGCAAAGCCGATCTCAATGGCGATGGTCTGGATGAAATCCTGGTCGGCGCTCCAGAGTTCTTCACCACCACGCGCAACTCGGGCAAGGTCTTCGTCTACGGGCGGGCCCAGCTCAACGATATACCCAGCCTGATCTGGGAGAGCCCCAGCCCCGAGCCAGAAGCCCGCTATGGACAGTCCATCAGCAGCGGGGACTTTAATAACGACGGTTACGCTGATCTGCTCATCGGAGCGCCGAATTACAGGATCGTCGATCCCAACGATGTGACCAAATTTCTGACTGTGGGGGCAGCCTTTGTGCACTATGGCTCCGCCAGCGGCCTGCTGGCCGGCGCGGTAGCCGATTGGACCTACATCGGTACGCAGCCCGGCGAAATCCTGGGCAGCTCTGTGGCGGGTGTGGGCGATGTCAATGGCGATGGCTGCGACGACCTGCTGGTTGGGGCGCCTAGCTACAACAATGGCGACCTGGCAGACGCCGGGCGCATGTACTTGTTCCTGGGCTCAGACAGCGGCCTGGGCGCTACCCCCGCCTGGACCTACACCGGCACCCAGGCCAACAGCAGGCTGGGCGCCAGAGTCAGCCCCGCCGGGGATGTCAACCACGACGGCCATGCAGATATGTTGGCCAGCGTGCGAAGGATGACCGGCGAATACACGTTCTATGGTCAGGCGCTGGCATTCTACGGCTCGGATTCAGGACTGGGTACTTCTCCCAGCTGGAGCTTTACCATCGAGCAACAAAACACCTGCTTCGGCTGTGCGCTGGCCTCAGCAGGCGATGTCAATGGGGACCAGATCGACGATATTATTATCGGCGACTGGCAATATAACTATCTGTACGATTCAGAAGGTCAAAACAGCATTGAAGGCGCGGCTTTCATTTTCCTGGGGAAACCCAGCGGGCTATCGGGGAACATAGCCTGGCTGGCGTATGGAAAGAAAGCCGAAGCCAGTTTCGGGTATGCAGTCGCCTCAGCCGGGGATGTCAACGGGGACGGGTTCAGCGATGTGCTCATCGGTGGACCGGATTACAAGACCGACCGCGATCCGGTCGGGCGGGCTGATCTCTACTTGGGTTCTGAAGCTGAAGCGGTGGTCTACCGCTTCCAGGTGATGCTGCCCATGGTAACCAGCCGCTGATCCGCAGGGCTGCGACGATGATTAAAAATCTGGGAAGAACATTGAAACTCGACGGGGAAAACCCCTTACGGGTTTTACGGAGAATGCAATGGGACCGCTACCAAAGTACGTCACACTTATCTTAATCGCTGTAGCTGCCCTGGCTTTTTCATTGGGTGCTGGCATCTATATCTTTTCGGTCTGCAAAGGCCAATTGAGCCCGGGCCCAATATCCGCCAGTATGGATGAAGGCGTTGAGCTGGCAGGCTATGTCTCACATGCCGAATTCGAGCAGGACTGCGGCCATTGCCATGCCCCCATCCACTGCGTCACCGATACCCGCTGCCAGGACTGCCACATGGATGTGGCGCGCGAACGCGCTTCGGCAGAAGGCCTGCACGGCAGGCTGCCCGGCACTGACAAATGCGAAAGCTGCCACACCGAGCACATGGGCCGCGATGCCAATATCACCACCTTCGCCTTCGCCAACGTGGACCACAACAAGCTGGCGGGATACAGTCTGGTCAGCCACCAGCAAGACTACGCCGGTGAAGCGATGAACTGCGAATCCTGCCACCAGCAGGGCAGCTTCGTCCAGGAGACCATGGACTGCCTGACCTGCCATATCGAAGCCGAGCATGACCTGATGGCTAAACACCTCGAAGACTACGGCGATAACTGTGTGGAGTGCCATGACGGCGCAGATCGCATGATGGCCTTCGACCACAACACCTACTATGTCCTGGACGGCCAGCACAGTGCAGTGGCCTGCGCCGACTGCCACAGTGAGCATGTCTATGACGGCACGGCCACCGACTGCGCTTCCTGCCATGCTGAACCCGAGATGCACGTGAACCTGTTCGGGACGAGCTGCGACCGCTGCCACACTGCCGTGGCCTGGGCGCCTGCCCAGCTCACGCAGCACACCTTCCTGCTCAACCACGGCGAAGAAACCGAGCAGCCGGTCGCCTGTGAAAGCTGCCATATGGATTCCTACACCGCTTACCCGTGCTATTCATGCCACGATCAGCAAGAGATGCAGGTTACCCATACAGAAATTGATATCGAGTCTATTGAGAATTGTATCGAGTGCCATCCCACCGGGCAGCCCAAAGAGGCTGAAAAATTGTTGACCAATCAAAATCCGGTCAGCCCGCAGCCCAGTGTTCTGGGAGCAGGCAACTAAGATGGCATGCCGTAAAATCCTCACTCCACTGCCACGGGCTCACAATGCTGTTCTCAGCGTCGCCCGAAGGAGGCAAAGGATATGAATAAACGTTTGATCTTGACCCTGATCCTGGCCAGTGTTGCCGGGTTGATGCTTTTTGGCCTGTACTTTGTGGCCGAAACCTACCCCTTCCATGTAGGGAACCTGTTCTACCCGCTGCAGCTGGGCACCGAGCATGTACGCCTGCAATTCACTTCAGGCGAGACCCAACAGGCAACTTTTGCGGTGCACCTGGTTGAGCGCCGCCTGGCCGATCTGGCCCGAGCGCACGATCCAGGCACGGTGCATACCGCCGCAACACAACTGGACCAGGCCCTGGTGGATGCGCTGGCCTATGTGGAGCGCTTGAGCGGGGATGAGCAGCAAGCCCTGCAGGACCAGATCTCTCTGCTGCTTTATCAAACCGATGTGGTGATCTCGTCCCTGGAAGGAGAAGACGCGCAGGATTCCGCCGTGCTGCCGCTGCGCCAGAAGATTGACGCCACTCTGCAGCCTGCGCAGCCCGAAACACAGCCCAAGACCATGCGCGAACGCCTGGGCAGCGCCATCCCGGCGCAAACCATCTCCTTCCTGGGCTACGACATCTATCACAACGAGTTCCCGCTGACCGCTGAGCATGATTACCTGGAATGCCTGGACTGCCACACAGACGGGACCTATGTGGACACCTCCACCGACTGCAGCACCTGCCACAGCCTGGATGAGTACGAACTGCGCGCCGAGCACCTGGCGGTTTATCCGGATCACTTTGCCGGTGAATGCGCCGAGTGCCACGGCATCGCCGGCTGGGAGCCTACCCAGTTTGCACATGAGGACCTGCAGGAATGCACCACCTGCCATGCGGACGAAGCACCGGATGCCCTGCCCCCCGATGATATGGCCAACCTGAACACATGGAAAATGAACTACCTGGTCGGCCTCTCCACCCCGACTACGCCGCACTATACCGGCGAATGCATGGATTGTCACCAGGATGCCACGGATTGGACGGTGGTCAACTACGAGCACGCCGAATCCAGCAACTGCGCCACCTGCCACCAATCCGAGGTAGCTTATGACCATTATCGCAACCAGTGCGCGAGCTGCCATACCAGTGTGGATGACTGGAACGAGCTCGAGTTCGATCACACCGGCTATATGGACTGCCAGTCCTGCCACCGGGACAGCGATCCCCTGGCGCACTACCCTGGCCAGTGCTCCGCCTGCCATGATACGCACACCTGGTTCAGCGTGCAGGTCAACCATGACGGTCTTAGTGACTGCACCACCTGCCACGAAAAGCCAGCCGGGCACTACGGCGGCGACTGCGCTGACTGTCACAAGAAGAACCTGACCTGGGATAAAGCGCGCTTCAATCACGCCGGGTTCAACGACTGCGCCAGCTGCCACGATACCCCCAGGGACCATTACCTGGGTCAGTGCTCGCGCTGCCACGTCACGCAAGACTGGGGACAGATCAGCTTCTCGCACCTGGACTTGCTGACCTGCGCCTCCTGCCATGACGATGCGGCGCCCAGTGGACACTACCCGGGCGAGTGCTCCAACTGCCATGAGAGCACCGAATGGGAAGACGCAGACTTTGACCACACCGGCTTCACCGACTGCGCTACCTGCCACACGGCCCCCGTCGCCCACTACGCCGGGGTGTGCAGTGAATGCCATAACACCACCGACTGGACGGATGCCAAGTTCGTTCACCCTGTTGATACCAACTGTACATCCTGCCACGACAAACCCACGGGTCACTGGACCGGAGCATGCGGTAACTGCCACAATACCAGCAACTGGTATGAGATCAACTTCGATCACACCAACTTCTCAGACTGCAAGGCGTGCCACCCTCGCCCGGCCGGCCACCCACGCGGGCAGTGCTCCAACTGCCATACCACTGAGACCTGGATCATCGAAGATACCTCTGTCTTTGCCCCTCTGCTTCGTGTGGCCCCCGAGGTGGAAGAACCCTCCAATCGATAGGTTTATATCTTTAGCAAAGACCCCTTCCTGAGTTGGAAGGGGTCTTTGCATTTTAAGCTTGCTTCTGGTCAGCGCATGCTAAGTTACCCATCAGGTTCGCCAATCCATACCAGCCCTTGATCAGCATCCACATGCACCAGGCTGGCATCTGGGATGTGGGTGATATCAATCTGGTCCACACAAGGGATTTCCGCAATGATGCAGCCAACCGCCGTAATTGTCTCGCAGCGGGCATTGATGATTGCTGCAGGAGCCACTCCTGCGTGCTTGAGACGATACAAGGTATAAGAGCCAACCGTTGAACCTTTGCCGGTTGGGAAAACCAGAATCTTCCCCTGGATAGACTGCCCTTCCAGCTCGTGGCCGCGCTCGACGATAACGCCCGTCTCAGGGTCCACGCCACCGAAGAAAGAAATCCCCATCTTCGTGACCAATGCCTGGCCGCTCACCTGGCCCGTGTAGATCTGGCGTCCCTGTAGTTTCAACGCAGCGCCTCCCTCACTACCTCATCGAAAGGCAACAAACGGGTTTTGAAATGGTTTTTAGCATAAGCATAATAGCAGGCTTTGGCTGAATCCGTCACCAGCAGCTTGAAACGCCCTTCAATCGGGGCTACCACGCAGCAGGTATCCACAGCGAATTTGGCGCCGCTGGCTTCAATGACCGCCGAATAGCCCTTTTGATCGGCGATTTGTTTCACGGGACGCGCGGTAGTGATCCAGAACTCTTTGGTCACATGTTTGCCCGCAAGCAATTCCGCCAGGCGCGCAATCTCACGGATGGAGAGGTGCGGGCAGCCCAGGCTGACAAAATCGGCAGCATCCACATCTCCATCGGTCAGCTCGGCGCGAGCCGCGTCCAGACCGGCACGTGTTACCTCATAAGTCAAAGTGGGCGCGGTATACGCGCTTGCTTCCGGTGTAATCCCTTGCATATGGAACAGGGCCGCGCCTCCAAAAGTCGCCAGGCTGGCGCAGAAAGACTTGAGCTCTTCCAGTGAAGCCCGGGACACGCCGCGGATATACGGCACAGGGCGCAATTCCATGGCCTGCAGGCGTTCACCGATCAACTTGCCCAGGGCGCCAAATTCCTGAGTGGCGCTGCCACCCGAGTCGCGCTCCAGGCTGGCACGCACTTCTACGCTGAGGGTGGGTTGGCGTTCATGGTCCAGGTGATAGCCATATTCGGGGGTCACACCGGTCAGGGCGGCTGCCAGGGCGCTAGGGCCACCCTCCCGGTTGGTGCGCGCCCCGATCACCGAGTTGGCAAAGCATACAGCGCTGCTCTCTGCCCAGGCGATATGTTCGCCAAAATGCGGCAGGTTCCCGGACAGATAGGGCGTGCAGGTACAGGTAGTCACCACACCCATGCGCTGGAAAGCCTCGATCACACACTGCTGCTGGTGGGCAAACTCGGCATCGATGCCCAGAGCCTGCCAGTTCTCAATGTCCATACCGGCTGGATTTAGTGTGGTCAATACCCGGCAGTGGCCACCGCCTTCTGCCAATTCATCCAGGAATTGCAGTCCAGCCTCGCCCAGGTTGGCGTAACTGACCCCGGCAATTTGCACAGAGCTGACCGGGATCATACGCCGGGCGCCATAGATCTTGCCCAAAGCAACCAGGATCTGCATGGCTTTGCGGGCTGCCAGCCCGCTGCCTCCCTCCAGCACATACTGTTCAGCTTCGCTTAAGACCAGAGCCTCATCGCTCATGTTGGCCTCAAGAATTGATCCAAATCCACCTGCGGATACGCCACCTTGTTGAAACCTTTACCTGCGCTTTTCAGGGGGCGGGTCAGGTCAAAACCCACCCTGGTTGTGCGATAATCACCGGGCGATGCGCTGGGGTCCAGGCTGGAGCCAGTCTCACCGGTAATCATCACCAGGTCGCGATCGCCCTGGAAACGGGTCGCCATGGCCCACTCCACCTGGAGCGGATCGTAGATATCGATATCTTCGTCTACTACAAACACGTGTTTACAGGAGCGGTGCCCGGCAAAGGCAGCCTGGATGGCGCGTATCCCATCCTGCGGCTGTTGTTTGTCAATTTTCACGATGGCATGCAGCCAGGAGCAGCCCCCTGGGTTCACATTAACATCCAGGCAGCGCACGACTTCATTGACCATTTTGAAGATGGTAGGCTCACGGGGCATCCCCATCAGCAGCTTGTGCTCCAGGCCGCCCGGCAGCAAGGCATGCCAGATCGCATCCCGGCGGTGGGTGATGGTTTTGACGACCATGACCGGCTCCTGGCGCACCACATCCTGAGTTTCGGTTAAATCAACGAAGGGACCCTCTGCATGGCGCCGGTCATTATAGATCGTGCCCTCCAGGACAAATTCAGATTCAGCCGGCACCTTTACAGGGACCATTTTGGCAGCTGTCACACTAAAAGGCTCTAATGCATGGGCAATTTCCAGTTCGTCGATGCCAATCTCGACCGAAGTGGCTGCGGCTGCGAGGATGTTGGGCGGTAGTCCAATGCAGACTGCTACATCTACCTGCCCCAGCTCCTGTAAATAGCGATCGAAATGCCGGCCGCGCACCACGCGCACTGCCAGCTCATTTTTGGAGATTTGCATACAGCGGTGGAAATCAACATTCTGACCGTAGCGCGGATGAGAGGCAACCATCACCCCCGAGCTAATATAGCGCCCGCCGTCGCCCTGGCAATGCAGCAGAAGCGGCAGTGCGTCTAAATCCGGTTCGCGGATTACCACTTCCTGGCAGGGCGCGGAAGTTACTACCGGGGGCGGTGAGCGGTGGTCGATGGCTGCACTGAGCAGAGGTATGATCTGTGCCGGGTTTACGCCCAGATAATCTGCAAAAGCAGCCTTACTGCCAAACAAATTCCCCGCCACACGGAAAGGATAACCAGCAACATGCGTAAAAAGCACAGGGTGGGGTTCCAGCTGCTTAAGAACCCCCGAGATTTCGTAGTCGGTGCTGATCCTGGTCGCCACATCCAACAAATCGCCTTGCTCGGAGATACGCCGTAAGTAATCCCGTAATGTCACTGTTTACCTCCCTCAAATCCAACCTGAGAGCTTACATCGCTCAACACCAGGTTGCGGATGCCCCAGGCCAGTCCAGATTGGTCGCTGGTCGGGGCAATATGGTCCGCAGCCGCCTGCACAGCTTCAGGAGCGTTGCCCATCGCCACTGCCAGACCGGCTGCCGCGAACATGCTCAGGTCGTTATGCTGGTCGCCAAAGGCTGCCACTCGATCCAGCGTGATGCCCTGCAATTCGGCATAAGCTTTCAACGCCCGCCCTTTGGTTACACCTGCAGCATTGATGTCATAACCGTTGTCCAAGGATTTAACCAGTGTCAAAGGCAAACCGCGCCCTTCCAGTGTCTTTACAGCCTCGAGCAATGGCGGTATATCACCCCACATGAAAATCTTTCCAGGAAGACCAATCTCAGCTTGAAGCACATCGGAAACCACCTGTGTGCCGGGAGAGCCATATTGTTCCAGCATCCATCGCACCCAGTCAGGCGGTCCCTCCAGATAGGTGGCTTCCACTAAATAGAAACCCAGCCCCAGGCCATAGCGGCGGATTATCTCGACAATCTCGGGAATATATATGGCAGGGACTGGCTCGTGAAAAAGCAGATGACGATGCGGGTGGTATAAGTAAGCGCCGCCAGTGCCAATATGGGGGGTGTTCAAGCCAAGCTCTTGCAAGACCGGTTCTACAGCCGGGCGATTGCGCCCGGAGGCTACAATCACCTCAATCCCGGCAGCTGTGGCCTCTCGAATTGCACCGGCGACTGACTGTGTGATGCTCCCATGCGAATCCAGCAGGGTACCATCCAGGTCCGTCACGATCATTTGATAGACGGGACTCGAATTACGAGGTGGTGCATGATGTGAATTCACAAAAACCAGATCCTCCTGGGCCAATATATCCCGCAACTATCAAACATGATCCTGGCAGGCGAGTACAGCCAGCAGACCCTATGCGGCTGCATGGCTCATGATGGATTATAACTGTTTGAAACCATGAAAATCCCCCATGATTGACAGCAGATCCGGCCCATCTGGCTAACCAACGGACCTTCCTGGAAATTTAGGAGCAGGCTGCCCACGAGAAATGCATCACAAATCACAAAGGCCTTGCCACCAAAACGGGCGAGTTCTTCACCCTTGGTAGCCACGTTATCGGTGGTAAGATTGGTGGAATTAAGGAGTCCCTGTGAACCGCGGTATTTTATCCGGCCTTGGCGCCTATCTCATCTGGGGATTTATCCCCGTCTATTTCAAGCTCCTTCAGGCTGTGCCTGCTGTGGAGATCATGTTCCACCGCGTGATCTGGTCACTGATCTTGTTGATGGCGTTAATCATGCTTCGCCAGCAATGGGTGCCTTTACGCCAGGCCTTACGCCAGCCGCGCCTGCTGGGCATATACAGCCTGTCGGCCGTGCTGTTAGCAGCCAATTGGTGGATCTATATTTATGGTGTAAACGCCGGACAGGTAGTGGAAACCAGTCTGGGATATTTCATCAACCCTCTGCTCAGTGTTGCATTAGGAGTGATCTTCCTGGGCGAACGGCCGCGGCCTTTACAGTGGCTGCCAGTCGGCCTGGCAACCCTGGGAGTACTGTATCTGACCTTGCAGTATGGACGCCTGCCGTGGATCGCTTTGAGCCTGGCTTTTAGCTTCGGCTTTTATGGCTTGATCAAAAAGGTGGCCCCGCTGGGCTCATTGCACGGGTTAACTTTAGAAACCTTTCTGCTTTCCCTGCCGGCTTTGGGCTACCTGCTGGCTCTAGAATTCTCGGGGCGAGGTATCTTTTTACATACGACCTGGGAAAACAACCTGTTGCTAGTGCTGGTAGGTGTCGTGACCGCGGTGCCGCTGCTGCTCTACGGCGTGGCAGCGCGCAGCATTCCACTGTGGATGTTAGGTCTGCTGCAATACCTGGCCCCCACATGCCAATTTCTGGTGGGAGTCCTGCTGTACAAAGAACCATTCAGCCCCGCTCAGATGGTGGGCTTTGGGATTATTTGGGTGGCTTTGCTGATTTTCTCGGGGGAGAGTTTATTGAACTGGAAGCGAACACACGTGAAATCAACCGTGGTGGCGCTAAGCGTAGATTGAAAATTTGATTCGACGCCAAACCCAAGAATACAAACGCCATGTCGGTTAACAATGATAGCGCGATTGGTTCCTGTACCCAAAATCGGGTGCCATAGGCTGCCCCACAACACAGCACAGAGCCGATTACAATGCTCGAGGTTGGGAAGTGGTGCGGATTAAGGTTAATAATAAAGCCGCCTATTAGCAACTGGCGGCTTGGGTGTGGGCCCGGTAGGTTTCGAACCTACGACCAAACGGTTATGAGCCGTCCGCTCTGCCACTGAGCTACGGGCCCGATGTAACACAGAGAGCGGGCGACGGGATTCGAACCCGTGAATGTCAGCTTGGAAGGCTGATGCCTTACCACTTGGCGACGCCCGCACGATATTGTTTTTGAGCGATGGGAATTTTACCACAATACCGAAGATCATTAACCCTCAGCCAACAAATGGCCGCGTTAACTCCATCTTCAAACGCATCTTGACATCGTTATCGACGAATAACGACCCATGATACTGCTGCACCGGGTGGATCTCGCTGCCCTCCAGTACTGTGCTCAATTCAAGGATCGTCGAGTCGCCACTTGGTTCTATCCGATAGTCAATCTTCTTGATCGTTCCGGCATTATTCTTATGGATCGTAAGGTTGGCAATTGTCTTTAAACCATACCCAAAGATAGAGATTGCCGGTATGCTGGAACGCACGCCCAACTCACGACGGAATTCTCGCCCGGCGCGCAACAGCGGGCGGTATTGTTCGGGCAACCAGCTCTCAACTTCAAGAAAGTTTACTTTGTTGCCACCAGCATCCACCTGCAATGTATACGTAGGAAGGATCTGGTAGCTGGAGGGGAAAGTCATACTTACCTGGCGTAAGCGCTCGCCCATAATGCCAAATGGCAGTACTTCCGGCGCATCGAGCATACTGGTGAGCGCTTTGACCACTCCACGGTGCGGTCCGCCCATCAAGATCACTCTTTCCACACGGGATTTTCCACCCAGACGTTCAATATAGTAGCGGCTTACCATAGTGCCCAAACTGTGACCGATGAGTATCAAAGGCTGGGTGCGCGGAAGACTTTCTATCAGCGCCGATAATTGGCGCGCCGAAGTGCGCACATCCTGACGCCAGTCATAGGGAAATTCAAAGAAGTCAACCCCTCGCTGGTAACCCAGTTCTTCAACAAGATAGTCTCCCAACCGGTTATACTGGTCCAGCTTGATCAAGTTTGGGACTATAACTACTTCATCCACGATTTTTCGTGGTTCGACAGGCGCGGGGTAACGCAAACATTCCGGATTGGTGAATAGAGTCCTGATATTAGGAAATACCCGCTCGCTTCCACGCCACAGCTCGCTGCCCATCAGACCAGGCACGAAAACTACAATTCTTCGGGCTGCCCCTTTTGGCATACTGGCATCTGCCATCGTGAGCGCCTCTTCTTCAAACCCACTCTTAAAAATAATCGAAGCGTCACCAATCTTGAACTCGTCGCCATCCTGCAGTACGAGCTTGTCCACGCGCGTTTCACCAAACCAGGTCCCGTTTGTCGAACCTAAATCGCGCAAAACGAAAGCGCCTGCCTTATGTTGTACTTCAGCATGATACCGGGAGACTTTTGGATGTTCCAGACTAACTTGGTTCGCATCGGTTCGACCAATACTGAGCGAATCGACATCATCTAATGGGACTTCCCAGGTTCTACGCGGGGTTAACACGACCAGACGCGGCAGGCTGGTATCATTAATCGCAAAAGGCAACACCTCACGATCAAGCGCCTGTTCAAGATCAGCTTCTACATCAATGACGGTCATGCCAACTTCTTCGGTCAGCGCGGCAACCTCATAGCGAAACCGGCAGCCACCCAAAGAAACCATGTCACCAGGGTGCAGCATTATTCTCTGGACGCGCTGGTCGTTAACAAAGCTACCATTTGAAGAGCCAAGATCAACCAGCACACAACCCGCTGAGCTGCTCTCCAAGAATGCGTGATTACGTGATACCCTGCTATCCGAGATAGTGATGTCACTTGTGGTCGAACGGCCCAGGGTTATCCGCGATTTGCCAAGCTCGTATTCCTGCTCAGGACCACCATCCGAGAGAAGGACCAGTTTTCCCAAATTATGTTCCATGGAGCACCCTTTTGTAACTTAAGGTAAGGAGAGGCAATTCCCACTATCCGTGATGACTGAATGATCTGGATTAGCTACCAGCGCGCAGAGTTGCGTGGCGCTCTGTGGCCTGTCAACCTCAGCATAGCCAGTGAATGGGGAAATACCGCCATACATCAAACGGTTACCTCCAGCAGTAGTACTCATCTGCTCAGAAGAAAATACATCAAAGAAGAAGTGGATGTGTGTGCCAGGCAAGGATGGAGTGAAACCACTGGTATTGAATTCCACGACGTAGCGACCTTGAGCATCTATCGTGATGCCGGATATTTGGACAGACATGGTTACTAAGCTGCCCTCAGGAGTTGGAGGGACTTCCGCAGGAGGGAGGGTGCTTAGATCACCAGAGAAGTTCGAGCTGTCGCGTGGCAGCCAGCAAGATTGGCCCGGACTTTCCGGACTATCTACGGTCCACCAGGCTTCATCCAAAGAGATACCCGTGACCTGGAGCACCTGACCAGCGCTAAGCTGGCTCAAAATCGGATACATTGGACCAGGTCCTGCCAGGCAATTAAGATCCATAATCGGCACTGCGGCATTCACATCTGGCAGCGTGAAGCAATTGCCTGAATTGAGTTGAATGCTATGGTCAGCATTAGCAACACGGATGCATAACTGGGTGGCAGCTGCAGGTCTGTCACTCGTGCGATATTTTTCAAACGGGCGCGGCCCTCCATATAGAATCCAGGGACCGCTACCAGGGTGACCGGCTTGTTCCTGGGCTACGGTATTGAAGAAGAAATGCACATGCTGCCCGGGGAGAATTTCGGTGTACTCAAATGTCTCATAATCTACAACGTAAAAACCACGCTCGTTGATCGTGATGGCATTAATGCGGGAATAAGGTACACCAACGGGAATAGTTGGTGTGGGAGACAAAGTAGTCGTGGGGGTTAATGTCGGCGGAGGAGTCAGTGTTATCGTTGGCGTCTGTGTCGTAGTAGCATTACTGGTGGGGGCAACCACCTGAGCCAGTTGGGTAGGGGTGGTAAGAGCCGAAGTTGGAATGAGCGCTGCTGGAGGTGGTGTAGATCTGCCGCGCACTATGAAAAATATCAAAATAAGAACAATAAGGATTACGCCAGTGATGCCACCCCACAACGCAAGGTTTGGCGAAGATGGCTTCGGTATGGCTGCATCTTGGGGGCCGGGAAGTATGTTTGCAACCCCATCCTGAGCGCCTCGTGACGGCACACCCGGTGAAAATCCTTCCACACGAGTTGATTCAGATGGCTTACTGAATGATTTCTCAACCGTGGTCGTCTGAGGAGGCACGCTGCCCGCTAAGCCACCAGATTCTGAAATTGAATCCGCTGCCAGTGCTCCAGGTTGATCAGCCAGAGTAGCTGCGGGTGCAAGGTTGGTCAGAGAAGCCAATACATTTCTCAGCGCGCCGGCAAAATCCGCCATGGAGGCATAGCGCCCTTCACGGTCTTTGGAAAGAGCTTTTTCGATGATCGAACTAAGATTCGCCGGAACGTCGGGTCGTAATTGGTGTAAATCGGGCAAAGGATCATTGAGATGCATCATCATCAGTGTCATCGCTGAGTCGGCTTCGAATGGCGGGCGACCGGTGACACATTCAAAAAGCGTGACTGCCAGAGAATATTGATCGGAACGCGAGTCTGGAATTTCGCCGCGGATCAATTCTGGGGGCAGATAAAGGGCTGTACCGACAACAGCACCTGTGGCTGTATGTTTCTCTCCGCCTATGATCTTGACAATCCCGAAATCCATCAAGATTGCCTGTCCATGGATATCGATCATAATATTCGCGGGCTTGATATCACGATGCACAAGTCCACGGGCATGAGCGTAGCCAGAAGCATTACAAATATCGATGATATAGCCAATAGATTCGTCCAGGGGCATACGCCGGTTACTCTTATTCAAGCGACGTAGCCGCTGCTGCAACGTCTCACCAGCCACGAATTCCTGCACCATATAATACAAGTTGTCGTCGTGATTGAAGTCGAAGACCTGGACAATGTTGGCGTGTCGAAGTTGGGCAACCGCGGCGGCTTCTTCCTCGAATCGGAATACAAACTTGGGATCTTCAGCCAGATGCGGGTGGATCATTTTGATTGCCACCACACGCTTCAGGTTTGGATCAAAAGCTTTATAGACAGCCGACATCCCCCCCTGGCCAACAATGTCATCCAAGCGATAGCGTCCACCCAGGGTTTGTCCGATCAAGTTCGGACGGAACATGGAATACCCTCCCTGCACTAAATAATATTAAATTAAGAGTAATTTCATAATAGATATACGAATTATATCCTACCAATAGGTAGTGTCAAGTAGATGGTTTATAAGTCGTTTGGCGAGTCAGAAACCATAGTTCAGTCAAATAACTACTTGACACGGGCTATATTTTCCGGTATTCTACTAATAGACTATATAGTCTATCATTTCAGTCATACATCGAGGCTTCATGAGACTTTCAAAACGCGGTGAGTATGGTTTACGTGCCATGATCGATCTTGCCACCTGGGAAGAGGCCAGCGGTATCATTCAAATTAAAGACATCGCTGAACGCCAAAATATCCCTGCTAAATTTTTAGAGCAGATTTTACTCACCCTAAAAAATGCGGGACTACTCAACAGCAAGATGGGTGTAGGAGGCGGCTATTATCTGGCAAAGCCACCCGCTGAGATCACACTGGGGCATATCGTGCGCATTCTGGATGGGCCGTTGGCGCCCATCCGCTGTGTCAGTCAATGGGCATACGAATCTTGTGGCTGTCCGGATGAGCGGACATGCGGTTTGCGTCTGGTGATGCTAGATGTTCGCAATGCAATTGCGCATATTCTCGATCAAACCTCTCTGGCAGATGTGACTGAGCGTGTTGAGCTTGCTCAGGCTCTGCTAGAGTCCGATCATGAAGCTGGAGGAGTACCTGGACCCCAAGGCTAGCAAAAAATATTCGTGAAAAAAACTGTGCTGCTGATGCAGCCGGTCTTTTTGGAGCTGAATGTATACTAAAACAGTAGACAAAATATACTATTGCGCAAAATTAGAGCCTATAAAGACCTCTGTACTTACTTTCATAAAGACGTTTACCACCTGCCACTCTACAAAGCTGCTAACGCAGAAGCCATGAACCTGGAATACCAATATTTTGCCTGGTCACCTAAGGAGAAACCATGGACACTAACACAAATATATTTATCTTTATCATGGTTGGTTTTATCGCCCAAACGATTGACGGCGCCCTGGGTATGGCGTATGGTGTCAGCTCAAACACATTCCTGCTTGGAATCGGCGTACCCCCTGCAGCAGCCAGCGCCAGTGTTCATATGGCAGAGGTTGTCACCACTGCAATTTCCGGCGTTTCGCACTGGCGGTTGGGCAATCTGGACTCAAAACTGATTAAGAGCTTGCTGCTCCCCGGCATGCTGGGGGCTGTAGCAGGTGCATATATACTGACCAACATACCCGGCGATATCCTCAAACCGTTCATCTCAGCATACTTACTCATCATGGGTGTGGTTATCCTGGTAAAAGGTCTGAGCAAAACCCATATTGAGCAGAAGGTAGTCAGCCACCTCAGTATCCTGGGAGTCATTGGAGGTTTTTTTGATGCCGTCGGCGGCGGTGGTTGGGGGCCGATCGTTACGACCACACTGGTGGCGCGTGGCAATAACCCGCGCTTGACCATTGGCTCAGTCAATTTTTCTGAATTCTTCGTTACTTTCGCCCAATCGGTCGTTTTCGTTTTCTCGCTCCAATTCGCCGATTACTGGAAGATTATCCTGGGCTTGTTAATCGGTGGAGCCATTGCCGCCCCACTGGCTGCGATTGTTACAAAGAAGTTACCCGTCCACAAGTTGATGCTTCTGGTTGGCACACTGATCATACTGTTGAGCATACGCACGCTTTATCTGGCATTGATAGGCTAATCAAAAGCCTCGGATAAGGCTTTTACTGGCAAAGGTATTGGGAGCATGGGGAGTCGACAGGCTTGCTATGGAAACCAGATATAATAGTTACGAATATTTGGAGACCTGCGCATGCCAAACCAATTAAAAGTAATTTTCATCGCCATCCTATTGATGTTTATCAGTTCAAGCCTGATCAGCAATGGCGCGGCTCAAACCAGCAACCCTGAAGCAGCCATTCTTACCATCGAAGGGGTGATTAGCCCGGCGTATGCAGAATATCTCGAGCGTGGTTTACAGGCTGCTGCCTTGCGCCAGGCAGAGGTGGTGATCTTGCAATTAAATACCCCTGGCGGCTCTCTGGACGTGATGAACCGCATGGTAAGCGCTATCCGCAGCAGCCAGGTCCCGGTGGTAGTTTATGTATCGCCCGCGAATGCTATGGCAGGCAGCGCCGGGACCATAATCACCGTCGCAGCCCATGCCGCCGCTATGGCACCCGACACCACCATCGGCGCCGCCAGCCCCATAAGCGGAGAAGGTACAGACCCGGATGAAACCGCACAGGCCAAAGCCAAGAATATGATGAAAGCCATCGTGCGTAACTATGCTGAAAAGCGTGGGCCAGAGGCTGTTCAATTGGCAGAAGCAACCATTGATTCAGCTATTGCTGTCACTGCCCAGGAAGCTCTGACAGTGGGCCTGATTGATTTCATTGCCACTGACCTCGCTGATTTATTGATGCAGCTCGATGGATTTACAGTAACCACAGCTATTGGCGAACGCAACCTGAATACCCGCCAGGCTGCACCAAGGCCTATCGGTCTAACCCTGATTGAACAACTTCTCGTCACCCTGGCCAACCCTAATATTACTTTCCTGCTCCTGGCGATTGGTGTCCAGGCTATCTTGATCGAAATCTCCAGTCCAGGCGGCTGGGTAGCCGGATTCATCGGCGTGGTTTGTCTGGCTTTAGCCGTATATGGGCTGGGATTCCTGCCAGTCAACTGGTTCGGCCTGTTATTTCTTATCGTCGCGTTTGTTTTATTTCTTCTTGACATTCAAGCCCCCACACACGGCGCGTTGACTGCTGCCGGAGTTGGATCGCTGATCGTTGGGTCTCTGGTACTATTTAACTCTCCTAATGTGCCTGATTTTCAACGTGTCTCTGTGCCACTGGTTGTCGGAACTTCGATCGTTATCGGCGCTTTGTTCTTTATTGCCTTCATGTTTGCCCTGAAAGCGCACCACATGCCACCTGCAATGGGGCAGGAAACCATTGTGGGCCGAACTGGCTATGTCAGTACCGTTTTGAACCCGAGTGGGATTGTTTTAATCGGCGGCGAGCACTGGACAGCCGAGCTGAGCGAAGGAGAAAACGAAGAACTTCAGATCGGCACACGCATTGAAGTGGTGAGGTTGGACGGGTTAAAAGTCTTTGTCCGCAAACTCGATCAACCAAATCAGAGTTAGGTCAAAAACGAGAATTACCTTGAAAAGGCGCGGCTGGAAAAGAAGCCTGATTAAGGGTACAATCCATGCAAATTCTTATTGGTAATTCATCTAACCAGTTCTAGGAGCCTTCATGCCATTCGTACCTACCCGTGATCGGATCAAACCCGAGGAAATTCAGTCTCCTCCTCAACGACGCCCTGAGTGGATCAGAGTACGCGCCCCTTCTGGAGAAACCTACGAACAGCTGCAAAGCCTGATGCGTAGTAAAGCCTTACATACCGTATGCGAAGAAGCCATGTGCCCGAATATGGGTGAATGTTGGGGATCAGGCACTGCAACTTTCTTAATGCTGGGTGATGTGTGCACACGCACCTGTGGATTCTGCGATATCAAACACGGACAGCCTTCAGCCCTGGATTGGTTGGAGCCCGAACGTGTCGCCCAGGCTGTAAAAGCCATGAAGTTAAAACATGCTGTGATCACCAGCGTGAATCGAGATGATCGCAAAGACGGCGGCGCGCCTATTTTTGCCATGGTGATCCAACGCATCCGCCAGCTCCATCCGGGTTGCTCAATCGAAGTGCTTATCCCCGACTTTAAAGGCAGCCTGGAAGCTTTGAAGATCGTCATGGATGCCCGCCCTGAAATCCTAAACCATAATGTCGAGACAGTGCCGCGTTTATTTAAACAGGTCCAACCCCAGGACAACTACGAATGGGCCGCAGCGACTTTAAGCAACGCCAAAAAGCTTGATCCTGAAGTTCTTTGCAAATCCGGGATCATGTTGGGCTTGGGTGAAACGATGGAGGAAGTAAAAGCGGTCATGCGCGATCAGCGCAGCTGGGGAGTTGATATACTTACCTTAGGTCAATACCTGCAGCCCAGCAAGAAACACTTACCCATCGAACGCTATTACACCCTGGAAGAGTTCGACGAATTGCAGGAGTTTGGATTATCCATTGGGTTTAAGTGGGTAGAAAGCGGCCCCCTGGTGCGCTCATCCTATCACGCTGCGGAACAGGTGCGCGCTCTGAGTGTCGTCCACCGCCAATTGTATGGCTCAACTCAATCCAGCTAGCAAAATGGTAAATTAAGCACATACCGGCGGGAGCAACAAATTTCTCGCCGGTTTATTTTTCAAACTGCCTGGCAAGAATAGCCTCCTGTAAAGCCTCTACCACTGCCCGATAAGCCGGCTTGGGTTGCCAATTCTCATCAAACAGCAGTGTGTAGTCTTCTCGTCCAGTTAGATTCGGGATCCAGGAATAGCGATCTGTCAGCCCCCAGGTATAAAATGCTTTACAGCTGGAGGTGGACAGGCAAGCGTGCGCCATATCCCCATACACTTGCGCCTGAGCTACCAGCTTTTCATCTAGAGTTCCCGAAGCATCCTGCAGGCGTACATCCAGCTCAGTAATATGAATCATTAAGCCAAGCTCTGCCAGGCGTCGCATATTCATGGTTACTTCCAATGGGTCAGGTGGATTCTCGAGACGCAGGTGCATCTGCATTCCTATCCCATGAATAGGGGCACCCTTTTCCAACAAACCAGTCGCCAGAGCATAGACACCCTGGGATTTTTCTCCCAACCCTTCCGCGTAGCTCTCGTTTAAAAATAATTCAGCTTCGGGATCGGCTTCATGCGCCCATTGAAATGCCAGAAGGATATACTCCGGGCCGATGGCATGGTACCAGAAATTCTGGCGGATTTGCCCGCGCTCGTCTAGCGGCTCATTGACAACATCCCAGGCAAAAATCCGCCCCGCATACCGCCCCACGACTGATGTAATATGCTCCTTCAGGAAAGCCTTATATTCATCCTTGCTGAAGATTGATCGGGTCAGCCAATCTGGCAGTTGGAGATCCCAAACTAATGTATGCCCGCGCACCGCCATCTTGTGCTTTTCAGCGAATTCCACAATAGCATCGGCTTTAGAAAAATCATACCTTCCACGCTCTGGTTCCAGACGCGACCATTTCATCACATTTTCCGCCACAACCCCATTGAACTCGGACTCCAGGAGGGCTAAATATCGTGGATTCTCCAGATTAGCAGGATCGAAAGCGGCGCCTACCGACCAGCCATACAGCTCAGCTAATTGGCGCATATTGGATGGCAGCGGCGTGGATGTAGGTTCTAAAAGCGGAGTAATTACCAGGGCTGGGATACTATGTTTCTTAACAGGAAGAGCAGGAGTACAGGCCCATAGAACAATAAAGCAAGCCAGTATGCCTGGTATTATCAGTGGTCTACCCTGGCGACGGGTTCTGTTATGTAATCTGAATATAGTATTTAGCATCAGGCGCTCCAACCACCAAGTATACCGGACCTCAAAACAACCGGGCTAAGTCGTCAAATTAAAACGGTGCATCCCCAAAGAGGACGCACCGTTTTTAGGGTAAGCCAATTTTCTAGAATAATTCCAGCAGTGCCTGGCTCGCCCAATTGAGCAAAGGAGAGGCAACGATACTGAGCACCACCGTAGCCAGAGCGGTGGCAACTGCGGCTATTTGAAGCCAGGGCGCACGACTGACCTGTGGATCACCTTCGCGCATGTACATAATTACCACCACCCGCAGGTAATAAAAAGCTGAAACCAACGATGTGATCACACCGATCAGAGCCAGACCTATAAATCCGCCTGCTATGGCTGTACGGAACAAGAAAAACTTACCAACCAGACCCAGCGTTGGGGGGATGCCGGTGAACGAAAGCATGGCAACCGTCATCGCGGCTGCTAGCCAGGGATGCTTTTTCCCCAGGCCAGCGTAATCCTCCAGTTCAAGCCCCTTCTCATCCATTTGCTCCAGGGCAATGACCACAGACCAGGCAGTGAAATTGGTCAGAGCATATGCCATGAGGTAAAAAAGGGCAGATGCAACTGCATCTCGAGCAACAGCAGGGTCACCAAATGGCACCAGAGCCATCAAGATGTACCCCGCGTGAGCAATGCTGGAATAAGCCAGCAAACGCTTAATATTGGTTTGAGCAATGGCAACAATATTGCCCAGGATCATCGTTGCTGCAGCCAACGCCCACAGTATCGGGGTTAAATCACTCACCAGTTCAGGTAAAGCTGTGATAAAAATTCGAAATAAAGCTGCAAATCCAGCTGCTTTTGCACCGATAGACATGAATGCAGTCACAGACGATGGAGCTCCCTGATAGACATCCGGGGTCCACATATGGAATGGTACTGCTGCCACTTTGAATCCTAAACCCACCAGAACAAACGCCGCCCCAATCACCAGGAGGGTCGGGTTGGTTGAAGCTGTACCCACTGCTTGGACGATGGTAGAGAAGGATGTACTGCCGGTAGCCCCGAAAACCAATGCTACGCCGTAGACAACAAACCCGCTGGCAAAAGCCCCCATTAAAAAGTATTTTAAGGCCGATTCTTCCGAAGTAAGCCGCCCGGGGGCAAATCCAGCCAGTACATAAAGCGGAATAGAAAGCATTTCCAGGCTTAAAAAGACCACAATCAGATCCGCAGCTACAGCCATCAGCAGCATGCCAATGATTGAAAATAGCAACAGCGTGTAATACTCGCCGCGCTCGATGCCCAGCCTTTTCAGGTAGTCATAAGCCAACATGATGGCGATGACTCCACTACCTAAAAAGAGCAGGTTTAGAAAGACTGCAAAACCATCTGCCACAACCATGCTATTGAAGCCGAGGCGGACCTGACCAGCCTGCAAAATCGTCACCGCCATCGTAGCAATCAATCCCACTGCTGCGAGTACGGCTGTCCATGCCTTCTGTCTCCGTGGAATAAATAAATCCAAAAGCAGCAAGACACAGGTCCAGCCTGTCAGGACCAGGATGGGTAAAATTGCCCAGAGATCGGTAGAATTCATAATCTTCCTGCCATACAGCTTAATGATTAAATGCTTGCGATTAATGGATCGCCACAGCAGCAGCTTGTAAGACTGCCACAAGTTTTTCCACCGCTGGAGCCATCAAAGTGAAAAATGGCTTCGGGTAGATACCGATCCAGAAAATAAATAACAGTAACGGCAAGAGAGTAGCGATCTCGCGCCAGTTCAAATCTTTCAGTGTACGATTTTCATCTTTATCCACCGGCCCGAGAAACATTTTCTGGAACATAAAAAGCATATACACAGCCGCCAGGATTACACCCAGCGCTGCCAGACCCGCGAACCAGTAAGAGCCTAGAGGGCCAGCTGCCTCTCCAGCACCCCACGCACCAAGCAAGATAGTGAATTCACCGATAAAACCGTTCAGACCTGGTAAGCCCATCGACGAGAGGGTCACGATTAAAGTCAGTGTGCCATAGACAGGCATTATTTTCCATAAACCACCAAAAGCGTTCAGGTCGCGTGTATGGCGCCGTTCGTAAATCATGCCTACGATCAAGAATAAGGCGCCTGTGCTTAAACCATGATTGATCATCTGCAAGATTCCGCCCTGGATTCCCTGCGGATTCAAGGCAAACAATCCCAACATCACAAAGCCCAGGTGGCTGACCGACGAATATGCCACCAGTTTTTTAACGTCCTGCTGAGCATAAGAGACCGCTGCCCCATACAGAATACCTACGACTGCGAGACCTGCCATCCAGGGAGCCAATTGCACAGCAGCCTGGGGAAACATGGGTAGATTGAAACGCAGAAAACCATACGTACCCATTTTCAACAAGACACCAGCCAGGATCACAGAGCCAGCTGTTGGGGCTTCAACATGCGCATCGGGGAGCCAGGAGTGGAGCGGCCACATGGGGACTTTGATTGCAAAAGCAGCCGCAAATGCCAGGAATAACCAGATCTGGATATTTCCTGGAATACCACCCTTGGCAATCAATTCCGGTACCGAAAAGCTATTTTGCTGAATACCCAGCCACAAGATAGCCAGCAGCATCAGGATTGAGCCCGCCATGGTATAGAGGAAGAATTTAATGGCGGCGTAGATACGGCGCCCACCACCCCAGATACCAATCAGGAAATACATTGGTACCAGTGTAAACTCCCAGAACACATAAAACAGGAACAAATCTTGGGCCAGAAATACCCCAACCATACCAATCTCCAGCAGCAGGAAAAAGACCATGAAGTCTCTAACTCGCTCTTCGACTGCCGACCAGGTAGAAAGGATCGAGATAGGGGTCAGGAATGTGGTCAGCAGCAAGAGCAGAATGCTCAAGCCATCCACACCCATATGGTAGGAGATCGTCCAGGTGGATACCTGAATCCATGGCAAATTGACCACCAACTGCAAATCCGGATTATTCGGATTGAACTGCAGCAATACAGCAATCGAGATGCCAAAGGTAACCAGTGAGGTGATCAAAGCCGTCCAACGAGCGGCGTTTTTCTGCTCCTGCTTCAAGAAAAGCAGCACCAGCACTCCTACCAGCGGAAAAAATGTAACCAGCGTCAGGGGATGGAAAACAAAGTTCATTGTTCGTCCTCGTCCGGTATAAGTTCTACTTTCTTAAGAATTTTATCGTTTTTATTCCTGCTTGATCGTAATCAGCAGGATCATCAACGCAACAACAGATAGCCAAGCATCAAAACTACGCCAAACAGGATCGACAGTGCGTAATTACGGACATAGCCGGTTTGCAGGAGGCTCATGCGGCTGGCAAGACCGCGCGTCATAGTACCCAGATTATTCCCTATGGCATCAATAAAGCCCAAATCAATGCGTACTGCCAAGAGGCGAGTGAACAAACGAAAACCACCCGCAATAACGGTATCATGGAACCAATCATGCCAGAATTGCCAGTCCACAACCTGAGCCAGAAAACGCGCCAGGGCGCCGTATGGCTTTAAGATCAGGGCCTGGTAGATTTCATCCACATAATACTTATTTTCCAGCAGGGTGAAGACGGGACCAAGATAAGACCGCATGGGGTCGTCAGGCCGCCTGGCAGACGGCAAATCCTTCAGCGCCTCGTAGCGGCGGCTGTAAATCAGCCAGGCCAGAATAATTGCCACGATGGCCAGACCTGTGGACAACCCGGCCACGACCAAATTAAACTCGCCAGCATGGACGAAAGTCAGGGTATGCTCCAACCAATGCGTGAAGGTGTGCAACCAGGGCAGGTTCAAGGCGCCCCCAAGCAAGGAAAGCGCAGCCAGGATCATCAAAGGTACGGTTACAACCAGAGGGCTTTCCTGAGCGTGTTCCGCCGGTGCGCTGCGAGCCTTTCCGAAGAAAACCATCAAGATTTGCCGGCCCATATAAAAAGCTGTAAAGAATGCTGCAATCGTCAACAACCAGTACACCGAAGGATTGAGCAGCTTGGCCTCCGCCAGAATTTCATCCTTGGACCAGAAACCTGCCAATGGGGGTATCCCGGCTAAGGCGAGTGTACCAATCATGTAAACGATGAATGTAATCTTCATCTGGCTGCGCAGGCCGCCCATATTGCGCATGTCCTGAGGATCAAAATCATGTGCATGCCCTTTTATTAGCTTGCGCAATTTAGGATCATGCTCCACATGATGGTGGCCTCTTTCTATCCCTTGAATTACCGATCCAGCCGAGAGGAATAATAAAGCCTTAAAGAAAGCATGTGTTACCAGGTGGAACATTCCTGCCACAAAAGCGCCCATGCCCACTGCGGCAACCATAAATCCCAGCTGGCTGATGGTTGAATATGCCAGCACTTTCTTGATATCAAATTGCGCCATAGCGATCGTTGCAGCAAACAGTGCTGTAATCCCACCCACCAGAGCAACCCACATCTGCGCCTGCGGCACAAGTATATATATCTCAGCTGACCGAGCCACCAGATATACGCCAGCGGTAACCATTGTCGCAGCATGGATCAAGGCTGAAACCGGAGTGGGGCCAGCCATTGCATCCGGCAACCAGACATACAGCGGTAATTGCGCCGATTTCCCGGTTACACCTAACAACATGAACAGCGTCATCGCCAGGATCGCACCCGGGGCGATCGCGGCCACTTCGGGAGCCTTTTCGAACACTTCCTGGAAATTGAAAGAACGGAAAGCCCAAAACATAATAAACGCAGCCAGGAGAAAGCCAAAATCACCAATCCGGTTGGTGATAAAAGCTTTCTTAGCTGCAATGGCATTCCCAATTCCATCCTTACCCTTGTCATACCAGAATCCGATCAGCAGGAAGGAACATAAGCCCACGCCTTCCCAACCAACAAACAGCATCAGGTAATTATCGCTGCCCACCAGGATCATCATCATGGCGATGAAAAGGTTCAGGAATACAAAAAAGCGGCGGTAACGACCGGGATCACCATTATGGCGCACATCGTCGTGCATATAACCGATCGAATAGATATGGATAAGCGTTCCCACACCAGAGACTGTCAACATCATCGTCACCGAGAGTGTGTCGACCTGGAATGCCCAGCGAACCTGCAGCAGGCCGATCGTAAGCCAATCGACGAGTGGGACAATCTCCCCTTCGGGGTGCCCGATGAGCGAAACGCCCAGTAAAACTGCCACCACGAAAGCCAGTCCAGAGGCAGTACTGGCAACAGCGCCAATGACTTTTTCACTGAAGCGTGATCCAAAAATGATATTGATCAGCAAGCCAATGACCGGGAAGAACACGATCCATGGCGCCAGATAGAAGAATTGTGGTCCGCCTGATACAGCTTCGCTCAGGAACATAAGTCCCTACTCCCGTGAAAAACAATGAATATCCAAAGCATGTTGGATTATCCTTTCAGGCTGCTGATGTTATCGACGTTGATACTATGTTTGGTGTGAAATATCGCAACAATCAACGCCAATCCAACTGCCACTTCCGCAGCGGCTACCGCCATGACAAAGAACACAAAGATCTGCCCACTGATGGCCTCATGCACTCGAGCAAAGGCTACAAAAGCCAGGTTGGCCGAGTTCAACATTAACTCAATTGACATAAAGATGATGATCGCATTTCGGCGCGACAGCACACCTACCACACCGATGATGAACAAAATGGCTGAAAGACCTACATAATATGCAACAGGCAGCATTGTTCGCCTCCAGATATATATCTCATCTACTTTGTCCTTCTGGATAACACAACAGCCCCTACCATTGCCACCAGGAGTAATATTGAAGTGGCCTCAAAGGGTAAAAGGTATTCATTGAAAAGAACTTGCCCGATTAACTCAGGGCTGCCAAAATTTTCCTCAGCTACCTGCATGGATGGAAGTATTCCAGACCGGAAGAAAAAGATATATGCAGATTCTATAAACAAAACCAACCCAAGGCCAATCGCCAGTGGCCTTTGCCAGAGCAGCTCAGTTTTCCCTGGCATACGCTCAGCTCCCAGGAGCATGATCACGAACAGGAACAAGACCATGATCGCGCCAGCATAAACGGTCACCTGGACCATGGCCAGAAAGGCGGCACTTAACAGCAAATAAAATACTGCCACGGTAGATAAATTCAGGATTAAGAACAGCGCGGAATAAACCGTGTTCTGGCTAAGGACCATGCCCAGAGCGGAAATAATCGCCACCAGGGCCAGGACAATGAACAGGATGAATTCAAAAGTCATGCACGCTCTCTCACTTAGAACCAGTCTGGTTGCCGGTGATTCTCGGTTGGCTCGAAGGATCAACCGGCAGGGTTGGTGGATCAATCAGTCGGGTCTTGCATCACCGGGATAGATCGGGTAAATTTACCCGGCTCAGTCTCCTGTGGGGTTGGCTGGCCCCCTGTGGGCACTGGGACCAACAACATTTCTTTTGGATATATCGCCTGGCGTCGTCCTGTGAATGAAAGCTCATAATTGTCACCCAACACAATCGCCTCAGTCGGGCATGCATCTTCACAATAACCACAAAAGATACAGCGCAGCATGTTGATCTCATATACCCGGGCGTAGCGCTCGCCAGGAGCATAGCGCTCATCGTCCGTGTTTTCAGCCGCCTCCACAAAAATTGCGTCCGCCGGGCAGGCTGCGGCGCATAGAGAACAACCAATGCACTTTTCAAGGCCATTCTCGTAACGCTGCAGGTAATGCCGGCCTTTAAAGCGCGCCGAAACCGGGCGTTTTACTTCCGGGTACTGAACTGTAACCGGCTTAGTCAACATCTGACGAAACGTGGTTCCCAAACCACGTAAAATTTCCAACAACATGGCTTATCCTCCTGTCACAAGCACCATTACAATCGCGGTGACCATAATATTCAGCAACGCTAAAGGTAGTAGCACTTTCCATCCGAAGGCCATCAATTGATCGTAGCGGATGCGAGGCAGAGTAGCCCGAATCCAAATCATACCGAAGAGCAGCACCAATACTTTCACAAACAGGTATAGTGGCCCGAGCAGCGGAAACTGATCCACCCATGGGCCATCAAAGCCACCCAGGAATAAAGTTGCAGCGATCACACTGACGGCGATCATCTTGTCGTATTCCGCCATAAAAAACAAGGCGAACTTCATGCCCGAGTACTCCACATGGTACCCGGCAGTCAGTTCCTGTTCTGCTTCGGGCATATCAAATGGCGCCCGGTTGACTTCAGCCAGGGCAGCGACCCAAAATATCAAGAAACCTAACGGCTGGTATAACGCAAACCATCCGATCTCCTGCTGCCTGTCAACAATCCCGAGCATGCTCATGGTCCCGGCAAGCATAATCGGACCCACAAACGATAACCCCAGAGCCAGCTCGTAGCTGATCATCTGGGCAGTGGAACGAATACCGCCCATGGTGGCGTACTTATTCGCCGATGACCAACCAGCCAATACGATGCCGTATACCGATATCGATGCAATCGATGTAATATACAACACACCGACGTTGATATCGGTCAAATAAAGCGGAATTTCCCGCCCAAACAGGTTGATCGAACGCCCCCAGGGCACTACCGCCAGGATAACCAGGGCCGGGATCACGGTGATAATCGGGGCTAAAAGGAAAATGAACTTGTCTGCTTTGGCAGGGATTAACTCTTCCTTGAAGATTAATTTTACGCCATCTGCAATAGGTTGCAGCCACCCTCCGGGTCCAGTCCGATTAGGTCCAATGCGTACTTGCAAGCGAGCCAGGGCCCGGCGCTCGTAGAAGGTCAGGTAAGCAAAACCTACCAGCATAGCCATGATCAAGATGAGCGATTTAATGATCCATTCCCAGATCAGAGCAGCGTCCATGGTTTCCTCATCGTCATTTTAGGCAGCCATCTTTTCAGCTACCTGGATCGTCAATACCGCAGGCCCATTGAGCGGTATACCCAGGCTGCGCGGCACCAGCACCACACCAGTGGGAACTGTATCATCCAGTTGCACTGTTACCAGCACATGTGCTCCACCTGTTGAGACTTCCACCGATGTCCCCTGATCAACTTTCAATTTCCGGGCATCATCGGGATGCAGGAGCACATGCGGCACAGCAATACGCTGGTGCAGCAACTCGGATGGTAGCAAAGTTGTTCCCCGGTCATACAGCAAGGTAATGGGGACGCCAACCAACCCGTCCGGCAAGGTTTGGTCAGGAAGCTTAACCCATTCCATGGAGATTGGTTGTCCCTTTTGGGCAGTTGGTGCTAACTGCACGCCCAACCCCTGTTTGTTTTCGTAGGTTGTCCCGCCATAATACAAATCATCGCGACCCACGATTGGCCATTGTTCAACCACTTCTGCCAGACGGCCATAATTGACATCAGAATAGGCTGGTATTTGAGCGGCAATCTTATCCATCACGCGTACTGCTGAACGCCCTTCCAGGGCAATATCCAGTCGCTGCCCTATGCGGGCAACAACGGCGAAATCAGGCAGGCTGCCGGGCCGCTCAGGTAGAACAGGATAGTAACATTGTACCCGCCGCTCACCGCTGGTGAAGCTTCCCTGGCGCTCTATATAGGATTGGACAGGCAGGACCACATCTGCCAGCATCCCAGTCTGTGTCAAGAAAAGGTCCTGTACCACTGTAAATTGTGCCTGCATGGCCCCCGCTAAAGCCGGGTCATCGCCCGCCGGATCAGCCGCAACGACATACAAGAACCGGGTATCCTGGAGAGCCTTAGCCAGATCTGCTTCAGGACGGAAACCCATATCCCATGCACCCTGGTCATTGGCTCTCGGCCAGACACCGAGCAACCCATTATTCGGTTTACCAACATGACCAGTCGCCAGGAGCAAGTTAGCACAGGCTTGTGCCAGCGCCTGGCTAGCTTCAAAGCTTGTGCCTTCACTTCCAAAGACTACGATACCATTTTCGGCCTGAGCAAAAGCCTGTGCAGCCGCCTTGAGTTGCTCATCACGAAGCAGGGATTTAACCGCGTCGGGTAGTTCTGGTCGTTTGGCTGATAAACTGTTTAGCATTGCCAGCACAAACGAAGCTTCGCTGCCATAAGGATAGCGCAAGCGATACTTTGCAACGCGATCCAATTTAGTAGGGCGTGGGTTAGCCACGATTACCGTCGATCCACGATCAGCGGCTTGTTTCACTCTCAACCACCAGATCGGGGCTTCTTCTTCCAGGTCGCTGGCGATGACAAGAATGGCGCTGCCCGGTCCAAGGTCAGCGAAATTTGTCCCCGCTCCCAGGCCAACCTGGGTAGTCAAATCGCCGCCTGCCATATGAGTATAGAGCACCGATTTGCCATCCAGAGCGGATGTTAACTGATGCAGGTTGAATAAGTCTTCGTTTGCCAGCCGTCCGCCTGCCAGAGTCATCAGCCCGCGGTCTGCCTGACGTAAGCGTGTGGCGACCAGGTCTAAGGCTTCATCCCAGGAGGCTGGTGTCAGGGTCCCGTTTTTGCGAATCAGTGGTTGCTCGAGACGTTCGGCATGTTGGGCATAATGGTAACCAAAGCGACCCTTATCACAAATCCAGATCTCATTGACCATTTCGTTCTGGCGCGGCATGACCCGCTTGACCACATAATTGCCGCCGGATACTGCTTCACGGCGAGTATTTAATGTGGTATTGCAACCTACAGGACACTGAGTACACAGTGAGGCAGCATGATTCAGCTCCCACGGTCGCGCCTGGAAACGGAAATCCGCCGTAGTTAACGCCCCTACCGGGCAAATATCGCTGGTATTGCCTGAGAAATACGAGTCGAAGCCAGGCTCTGAAAAGGAGACTATCTCCAGGGATCGCCCCCGATGGTAAAAACCGATCACAGGATCATCAACAATCTCAGATTGGAAGCGCACGCAACGCCCACACTGAATGCAGCGTTCTCGGTCAAGGTAGATCAATTCGCCCAGCGGGACTTGTTTTGCCAGGTGCATCTTTTCAGCATAGAGATAGCGCGACTCACCCGGACCAAATCCCATAGTCAGATTCTGAAGTGGGCATTCGCCGCCTTTGTCGCAGACTGGACAATCTAACGGGTGTGAGGTCAGCAAGAACTCCAGAATATCCTCGCGACCCAAACGCGCTTTTTCACTGGTCCCCAGTACGACCATTCCCTCAGAGACTGGCGTAGTGCAGGCCGTTTCCAGTTTAGGGCCAAACGAGAGCTTCGGCGTGCCATCGGATTCATGTTGGACTTCGCCGGTCGCACGATCGATTACCGGCCGGCCTATCTCTACCAGGCACATCCGGCACATACCAACTGGCTCCATTTTTGGGTGGTAACAAAATACCGGAATGTCAATGCCAGCTTTTTTAGCGGCATTGACAATCAAAGTGCCTTCTGGAACCGTGACCTGGACACCATCAATTGTCAGATTTACCAACTTTGCCATGGGCTACTCCGTGATCACAAGGCGAGATGCACTGTTTGCCTCAACGCGCCCTGCAGTATCTCACAATATCAGTCTGTCGGCGATAGCGCTTCCAAGTGTTCTCTGGCTATCACTTGCTGATCAAAATCTGCGCGGAACCGTTCAATCCCTGAAGATACAGCCTCGGTCGAGAAATCACCCAATGCACACAGGCATTTGCCTTTGACCTGATTGGCGACTTCATGCAATAGATCGACATCTTCGATGCTCGCCTGCCCTGCCTGGATGCGATCAGTTAGATGCATCATCCAAAAAGTGCCTTCTCGGCAGGGTGTGCATTTGCCGCAGGATTCGTGACGGAAGAAATGCATTGTTTTGTTGATCAACCAGGGGATGCTGATTGAGTCGTCTACCACGATCACAGAAGCCGAGCCCAGTGATCCACCTACACTCGGCACACTTTCATAATCCATGGGGGTATCCAGGGCTTTATCGTCAGCCACGATCAGTGACGATGAGGCACCTGCCGCCATAATGGCCTTGATCTGTCGCCCTCCCGGGATCCCGCCACCATGCTCAAAGATCAGCTCGCGGAATGTTGTCCCCAAAGGAAGCTCATAATTACCAGGCCGGTTTATACAACCTGACAATGAAAAAATCTTGGTTCCGGTGCTTTTCTCTGTACCAAACGAGCGGTACCAGCTAACCCCTTTGGCAATAATCATGGGCACACTGGACAATGTCTCCACGTTATTCACCACTGTGGGCTTGCCAAATAAGCCGTAACTGGGTGGGAATGGTGGGCGAAGGCGGGGTTGACCCAGCTTTCCTTCAATAGATTCCAGCATTGCGGTTTCTTCACCGCAGATATAAGCACCTGCGCCCAGATGGGTGTAGATACGCAGTGAATAATTGCTACCAAATAGATTGTCGCCCAACAAACCAGCAGAATGCAGTTCTGCAATTTTCCGATCCAGACTGGCTGCAATTTGCCAGAATTCTCCACGCAAGTAAATATACGCTGCCTGTGCCCCGATGGCATACGCACATAAGGCTACACCTTCCAAAAACTGGAAGGGATTGCGTTCCATAATTTCCCGGTCTTTGAACGTACCCGGTTCAGACTCATCCGCGTTTGCGACTACATAGTGCGGCCTATTGTGGGCATCGATGAACGACCACTTCAATCCTGTCGGGAAGCCAGCGCCACCGCGTCCGCGCAAACCGGAAGCTTTGACCATTTCAGTCACTTCCTGCGGCTGCATAGAGCTGACTGCTTTTTGAAAAGCCTCATATCCAGCATACTGGCGATAGACTTCTAGTTGATCAATGTCCGATATTTCTCGATGGCGCAGCAGGATATATTCAGCCATAATGCTATTTCTTTCCTTCCCGTGCACGCAGCCCATTAATCAATTCGAGGGCGCTTTCAACTGTCTGATTTTCGTGATAGGTCAATCCATTGCCATCCTGAACCTGGAACATCGGCGCATGATCACAACCTGCCAGACACATGACTTCTTCCACTTTTACCAGCCCATCAGGAGTTGTCTCACCTACCCGAATGCCCAGGTTTTCACACAGCTTATGCAGAAATTCCTCCGCTCCGCGCATTGCACAGGGTAAATCTGTGCAAACCTGCACCCGGTATTTACCGGATGACTGATCGTAATACAGACTATAGAAACCGACGATCGAGGCGACTTCAGTGGCTGTAATCTCCAGAAGCTCGCCAATCTCTTCCATATCCTGCTTGGTCACAAAATTCCCCTCCCGTTGGGCGAGGTACAGCAGCGGCATCACTGCTGCGCGTTTATGCTCCGGGGGGTACTTAGCCAGGATTTGTTCAATCTCGCGGGGATATTTTTCTGCCAGGTTGTTCACCGATCCACATCTCCTAGAACGATGTCAACAGTACCAATCAACGCCACCAGGTCGGCCACCAGGACGCCTTTTGAAATCAGCGGCAGCACCTGCAGGTTACTGAACGAGGGTGTACGCATATGCACTCGCACTGGCTTTGGCCCACCATCGCTTTCCATATATACCCCCAGTTCACCACGCGGCGATTCAACCGCTACATAAGCTCCCCCCTTGGGCACAGAGAATCCCTCTGTCCAGAGTTTGAAATGGTGAATCACTGCTTCCATGCTGGTTCCCAGCTCAGAACGCGGCGGAGGTACATATTTGCGATTATTGCTGCGTACCGGGCCATAGGGCAGCTTATCCAGCGCTTGCTGAACGATGCGCACAGATTGGCGCATCTCTTCCATGCGGACCAGATAGCGGTCGTAAGTATCACCGCCATTCAAAACCGGCACTTCAAAATCGTACTTCTCGTATCCCGAGTACGGCTGGGTTTTTCGTAAATCCTGGTTTACCCCAGAAGCGCGCAACGGCGGACCCGTCACACCCCAGCGTAAGGCATCTTCTTTTGATAACACACCAACACCAATGGTGCGATTTTTAAACAGGATATTCTTGGTCAGTAAGGCATCATATTCATTAATGTGTTTGGGAAATACTTTGAGGAAATCCCTGACCGCGGCCTCAAATTCTACTGGAACATCCCGCCACAGACCACCTGGGCGAATATAGCTGGTCATCATCCGCTGCCCGGAGACCAGTTCGTTGATCGCCATGATCATTTCGCGCTCGCGAAAGCAGTATAAGAAGACCGACATGGCGCCAAGATCAAGGGCATGGGTTCCCAACCATACCAGATGTGAAGCGATGCGCTGCAATTCAACCAGAATAATCCGGATCCCTTGGGCTCGCTCAGGGACATCCAGATCTGTCAACTTTTCAATAGCCAAAGAGTACACCAGATTATTGCCCAGGGTGTTCAGGTAATCTATGCGATCCGTCATCACCAGGGCCTTCATGTAGGTCTTGGCTTCCATATTTTTTTCAATCCCGGTATGCAGATAGCCAATATCCGGGATGCAGTTGACCACTAACTCACCATCCAACTCCAACAGTAAGCGCAACACGCCGTGCGTGCTGGGATGTTGAGGCCCCATATTCAAAAGCACGGTCTCGCCTTTTATCGCCCGGTCTGAAACAAGATGCCTGATCTCGTCCAAACTCACAGATGGGACTGACACATTCATTTGCGACATAGCGATCTCTACCCTTCACCCAACTGAATACCAGTTAAGCCGTGCAGGATACGAACGATCCAGCCACTAATCCTTGGCATAGGGTTTATTTTGGTTGATTTCATCGAAATTGAAACTATACTGTACTTCTTCGTAGCCAAGCGGGTAATCCTTGCGCAGTGGATGCCCCTCCCAATCGTGTGGCATAATGATCCGGCGCAGATCAGAGTGGCCTTCGCATCGGATGCCGAACATATCCCATAATTCTCGTTCAAACCAGTTCGCGTTGGAGTAAACGACCTCGAGAGTAGGCAGGGTGGGGGCGTTACCATCCAATGCAACACGCAAACCAATGATCAGGTTATGTTGAATGGAACGCAAACGATAAACCACGTGGAAGCGGGGCGACTGTTCCGGCCAATAATCCACAGCCGTCTCTACCACCAGCATCTCAAAACCAAATTCATCACGCAGGATATAACCAGCTTCCTGGATCTTTTGCGGGTCAATCATGACTGTAATCTGGTCGCTAAATTCAAGCGCCTGCCCCCCGAGGCGCTCTTGCAAAGCTGTTACCGCAGATTGAAGAAGCTCATTCATCGTCTAGGCCCAATCCTTAATCGATTCACTCTTGACTTTCTCGTGCAGGGTCAGGATACCGTGGATCAACGCCTCTGGGCGGGGCGGGCAGCCCGCAATATAAATATCCACAGGCACAACCTCATCAACCCCATGGACCAAGGCATAGTTGTTAAACACACCACCACACGAAGCGCAATCCCCCATTGAAATAACCCACTTGGGATCTGGCATTTGGTCATAAAGCCGGCGCAAAACCGGGGCCATTTTACGCGAAACCCGGCCAGCTACAATCATCAAATCTGACTGGCGTGGGCTGGCGCGCATTAACTCCATCCCGAACCGGCTCATATCGAAGTTCGCGGCCTGCGCTGACATCATTTCAATCGCACAGCAGGCCAGGCCAAATAACATCGGCCACATGGCGCCAGTGCGAGACCAGTTCACAACTTGCTCCAGTTTTAGGGTGACTACACCCATCTCCCCTAATTTTTGTTCTACTCCCATTCCAATGCTCCTTTCTTCCACACATACACATAACCTACCAGTAAAACAGCCATGAAGAGGAACATTTCAATTAACCCAAACAGACCCAGCTGGCGAAACACCACGGCCCAGGGCAAAAAGAAGATTACTTCGATATCAAATAGAATGAATAAGACCGCGACCAGATAAAAACGGATTGGGATACGCGGGGTTGCAGGACCAATCGGAATCATGCCCGATTCATATGGCAAAGATTTACGTTCAGTTGGGCGGCGAGGACCGAAAAGATGCCCCAATACAATGACCAGAACAGCTACCCCAGTGGCAAGGATTAATAGGATTGCGATGGGGATGTAAGGTAAGAACATATATGCCTCTTAGTATTGAGTGGATATTAATTCTTTACCACAACAGTAAACAACTTACACCTAGTCAAGTTTATCATAACCCATATAAGGTGTCAAATTTCACAAATAAACTCAACCTAGCCCAAATAATCGCGCAGATGGCGGCTGCGTGTAGGGTGGCGTAGTTTACGCAGGGCTTTAGCCTCAATCTGACGGATGCGCTCACGGGTTACATTAAAGTACTGGCCTACTTCTTCCAAAGTATGATCTTTCCCGTCTACCAAACCGAAGCGCAGTTCTAATACTTCACGCTCACGATCTGAGAGCACAGCCAGAGCATTTTTTACGGATTCACGCAGCATCTCACGCGCGGCTGCATCCATCGGCTCCAATGCTTCTTCATCTTCGATAAAATCCCCCAATTGGCTATTATCTTCATTACCGACGGGGCTATCCAGCGACATCGGCTCTTCCATGGCGCGCAAGATACGGTTAACCTTGGCGGCAGCACGCGTCCAACGCCTGCGCACATCTTCAGGAAGAGGCGCATTTTCTACACGCGTATTGTGAATGGTCTGGATATCCTTCGGATCGAGATAACCGGCTTCTAGAGCCAGATCCTCGCTGGTGGGTTCACGTCCCAGGGTTTGCACCAGGCTGCGTTGGATGCGCAGCAAGCGGTTTATAGACTCAAATATATGCACAGGAATGCGGATCGTGCGTGCCTGATCAGCAATTGACCGGCTGATCGATTGTCGAATCCACCAGGTAGCATAAGTACTGAATTTGTAGCCGCGCGTCGGGTCAAACTTCGAAACCGCCCGCAACAAGCCCAAATTACCTTCCTGAATTAAATCTAAGAATGAACTACCGCGACCAATATAGCGTTTCGCAACACTGACCACCAGACGTAGATTGGCGCGAATGATGGCTTGATGCGCTTCTTCGGCGCGCAACTTGATTTGCTCCAATTCATCATTCAAACTGTCTTCGTCTGGTAGATGATGGGTGAAGGCATGTTGGGTTGGAAGTTTATGATGTTGTGCTAAATAATGGCTCACATAATTGGCCAGCTTCTCGGGAAGCATATATAAATAAACAAAAACAGCAAACGCATTACGGGCTACGCCATCCCACAGGCTGTCAGTTCCCCACAATCCATTATCCAGATACGCCCGCAAATAAGATGGCAGCTCCTGATCCCAGGTGATTTGCAACCGCTGGGCTTCTTCCAGAATTGATAGAAGATCAGGGCAATCCTTATGTTGACGAACGGTATCCACAATCAGGCGTTCCCATGCGGTCGCCATATCTTCAAAAAGTGCTCGATATATGCTGCGCGCCGGTGAACTACCGCGCCGTGCAATCGGATGCTGACGACTCAGCAAGTCAATCCGCCGGTCGGCTTCCAGGCGCGTTGCCAGCCAAAATTCATGGTCGGGATGCAGCAACTCAATCCCACCAATTTCCTTAAGGTAGAGACGCACCGGGTCTTCGCTCAACTCCATAATCAATTTGGGATCATGGAGCAGCTCCACGCTATCTTCATTCACAACATTATTCCAATCTTCACTCTCAGCCGTCAGTAACTCGGGGGATGGATCATCAATTAACTCGACTTCATCGACCAGCAAATCATCGGCCTCGTCAATTGGCAACCCAAAATCATCCTGTGGATCGAGAAAATCCTCACCTTTCTGGTCCGGTTCTGATCCGGCATTTACCTCAGCAGGTTCCGAGTATAAATCCATCAAAGCATCCCCAAATTAAGGGCGTGGTACAGCCGGGCGGCTTGTAAAACGCTCTCGAGCTTGATTCAGACGTTGGAGTGCATGAGTATGTTGTACCATAGCTTTTTGGTACTGTGAGGCTTTCGGATCACCTTTTTCCTGATCTTCTTCCATCAAATAACGCAAGTGGTCAATGCTCTGCTTTAAACCGCGCATCCGCATATCAATTACCCCCCGCAGTAGATCCTCCATGACGCGTTCATCACGCGGGTTAAACTTATCGGTGCGCTCCAACAAGTCGTCCGCCAGATCCATCAAGTCCAATGTCAGATTACCCAACACAAAATTCAACGGCTCTGCCATGTCTTGATCCACAGACTCATGGATAAGGCTAAAGATAGTTTGGTGACCAACCTGTTGGAAATCATCTGCCTGGAGACGAGGCAAACCTTCCTGCTGCAGCTCCCGATCCATTTTATACAGGAGGTCAGGGCGGCGCAACAAAATTCCCAAACAGTGGGTCTCTAAAGCCTGTGCGTTCAGAAAAACTGGCGATTGGGCTGTAGAGCCTCTGGCAGGCTGTGATGATTCGGGGCGACGCCTGAAATCAGGCTTTGGACGAGCATGTTTGCCAGCCCCCAACAATGTGCGTTCATCCACGCGCAGCAGGCGGGCCAATTGTTGGCGGTAAGTGTCGCGCTCGATCGAGTCCGCTACATCCTCGATCAAGGGCAGCACCTGGGCAGCGATTTCGCTTTTCGCTTTAGGATCTTGCAAATCGCGCCCAGCCGCAAGACTCTCCATCACGTGGATCACAATTGGATTGGCTTGCTCCAGAATATTCACCCAGGCCTGCCGGTCCTGGTTGACAACATCATCCGGGTCCATGCCTTCCGGCAAGGTTGTCACCCGGATATCTGCTTGCAAACGAGCCTCATAACCCAACAAGCCGCGCGCGTCGTAGGAAAGCTCCTGGGTATGATCCATTGCCTGACGGGCAAGCTGCAACCCACGCAGGGTAGCTTTATTACCAGCAGCATCCGAATCGAGCGCCAGGACAATCCGGCGAGTGAAACGTTTGATCAAAAATAGTTGATCTTCCGTCAGGGCGGTGCCCATGGGAGAAACCACATTTGTGAACCCATGCTGGTGCAAGGCTATCACATCCAGATAACCTTCAACGATCACAACCTGGTCCTGTTCACGAATTGCCTTTCGTGCCTGATCCAACCCATACAGCAAGCGACCTTTATCAAACAGATCGGTTTGGGGAGAATTCAGGAATTTGGGTACGTCCTGTGGATCGAGAATCCGCGCCCCAAATCCAGCCATTTGACCACGCTCATTGCGAATGGGAAACATCAAGCGATTGCGAAACCGGTCATATACGCCGGCTTCCGCCCCCTGCTCGCGCTCGGTAACCAAACCAGTATCCAATAAGTCCTGGATGCTGTGACCTCGGCTCTGAAAATACCTCAGGCTGGCATCCCAGGATTGGGGTGCATAGCCCAGACCAAAGGCCTCGATAACTTCATCGTTTAACCCACGTTTGTGGCGCAGATATTCGAGCGCCTGTTGTCCTGCCGGGGTACTGAGCAAATTATGCCGGTAGAATGTGACCGCTTCTTCCAGTAGCTCACGTAAAGCTGCATGTTCTTCGGCGGCTTGTTGCGCTTCAGGTGATGGGGGTTTTACCTGCACGCCGGCTTTATCAGCCAATATACGCAGTGCCTCACTGAAATCAACCCCCTCTTTCTTCATCACATACTTAAAGATATCTCCGCCCTCGTTGCACTGCCCAAAGCAACGCCAGGTACCGGTTTCTTGAAAAACAACAAATGCAGGTGTCCGAGTATTACTATGAAAAGGACAAAATCCAGTGTAGTTTTTCCCGGAACGGCGGAGCTGCACGGTTGCCGAAACCAGGTCTACAATATCAATGCGCGCCTTGATTTCATCAATGGCTGTCATATTTTGAAATTATACCAGTGTGGGTGAATTGGTCCTTAATCAGTCCATTTTGGCTAGACGGGACAACAAATCCTGGATTTCCTGCGCGGCTTCGGGATCCAGCTTATCCAAATCAGGCTCGCGTTCACCTATCAGGATGCTGCAGAGCACCTCTCCAAGCTGGCTTTCGGGGCCAGGAACGCCAGGGTGTTTAGCCATCTGCTGAAATTGATGGAAGAGCTGCACCAACAAACGCCGGTCACCGGTCAGCGCCTGCTCAACATAAACCAATACTTGCTGGAGGCTTATACCTTGCTGTCCATTATCCGCCATCGCCACCTGTGCAGTTCAGGGCATTCCTGGCAGATCCATACTCTGGGGGTATTCCACACTGAAATCGAAGCGCACCACATGTTTCTCAGCCGGCTCTAACTCAAGTTCCCATTCGAGGATATTCATCTCGCTGTGGCGGATCGGGCGTGGGTCAGAAGCCTCAAGACGAACTTTGATCTCCTCGTGACCAGCCACCGGCAGCTGGTCCTGCAAGGTGATTTTTGATCGGCTGGTCAGGTGGTTTTCCAGTTCAACCGTAAATCCACTCGTCACTCTTCGCCGGTTACCGATCAGGCGCTTATCAACTTCCAGACGTTTAGCCTCTCGCTCTACCCGCAGACGGTCCTCAACACCCAGATACAGCTCAAGCTGGCCTTGTGGAGGCACCAGTTCCAGTCGAGCTGCCCCAAGGAATTCATCGTTATCGAACAAGTTGACGACACCTGGCAGCAGGGTATATACGCTCTGATTACGGATCTTCGCCCTTCGATAAACGGCCTGTACCAGGCGCGGTGCGCTGACATAATCGATTTCAGGTTCCAGATCAATACGCGCCACGGTCACTTTTTGAGGTGAACCATCGGCAGAGATACTCACTGGCTGCTGGATCCGGTAGACGAGCGCCGTTCCAGCAGTCTCTACCTGAGCAACAAGCTCCTCTACCGGTGCGACTTCGGCTACCATTAAATGCGCTGTTTCAGCTTGAGCCGGCCTGGCTTTACGGACGGACATAGGAGCAGGAGCAGCCAGATCCGCATGAATTATGGGCGGACGCGGGTGCAGGATCCATGGTTTAAGCTCGGGCACCCTGCCTGCCAGTGCTGGTCTGGCGGTAGAAAGCGTCAGATTGACCTCAGTCCAGTCCTCACCGCTGTGTTGGATGACCTGACCCAAATAGGCAATTTCAACCACAGGTTTATCATCACCCGTTGAGAATCTTAAATCATATAGAGGCTTCCAGCCAGCCTCCGGTACAAGGTAGCTCAAATCTACGGTCAGCTCGCCAGCAGAGATTACTTCCAGATCGATCCTGGCAGTCATCAGCACTCGTTTGGGGACGGTGCGATACTTTTCCAGCTCGGCGACTAACTGCTGTTCGCGGCGTTCCAACAAACGCTTATCCACCTGTAACGCTTGAATCTCACTATCCAATTGTCCTGCCCTTGCCTGCAGTGCATCCAGCGTCGCCAGGCCTTTTTCGACCGGCAGCTCCCCGGCGGCTATGGCTGTGGCAAAGATCTGAGTTTCAGCCAGTAACTTCACCAGGGCTGTGCGGTTATGTGAGCTTAATTCGATACGACCTTCCAGGGCACGCCGTTGATCCTGTATTTCTTCCAGGGCTTTTTCCAGGTTGCGCACTGTTTCCTGGGGCGCTTCGAGGGGGTGTTGGCGCTGAGCCTGAACACCCAAAAGGCGCGCCCGCGCAGTACCACGCGCAGTCGCGCGCAGGGAATCAAGATTCAGCTTGGCAGGCAATCCCGAAATGTCCAACACCAGTACGCCTGGTTCTACCGCAACAACGCCGTGACGGGTGATCTTCGCCCGGTCCACATAAACGACCACCTCGCTGATCCGCGTATCTAAAATGGGCATTTTCCTAGAATCCTTCCAATCGAGACAGGTCGGCAACGCCATCCGCCAGGGCAGCAATACGCTGGAGTATTCCTAAGCGGTTATTACGCCATTCCTGGTTTTCATCCATCACCAGTACTTCATCGAAGAAATGGTTGATCGGAGACATCATCGGCACAAAGGCATTGAGAAAGTCGTCCACAAAACCTTCTCGCTGCGGGCAAGCTTCAGCCTTCTGTAGGGCTTCGTACAGTGTTACTTCAGCCGGCATGGTGAAATGGCGTGTTTCGACTGCGTAACGCTCCTTCAAATCCCGCGTGATGCGCACACAACGCGCATATGCAGGCAGGATGGCGCTCCAATCGGGACGCTCGACCCAGAGTCCCAATTCTTGTACTGCACGAGCCGCACGCGCCGGATTATGGCCCTGTGCTGCCAGGACAGCATCCACCGCGTCGTAGCGGCTGCCTTGCTCTAAAAGAATATTGCGCAGACGTTCTACGATGAATTCCTGAACCGCTACCAGGCTTTGTGGATTAACATCCAAAGGTTGATGCCCGGCCGCGGCCTGCAGCACCGGACGAAGGTCTAAATCCAGATTCCAGGCAATCAGATTCTGGACCAGACCCAGAGCGGCACGGCGCTGCGCGAAGGGGTCTTTATTGCCCGTGGGGGCCAATCCCACTGCGAACAAACCCACGAGAGTATCCACTCGATCGGCAATACCGACGATTAACCCCGGTTTGCCAAGAGGTAATTGATCCCCGTTATAGCGGGGCAAGTAATGCTCAAATAACGCGTTGGCAACCTCTTTTGGCTCACCCGAGCCCAGGGCATAATCGCGTCCCATCACGCCTTGCAGGGAGGTCATTTCCACGACCATCTGAGTTGCCAGGTCGGCCTTGCACAATTCCGCGGCGCGCAGGGTGGTCTTCACGCCTGCCTCATCCAGGTTGAAAGCTGGCAGAAGATCCTGAACCAGAGCCTGTATACGGCGGGTCTTATCCAGCATCGAGCCCAGTTTTAATTGAAAGGTCAGTTTTTCGAGGCGTGGCAGGTATGCAGCCAGAGGTTGGCGCACGTCTTCTCGAATAAAATATGCCGCGTCAGCAAAGCGCGCTCGAATCACATGTTCGTTGCCTTCCGTGACCCGCTCCTGCCAGCGCTCATCCCCATTCCGCACGGCAATGAAATACGGCAGCAAACGCCCATTCTGCTCAATCGGGAAGTAACGCTGGTGTTTTTTCATCACAGAGACCAGCACTTCGCGAGGCAAATCGAGATAGGAAGCATCAAAAGTCCCACGCAATGCGGTAGGCGCTTCGACCAAATTGGTGACTTCGGCAAGCAAGCCCGGATCATCTGGGACGGATCCGCCAACCTCAGCAGCCAGACGGTCTACCTGCTGGCGCACTCTCTGTTTGCGTTCTGCCGGATCAAGAAGGATACCCTGAGCCGCCAGAGCAGTGAAGTAGCTTTGCGTGTCTGATACAGCAATTTCTTGTGGTTCTAAATTGCGCAAACCGTGGGTCGAGCTGCCTGACTGCAAACCGGCAAATTCAAGAGGCACCACCTGACCACCGTAAAGCGCCAAAATCCAGCGTATTGGACGCGAGAAAGTCGCGTTCGAGCTGTTCCAGCGCATGGATTTGTCGAATTTCAAACCTGCAATCAAACCTGGCAGCACGTCTCTCAGGACGGTGGGCGTTGGTTTGCCGACCTGGCGGACCAGGGCAGTGACATAACGCCCGCCTTCTATCTCGCGCACCTCCAGAGCCTCGACAGGAATGCCTTTGCTGCGGGCGAAGCCCTGGGCGGCTGGCGTGGGTTGACCGGACGTATCGAATGCTCGCTCGGCAGGTGGGCCTTTCACAATCTGCTCCAGATCAGGCTGGCGCGCACTGAGTGCCTGAACTGCAATTACCAGGCGGCGTGGAGTACCCAGGACTTGCAGCACGTCGTACTCCAGACGCAAATCTTTAAAGAGAGCTGGAAGACGCCCACGCAGCTGATCCAGCGCTGTGTCCAGATCCCCGGCGGGCAGCTCTTCAGTACCGATCTCCAGCAGGAAATCCGCTGAGGCGATGTTTGCCGACATCGGCTGAACGGAGGACTTTTTTACATCAGTAGAAGCAGGCTGCGGATGGTCATCATCCAACCAGGGGTATTCCAGTCGTTGGCGCTGTTCGAGATAAGCCTCGGAGACACGCCGGGAGAGATCGCGCATCCGTCCAAATAGCGCCTGACGCTCTGTTACACCGACCACCCCGCGTGTATCCAGCACATTAAAGGTATGCGAGCATTTAAGTACATAATCATGGGCAGGTAAAACCAGACCAGAAGCCAGACAGGCATTCGCCTCCGCCTCGTACAACTCATACATTTTCCGCAGGCGTTCGATATCGGCGATCTCGAAATAATATTTACTGTGCTCCTGCTCTGCCTGCAGATTTACATCACCATCCGTACGGGTCGAACTCCATTGAATATCCCGGAAGCTGTTGACGTTTTGCAGAGCGATCGCAATTCGTTCCAGGCCGTAAGTGATCTCTACCGAGACCGGATCAAGAATCTGCCCCCCTGACTGCTGGAAATATGTATATTGAGTGATCTCCTGCCCGTCTAACCAGACTTCCCAACCCAGTCCCCAGGCGCCCAAAGCAGGTGATTCCCAGTTATCTTCAACGAAACGAATGTCATGCTGGCGCACATCAATGCCCAGAGCTTCGAGGGAACGCAAATACAATTCGATGGGGTTACCCGGATCCGGCTTCAGGATCACCTGAAATTGGTAGTGCATCTGCATGCGATTTGGGTTTTCACCGTAACGCCCATCGTCCGGACGGATCGAAGGCTCTACATACGCCACATGCCAGGGTTCTGGCCCCAAAACACGCAAAAAGGTAGCCGGGTTGTAAGTGCCTGCCCCAACCTGAGAATAGTAAGGCTGCCAGATCAGGCAGCCTTGATCAGCCCAATATTTTTGCAGGGCCATGATGATGGATTGAAAATCGAGGGGTTTGTCCATTTCTCTCTTACAAACAGGGAAGATTGCAAAGCCCGGTCGGGGCGGATTGCTGTGTCAATTAAATGATTTAAGGGATCTCGCCTGCCAGCTCGCGGCGCACAACCTCATCAAAAAACTCGAACGGTTGAGCTCCCACGATCGGGATGCCGTTCAGGAAGAAAGTTGGTGTGGAGGAGACACCCAACCCTGCTGCGTATTCAAAATCCGCCGCAACTTCCTGCTGGTAAGTACGGTTTTCAACGCACTCCTGGAATTGATCCATGTCCAATCCCAGATCGACCGCGATTTGTTCATATAAGGCTGCGTTTAAACCTTGTGTTGTGTTAAAAAGCTGGTCATGGAATTCCCAAAATTTATCTTGTTCGCGCGCGCAGTTCGCCGCCTCAGCCGCCGGGGCAGCGTTGGGATGGCTGGGCAGAGGAAAATCGCGATAGACAAAACGCACCTGGTCCGGGTATTTCTCCATGAGAGGAAGAAAAACTTCGGCATGCCAGCGGCTGCAGAATGGGCATTCATAATCGCTAAATTCGATCAGAGTGATAGCAGCATCTTCCAGACCCAGTGCAGGATCGTCATCCACTGGCACGGCATAACGCCGGACTGTGGTGGGCTCTGTCGGCTGTAGCCCAACGTGGTCAGCAGCTTGTGCAGCCGTGTTTTCCGCGACAGGAGTGGTTGTTTGAACAGCAGCCGCAACTGGGGCAGGGGCGCGCCCCCAAATCAGGTAACCTACCCCGACTCCTAACGCAAAAAACAACGGAATCAGATACAGAGCGATCTGACTGGTCCTGGCAGTAGGGGGGATTACAACCACGGGCTGTATGAATTCAGGTGACGGTTGGTTAGTATCCATGGCGGCGATTATATCATGCCCGCCTGGAGGGGGCTCGCATAGGTTGGATAGCCTGATTTAAAAGCGGACGCGCCAGGGTGCGGTTAACAATTAACACAGCTGATAGGTCAGGAAAGGCTCAGATTTTCACCTGGGCGGAGAGTTCTACTATCGATGATCTGAAGAACGATATTCTTGCCAGCGTTCGAGTAAATAAGCCTCTTTGGCGCGCTCCAATCCTGCCCGCCAGACGGTATCGGACGGACGTGTTTTTAACCAGGTCAGGGTATCGCGCACGGTTTCCGATACCGGCCGAAAACTTAAACCGGCTGCAAGCGCCTTGCGCGTATCTACTCGCGCAAAACCCGCATTTTCAGGATCAGAACCGGGCACCCACAAAGGTAATTCGGACCATGGTGCAACCCCCTCTTGCAAGATAAACTCCTCACTCACCCACACCAGGTTCGCTGCACTATTCCCCAACTGTCTGCACAGGTCCAATAAGCCTCCCATCGTGATCGGATCACCGGGACCATCTGCATTGTAAACCCCCACCCCCTCCTGCTCTGCCATGCGCACGATCCAGGCAGCCAGATCACGAACATCACTGAAGCTGATCTGCTGCTGTGGATCGCCAGGCGCCAGAACAGCGCCACCCTGGGCAATTCGATCCAGCCAATACGCAAAGCGATCGCTCAGGTCATAAGGTCCGACAATTAACCCGGGCCGGATCACCAGTACCCTGCCTGGCAGTACTTGCTCAGCAGCCTGTTCACAAAGGGCCTTCAAAGGACCATATGTCTCACCATTCACTTCTTCAATTGACTCATCCTGGAGTTTGCCCACCGGATAGGCCTCATCGATACCTACCTGCTTGAAATCCGCATATACCGAAAGAGAGGAGATGAAAATATAGCGTTCTACAGCATTCGCCAGCGCCTGCGTACTTTGCCGCACATGGCGCGGGAGATACCCACAAGTATCAATGACCACATCCCAGCTGCGCCCGGCCAGGTGATAGAGATCGATTTCTCGGTCGCCGATCACAGTATCCAGATCCGGAAATAAATCCGGGGCAGAGCGATTGCGGTTGAAGAGCGTGACGCGATGTCCGGCTGTGCGAGCGGCGTTTAACAGCGCCCGGCCCAAAAAACGCGTGCCACCGATGATTAAAACTTCCACTGCGCACCTCAGCTATGTTCTATACGTCAGGTTGTGATCATAGCACAAAAAATGCGCCAGGCATCTGACGATACATGGCGCATAATTTTTCGACCGGCAAACTGCCGGGTTTAGCGCGGAACCCCTCAAGTACTACCCGTGCTGCATGATGATGAAGCAGCGCTGCCCAGTGAAAAACCGGACTTTCCAGATACTTTGGATGCAAAAGTAGATAATTTCTTGCGTATGTTTTCACTGCCACAGCTCGGGCAAGTCAATTCAGCGATTACCGTCGAGCTAAACACGAGCTCCTCAAATGGATTCCCACATTCCTGACATTGGAATTCGAATATCGGCATACTAATTTCCTCCGGTTTAATTTTTCAGCTCATCCAGTCCGAGCTGGAAATTCTTCCAAAGTTTTTAGATGCACAATATCGCCAAAAGTTACATCAATCCCCGAAACTCCAATTAATCCTTCAGGCCAGGTGCACTCGCTGCTGCTTCTGTTAAGCTTTGCTTCAGCTCCGTCCCACCTTCTTCTGCCTGAACTGCATCGGGAAGATCATCCTCCACGTGGTAAATGCGCGGGTTGAGGTACCCGACAGCTGCAACCAGGACATTACACAAGCCCAGGATAATAAACATCAACCCTACCCCGCGACCAGGGCCCACTCCGATTACCTGGCCAATGCTTTTCGCTAACGCGCCACCTTCCATAAGCAGGGGTTTAAATATCTGGTCTGCGAGTGGCCCTGCCAGGGCAAACGCGATCGGGGTGGTAGACCAGGCAATCATACGCCGCACGGAAAATACCCGACCCTGCACATCTAAAGCGACTTTACTCTGCCAGATAGCCTGGCTGGAACCATTTACAATGGGAAAGGTCATCATCATCAAGAAACCACTCACGGTCATCAAGGGGATCGATGGCCTCAATCCAAGCATGGTAGTAAAGAGACCACCCAACATCAGGAACCCCAGGACACCGTGCACCTTGCGCTTCGGGCCACCCCAGGCACTCATGATCAGGGTCCCGAGCAGCATCCCAATCCCAATCACCGAGCCAAGATAACCCAGCATATCGGCGCTGGTCATATCCAGCACCAGCGGCGCCAGGAGAGGTTGCATTAACCCAGAGAAGAAGTTCGTTGCTGCAAAAACCAGTAACAAGCCCAATAGCCCGGGGCGAGCGACGATGTATTTCCAACCGTAAGTGGCTTCTTTCCACAGCGAGCCTTTGCCCTGTTCACCTTCAGCACTGACTTTTGGTCGTGGAATGCGCACCAATAATAATGAGCCAACTGCGAAACCAAAGGTCAGAAAATCGATGAGGACCACTCCATACAGGCCGGTGGTCACATACAAAGCCCCGGCAACCGCTGGTGCGATGATCTGAGAAATGGCTTCTCCAATCTGGACCATCCCACCCGCTCTGCCGAGCTGCTCTTTTGGCACCAGAGTGCTGGTCGCTGCAGAATAAGCCGGCCATTGAAAGGTGCTGAAGGCAGCGCTGATGGCAGAAATCAAATAAACATGCCAGATCTCGAGGCGATTGGTGAACAGCAGCAGAAACACCACCAGCGTGCTGAGCCCTGCTCCCGTATCGGAAAGGATCATTACCCAGCGCCGGTCCCAGCGATCGACCAGCGCCCCGGCCAGCGGAGAAATCAGCAGGTTTGGTACAGCAACCGCCAGCATATTCATCGCAAACAGGGTTGCTGAACCTGTTTCCTGATAGATCCACACCCCCAAAGCAAAACCCGTCAGGCCGGAGCCAAGCGTTGAGATAAGCTGGCCAAACCAGATGACCAGGAAGGTGTGCATTCCGCTGGATGTTTTCAAATTATGCATACAAGTACCGTTGCATCCAATATGTCATGAATTTTCCCCAGATCAGTCACCCTGGTGTACCGGCTGGCTGGCAGCAGGTAAATTTATAGACATCTCTTTGGTAGACCGGTTTTTCTCTTCCAGGTTCATGATAGCTGGAATGAATAAGCCGCTCACACCCATCAAAATGGTGGAAATACCACCAATGATGAACCACGATTGTACCCCCAACCAGTCTGATAATGGACCGGCAATGACCAGCCCCACAGGCGTCATCGCCGCAGCCATGCTGCCAATCAAACCAAGCACCCGGCCCTGCATTTCTGGTGCAACAACATCTTGCACCACGGCGAATAAGGGTCCATTGGTGATCGGGCTACCTACACCTATCACAAACATCATTCCAACTGCCAGTAAGAAAAGGCTGGCTGGAGCCATCCCCAGGCCGATCATACCGACTCCCAGGAACATTAAGCCCAGCATAGAGGTCATGACGCGCCGCCGAAAACCGCCCCAGACGCTCAAAATCAGCCCGCCGGTTAACATCCCAATACCGAAGGCTGATTCCAGTCCAGCCAATTGGATTGCTTCGCCGCCAAAATGTTTGGTCACCAGCAAAGGCAACAGGGCAAACGCAGGCGTAGAGAGCAGGTTAATCACCGTTGCCATGGCCAGGATCATGACCAGACCCGGCCAGGACCAGACATAACGAAAACCTGCCCGCAAATCTTGCCAGTAGGTCGGCTGTTCCGCCGATTGGATATCCACCAACAAACGCTGGGGCTGGGGTATAGTAACCAGCAACAAAGGCAGAATCGCCAGCAAGGCAGTAAAAATATCGATCGCCAGAACACTGTGCATCGGCAAAACACTCAACAGGAGCGCACCGAGAGGCGCCGAACCGATATTTAACAAACCCTGTAAGGTCTGGTTGATGCCTTGAACGCGAGAAAGCTGCTCTTTTGGCACCATCAGCGAAGTCGAGGCTTGCATGGCAGGCCAATGAAAGCCGCCTGCTGCGGAGCGGAAGAAGAGCAAGATATAGATATGCCAGACTTCGACAGCATCTGTCCAAAACAGACCAACCAACGCCAGAGTCGCCAGCGCGATCAATCCATCAGCAACAATCATCGTCCAGCGCCGGTTCCAGCGGTCCACCAGTGCGCCGGCGAATGGGCCCAGGATGATTTGGGGGATGAAACCCACCAGGGAAGCCGTGGCAAGCACTGTGGCTGAGCCGGTGGTCTTGGTGAGCCACCAGATAAGTGCAAACTGCACCAGGGCGCTACCCAAAAGCGAAAAAGCCTGTCCAGTCCAGATACTGAAGAAACGTACTTTCCAGTTATCAGGCAGTTTAGTTTCAGCTTGCTGCTGCATAAAACACTCCATACACAGTAATCAGTTTTTGAAATATTTATAATTATATAGAAATATCAATAAATGTCAATAGTTAAACTTAATATTTCTTATATTAATTTCATATATTCTAATACTGAGATTTAACTTTAATCGCCAGCAAGAAGATACCACGGAAGGCTATATTAAATTACCTCCCGGCAAGAGATTGAGTTCATATGAAGCTGTATAAGCTGCAACAGGGTAGCCCGTGGATCCCCGTGATTCCTCCCCCTGGAGATACACTATCTTCGATTAACCCCCAACAAACTTGGTCTTATAACCCAAAGCTTTGAGGCGCTCTGCTATTTGTGTGCGGTGATCACCTTGAATTTCAATCACGCCGTCTTTTATCGTCCCCCCCGTGCCGCAAGCCTGCTTGAGCTGCTTTGCTAAGGTTTTCAGGTCGTCCGGGGTGAGCTGCAACTCGCGGATCAGGGTAACGGTTTTTCCACCACGCCCTTTACGGTCGCGCGAAATAGCCGCTACCTGTTGCTGAGGTGGCAGGCTTTTCGGTTTTGGACAACGGCAAGGGTCGCTTTTACAGCGCGGGCAGCGGCGTGAAAACTCCGGATCGGTTGAGTAAACCGTGGGTCGCTCATCAATCGGCATTGTTTTTACTCACAGATTTGGATTGCGTGATGTGTCCTATAACCAGTTTTACCGGTAGACCACCATTTACTAGAGCCAGGCGGCGCTTTTCTGGCAAACGCGCTTGCGCAAGAAGTCTGTCATCGTTGGATAAGATTGCATAGTTCCAGCCAGGGCACTGCTGGCGGAGCACGTCCCCCAGACGGGCAAACAAATTCCGGATGTCGTGTGAATCGCTGGTGCGCACGCCATAGGGCGGATTGGTGATCACCCAACCCTGCCCGGTTGCTTGAATGGCAGAGAAGGCCTGCTGTTTAAAATCAATCCATCCCCCAACCCCGGCCCGTGCGGCGTTTTCCAGGGCCATTTTGATGGCGCCAGCATCTCGATCAGATGCTTGAATGACTGGTTGGCCAGGTTGAGATTTAGGCGTGCCAGCCTGGCGCACCTTTAGCCAATCTTCTTCGGCATAACCTGGCCAGTGCATAAAGGCAAACTTGCGCTGCAATCCTGGTGGGGTTGCACTGGCCAACAACGCAGCCTCAATCGCGATTGTGCCCGAACCGCAGAAAGGGTCCAGTAATGGCATGGTCGGGTCCCATCCGGCTGCCAGTAACATCCCGGCAGCCAGGGTTTCGCGTAACGGGGCTTTTGCCACAGCCAGGCGGTAGCCGCGCCGGTGCAGGCCGGCTCCCGAAGAATCAATACTGATCGTGCAGAGATCGTGCATTATGCGCACTACCACCAACTGAAGCTCGCCACCAGCAGCATCCTCGTCATAAGGCTGCAATGGCGATTGCCGGCCCAAGTGGTCGCTAATCGCTCCACTTACGCGCTCTGCAACTGCATCGGAATGATAGAGGCGCGATTTTCGGCAGGTGACGCGCAGGCTTACCGGCTGGCCCGGAGCTAGATAGCGTTCCCAGGGCAGGCGAGCGGCCTTCTTACGCAGCTCATAAAACGCCACAGCTCGAAATTCACCCAACCGCACAAGTACCCGGCTGGCGGTACGCAGGTGTAAATTCGCCCGGTAAAGCGTACGGAGATCACCGGCGAAGGGTACGCCGCCGTCAAATTCGTCTTGGCCTGCCGATACAGCGGCTTCCTCTGTTTTTGATTCTGTCAGATAACCTAATTGGCGTAGCTCCCCGGCGGTGATACTTTCCAGCCCCGGGCTTGTAACCGCAAAGAGCTGCATTTGAGCTGAAGCCAGGGCAATAGCAGGATCACTCATTTGAATACGACGCTGAGATCTGGGCTATAAACTCATCTGGAGCCTGGACGCACACCACTTCACCACGCGCACAGACCTCTCCATTCGCCAGAAGAGAAGATGAGATCACCACCTTGCGACCTTTGATCTCCTTGACAGTGGCGCGCACCTCCAGAACGACGCCCAAGGGGGTGGGCCGGAGATAATCCACGTGCAGGGCAGCCGTCAAGAATCGATAGGAGGGTTCGGTATCCATGGCGCGGCCGGCAGCGCGATAAGCAGCCGCCGAAGCGGTGCCAGTACTGTGGCAATCGATCAAGGAGGCGATTAAACCGCCATATACGTACCCCGGTACCGCAGTATGGTATGGGAGCGGTTGGAAATGGCAAACCGCTTCATCACCCTGCCAGTAGCTTTTGATCTGTAGCCCATACTCATTCAGGCGCCCACAGCCATAGCAAAGGCCGAGAGGGTCCGGGTAATAATCTTGAAAAGCCTTCTTTGTCATGCTTCCATCCTTCTGGTTTGGGCTGATTTTTTCCAGTTTTTATAGAATTGACCAACAAGGCTCATATTCTATTCTGTGCTACTATTATATCTCTCCCAGAGCACCAGACTCTCTACACACACCAACCATAATCATCATCTAACAATGGTCGGTTGCGGTATACTGCTGGTGGAGGCCAAAATGCTCAATATCGGAATCTACCGCCAATGTTTGCAAGATATAGTACAGGAGGCCATCACCCATAGTGACGGCTCAAATGCTGGGATAGCTGAGTACCTCAGATCAGTGACAGTAGGCGGTTGGTTCACGCGTAATAAAACAGAAAAGCGTAAAGCTTTAGAGGAGGCTCGCAAGGCTTTTGATGAGCATCGCCATTGGCCGCTAGAAATTGTTATCTCGCACCTGGGTTTAGATCTAACAATCATGCGCCTGCCTAACAAAGAATAATAGCCCTTAGAAATTTCTTCATCCTCAAGAACGTTTAGCTCCCGATCCCTTTACCAAAGTTGATCATCAAACCTACCAGTTCCAAATTCCACCATATTTATATCGATATATATGGTCTTAATTATCTTGACTTTCGATTAACTTTATGTTAAGATAGATAACATAGTTGTAAGGGGACTGTAATATTCACAAGCCAATGACATCCTGAATGAACGATTTTAAGTTCGGAAGGAGGTGGTATGCGTATATGATGGTGCTATATGCATGGCGGGAAGTTCCCTACTGAAGTCCAGTCTTGACGATTGATACGTTCAGAGTGAAATATTCAATTCGATCAACACATCTCATATTATCGTAATGTCGTTTTTCGCCTAACAGTGGAGGAAATAAATATGTTACGCAAGAATGTTTATGTTGTTATCGCCCTGATCACCTTGCTGTCTCTCTTTCCGGTTAGCGCGCTGGCAGCCACAGTCCAGCTCCCATATTCAGGTGGCAACCTGACAGTTACGTATCCGGATAGTTATACTTCCTGCACGCCCAGTGACGAGATCTCAATTACCGGGGTAACTGGGGGCTCTTCGGTAACGCTTTACTTCCAATATTTAGATGCTACAACCAACTCAACAATCAACCTTGGCAGCCAGCAAGTGACTGCTGACGGCAGCTGGTCATTCCCTTACCCAGACGTAGGCGGAACCATGACATTCGCCATAGCCATTCGTGACAATGCGACTGGCAAGATGTTGAAAGCCTATAAATGGACCATAACCTGCGCACCTTCTACTGGGTCTGATGGTTGCACTCCTGGTTATTGGAAGAATCATCTCTCAAGCTGGGCCTCCACTGGCTATGCCCCGTCGAATATCTTTGATACGGTGTTCGGCACCAGCTATTTCAGCTCAACTTATACCCTCGATGATGCCATCAATCAGGGTGGCGGTGGGGTAAACCGGTTAGCACGCCATGGTACAGCGGCTCTTTTGAGCGCTGCTCATCCAGATGTTGATTACCCCTACTCAGTCGCCCAGGTGATTGAATGGGTTCAAGATGGAATAACAGACCCACTGGCGCAAGCGAACGAGCTCGGCTGCTCGATTAACTAGGCACACAATACAGGTTGTTTTAGCGCTGAGCGATGGAGGCCCACACCTCCATCGCTCTTTTTGATAGGTCAATAAATGGTTAAGGTTCTTATCAGCAAAGAGAATGGTATGTATGGGTATCCTGACGGTATCAAAAGTACGTGGTTTCACCGGGATGCTATAATACTTTCTGCCGGTCGGGATAGAATTTTCCATATTATTCATAAAGCTAGCCAATAAAATCGAGGGAGATCAGGCTCACTTTGTCTGCTGCCAGCATATTTTCTCGAGAATGGCTATTAAGGAACCAATATGCAAACTCCTGAGATGAGACCTGCCTTTACAATCACACCCGGAATTGGCGATCTGCCCAGGCTTGAGCTTGCTGCTCCTGATGGCGCGCGAGCTGAGGTCTATCTGCATGGTGCACATATCGTGTCTTGGGTTCCAGCAAACGACCACGAACGCCTGTTCCTCAGTCAGGCGTCCCATTTTCGTTCTGGTGAACCCATCCGGGGTGGTATACCGGTAGCCTTCCCGCAGTTTGGCACGCTGGGCTCATTATCCCTGCACGGTTTTGCGCGTTTGATGCCATGGGAATTCGTCGGTGTTGAGCTGGCAAGAGAGTGTTCGTCAGCAAGGTTTCGCCTGTACGAGACAGTAGAAAGCCTCAGGCTCTGGCCGCATCCTTTTCTGACTGAGCTGACCCTAAAGATCGGCAACAATCAGATGCATGTAGATCTGCAAGTGAGCAATACAGGGACTGAATCGTTTACTATTACAGCCGCTTTGCATACATATTTCAGGGTGTCTGATGTGCAAAACGCCTTCGTAAAAGGACTATGCAACCAGCACTACCTGGATTCAGTTGACGGTGGAATCGAAAAGCTGGAAGAATCTCCGACTGTTGGCTTCACAGGCGAAGTGAATCGGATCTATTGGGATGCTCCATCCGAGGTACAGCTGATTGATTCTAATAACTCGACGCTTGTGCGCAAAACAGGTTTTCGAGATATTGTCATATGGAATCCTGGTGCAGAGAAATGTACTACCGTACCTGATCTGGAAGAGAACGATTATCGACACTTTGTATGTATTGAAGCAGCCACCATCCGAGAACCCGTTTGTCTGGCCCCTGGCGAGCATTGGCAGGGTGCACAGGTGTTGGAGGTATAGGTGGCAATCCGTTGATGCATCAATTAAAGCATCCTGCAAACCTGCAAATTTTACTTCCTTTGCGCCTCCACCCACATCTGTTCCCCATCCGTCACCAGCTCGATCCAGCCGTTCTGATCGGTACGCAACAGATTGTAGCCCTGTAACGCTTTTAGCGTCTCTGGAGAAGGCAAGCCTTCCCGATTTCCCGCAGCCACGCTGAGTAAGACTACCTGCGGCTGCAAGCGAGTAAATAATTGTGGTGGATTCAAGGGAGCATAGCCACTATCCGCCAGGAGTAAAGCGCTAAGCGGCGCAAGGTCACTTTGACTGATCATATCGTCCAACGCCTCGAAATCTATCCCAACCGGCAGCAACACCCGGAATTTGTCCCACTCCAGCAACAATACTGCTCCCCGCGGAGTGACTGCCAGCACTTCCAGGCGCGCCCCGTCACCGAGATCAAGCACCTGCCCGGCTTGAGGTTCAATCATCTCTACCCGAGCTGCGGTCAATTGGCGGTAGAGCGTACGGGCGCTGGCGCTGCCGGCAGTGGGTCCGGTCCACAGCACTTCATCGGGCGGATAGCGCTCGACCGTCACCGGCAAGGCAGCGATTTGCTCATCACGCACGCCACCCACGACCAGCCAATCGACACGCCGTTTAAACAGTGGCAAGCGCCTGCCTAATTCCGCAGAAAGCAGGCTGGCACGCGCCCCTCCATTGATCAGCACATACCTCCCAGTGGGAGCCTGAATCAAAAGTGCTTCTCCACCACCCGTATTCAGTATATAGAGATGCAAGCACTCGTCCGGTGCGTGCAATCCAATTCTCCAGACCAGCGCAGCCAGCACTCCCAGGGTTATCAGCGCTGCAAACAGCGTCTTTCCGCCTGCCAGGTCGGCCAAACGGCGCAGCAGCCCTTTCAATGGCTCCCAGGCGAGGCCTACGCTTAGCAGTAAAGCCATATATACCACCAGCAAGACCGGCGCGACCGGGCCAGTTACCCAGGCTGCACCAGGGACACGCGCCAGGCTCTCTACCACGGCGATGGTAAAACGCGTAAAGGGCCATGCAAACCAGGCGACAAATTGCCCTATGGGCTCAAAGAGAATCCCGCTCAGCAAGGCCAGACCGCCAGTCCCCATCACCAGTGGCTGAACAGGCAGGATCAATGGGTTGGCAAGCAAGGCAATGTTAGAAAGTCGCTCAAACTGCAGCAAGATCACCGGTAAAGTAGTGATCTGCGCAGCAATGGTAAACAAAATGTACTCGCCAACCGGGCCGGAGAGGCCCGCCGCCACGCCCGCACCCCACCAGCGCTCCATGGCGCCAGAGAAAGTCGCAGAAAATGGTCCTGCGAACAGTACCAGACCCAGGGTTGCCATGAAAGAAAGCTGAAAGCTGACATCCCAAAGGAAATAGGGATTTATGAGCGCCATAACCGCAGCCACGAGAGCCAGGCTGTTCAGCCCATTTGTCCGTCTCCCTAGCGTCACAGCAAATAAGGCCAGTCCGCCCATCACGGCCGCGCGCACCACCGCTGCATCTGCCCCAACGATAAAAGCGTATCCCAATACCAACAGTGTGCTCAGGCCCGCTACAAAAAAGCGGCGCCGGGCGCCCAACCAGCGCCCTAATGTGGCGGAGATAAACCCGGCGATAATGGCAATATTTGAGCCGCTGATGGCGATAATATGTGCTGTGCCAGTGTCGCGAAATGCAGCTGCCACATCTGTGGGTATGCCTGTCTCCACGCCCAGCAAAATTCCAGCCAGTAAAGAGGCCTCGGGATCCGGCCAATACCGATACACAAGATCCAGGGCGCGCTGGCGCATCCGGTATGCAGCCGCAATTAATGGGTTGCCTTCACCCACTCCTATGCGCAATACAGAATTGGTAGTCATGTAGGAGTAGATACCCTGCCTGGCCAGATACTGGCGATAAGAAAAATCTTCTTGCTCAGGAGCATTAACCAGCCAACCATCCAGACGCAGCCGGTCTCCGTACTGCCATGGCACACCCGGCGCAGTGCGCACCAGCAGCTGCCCATCCACAACCAAATCCTGGTCTTGCTCAGGTAAGCGCAACCGGTCCACCCGCAGACGTAAGAAGCTGTATTGATCGCGCAAATCAGCCGGCTCCAGCAGCCAGCCATCCAGTACGAGAGATTCTGGTGCATCGTTATAGTAAGCCAGGTCAGTGGAGCCAATTTGGGGTAAAGCCGTCTGGTAACGAGCTCCACCCAGACAGAGCGCTGCCACCAGCCAGCCAGCCGGTAGAACCAGGCGCGAGAACCCTTTTTGAAGGCATACCAAACCGCGCACGCCCCAAAGTGGCAAGAAACCGACCAAACGGCTCAGGCTTCGCCCCCAAGAATGCAGAACTAAGATCGTTAGTTTTCGGGAGGAGATGGCATAGAGCAAAGCCAACCCGGCCAGGACAAGCCAGGCCAGCAAATGCAGGGACAGCAGCGCAGCCAGCAATATCCCTGTCAGGAAGGAAATGGACAACCAAAAAAGTGGCATCGATGCAGTTTGCGGAGCAGCAAAAAATCGAAGCAGTTATTTACTTGAGTCGCACACCAGGATAGCTGGCTGCGAAGATGATTTATCTCAGAATGGTCTGCGCCAGGGGACCAACATCGGCGTACGTTGGCGGTAATCCTGGTAAGCCTGACCAAACTCCAGGAGCAGCTTGCGTTCTTCGACCAGCGCACCTGCCACCAGGTAGAGCGACAGTCCGAGATTAAGCGCGAGTATATTTACCGACATTACGGGCATCAACCAGAGAAAGACCAGGCCCGCGGTGTAAAGCGGGTGGCGTACCCAGCGATAGAAGCCACTAACAACCAGGCGCGAGCTGCCCGATGGCTGGCTGACCAGCTGGCGCAGCCCCAGAAAATGCCACACATCGGTGTGCAGCAGGCCAGCCGCCAGGGCCAGAACAGCCAGAAATTGTCCAGCCATCATCACGTAAGACCATGGTGAGGGCACAGAATACAGCGGGCGATCCGGTAAGAGCAGGGGAAGTGCCAACACCGGCAACAGTGTCAGCACAGAAAATAGATTATAGAGCAAGCGGTAAACTCGGTCGGCAGTTGCCCCAAACAGATGACGAGCGCGCGCCTTTGCCCATAACGATGCCGTCACAGAATGCACGATTCCATACAAACCTACCGCCAAAAACACCGCTAATGGATAGATGAACATCATCCCTATCTCTCGCTTATGATTTGGGTAACTCTTTCGGACGCCATACTTTAATTAATTTACCGGCCGGGGATTCGGTCAGCGCCGCCCAGTGCTTCACGGATAACTTTACCTGCGCCAGTGCTGCGGTCGGAAGTGGTTCTTCCAAGCCTGTCAGTGTGGTTAGCAGCAACTCAAGATCAGGGTTGTGACCTACTACCAGAACAGTATTATATTGTTCCGGCAAGTCGCGCAACCATCGCAGATAAGCCTGCGGACCTTCGCCGTAAAATTCATCTACCAGTGTAATTTCGACTTTGTAATCACATGCCTCCGCAACGAGGCGGGCGGTGGTTTGAGCACGGTGGGCTGGGGAGCTGGCAATCAAATCGGGAATCAGCTTTTGCTGGTATATCCAAGCGCCCATGCGCGGCGCATCCCGCAAGCCACGCTTGTTCAAAGGCCGTTCAATATCCGCCAGCCCAGGCTGATCCCAGCTCGATTTGGCATGTCGCAAAATTAACAGGGTCTTCATGCCTGCCTCATCAAACGAGGGGTTGTCCAAAAAGTATGATGTTCGTCGCGTTGACCGCCAGCGGTAGGGGCGAAGCAGTGCAATGAGGGCAATCTGTGGCGGTCGAAACACGCTTCGCCCTTATTTTTGGACAACCCAAGCATGTTTCTTTATATCAGTCAGCCGCGACGCGATAACCCGGCAGTTCAAACCTTTCATCGCCAGCCTGGACAACATGATAAGGAAGCCAGGCGATACCGAACAAACTTACTAAAACATCCTTCTTGAGCGGCGAGATGGGGATCTCGGTGACCTGATTGACCAATTCAGCCCAGCGATCATTCACTTCCTGGAGAGCCTGAGCTTTTTCAGCATCTAAAGCAGCGATCTGCTGCGTCAGGTCAGCAATAACCTCCTTCGACTCTTCCACGTCTGCCTTGGCCTGCGAGGTCATACGTCGTTTGCTGAGTGAGCCGGTTATTTTGCTGGTTGAGCGGCGTTTACCAAACAAGCTGAACAAGGTATCTGCGTGCTTCCCCAGCTCTTCCATTTTACGGCTGGAGAGTTCCGCTTCATCCTGGTCCAATTCGCGTTCTTCCCGGGTCAGTTTATCCTGTAAGGTTTTCAGCTTACGATCATACTGATCAGACAGTTTCTTGAGCTCCGCGTCGCGTCCACTGCGCGCCGCTTCTGTGCACAAGGTACGAAAATCCGCTGAAGAAGTCTCTGGTCCCGCAAACATCTTCAATGCCTCATTGGCGCGCACCGCTACCTGAGAGTTACGATAGGCCCACTCAGCAAAGTCTGATTGCATGGACTTGAGCAATTTTGCATCCGAGAGCGGCGCTTCCAGAGAGGCGTACACACTGTCTGGCGCAGGGCTGCGATCAAGCGAAGCAGGATCAACCGAGGCTGCCAGGTGGTTCTCCCAGCGCACAGCCCCACGCCGGTCTGGATCGGTAACCAGGGCAGTATGATTAATCTCCGTATCAAGGTTAAATTTTCGATTGAAGAAACGCACACCCGCCTGCGCCAGCAGCACTGGCTTATAGATCAGCCCCTGGCTGGCAAAATTTGCCGGGTAACTACGCCCGGACTCGTTAAATGCCTGTGAAAGGGTCTGGTTATGCGGTAGAAAATACTCTTGAAAACCAGCCGGTACCCCAGGACGAGTGACTGATCCAATCTTGCCAGGCGTAGCTGCGACACTGGATGGTGGCGCCAGGCCAGGTGTGGAGGCAGGTTCACTTTGTGCAGAAACAGCGGCGGTAACCGTCTCTGAAGCGGCGGACTGGCTGACAGGTGGAAGTGTAGCGCCTACCATGGCATTCAAGGGTGGGATTTGATTGCGAGTGAGCGGTCCGGCCAGGTAGTTCATCGCCCAGCGTGTTGAGAACAGCAGAGGCTGCTTATTATGGACATTATGCAAAAGAAAAACTCGCTTGCCCAGGCCAGTGATCAGGCGATCATATTGACCGCGGTCCATACCTGCGCCCGCCGCACTGGAGAGACCATCTAACAGGCGCTGCTTGTCCTGGTCTGTTTGCAGCTTGCCGATAAACCAGCTGCCCGCATTGGAGAGGGCTTTGTAATCGACATCGACCGGATTCTGAGTGACCAGCACCTGCCCTACCCCAAATGCACGCGCCTGCTTAAGCATACGCAGCATAACCTGCTTCGAAGCAGGGTTAGCCACGGGCGGAAGGTAACCAAAGATCTCATCAAAATAGACAATGGCGCGCAATTGGCTGCTCCCAGTCTGAGAACGCATCCAGGTTTCTACAGCCGAATACAGCAGCGTGACAAAAAACATGCGCTCCTCGTCGCTCAAGTGAGCAATGTAAAAGACGCTGTGGCGCGGTTTGCCATCCGAGTGATACAGCAATTGCTGGATATCTAATGGCTGACCTTCTATCCAGGTCTGGAATGCTGGGGCAGCCAGGATATTATTGAGCAGCATAGCCAGGCTGAAGCGATCCCTCTCCGGGAAGAAAGTATTTACATCAAAAACACCTAATTTCTGGAATGGCGGAGTCTGGGCCTGCAAGATCAATTCGCTCAAATTCAAATCGCGCCCCCGACTCCAAGAATGCTCAAAGATATTAGCCAGCAGGATATGCTCTCGCGAGCGTACCGGATCGATGTCTTTCAGACCAACCAATCCCAGCAGAGCCGTCACCGTGCTGGATATCTGCTCACGCAGCATTTCGCGATTACTTTCCCAGGGTATCTGAGGCGCTTTTAGGGATGCCAGGATACTGACCGGGATGCCCGAATCAGAGCCAGGGGTATAGATAGCAAAATGCACCGAGTCGGAAAGCCTTTGCAGCCGTTCCGGACCAATGCCCGATCCCTCCAACCCCTTACGCCAATTCGCCGCGGTTTCTTCGGCAGCCTGCTCTACAGTTTTCCCTTCCCGCCGGGCCTGATCGGGATTGATCCAGGGCTGAAAATCCTGCGGCGCGAGATTCGGGAAATGCAGCAAGGCATTGGTAATATCACCCTTCGGGTCAATCATCAGTGCCGGGATCTTGCTCAAAGCAGCTTCCTCCAGCATGCCAATACACAAACCGGTCTTACCGGATCCGGTCATACCCACCACCACAGCATGAGTGGTCAGGTCTTCCGAATCATAGATCAATGATTCGCTGCCACTCTTACCGGTTGCGGGATCGACAATGCGTCCAAGATAAAACTGTCCAGGAGTATCCATATGCTTATCCTTTTATTTATGATTATTGAGTCCCCAGATAATCGACACGATAGATAATCCCCGCGCCATCATCCGAAATATATAAAGCACCATCTGCCCCAGTGATGACATCTACCGGACGACCCCAAGAATTTTCAGCGTCAACCAGCCAGCCTGTAGCGAAATCCTGGACTGGTCCAGCTGCTGCGCCATCCATAGGAACACGCACGACTTTATAGCCAGTCGGCACGCTGCGGTTCCACGAGCCATGCAGGGCGACAAATAAATCGCCCTGGTAATCAGCCGGAAACCGATCTCCAGTATAGAAGGTCAGCCCTAATGGGGCAGAATGCGCCTGGATCTCTACTACTGGCTGTTCAATCCCCTCACAGGCTTGGTCAGCGCCAAAATCAGGGTCGACAATCCGACCCGCATGACAGCGCGGCCATCCGTAATCCCCACCTGAAATCACTCGATAGATCGTTTCGGGTGGCAGGTCATCACCCAGCATATCCCGCCCGTTATTGGTTGCCCACAGTTCATCAGTTCCTGGGCGGAAGGTAATCCCGACCGCATTGCGCAGACCCGAGGCATATACCTGTTCACCGCTGCCGTCCGGGTTGTAACGCACAATCGCTGCTCTCCGGGGATCATCTTCATCGCATACATTGCACGAAGAACCAATCGAGACGAACAGGCTCGAACCATCCAGACTGAACAGAACAGTGCGCGTATGATGGCCCTGGGTGGGCAGGCCATCGATGATCTTTTCTCGCTGCTGAAAGACCCCATTAGTATCCAGATCACTGAGCCGTACGATGCTGGCTGTGAGGCCAACGTACAGGGAGCCATCCTGGTAAAACGCCAGGCTGCTGGGTGAATTCAAATCGCCGGCTACCATCTCAACTTGATCTGCCAGTCCATCACCATCAACATCCGGCAGGCGCACGATGCGATTCGCGCCGCGCTCAGCCACATAGAGCTGACCATCCAGACCGACCGCCAGCATGCGTGGGTTGCGCAATCCCTGGGCAAACACCGAGATCGCAAAACCTGGAGGAAGAGCAATCGGGTTTTTCGGAGGCGCCAGGCTCTGCACAGGCTCAGTGGTAACCGCCAGGGGAATAGTCGTTGGCGCAGGTTGATCAGGTAGTTGGTCCCGGGAACCAATACGCAAGGTACAAGCCCCCAAGAAGATAACCAGCCAGACCCCCATTACGATCCTTTGCAGCACGATTCCTCCTGATTTATGCGCTAGCGGTAGTCGGACAGGTTGATTGTAGCAGAAAGCAGCCTTTTCGGGCAACTTTGTGTGTTTACCCCTTGCGAACAGGATATAGACTCAACCTTGACGCAGGATCAACCATTACTCTGCTGCATTGTATAAGGTGGCATACTCCTGCAAAAATTGTCCAGCCAGGGCAGCATCATAAATAATCAGCACATTCTCATCATTGAACTCTTCCGCACTGCGCGTGTAATTATACGATCCTACGACAACGATCTGGCGATCGATCACCAATACTTTGTGATGCATCAGGTTGGGTGTATCAGCCAGGCGCACATCTAAACCAGCGGATTTAAGGCGTTCAAACTCTCCTCCTGTATTGCTGCGGGCCTGGGTTTCATCAAAAACTCCGCTAATTTGCACCCCAGCTTGAGCGCGCAGCAGCATCGCTTCCGCCAGGCGGTCGGCAGTAAAAGAATAGGCCAGGAAGCGCACCTCCTGATCGGCGTCGCTAACAAGCTCCACCAGTCGATTTAACACATCATCATCAGGTGAAAAATACACTTCAACGCGTTTACCCGCGATGGTCAATTCCGGATAGGGCGTATTGGTCGGGGACGCGGAGCCGAACAAATCGTCCTCGAACATTTCATCGAACTCCACTTGATAATTCTCCGCCAGCCGGGCATCCTGTAAGCGTATCAGATTGTTGGTATCCTTATACGCCCCACCAACCGAGAAATTCATCGATCCGGTCCATACTTCTTGCCGGTCAATAATTGCAAACTTGTGGTGCATCAGGCTTTCTCGCCGGTCGCCGAGCACCGGGATCCCAGCATCGATCAGCTCCTGCACCTCGACTTCATCCAGGTTATCACTCTCCACGACCAGGCGCACCTGGACACCGCGTTGATAAGCATTCAGCAGTGCATCTCGCAGGCTCCATAGGTTAAAGTTATAGATCGCCATATCGACACTGACGCGTGCTTGATCGATCGCTGCAGCCAGCGCCTCGTCCGGTCCACCATGGTAACGGCCTGCCTGGGAACTCTGTGGAACCGTAAAGTAAACACTCAGCCAATCTTCAGCGACAGGTGAAGGAGTGTCAGGTATTAATGTGGTAGCAGGGGGAATACATGCACTAATCAGAGCTAGCAAAATCATTGCTGACAGGAGACGTTTAAGGTTTAGCATGCTGATCTCTTTGCCTTTTTTTTCAACAGCCTGAGCGAACCACCTTCTTGAGACAACTTCTTGTCAGCCAGGCTGCAGGTGAATTTATGATAAACTAAAGAAAAAGAATAAGGAAGGGCAATCCCATGAAACCGACTCGCGAATCCTATCCAGTAGAAGTTGCTGGAATCAAACGCAACCTGCCTCTATTTGAAGTTGCCCCCGGTGTAAAGATTGCTGTATTAAATATCCTGGGAGATACTGAACTGGTGCAGGTATGTGCCAGGGCTTTAGCAGATAAACTTGCCATTATCGACTATGATGCGCTCGTCACCGCGGAAGCTAAGAGCATCCCACTGGCTTATGCACTGGCAGTTGAAACCCAAAAACCTTATATCGTTCTGCGTAAATCCTATAAGCCCTATATGGGTGCAGCACTGATGGCTGAAACCTTATCGATTACAACCGGTCAGCCACAAACCTTATACGTCGATGAAAAAGACCAAGAGCTCCTAAGAGGTAAGCGCGTGATCCTGCTCGACGATGTCATCAGCACTGGCTCAACCCTGCAGGGCATGCGTATGTTGATGGAAAAAGCCGGCGCCGAGACGGTGCGCGAAGCAGCCATTTTTACCGAAGGCGAACGCGCTCAATGGCGGCATATCATTGCTTTGGGGCATCTGCCGCTCTTCACCGACTGAATAGTGATGCTTTATTCGTTGCGAGCCAGGCTTATCCCTGGCTCGTTGCTATTTACCCAATGGCCCAGCGGCTGCCATGATAACAATTGGTTTGCCTAGAAAATGGGTCAGGAAGATCACTCGCTCCTGGTCACCTTTCAAACGCAGATCGCGCACCAGCGCCTGCGGCTCCAGAGGCGAACCACGTTTCTTGACCGTTACCCGCCCCACCTTACGCTGGCGTAGCACATCACGCAGATGCTTCAAGTTGAAGGGTAACCAGGTTTCCACCTCCCAGGCGCGGGCAAAGGGGGTAGGCTGGTACTGCGCAGCAGTTAAATAGGCAATATCTTCATCCAACTGCGCCGCACCCAACTGACGACCCAGCGGACGGACCAGCCCGGCCCGGAGTATCGCCGGATCTGGCTCATAAATATAGCGCAGCGGTTCGCTTAATGGAATTTTTTCTGCTGCGCCAGGAGCCTCAGCTATCAGGGTGTACGGACCCGGCAGCAAGGTTGCCCGTCGGGTAGCAGTCTTCAGCGGACCAAACCACAAAACAGCTTCCTTCAATTCGCCTGCCGACGAAATAAATTCCACTTCAGCATCATAATGCTGCAGCTCTTGCAGATCCACACCGGGTGAAATCTTCACGCCCAATGCCGGGAAATGCGCTCGCCAGCGGTTCACCACCTCCAGTGGAGGTTGGTAATCCCAAACATGAAAGGCTCTTTTATCATGTCTGCGCCGAGCTGGATCAAAGAACAGGGCCGTGTCAGCCGAAGCACGCGCTGGCAACCAGGCATACAAATCAGCCTGAACAAATGCCGTCTGGTCGACCAGGCTCAAAGCCTGTGCATTGGCTCTGGCAAGCAGCAGGCGTAATGGATCGAGGTCAACGCCCAGGGTGGGCCTGTGATGCGCCAACGCCAGGGTATCCCCACCGATTGAACAGCCCAGATCAATGGCATAGCGAAAAGGCTGGTAGCGCTCGGCGCGGTAGGCAGCCACGTCTGCCCCGGTGGCCTGTTCCAGAGCTTCGCGCGTGAAATACATTTTTTGAGCCTGGAGGGGGAATTTGCGCACTGCCTCACGGCGCAGAATGGCCGTCTCCAGAGCGCTGCGCACCAGCTCTGCCGAGTATTTGCGACTCAGAGCAGTGAAATGACGCAAGAAATCTTCCCGTCGCGGTGAACGCGACATTGCTTCAGCCAGGACCTCTTGGCCAGATGGCGCAAGTAATTGACGCAGTGCTTCGGGATTCATTGATCCGACATTCCTATCCAGCATTCCAAACGATGGCTTCTCTGTGAAAAGGTTTCATGATGCAGTAGGCTATAATACAAGCATGACTGAACCCACCTATACAACAAACCCAGCCACGATTGAAGCTATTTTAAAGGATACCCGGACGATAGCCGTTGTCGGCCTCTCTTCACGCCTGGAGCAAGCCGGGCATTATGTGCCAGCATATTTACAACAAGCGGGTTACCGGATTATTCCCGTTAACCCCAGCCTGGACCAGGCTCTGGGCGAAAAAGCGTATCCAGATTTACAGGCAGTACCCGAAGCGGTCGATTTAGTATTGATCTTTCAACGCAGCGAGAATGTCATGCCTTTTGTGGAACAGGCGATCGCTATCGGCGCCCGAGCTGTGTGGATGCAACTAGGTATATATAACCAGGAAGCTGCTGAAATTGCCCAGCAGGCTGGTTTAATGGTTGTGATGGACACTTGCATGATGGTCGAGCATCAGAAGCGTTACAGGCGTTAAAGCCACAACACTCACCCAGTTCAATGCTCGCGAAACTAGCCTGCAGCCATCAAGCGTGCAGCTTTCCGGCCTATTTCGACTGCAAAATTCGTGCCTCGATCCCACGGATACACCTGACTCATGCTGGCAAAAAACAGGCCCGGAAGCGTGGTCTGGATGGCAGGGATATTTTTGGAGTGGTTTACGAGTGGCACTGGCTGGGCGTAATTCGTGCGGAATACCCAGCTTTTACGCACCCAATCCTTGGTGAAAGCAGGATTGATGCGCGGCAGAGCTGAGGTATAAGTTTCCAACAACTCTGCATCGGTCATTTTAAAGTACTCGTGGTCGGTATTGAGGTAGTCGCCCACATAAACGATATGGTCGCCACCAAAATAATCCGGGCTGAGGAAATTGGTATGCTCAACCACCGCCAGGAAAGGAAATCCGGCCGATTTAGGGATGTTGTACCAATAATAACCTTTGTCGGAGAGACGCTGCTTGAGAGCTAACACCATCACTACCGCCCCCATACTTTTGAGCTCCAGCAGCCCATGCAAATAGTCTTGAGGTAATGCGGGTGCCATGCGCGCCAACAGGGCCGGGGAAGTGGTCACCAGACATTGATCAAAGATTTGGGTGCCCTGGGCAGTGGTTACCTGGACTTTGTTACCAGGTGCAGGAGTAATCGATTGAACCGGCGTGGAGAACTCAATCCGCACACCCAACTCTTGCAAGCGAGCCGCGAACAGATCATTAAACGCCTGAAAACCACCCTGGAAAGTACCCAGTCGCGTGGTGCGCGCTTTCAAACGCGCCCACATCCAGGCCATATTCACCTGCCCGGCATACCGCTCACTGAATTTTCCAATCAGGAGTGGTTCCCACATCAGCTCGAAAACCTTGTCACCGGCCCATTTGCGCATCCAGGCGTCCACTGTCTCAGATTCCAGCGCCCGCCAGTTATTCGTCAGCCGCAAATACAATCCTACCAGGCCAAAACGGATCTTGTTGATCCCCCAGCCCAGGCCTGGGAAGAGGATTGCGGCCAAAATGGAATCAAATGGATAAAACCTGCCCTCATGATACATCACCGTATAAGGGCGCGGGAAGATTACCCGGTCTCGCCAGCCCAGCTCGTCGATCAAACCCAGCATATGCTGATCGCTGGCAAACCAGTGGTGATAAAACTTTTCCACCGACCAATCCCAATGCGGCTCTTTGAAACCGGTCGCCAACCCACCAGCCTGGTCACTGGCCTCAAAAATGGTCACCTGATGACCGGCGTTCGCTAAATCAAATGCGGCAGCCATGCCCCCCACGCCCGCTCCGATGATTGCAATTTGCTTCATTCTTCGTCCCGTACCTTCTTCAAATCTTCGCTCCAATGAATGCCCTCTCGCGCCAGGTAATACGCACCTAATAAGGTAATCGGCAGCCACAAGGCTAAATGCAGTACCAGGGTATAACCTGTTGCCAGTGCTTTTTCCACTCCATACGCCCCCAGAACTGCAATCCCTGGTGCGTCAAAAGTTCCAATATATCCCGGCGCGGAAGGGATGGTGGTTGCTAAATTGACGATTCCGTTCATCAACATCAAAGTGAAGAAGCTGACCTCAAACGGGAACGCCTGCATCACAAACCAATATTTTCCGGTCTCCAGCAGCCAGATAACCAGCGATGTCACAAAAATCATCAAAACATCGACCGGGGAGCGCAGAGAAGCCAGACCATCTAAAAAGCGATGCGCAACTTGTGATACCGGCTGGCGCAATCGCTCAGGCAGCAGGCGTTGCGAAAACCATTCAACGATGGATAGCGTTCTGGTTGGAAACATGGCAGCCACTAAAAAGATAGCCAGGGCGCTGAAAAAGGCCGCGCTGCCCCAAATAGCAACATCTTGAATTGAAAGTTTATCGACGACCCCCGACCCACCCGTCAGCCGGCTTAGCTCGCCTAAATTGATAAACACAAAGGCCAGCATCACCACGCCATCAAAGATGCGCTCAACGATGATGGTTGCCAGTGAGGCTGAGACGGGCACACCCTCCCTGCGTTTGAGGATCACCGCCCGCAGCACTTCGCCGGCGCGTGCCGGGTAGATATTATTACCCATATAGCCAATCGTTACGATGGGGAACATGGTCCTGGTTGGGATGGCCTTCAAGGGACGCAGCAGGTAATGCCAGCGCCAGGCGCGCGCCCACACCCCGATAAAGTACACGCCTACACCCGGTAAAAGCCAGATATAGTTCGCAGTCTTTAAGGTGTCTACAAACGCACCCAGTTGAAGGTCTTTGAGGACACTATACAAAAAGCCGAGGCTGATCAGAACCCCGACCCAGAATTGCCACCGTTTCATGCCGTCCATTCTACCACGTCCATGAGTGATGGTTTTCACTTTCTATTCAACCTTAAATAACCACGAGTCACGGAGAAGGGGGGGCGCCACGGTTATAATGCAGTTTATGAAGCGCCGTCGCCTCACGATTTTGTTGCTAGTACTGGTACTCCTGCCCGCCGGTGGGATCACCTATCTCCTGGCCGCGCCACGCCTGGTCAGCGTTACCCCACAGGCGAATGCTGAAGAAGTGGCTGTCCTCAGCTCACTGCGCCTGGAGTTTTCCCGCAGAATGAATACAGCCTCTGTAACCGACCGGCTGGAGATTTTCCCTCAGCAAGCGGGTGAGTTCACCTGGGATGAGCGCGGCCGCACACTGATCTTTACCCCCTCGGAGACCTGGCCAAGTGGAGAAACCGTCCGGGTACGCTTGTTGCGTGGAGCGTCCGCCAGTGGATTTTTAGCCTTCACCATTCGTGAAGAAGCTTCCTGGTCCTTCACCATCGCCCAGCCGCGCTTGATCTATCTCTACCCATCAGAAGGTCCACCCAATCTATACCTGCTCAATCCCTTCGATAGGAGTACGCGCCAATTGACCAATTACCTGGAAGGTGTGGCCGACTTTGACGTGGACCGCCAGGGCAGCGTGGTTTATTACACTGTGGAAGTACCAGATGGCAGCTTGATCTATGCCATCCAGGATCTAAATCTTCAGGAAAGCCAGGTTGAGACTTTGCCTACACCCAACCTGGCGCTTGATTGCCGCCAGGCGCGCTGCAGCTCGCCGCGTCTCGCCCCCGATGGGAGCTACCTGGCCTACGAGCGCTCCTCCTTTACCACACTGGACGAACCTTCTTTCCCACAGGTCTGGGTGCTGCCTCTTGATCAGGGACTGCCTGTTGGTGGTGGGGCTGAGCCGCGGCTGATCGACCAGTCCGATCACCAGACGATCCAGCCGCAGTGGTCTCCAGATGGAAACCTATTGGTTTACGACACCATCGCAGCAGCCTATATTGTCCGCGACCAGGCTGGAACTGAAATTGCGCGGTTTCCCAACACTACCGGCTATCCGGGTAGTTGGGATCCGACGGGTGAGTATTTTATTGCCCCGGAGATTTTTTATGAAAGCGCGTTGCCCTCTGAACCAGACACCATTGGCGTTTCCTATTTGATACGTTACAGCTTGCTGGATGGCAGCACCCAGATCCTAAGTGAAAAGGACAACCTTGAGGATGCATTTCCTGCCTTTGCCCCCAGTGGTGCAAAATTAGCTTTTACTCGGAAATATCTGGATACCACGCGTTGGACTCCGGGCCGGCAGGTCTGGTTGATGGAGTCCAACGGTGAAAATGCACGTCCGATCAACAATGAATCTGTTTACAATCATTTTGATTTTACATGGAGCCCGGATGAGAGGCTGCTGGTTTATGTGCGTTTCCACCAAACAGAGCTGACACAAGCCCCAGAGATTTGGGTCTACGATATGAGCATTCAAAACGCCTGGCGGCTGCTGCGTGGAGGCTATGCTCCGCGATGGATTCCATGATCCGGAATAGCTTGCCAGGTACAGCATTTCCAGAATCAGGATGGGCGAAAATTGACGTTTCAGGTTTCTGGTACAATTCGGCGTGTCTTGCCAAAATTACCCTAATATGGTGTAGAATCCATTTAGGACTTAGAATCAACACCATGAAATGGAAAGATTATGAGCGATAAAGAAAACGCACAAAGCGTCATTGAGGCTTACCGCAAGAAACAGCAATCCACCCGCCGAGCACCACTGGTCATCCTGGCGGCAATTCTAGTGATTGCTGGAGCTGCGATCCTCATCTTCTGGCTGTTGAGCGAGAATGCACCATCTATCTCGCTGTTCCCTACCCAAACTTCTACGCCCACAGAGACCAGCACGCCCACAGCAACTGCTACCCAAACCTCTACATCTACCGCAACCGCAACAGAAACAACCACTCCGACGGTAACCCTCACTCCTACGATCTCTGGTCCTTTCACTTACCAGGTCGCTGAAGGGGATACCCTGTGGGATATTGCCCTGCGGTTTAATGTAGATCTGGTGTTGCTGATCACGATTAACAATCTCGACCCTGTCAATCCGACCATCCGTCCAGGTGACCAACTGACCATCCCTGGACCAGACACCTCGCTACCGACCTCAACCCCACTACCTGAGAACTTGCCAGCCGGTACGCGCATACAGTACACCGTCCAGCTCGGAGATACGATCGGATCAATTGCCCTGACATTCAACAGCACCATTGAGGATATTCTGGATCTGAACGAGATCGAAAATGAAAACGAGATCGTGCCTGGGCAGGTGCTGACCATCCGCGTAAATCTGGTCACGCCGATCCCATCCAACACAGCGCCGCCGCCCACCGAGACCCCCGGGCCTGGCACACCTTCAGCGACAATTGCACCACCCACGGAAGCTGCCACAGCCACTTTGAGCCCCACACCATAAGATCGATTCAAAAAAACAGGGAACTGACAGCAGGCGGGTTTTTAGAATCCGCCTGCTGTATTTTTAGAGTTGACGAGCGTGGGGTAGCCAGTTATAATTGAAATTGATTTTCATTATCAATGAGGTCCACAACATGCGCATTCAGCTATTTGTTTTTTGGGGCTTGATAGTTTTCTTGCTCGCTGCCTGTGGCACCACCCCACCAGCCGGCTCCGGGCAGCTCAAAGTAGTTGCCACGACCACTATCGTGGGCGATGTGGTGCATGCAGTCGCAGGGCAATCCATCGAACTGACAGTCTTACTGCCACCTGGAGCAGATCCGCACAATTATGAGCCCAGCCCGCAGGATCTGGCAAAGATCGCCGATGCAGACCTGATTGTGTTGAATGGTGCAGGGTTAGAAGAAGTGCTGGAACCTCTGATTGAGAACGCAGGCGGCAGCGGTAGGATCATCTATCTGAGCGAAGGGATCACCCTCTTGGAAGCCAGTATCGAGCATGACGAAGAGGCTTCCGAAGACACGCACGCAAATCTGCAAGGCGATCCCCACGTCTGGACTGATCCGAACAATATCCTTATCTGGGTAGATCATCTGGAAACCGCACTGAGTGAAATGAACTCAACGCAGGCAGAGCTTTATAAAACCAACGCCGAGCAATACCGAGCGGAGCTAAAAGCGCTCGATGAGTGGGTACACACTCAGGTTGACCAGATCCCTCCGGAAAACCGCCAGCTCGTCACGGACCATTTGGAATTCACCTATTTTGCGGAGCGGTACGGCTTCACACTGGCGGGAGCTGTGATCCCTAACTACAGTACTACTGCTGATACTTCTGCCCAGGAACTGGCTGCCCTGGAGGATACCATCCGCAGTCTCGGTGTCCAGGCTATCTTCGTGGGCAATACAACCAATCCTGACCTTGCCCAGCGCGTGGCAAACGATACCGGTGTGCAATTGGTGCCCCTGTTAACCGGCTCCCTGACAGAGCCTGGCGGTGGGGCTGAGACATACCTGAAATACATTCGTTACAATGTGAATGCCATTGTCCAGGCTTTGAACTAAGCCCATATAAAACCATGCAAATCATCAAGAATTTACCACAACAAACTTTACCCATCCATCACGCTGCACATATCCCAGGCACACCGATCCTGAAGGCGAACAACCTGGGCGTGCAATATAACCATTTTATTGCCCTGGCGAGGGTCACCTTTGAACTGAATGTCGGGGAGCAAGTAGCGGTGGTTGGCCCGAACGGCGCTGGCAAAAGCACGCTTTTTAAAGTCATTGCCGGCGTCCTGCAACCCAGCAGTGGATCCGTGAAGATCGCCGGTCAGGGACCGAGGGGGCATATTTGCATCGCTTACGTCCCTCAACGCAGCCTGGTGGATTGGCGCTTTCCGGTCAGCGTGGCAGATGTAGTCATGATGGGGCGAATTGGCAAATTGGGCTTCTTTCGCTGGCCGAAAAGCCGGGACTGGCAACTTGTTCACCAATCCCTGGAGCTGGTTGGGCTGGACAACCTGTCCGGTCGCCAGATCAACGAGCTGAGTGGGGGTCAGCAACAGCGCATGTTCATCGCCCGGGCCTTAGCTCAAGAAGCTGAATTAATGTTACTGGATGAACCCTTCACTGGCCTGGATATCGTGTCTCAACGTGAAATCCTGAAGATCCTGGAAACTTTACAACAACGGGGTGTGACCGTCCTGGCTTCCACCCACGACCTGCAAATCGCCCAGGAATCATTTGACCGCATACTCCTGCTCAACCACAAAATGATCGGCTTCGGCGTGCCGGGTGAAGTACTTTCAACCGGGCGCCTTTTAGAAGCTTATGGAGGCCATCTCCATTTGATCAATGAGGCCGGCGCCACCATTGCCCTGGGTGATACTTGCTGTGATGGAGATGGAAACGATGAATCCCTTGCTTGATTTCATCACCCAGCCACTCGGTTATGCCTTCATGGTGCGGGGGTTAATTGCTACCCTGCTGACCGGCATTGTCTGCGCAACGGTTGGCTCGTATGTCGTATTGCGCGGCATGGCCTTCTTCGGCGACGCACTGGCGCACGCCATGCTGCCAGGTATTGCAATTGGTTATCTGGTAAGCGGTGGAGCGCGTGAGCCCGTCTTCTGGTGGGCGCTGCTTACTGCCGTGCTCAGCTCGGTGGGAATCGGTTGGATTAGCCGTTCTGCGCAAGTGCGCGAAGATACGGCAATTGGCATCGTCTTTGCTGGCATGTTCGCCCTGGGGATTGCGCTGATCTCAACGGTGCGCAACTACACCACCGATCTGACTCACTTTTTATTCGGCAATGTGCTGGGGGTTGGGCCGCGTGACCTGCTGCTGATTGGCGCTTTTGGTGGAGTGATCCTGTTGTTAATTTTCTTTTTTTACAAGGAATTTCTGGTGCTGTCGTTCGACCCACTCCTGGCTGCCACCTTGCGCCTGCCGGCTCGCAGCCTGGAGTACCTGCTGCTGATCCTGATTGCGTTGACCATCGTGGTTTCACTGCAAACGGTGGGCGTGGCGTTGATGGTTGCCATGCTGGTTACTCCTGCCGCAACCGCTTATCTTGTCACCAAGCGTCTGCCGATCATGATGGCATTGGCAGCCGGGATCGCTTCGATATCCGGCATTATCGGCTTGTATTTATCTTTTTATCTCAGCATCTCCTCTGGCGCAGCGATCGTTCTGACAGCCACTGCCTTCTTTTTGCTGGTATGGTTGTTCAAACGGTTGTCTGACATGCGAACGCAGCGCTCTGCGGTCGGGAATTAACCATGAAAAACTGCTTATCCGCTGATGAGACCAATTCACAGCAGTGGTTGGCCTGTTTACAGGAAAACGGCTACCGCATTACTGAGCCGCGTCGGGCGGTCGTCGAAACGATTGCTACAAGCCAGCAAGCGTTAAACCCATTTGATGTCTTCGAACGGGCGCGCGCGTGCTATCCCAGACTCGGACTGGTTACCGTGTACCGCACAATCGAGAAGCTGGAGGAACTGGGATTGATCCAGCGTGTGCACCAGCCCACAGGATGCCAGGCATTCATCACCGCTTTTTCTGGACACCAGCATCTGCTCATTTGCCAGCGCTGCGGTAGAGTTGAGTTCTTCAATGGTGATGTGGAGCAGATGGATGGACTCATGCGGGCTGTAGGAACTAACAGCGGCTTTAAAATTCAAGAGCATTGGCTGCAATTATTCGGAATATGCGCTGCCTGCCAACTGGCAAATACTGCTGACTCGAGTTAACGCAATTTACGGCTGGCAGCTTCAATGCGTTCCAGGATTTCGGCAGCTTCCTCTGGCCCAGCCAGATGCACCGTACCATCACCATCCACGTGAGTGGGGATCAATTCATAATCCAGCAGCTCCCGACCCACAAATCTGACGCGCAGTATCACCCCCTGCATATGGTCACTCGCCCAGGTCTGGTCAAATACAAAATTCCCCAGACCATAAAATACCGGCACACCCTGGATATTCTGAATCGCCTGCACTACATGCGTGTGGTTGCCAACGACCAGGTCGGCCCCAGCCTCCACGGCCACCTGAGCCAGGCTGCGCTGTGACCAATTGGGGGTAGGCACATCTTCCGGTCCCCAGTGCGGCATCGCGATTACCACGTCCGCGACCTGACGGGCAGCGGCAATTACATCACGCAGGCTCTGCTCGGTAAGAACAGCAATCCCTGGGCGATCTTCGCTGGCAAAAGCCATCGGCTCAATCTGCCCCAGTGAGACAATCCCGAAGCGCACTCCGTTGACAGTCAACACCAAAGGCTTTTCAGCTTCCTTCAAGTTGGCGCCGGCGCCGATGGGCAAAATACCAACTCGCTGTAAATTCTCCAGTGTGTCAAAAAATGCTCGCTCGCCACAATTGCTCAAGCCGCAATTTTTGATATGGTTGGTTGCCACACTCATCGCATCAAACCCGGCTTGCGCCAGGGCATCGGCATTTTCTGCACCGCCCACCAATACATACGTGCGCACGCAGCCCATACGTGGCGGGTAATCACTGATCGTGGCATTCAAGGTGCCAATCGCCAGGTCTGCCGCCTGGATCAGTGGACGCACTTCATCATAAAGATAATGCGGGTCGTCGCGTTCGTCTATCGCAGCCTGCACACAGCGCGCCGGAACAATCACACCTGTAAAAAGCAGCGTCGTCTCGGGAAGAACTGTAGGGGTTGGTGACAGGGTAGCAGTTAGGGTGGGCGTGAGGGTCGGGGAAGCTAAGGGAATAAGCGTGTGGGTTGGATCAGGGCTCAGTGCGGTTGGGGTGATGCTCAATGCTGTTGGCTCGGGCGGTGGGACGGTCAGACCGCTTGCTGGTTGGGCGGCAACCGGCATGCAGGCGCTCAAGCAAATCGCCACCAACCAGGCGCCCAGGCAGGCCTGGCGGATAAACGCCAATCGCATTTACTCCTCACCCACAGGCGGCGCGGCCTGCCCATAATCCAATACCTGGCGCGTCCCGGTCCCGGGCTCGGGTGGACCAATGATCCCTTGCTCTTCTATGGCTTCGATCAGTCGTGATGCACGCGTATAACCAATGCGCATTTTTCGCTGCAGCATCGAGACAGAGGCTCGCCCTTGGCGGCGAATTTCATCTATAGCTTCATATAAAAGTGGGTCGCGGTCTTCTTCAGCCCGCATTTCATCCCACATGGGAATCTGTTTGAGGGGGAGATTGGCTGGCGGCGCGTCCACAATTCCGCCTGCTGCAGTTGGTGTGCTGGGCGAGGTGCCAGCAAATTCCTGCCAATAACTTACCAGACGCAAGATTTCGTTGTCTGAAACGTAAACCCCTTGCAGGCGCACTGGAGCAGGAGCATCGGGGGCCTGGAAGAGCATATCGCCGCGTCCTAATAAACGCTCCGCCCCGGGCTGATCCAGGATCACCCGGCTATCCACACCCGAAGCAACCGCAAAAGCGACACGCGCCGGGAAATTGGCCTTGATTAAGCCGGTGACCACATCAACGGAGGGTCGTTGGGTAGCAATGACCAGGTGAATCCCGGTCGCACGCGCTAACTGCGCCAGGCGGGTAATGGTGCGCTCGGTTTCATCCGGAGCCAGCATCATCAGATCAGCCAACTCGTCGATAATTACCACCAGGTGAGGTAACTTTTTTTCGTTGCGCGCCATTTGCTTGTTGTTGTAATCCTGAATATTGCGACAGCCGGCTTCAGCCAGCTTGCGGTAGCGTAAATCCATTTCACGGGTCACCCACTGCAGCGCGCCCACGACGCGCTCCAGGTCCACTACCACCGGTGCTAACAGATGTGGAATACCGTTGTAGCCGGTCAGCTCAACCCGTTTAGGATCTACCATTAACAGGCGTAATTCGTCAGGTGTATTGTTAGCCAGCAAACAGCATATCAAGGCGTTCACACAGACTGATTTACCCGAACCAGTTGCCCCGGCAACCAGTAAATGGGGCATGGCTGCCAGGTCTGCTGCAACGGCATTCCCAGCCACGTTTTGACCCAGGGCAAAACGCAATGGCGAGCGCAAGCGCTTGAAGGCTTCGCTTTCCATCACATCCCGCAATGCCACCATGGCAATCTCATCGTTGGGTACTTCAATACCTATAAAACCTTTACCGGGTACAGGCGCTTGAATACGGATCGTGCGCGCCGAGAGTGCCAGCGCCAGATCATCTGCCAGAGCAGCGATTTTCCCAACACGTACGCGCATACGCCCGGTGCGCGATTCAACGAAATCTGGCTCAACGCCGAATTGGGTGATCGTCGGGCCACGATTGATCTCCACGACGCGCGCCGGCGCCCCAAAGGAGCTCAGGGTCTCTTCAATGACGCGTGCCCGTTGGCGATCGACATCATCATCATGACTCACATCGATGCCAGCATCCAGGATTTCAGCCAGGAGCGGCAGGATATATGGACGAGAGGTTGATTGCGCCTCAATGGGCATCCCAACCGGTAAATTATGCATGATTGCAGCAGCAGGCAAAGCAGTTGCAGTTTGTGGCTGCATAAGATCATGTTCGACGTTGGACAGTTGTGGGACTGGTTGGCGCTGGCTCAATCGCTCCTGGCGTGCGTCTTTTAGATCAATAATCCAATCCTGGATGCGCAAGATCAAAGGTGGGATCCAGCCAAACAAAGCCAGGATCGTCTTATCTAAAGTAAGCGCCAGAGCCATCAAGAACCAGGCAGCCAGTACAGTGAGCGTGCCGATCACCCCCAGAGCAGCTTGCAGGGCTTGTAAGATAAATGCACCGGTATAACCGCCTCCCTGCCCGGCTTCTGCTAAATCAAGCAGTCCTTTTCCGGTGCTGTCCGCAGCCAGAAAATGCATCCAAACCAATAAGTTGATATACAGCAGCGTCAGACCGAGAATCCGTTCTGCAGAAAATTGTGGCACGCGTTCGAAATTGCGCAGCACCAGCCAGCCCCCCACAAGCACCAGGGCCAGAGGAAAAATAAACATGCCCAGGCCGAACAGCCGGGCGATTAAATTCACCCATCCGCCGGTCAAAGTGCTATTGGTTTGCGAAAGCATGGCCAGGATGGTAAGGAAACCCACTACAGCCAGGAAGACTCCCATCATGTCCAGCTTGCGATCCAGGGAAATGCCGGTTCGAACCGGGCGTAGCTGGCCGCGCGCTTTGATATCCCCACCTATCGACGGTGGCCGTAGTTTTTTGAGTCTTTTGCTCAATTTTGCAGACGGTTTAGAGCTGGCCGCGGTTTTTTTTGCTCCAGTCTTCTTGATCACGGGTGCTACTGGTGCAGCCTTTTTGCCTGTTTTTTTCCCTGCGCTGGAGCTGGTCTTTTTTACAGCCATGGTTCCTTAAAATCAAAATCTGTATCAGACATTCATATAACAGCAAGAACCTTGCCAGAAAATTATAGCACAGGCGATCTGATCGGCATGCTTGTGTGCAGACCTGCCTGCACAGATTCGCCTTATACCAAGATCACCGCCCTATGCAATAAAGCTGCGGTACAATAAAAAACCATCGGTTAGATTGAAATTCAAATGGAACGGCGTACACACCGCCGTATAAAGGAAACTATCTTGTTTGATATCGTTTTTCTGGGCACCTCCGCCTCGGCTCCATCGATCCACCGCGGCCTGTCGGCACAGGTGGTGATGCACGATGAATACCGGTTTCTGGTCGACTGCGGAGAAGGTACTCAGCGCCAGATTATGCAGTCTGGATTGGGCTTTAAACGTCTGAACCGCATCCTGATCACGCATGGTCACCTGGATCACATTCTGGGGTTGGCTGGTTTATTATCGACCTTCTCGCGCTGGGAAACCATTGACTCCCTGGAGGTGTATGCCGGGCGTTGGGCATTGGAACGCATTGAAGATTTGCTTTATAAGGTAGTCCTGCGCGGCGCGCGCCCCCCCATGGAGATTAAACTCACCGAAGTTCATCCCGGGATCATCTTCGAAGAAGGCGATTTTAATGTACAGGCCTTCCCCGTCTACCACCGCGGGCCAGATTGCTTCGGTTATTTGTTTACTGAAAAACCGCGGCGACCATTTTTGCCTGAGCAGGCAGAAGCACTCGCTATCCCACCCGGACCCTGGCGTCGAGACCTGGTCAATGGCCTGCCAACGGAACTGCCTGATGGCCGCGTGATCACTCCTGAACAGGTACTCGGACCGGAACGTCCAGGGACGCGCCTGGTGCATGTTGGAGATGTCGGGCGCACAGAGGATCTGGTGGAAGTGTGCCGCGGGGCGGACACGCTGGTCATCGAAGCTACTTACCTCGAAGACGAAGCCCAGATGGCCCATGAGTATGCTCATCTTACAGCCCGTCAGGGCGCGGAGTTAGCCTTGCGCTGTGGCGTACAACAGCTCATCCTGACGCACATCTCCCGGCGTTACCGCGAACGGGATGTGATTGCAGAGGCCCGGGCAGTCTTCCCCAACACGCTGGTGGCGCGTGATTTCGATGCATTTCAAATCCGGCGCGGCGAGTGTGTGAAAGTAGCGCTACAAGAGAACTAGATTTTGCAATCCTTAGGGATAAACAACAACTGCCAGCATACAGACTGCCGGCAGTTGTTGTTTTAGTGTAGTTGCCGTGGTATTCAATCTACCTGAAGCGTTCCTCTTTCCAAACATCCGCTTCGTTGTGATAACCGGCTTGCTCCCAGAAACCCAGGCGATCCTCAGACATAAATTCCAGACCACGCAGCCACTTGGCGCCTTTCCAGAAATAAGGCACTTTCAAATCATCCCGTCCTGTGATATTTCCGATCACCCCACGTAGTGGATACCCATGGTCAGGGGTGATGGGCTCGCCATCAAAATGGGTTGCCAGCAGAAAATTTTCCCCTATTGCAACATCCAACGGAAGATTGGTGGTAAAACCATACTCGGCATGTTGCAGAACATGCTTGGCTGTGGGTTTGATTTTAATAAAACTCTGGTCAATCAAGGTGCGCAGTGCAACACCTTCCCAGGCTGTGTCGAATTTGCTCCAGCGCGTAACGCAATGGATGTCCATAGTCACGCTGCTGCGAGGCAACTGCTGGAATTCATCCCACGTCCAGCGTACTTCTTGCTCTACTTCACCCCAGATGCGGAAGTCCCAGGTGGCTGGATTAAAACGCGGTACTGGCCCATAATGCAATACTGGAAAGCGCTGAGTTAAAGACTGCCCTGGAGGCAGTCGTCCTGCTTGTTCAAAACGTTCCTCATCTTCTTTGCGGCGAAAAATACTGCTAAACATGCCTGACCTCCTGGTTGCGCGCTAATTATATCAGACCAACCTTCTCCAATAAGCTGTTGAGTCCGACTTCAGGACAATGACATAGGACTTGCGCATCTGGTTGGAGGATGGGTTACCCATTCTCCCCGCAACCGCGTAACTCCTATGATATTGAGCTGCAGGATTTAATTCATTTTCAGTTCAAACTGAAGCTTTCACCAGGCCGCAAAACATGTACCTGTGCTTTGGTCTCTGCCTGTACCCGTCCCGCCCAGGCGGTGGGGTCCTGGGCTATCAATCCCCAGGTATTGTAGTGGATGGGGATGACATGTTCAGGCTGGATAAGCTTTACTGCTCTCAAAGCATCATCTGGCCCCATGGTGTAATTATCGCCGATTGGTAACAGCGCCAGGTCAATGCCTTCTTCTCCAATCAAGCGCATATCCCCAAACAAACCCGTATCGCCAGCCATATAGATTTTTTTGCCCTCCAGGGTGGTCAGCAGGAATCCTGCCGGGTTGCCACCATAAGATCCGTCTGGCAGCCCTGAACCGTGCAGCGCCAGGGTGAGTTTGAGATACCCAAATGGATGCGAGAATCCGCCACCCAGGTGCTGTCCATGAGTTTTTAATCCTTTTTTTCTCAACCAGACAGCGATCTCATTGACGCTGATCACCAGTGCGCCTGTACGATTGGCAATCTCCAGCGTATCGCCGATATGATCTCCATGCCCATGGCTTACCAGAATGAAATCAGCCTGAACCTTGTCTGAAGTTATACAGGCAGCAGGGTTATCTGACAGGTATGGATCAACCAGGATTTGATACCCGCTGGTCTCGATCCTGAGGGCCGCATGCCCTAACCAGGTTACTGAAAAGCTCACAGCATCCTCCTTTTTTTGATATAGGCCTGCTTTAGCCAGCCGGCTGACCACAGGGTCAAAGCAAATTTTTTACTCTACCGGTTGAGTGACTCGAGCAGGGGCGGGGTAAACCACCTGAATCGGATATGGGATTTCAATTTTGGCCTGTTCAAAGGCGACCTTGACTGCAACCATACCTTGATCTTTGGCCTTCAAAACATCGTTTACTTGAGTGTCGATCCAATAATAAAGGGTAAGATTAATTGCAGAATCCCCAAAGTCAATAAAGAAAAGCACTGGGGCTGGTTCAGCGAGCAAGCCATCCACCGCGCCAATAGCTTGCAAGGCGATTGTCCGCACCTGGTCGAGATCGGATCGATACCCCACACCCACCTGTATCTCTATCCGGCGCGTATTTGGACGGCTGAAATTGATGATCGCGCTGGTGAAGATATCTGCGTTGGGGATCACCACAAGGCGACCATCTAAAGTATACATTTCCGTAGCCCGCAAACTAATACCACTTACCTTTCCAGTATACTCACCTATCTGGATGGTATCCCCCATCTTAAAAGGCTGCTGGATCATTAATAAAATACCGGACACAAAATTTTTGCTGACATCTTGTAACGCAAAACCGATTGTAAAACCAACTATGCCTAAACCTGCCAGGAAAGCTGTCAGGTTAAGCCCAGCCTGTTGTAAGGCAGCAATCACCACCAGGATCACTAAAGAGTAGTAGATCAGCCTGGTTATTAAATCGGCGACCTGTACTTGAGTTGCTTTTCGTTGAAAGCCACGCCGCACTGCACCGCGCACCAAATGCGCCAATATCAGGCCGATTACCAGAATGAATAGAGCAAATAAAATATTAGGCAATTGCTCAAGTAGTTTAGCTAACCAGATATCAAGCTGAGCAGTCCAACTCTGGGCTGCGCTTACCAGTTCTCCATCCATCTTACCTCCTGATATTTGGTTTCCAGCCAAGGGCTGGTATCCTTATTATATCCATGAACCAGGGCCATTATTCAGGCAGCGTGTTTTCAGGTAAAATCAAAATATGTCACGCCGCGCCATCCTCTACGACGGCTGGGCATTAGCCCATCAACCCAATCACCCAGCAGCAATTCATCTATTAACCCTGCTGTATAATCATCCCGCAGACCTGCCTGCCAATATAGCCTTGCCAGCGGTCTCATTCCATCCCATCCCTGAATCCATCTCATCCTATCTTGTTCCGACAAAAGCTGATCTGCGCAGCCGGCTAGATTGGGAACAACGCATTCTCCCGGGTCTGTCAAAACAGGTTAATGCAGCCTGCCTGCACCTGACCAGTCCTTACTCCCCTTTATTCGGCAGCGCTCAGGTCCTGGTCAGCCCATGTGAGTATTTGGGTGATCTTTCATTACGCGCTTTGCCTGCCGAGCGCGGGTTAACAGCTCACCTGCGCACTGCCATGGGTCAGGGTGGCCTGAGTCGCGTCCGAGCGATCTTGTGGCCAGATGACCTTCCTGACCCCGGCTTGCCTGCTCCGAAAATCACCCTGCCAGCAGTTGTCCATCCGGCTTTTTGGGATAAGAACTCGGACAGGCAGCTTTACCAAAACGATCTCCTTCAAGAACTTGACCTGCCAGATGCTTATATCCTTTACCAGGGTCCTGGTGATCGCAGCGCGCTGGAAGATTTGCTTGCTGCCTGGAGCTGGGCAGCCGGACCGCTAGGGGACAACTATCCGCTGCTCATCCTGGGCTTAAACCCGCAAGAGCAGGTGCTTTGCACACAACTGGCTACGACCCGTGATCTGCAATCGACTATAAACACATTACCTGCATTATCTGTAGAAGCCCTGGCAGCGCTTTTTCACAATTGCAGCGCGGTTTTCCATCCGACCCCTTATTCAGCCTGGGGTGGGGCAGCGCGAGCAGCTTTAATATGTGAAAAACCACTGGTAGCGCTTGAATCACCGGCATTAAGCGCCCTGGTAGGTCCGGCAGCCTATCTGGTACCCCCGAAACAAGCCACCAGCAGCCGGGCCCTGGGTGCAGCTTTAATTACCGTGGTTGTGGAAGAAAGTGTAGCGGATGATCTTGCACAAGCTGCTCGAAAACTAACCACGAACTGGAATGGTGAGCAGTTTGGCAAACAATTAGCAAAAATTTACCAGCCTTCTAATTGATATAAGGCTATTGATCTGGCTATTGTTTGAGAAATTTTCCAGCAAACAGGGCTAACCCCAATCCTGCCAGCATAACTAACAGGCCCAATATACCCAGCAGCGGCGAGCGAGCCGGGCTGCTCTCAGCAGCGGGAGCTTCTGCCAGGGTTTCGGAGTTGGCCTGAGCGCCAAAATCGACGGCAGTCTCATCACCAGCCTGCAGGGAAAGCGCATAATTCGATACTGTAGTTGGGTTATAACCCTCCGGAATGGCGACTGTGATGTTGTAGTCACCTTCCGGGACTTCTGTAAAACAAAATGGATCAAGGCCTGCTACCGTCTGGGTGGTGAGTGATATGGATCCAGAGCGGTTGCTGACGCTGACTTGACCCCCGGGTATGGCTGGCTCTTCTTCCTGGCGAATTGCGTCACCATTCAGATCATTAAAAAGCAAGACACACAGATTACCACTGCCCGGTTGTGGGGTAGGCGTGGGCACCACTCGCGTGGCCGTCGGGCTGGGCCCTGGTGTGAAAGTCACTTCAGGTGGACCTGCAAGACCAATCACCAATTCCTGACCCAACAAGATAGTGTCACTGCTGAGGTTATTTAGCCCGCGGAGTTGGTCCACAGATACACCGGTGATCAGTGAGATACTGATCAAAGTATCATTCGGCCCTACAATCCAGATAATCCGCCCATCCGGTCCAGGGGTCGGCGTATAAATCGCCGCCTGACGCACCGGAGCGGCCAGAACAGGCTGCTGCACATCCAGGATAGCAACCCCGATGACCAGCAGGATGCAAACCAGGAGTACAGTGAAAAGGTATTTTATTAAAGAGGTCTTTTGATTCATGGCAGGGATGATTATACTGGAAGAAAAGCACCTGGATAAGGGTAATCTGCAGGCTAGGACCTAGCTGGAAATTCACACCCATGCCGCACAGAGGAGCAGGATTTCTGATGACCGAACAAAAACCAACCCCAAACAATCCCATTGATGGGATGCGTTTACAACAATTACGCACTGCCGCGGGCAGCGGGCCAGTCCTGATTGTTACGCACGAAACACCTGACCCGGATGCCTTGGCATCTGGAAAGGCCCTGGCTGCACTTTTGGAAACAGCCTGGAAGATCCCCTGCGCGCTGCGCTATACCGGCGTAGTAGCCAGGGCTGAAAATCGGGCGATGTTAGAAAAGCTGACCCCAGAGTGGCGGCCTATCGATAATCTAAATTATCTGGAAGGCTTTACTGCTGTAGCGATGGTGGACACCCAACCGGGGGCAGGTAACAACGCCTTACCCATGCATGTTTACCCACAGATAGTCATTGACCACCATGTACCTATCCAGCCTGCGGTCGAGCGTGCGGCTTATGTGGATATACGCCCTGACGCTGGAGCTACAGTCAGCCTGATGTACCAATATCTGGAAAGCACTCATATCACTCCTGACCCCATCCTGGCAACTGCCATGTTTTATGGATTGCAAGCTGATACGCGAGGCCTGGCACGCGGCGCGTCACCTATCGATGAGGTTGTATATGTCAATCTCTTAGGACTGGTTGATCGTCAAAAGTTGATCGAAGTCGAATTGGCTGGGTTATCACGCGAATATTTCCGCGCTTTTAAACTTGGACTGCAAGCGGCGCGTGTCTATCAGCATTGCGTCTTTTCTTATTTAGGGATCACCAGCCAACCAGACCTACCTGCGGAGATGGCCGATTTGCTGATCCGCCTGGAATCTATCCAGGCAGCCTTGTGCTTAGGATTATATGGCAATACCCTGCACCTATCTCTACGCACCGATCCAGCAGCGGGAGACGCCGGGCAAGTATTACAGCACATGGTCGCTGGGATGGGGAAAGCTGGAGGGCACGGTTTGGTTGCAGGTGGACAGGTACCACTTAACGATCAAAAATTAGATGAATTGGTGCATGCTATCGAGATGCGTTTCCTGGATGTTATGGGGGACCAGGGACCTGGTGAATCGCTGGTCTAAACCTGCAAAGCTATAAGTGGGCTATTTGTTGCTTTAGACGGTTAAATATCCAAATGGACAAACCATTGAACAGCAATGTCATCAGCCCGCAGGCCAGAATACCCGAGATAAGATCGCTGCTTTCCCCCCAACGATAGAGTGGTAAAGCAATCAAAGCACCCAGCGCCCGGCCTAACCCCAGGCTGGAGACATTGGTCGCTAACATCGTGGCGCGTGCTTTGGGCATGATCTCTGACATGAGGGGGATCAGGCTGACGAGTGTAAACTCAAATGTGATATAGAAGAAGAATAACCCTACGGCAGCCCCGATTTCGCTGCGCCCTAACCAGGCCAGGCTGAGCGCAGCCATGCTATTCATCACCAATCCAATCGTCACTGCGCGCGGATTACCGATACGATCCACAAAAGTCCCCACCAGGACCTCACCACCCAACTCTGAAAAACCAATCACGGCCGCGATATATCCAAGTGCTGCTAACTGCAGGTTGAAAGCTTCCTCCAACCACACCCCAAACACCACACTAACTACTTCATTTCCCAGGCTGAAGGAGACACCACCTGACAAGGCAACTAATGCAAGGGGGTTGGTCAAGACGGATTTCAGACTACCCAGCATACTGGGTCGGAGCTCAGATACCTCTGCGCTACGAGGAACCAACAGAAATAATCCCACAGCGGCTGCCAAACCCATTCCAAACAGGATGGGAAAAGGTGCTTGCCAGCCTCGCCGGGAAATCAACCAGCCAACGATGGGTACTCCAATGATAAAGCTTAGCGACCAGCCTACCTCCGTAATAGCCAAAACCAAGCCGCGCCGGTTGTAAGGCACCCGATCTCCCAGGTAGGCTTGCATAGAAGAAAGATAGACAAAATTTCCCAATAGAGTAAAAATCAGGGCTGCGACAAATGTTAGGTAGGAAGGATAGAGCACTACCAGGCCACACCCTCCGGCAAACATCAACAGCCCCATCATCATACCCAACCAGCGCCCGCGGCTCTCTGCAAAGGATGCCAACAGCGGACCTGCACCACCTGCCGCGGATCGAAGGCTGAGCGCAAAGGCGACCGATTGAAGTTCCACGCCCATGCCGCGTGCAAACGCTGGCAGAAAAGGATAAACCATCCGGCTTGCGGTGTTGATCGCAATCCGGATGATGGTAAAGAATATTATCTGCAGGGGGAGGCGCTTCAAAGGCGGTTCTCAGGAATTCGCTGCCAGCACATCCCGGCAGCGCCACCAGCGAGCGATCTGCCAGGCCGCAAGAAGCGTGAGGATCACCAGACCAAAAAAGAAAATCTGGATACGCCAGGCTTCAGAGGTCAGAATTGGAGAAGGTGGATGTAATACCTGCTCTGTTGATTGTAGGACATAAGTGAGCAAAGCGAAGAAAAGCAGGTTCGCCGCCGAAGACCAGACTGGGTGCTTGACCAGACTCAAGCCAATTTGTAGGAGCAACCCACCCACAGAAAAAATCACCGCCAGACGCCAACGCGGTTCATTCAGGAATAAGCCATTCCAATTGGTCTGCATGGCCCACATCGATATTGGCAGATAGGTGATCCAAAAGAACAAACCTGTCCGTCCCAGGGCTTGCGACCAGGCGTGCAATGAGGTTTTGCGGCTCAACAAACCCAGGAGGCCGCTCCCAGCCGCAGCCGCAAAAGAAACCAGGGCTGCCCAAACCCAGGCGCCGTGCAAATAAACCACGCGCACATTGGTCCCTAATGCTTTTTCTGCCGGACCAAAACTTGTAAACAACGCAATGCCCACCACTGAAAGCACAAACCAGAGCAGCGGCGAGCTCCACCTTCTACAGCTCATCATCACCTTCCCTGCAAATCCTTGTGTGTTTCCCATTCATACCAGGCGCGTGTAAGCAACATGGCAGCCACAGCGAGTAAAATCAGTAAACCTATAAAATAGACCTGTATAGCCCGTGCATCTGAATTAAAAATGGGTGAATCTGGATGCAAGACCGCATCTGTAGAACCCATGGCGAGGAAGAAAACCACCCCATAGGCCATATTCGCCAACATCGTCCAGGTAAGCGGAAAAAACACCAATCCCACCTGCAGAAGAAGCCCCACCACTGCCAGATTCAGTGGAGTGCGGAAGCGAGGTTCATTCCAAAATATTCCATTCCAATTGAGCTGCATGACCAGCAGCGCCATCGGCAAAAATATCAACCAGAATACCAGGCCAGTCCGTCCGGCAGCCTGGGAAGTGCGCTTCCAGGCAATGCGCCGTGATAGAAGCCCGATGGCGCCTGCGACCGCCGCGCCTGCAAAGGCCAGCATGGCAGCCCACACCCACGCGCCATGGAAATAAACCAAACGCGCATTCGCGCCCAGGGTTTTTTCCAGAGGAGCCAGTGCTGCGACCAGTATTGCCAACAAAAGCACGCCCACGAATCCAAGTATCGTCGTTTTCTTCATCGCTGAACCTGTTTGAGCATGGGTATATTGATCTCCGTGCCGGCAAGCAGCTGCAGTAGCTTACGGGTATCTTGCAGCGGCATGCCGCGCAACACACCCATACCGGGATCAGTAGTCAGAACACACTGCTGGCGTTACATAGCCTGAAGTGTTCCGTTTGCCATGCTAACCTCCTTGCGAATGAAATAGTCCCCTCCCTGGCTGATTATAAGCCGGAAGGGGACCTGCGGTCAAAATAATTTAGGACTCACGCACTTAACGAGAGAAATAGGGGGCGAAATTTAAAGCAAAGTCCCTGGCAGGTGAATCTCACCCACCAGAGGCTGGTTGCTCTGAATGATTACAAGCTTTTCTTATGCAGCGACAGGCATTTGAACGAACTGGCTAAAATAAGTGCTTTTGAGTCGTTCAACTAGTTGCGCCTGAGCATCACACCAGACAGGCCGCATCGGGCAGTCATCCCCAAAGGTGCATATCCCATTTGCGCCTACGCACTCGTTGAGCAAGATCGGCCCGTCAATTGCTTCAACTACTTCCAGTAAGGAAATTTGATCTGGATGGCGCGCTAAAGAGACTCCACCCCGAGCACCGCGCGATGTCTGCAGCAAGCCAGCCACCGATAATTGGGAAACAATCTTCGCCAGGAACGACGGAGGAATTTGTTGATCTTCAGCTATCTGGCTTGTAGCAGCACGCTGCTCTTGACCCAGACGGGCGAGATATAATACTGCACGAACTGCATAGTCAGCTTGACGCGTAATTTGCATGGAACATTCTCCCTTTCCGCTTTTACGGATAAAAATTATTACCATCATTTTAGACAGTTTTTGGTATATTCACAAGTGACAGACATCATCGCATTTGGATGACGGTCATCTATTTTGTGTGAATATTTTCCTATTTACAGACATAATGTACACCTAACCAGCCTTACAAACTTCATAACCAGGAGTTGGATCAACCTATGGTAAGATTATGCGCTGGGGATGTAGAGACCATATGTACCTGGATATTCATCATCACCGTCATTTTTCACACAGGGTGAAGTTTTCTCCCCTATCTTCTTACGAATTCTTTGGGAGGTTCCAAATATGAAGCAGATTTGCGTCGTCGGCGTCGGTTATGTCGGCCTGGTTACTGCCGCGTGTTTCTCTGATCTGGGCAACCGCGTGATCGCATTGGATATCAGTGAGGAGAAAATTGCTGGCCTGAATCGTGGCGAGATGCCCATTTACGAGCCAGGGCTGGAAGAACTGGTCCAGCGCAATATAAAAGCAGGGCGGCTTACTTTTACTACCTCATATCCCGAAGGTTTAGATGGGACTGAGTTCGCCTTCATTGCCGTAGGCACCCCATCGGGTGTAGATGGCGAGGCTGATTTACGCTATGTGGCAGCCTCCGCCCGCACAATTGCCGAGCACATGACTGGCCCATTAATCATCATCAACAAGTCGACCGTGCCAGTCGGCACTGGCGACTGGGTGGCAGATATCATACGCAGTCACCAGAAAAACCCGATTCCATTTGCAGTTGTATCCTGCCCAGAGTTCTTGCGCGAAGGTTCGGCAATAGCTGATTTCATGCAGCCGCATCGTACAGTACTGGGCTCACTCGATCGCGAAGCTGCTGAAAAGGTTGCCCAACTGCACCTTGCTTTGCGTGCTCCAATCGTATTGACCGACTTGCGCACAGCAGAAATGATCAAGTACGCCTCCAATGCCTTCCTGGCGACCAAGATCTCCTTTATCAACGAAATCGCCAATATCTGCGAAGCACTGGGAGCAGATGTAAAGGAAGTCGCAATAGGGATGGGTTACGACAAGCGCATTGGCTCTTCCTTCTTAGATGCTGGACTGGGCTATGGTGGTTCCTGCTTCCCGAAAGATGTCAAAGCTCTGGCCTATATGGCAGCAGAAAAAGGCCGCCACCCACAATTGCTGCACGCGGTTATGGAAATCAATAACGACCGGCGCCCGATGGCAATCAATCGTCTGAAAGAAATGCTTGGAGATGTCCATGGCAAGGTCATTGGTATCTTAGGCTTATCATTCAAACCCAATACCGATGATATGCGTGATGCGCCTGCGGTTGATGTCGCCAGATCGTTGCTCAATGCCGGAGCAAAGGTACGCGCCTATGATCCAGTTGCGATGAACATGGCCGCTGCCCAAATTCCCGAAGTCGAAATGATGTCCGATCCATACGCGGTGGCTGAAGGAGCCGACGCGTTGATGCTGATCACCGAATGGAATGAGTTCAAGCAGCTAGACCTTGAACGCGTATGCAGCCTGATGCGCCATCCAGTCGTATTTGATGGGCGTAATATTTACGATCCAGAGCTGATGGCGAAAATCGGCTTCACGTACCGCGGTCTTGGACGTGGATATGACGGTCAGAAGCTGGCTGAAACCCACAACGTACCGGCAACTTCCTGATCTGCAATCGATATAACCATACACCTTCGGGGCTGCCTGGGTGGAACAGCCCGCCAGTCCCGAAGTACTTTTAACCCATGACGCAAACCTCTAACCCTAATAACCGCCCACCGGTCTGCAATTATGAGGGATCCGATTACCAACAATCCTTCTGGGAGCAGAGCGACCGGGCTTACGAAGATCAAGTAGAAGCCATCGCACTGCAGCGTTTGTTGCCCGATCACGGACGCCTGCTGCTCGAGCTGGGCGCAGGCGCCGGGCGTAATACGCCGCGTTATCAGAGCTTTGAACGGGTGGTCTTACTGGACTTGTCCCGCAGCCAACTCGAGCAAGCCCAACAAAAATTGGGGACAAGCCCCCGCTATACATATGTCGCAGCGGATGTTTACCGGCTACCATTTGCCAGCGGCGTCTTCGATGCAGCCACCATGATACGCACACTGCACCATATGGCAGATGCCCCATTGTCGCTGGCCCAGGTACGGCGCGTCCTTCAGCCGGACGCGATCTTCATTCTCGAATTTGCCAATAAACAAAACCTGAAAGCGATTTTTCGCTACCTGCTGCGCCGCCAGGACTGGAGCCCATTCGACCACCAACCAGTGGAATTCGCCAGGCTCAATTTTGATTTCCATCCCCAGGCAGTACGCCAGTGGTTAACCGATCAAAATTTCTCAATCGAACGCCAATTGACGGTTTCTCACTACCGCATGGCCTTGCTCAAACGGTTATTACCATTGAAAGTGCTCGTTGCAGCGGATGCCGCTGCCCAATTGAGTGGGAATTGGTGGCAGCTGACTCCCAGCGTCTTTGTCCGGGCACGCGCCAGCGGACAGACTCCTCCACCCGCCGAACCTGCGGCTTTTTTTAGCTGTCCGGAGTGCGGGCACGCACCTCTAGAAAAACAGTCTGGCGCGCTTGCCTGCCCGGCATGCCAGCTGCGCTGGGAGTTTCGGGATGGGATCTACGACTTCCGGGCGCCCCTCTAAGCTCAGCCTGTTTTTTCAATCACCCAAAAGTGGGATAATCCCAACCAGCGCAGGGGAGTCTTTTCGAAACCCTGCAGCAGCCTGCGCAGCCAGTGTCCTGCACGCGGGAAACGAACAATAATATTATCGTAAGCCCCAAAAATCACTGTCCGGTAAATCCAGTGTACCGGCAAACCTTGAAACAGCTTTTCCAGGTCACTTGCCTGGTAGACGCGCACATGCGGGGCAAGTTGATCGCGCCAGCGGCGCGGTAAATAATTCACCAGAGGGATATTCCCGAAGCGATATTTTCCCCGCCAATAGATCCCATGTGTCTCAAAGGGATAACCCCGGTTGGGGACAAACAGTAAGATCCGCCCACCTGGACGCAGCACGCGCACCATCTCTTGCACTGCCAGCCGGTCGTCCTGCACGTGCTCAAGCACTTCATGGCTCAATATGGCGTCAAATGAGCGCTCCGGGAAAGGCAGTCGTTCGCCGGCCGCGCATAATATATGCTCCGAGTGCAGGTGGGCATGGGCAGCACGTTCGAAATCGTATTCCAGACCCACCACGCGCTGTGCGTGAGGGGTCAGATGTTCGACATACATCCCCACGCCACAACCGTTTTCCAGCATCTGACCGCGTACAGCCTTACCCCCATGCTTCAAGATAAGATCCAGGCGCCGATCTTGCCCGGCTCGCCATACGTAGGATGGTTCTCCACGCAGTGCAGCTTTGTCCAGGTCACGCTCCGTCATGTTTACCGTCCCAGGGCTGATAATAATCGTTGTCAATACCCAACCGTTTCAGCACCCGCCCAATCAGTTGGTCAAGCATCACATCCAGGCTTTGCGGGCGAGTATAAAATGCCGGCACAGGCGGAAAGATCACTGCTCCAGCCTCTGCAGCCAGGCTCATCAGGCGTAGGTGACCGCGATGGAGGGGAGTCTCGCGCACTACCAACACTAAACTGCGTCCCTCTTTCAAGGTGACATCCGCCGCTCGCACCAAAAGGTTGCTGGTGTAAGAATTGGCGATCCCCGAAAGAGATTTTATCGAGCAAGGAATGACCACCATGCCATCCGTATGAAATGAACCGGAAGCGATCGGGGCGCTAAGATCATCATCGGCATAGACGCGCGTTGCCAGAGCGTGCACCTGCTCACAGGTATATTGGCATTCTAGAGACAGCGTCTTGCAGGCGGCCGGGGTGATCACCAAATGCGTTTCAACTGGTAATGGTTGAAGAAGTTCCAATAAACGTACGCCCAGGATCGAACCTGAGGCGCCGCTAATCCCAACCACCAGACGGCGAATGGAAGCCGCCATAAGATCTATTTCTTCCCCCAGTGGATTGCCATGGTGCCGAACATATACCGCCGGAAACCCACCTGTTGAAAGCCAGCCGCTGTCAAACGCTCTGCCAATTGTTCAGCATGCAAGAAATTCTGGGTTGTTTCCGGAAGGTAGGTATATGCCTCAGCTTGCCCGGTCAGCAATTCGCCCAACCTGGGAATCACCGTGTGCATGTGGAAATTGATAAAAGGTGTGAGCAGCGAGCGTCTTGGTCGGGTAGTGTCCAAGGCAACCAGCCAACCGCCCGGTTTGAGTACCCGCCATTGCTCCAGCAGGCTGGCGCGCAAATCGATCACGTTGCGCATTAAATACCCCGACACAACCGCGTCAAAATAATCACTGATAAAGGGTAAATGCAGAGCATCTGCAGCCGCCCAGGCGCGTAAATCGGCCGCTGTTGCCCGTTCCTGCATACGCTGGCGGCCCACACGCATCATTTCCAGGGTGAAATCTGCGGCTACAGCATCTACATGGGGGCGTTGGCGCAAAGCTTCGCGCGCCAGATCACCTGTTCCCGCCCCCAGATCCAGTAGTTTCCCGTCCGGCGGCAGACCTGCCCGGCGGATCACTTCTCGCCGCCAGGATATATCCTGCCCGCCGGTCATTAACCGATTCATCAGGTCGTAGCGCGGCGCAATCCGCGTGAACATCGACTGCACATATTGCGCACGATCTTTTTCGTTCAACTCAGCCATTATTTCTCCACAACCAGTTACCTTTATTTTAATAGCACTGCATCCTGCTGTTGGGCAGCGCGTTTGCCCTCCTCCACATCCACGCGCATCAATAAATATCCACCCAGGATGAAGAGCACGATCAGGCTCAGCACTGCCGGACGGCTGCTGCCAAAAATTACACCGGCAGAAGCAAACATCAGCGGACCTATAATCGCCGAGAATTTCTCCATCACGCCAAACAAGCCGAAAAATTCACCGCTTTTGGCTGCCGGCGAAAGGGATGCGTACAGACTACGACTCAAAGCCTGGCTGCCCCCCTGCACAACCGCCACCATCCAGGCCAGGAACCAAAACTCGATAACTGAGTCCAGGAAGAAGCCCCAGATCGCGATCACCATGTATACCGATAGGGCCAATAAAATACTGCGCTGCGTATTAAGTTTCTGCACCAGGCCCGAAAACAACACTGGCCCCAGTAAGAACGCTAATCCCAATCCAACCAGCTCGATCAGCACAATCAAACCGATAATCAAGCCCAGATTACTCTGGCGTTGACCAGGCAGGACTCGCAGGCTGCTTACAGACATTTTTGAGCCCGCGCTGGCTTCATCTCTCTGGTCGCTGAGATTCAGCACCAGGAGATGCTCCCCGGGCTGATCGGCCTTCACGGTGAGGGTTTCGCCGTAACGCAAAGACGGATTGTATCCATCTACAAGCTGCGGTTCGCCCGTATCCGCATCGGTTACCTGGGCGCCATCTAGCTCCATACTCCAAATCCCGAAATCCGGCCCCATAGCGTAGGTTATCTCCACGGACTGCCCATTGAAGGGGAACTCCAGGCTTGCTCCAGGGGAATCCACCACAGCATATACCGCATCTTCGCTCATGCCCAACTCGCGGCCCGGAATGGTAGCAGATTGCCAGGAACCGCTCAACTGCGCCTGGCCTGCTTCCACCAGGTAAGTTCCCTCGCCCCAGGCGGTTGCAGTGTCGCCAAAGGGCAAAGGCGGAGCACCAATTGAATCCACTGGTAACTGGCGCGCCCCCAATACACCCAACACAGGCAGTGTAATTAAATTGAACAGGATAAACGCCAGATACACCGGCCTGCGCCTGTCGCCCTGGCTGGGTAAGCGCCCGAATACCAGGCTGTAAGGAATGCCGACAAACTGGACCAGTAAAAGCGCCAGGATTAGCTCGACGCTGCCAAAACCCAGCTCTGCGCCATAAATTGCCGCTACACCGATGATCGTGCCAATCCCATCGTTATAGATCAAGAACGCGACCAGATAGCGAAATAGTTGGCGGTACTGCTGCATATCGCGCAGTGTTTCAGCAATCCGTTTAAAGCTGGCCTGCAGGACAGTTTGCCCTTTTGCCAGAACAACTGTAGCCGCGTGCGGTTCAGGAACATGCCGGAAAAGCGGGATTGAGAATACTGCCCACCAGATTGCCACGCTCAGGAAAGACAGTCTTGGTCCCCATGTGCCAGGCAATAAGAATAGCATAACAACATTAACTGCCAACAACAGACCACCGCCCAGATAGCCCATGGCAAAGCCGCGCGCAGAAACTTTATCTTGATCTTCTGGCCGGGCTACATGGGGCAGGAGTGCATCATAAAAAGTATTGGCGCCATTAAACCCGATGCGCCCGATGATACCTAAGATCGAAGCCAGAACCCAATCTCCCGTTTCGACCAGGACCAGAAACGCGGTGCCGATAATTCCAATTCCAGCGAAGATCGCCAGAAAGCGCTTCTTCCCGCGCTGCAGATCAGAGATGGTACCCAGAATTGGCGAAATGATTGCTACAAACAGAAGTGAAATACTCAGGCCGTAGCTCCAATAGGTCGTCGCCACGGTTGCGCTGGGCAAGGTAGAGCCGGCAACCTGACTGAAATAGACCGGCAGTACCGCGGCCAGGATCGTTGTTGCAAACGCTGAATTTGCCCAATCGTACATCGTCCAAGCCCAAATCTGCCGCTTGTATTCACGCTCACTATCTGGATGATCCGCACTCTGCGCAACGGCTGCCATGCTGCCTCCTGAGACCTGACCTGGCTATGCTAACTGGTAACAACTCATCTCAAAAATGTGGTGTGGGTGGTGTTTTTCGGTGGCTACACCGCCGAAAAACACCACCCTTAATCTATATTTGGGATAGCTTCTAGAATAAGCATGGGAACTTTGCTCAGACTATTATAATTTTGATCGGAATTGCCTGCACAAGTATTTTCCATATAAAGATGGGCTTCAATTTGGAATATTAATATCCTCAAATCAAAACCAGGGCTTTTTGTACTATAATAATTATGAAGTCGATAATTCCATTTATTTGTTCGATCATTTTCTTTATTCTCGCTTGCTCGCCTGCTCAGCATCACCAATAGACCGGGGCCAGCCGCAATCATTTTTCTCTTGATTATTTAGTTTTGTCTCCGTCAGCGGCGGTTTTATTAAGTGTCCCTGTTTAGTTTCACTGCGGTGCGAGCGCAAGAGATTGCGCTTTTTTTATTTTCAGGAGCATTTATCGCATGAGTATTGAATTTATTTTTCGTATCATCGGCATGATCCTTCTGGCTGTACTGGGGGTTTTCTGGGGGATCTCATTTAGCAAGATTTCAGGGATTTCCCCAGAACTCAATGCTGTGGTATTTGGCCTGCTTGGCGCTCTGATCGGGTTGCTTCTGACCCCTTTTATCACCACCCGTCCAGTGCGCTCCCTGCGCACTATCCTGGGCAAAATATCCACTCTCACCCTGGTGGCCGGCTTGTTAGGCCTGCTGGCGGGCTTGATTTTTGCTGCCCTGTTGGCTTTTCCGCTCTCCTTACTCCCATCCCCATTTGGAGATCTACTCCCGTTTATCGGGGTCTTGTTGTGTAGTTATTTCGGGATTATGGTGTTCGTCATGCGCCAGCAGGATATTTTCACCACCCTGCGCACCCACCTGCCAGGAAGAGGTGGCGAAGCAAATCCGAATCTCGAAAATATCGACGCCCAGGCTGATACACGAACCATTCTTTTAGATACCAGTGTCATTATCGATGGACGGATTGCTGATGTCGCCAGGACCGGTTTTCTGGCAGGCACGCTGTTGATCCCGCGCTTCGTGCTCAACGAGCTACAATACATAGCCGATTCAGCCGACGGCTTGCGCCGGCAGCGCGGGCGGCGCGGTATGGAAGTGCTTTCGCAGATGCAAAAGGAAACCACCATCCCGGTACGGATCAGTGATATTGATGTCGAAGGTGTGCGCGAGGTGGATGATAAACTGGTGATCCTGGCCCGCCAGCTGCGCTGCCCTATCCTGACCAATGATTACAACCTCAACCGGGTTGCGGAGCTGCAAGGGGTAGCTATACTCAATGTCAACGAGCTGGCAAATGCGGTCAAGTCGGTATTGCTTCCGGGTGAATCGCTTATCGTTAATATTATTCAGGAAGGCCGCGAAGCCGGGCAGGGTGTGGCATATCTGGATGATGGGACCATGGTTGTCGTGGAAGATGGGCGCGCCCAGCTCAACACGCAAGCCAATGTAACCGTAACGAAAGTGCTACAGACAGCCGCAGGGCGGATGATCTTTGCTCGCTTAGATGTTGATAGCCATTAGCAGCAACTTCTAACCAGGATATCCACAAACTCATGCGTGAATGGATCTACGGGCGCAACCCGGTGTATGAAACCTTGCAAGCCCAGCGGCGGCAGTTTTTTGGTCTGCACATAGCGCAGGGTGTACAGCCCAAAGGCCGTCTGGAGGAGATCTTACAGCTCGCCAGGCAGCTTAAAATACCAGTAGAAAGTGTCCCTCGCCAGCAGCTCGACCGCCTGGCAGATGGACATCAGGGTGTAGCACTGGAAGTCAGTGGTTATCCATACAGCACCATACACGATATTCTTGATCAGGCAATTGTGCTCGGTGAAGCGCCATTTATCCTGATCCTGGATACCCTGCAGGACCCTCAAAACCTGGGGACATTACTCCGTACAGCCGAAATCACAGGTATTCACGGTGTGCTGCTGCCTCTGGCCCGCACAGCTACCATCACTCCGGCAGTGGTAAATGCCTCATCTGGCGCTAGTGAGCATCTCCTAGTGGCTCAAGCCAACCTGGCTCAAAGCATTGCCCAACTGAAGGAACTTGATATATGGGTGATCGGCCTGGATAGCGGTCTTGAGGCTCAAGGAATAAGCAAGGTACGCCTTGATGGACGTCTGGCGTTAGTTGTGGGCGGCGAAGGGCAGGGGATGCGCGGCCTGGTGCGCGACTCGTGCGATATACTACTGCGCTTGCCCATGCGTGGCAAAATCGAGTCCCTTAATGCGGCAATCGCAGGGTCGGTTGCGCTGTATCTCGCCTGGCAGGCACGCAACTATAACGGACAGACTGGCTGAAGCGGTATTCAATAGTTTATCCCCACAGCCAGGCAATACTATTGACGTTTCTCTGAAATCCTGATAGACTCCGTCCCCGCGGCCAGGGTTTCTGGATGGCAGCCTGTTGATCTTCCAGGCTGAGTCTTGCCCAGGGCAAAGCCCTCTGGTATAATGCTTCACGCCTTTAAGGTGAGCATTTTTGTTGAATCTGGACCTTTATCAAGCCCGCCGACGTAGCTCAACGGCAGAGCAACCGCCTTGTAAGTGGTAGGTTATGGGTTCGATTCCCATCGTCGGCTCAGAGCAGCGTTGATAGCTGGCGATCAGATCCGAAAATTCGGGCCTGATCTCGAGCTGGCAACCCAGTCTCGAAAAGAATATGGGCGGTTACCCAAGTGGCCAAAGGGGGCTGACTGTAAATCAGCTGGCGGACGCCTTCGGAGGTTCGAATCCTTCACCGCCCACTTGACAAAGGCTGACTGGGGCAGAATCCCTGGCCAGCGCGTAGTCACGTAACGATACGCCCTCATAGCTCAGTCGGTAGAGCACGTTCTTGGTAAGAACGGGGTCATGGGTTCAAATCCCATTGAGGGCTCTCGTTGCTCCACTACAGACATGCTGATATTATCAGGCAAGGAGAAGAGACAATATGGCGAAGCAAAAATATGATCGCTCGAAGCCGCACATGAATGTAGGGACGATGGGACACATCGACCACGGCAAGACGACGCTGACGGCAGCGATCACCAAATTCTGTGCGTTGCAAGGGTTAGGC